>Ga0310697_10002035_pt1 | contig 22190 bp, 20 predicted proteins | sample 172DNAGHGlowgp2_FD_203883 | JGI IMG/M metagenome (GOLD analysis project Ga0310697, IMG submission 203883) | Sheep rumen microbial communities from Palmerston North, Manawatu-Wanganui, New Zealand - 1728 DNA GHGlow gp2 (v2) (version 2) | ecosystem: Host-associated > Mammals > Digestive system >... | reverse complement strand
TTCAACCAAATGGTGGTTTCATCATTAAATAAAAAAGATCCCAGCAATTCCGCTGGGATTTTTTTATGCAGGGTTCCCCTGCAAGTTCTCATCTTACCCAACCCTCTCTTACCGTAAGAGAGGGCTTCGAACCACTCCCCAAGCCCCTCGCCAATCATTGGCAAGGGGATGTAATTGATTTCGACGACTGGTCGTCTCCATCAAAGTTTTTGTATGGCTCTCCAGCCTTTGCCCCTTCGGGGTTCGCCATGATTACAGCGACTACGCGTAGCTGGTCGCTTTTTTAGATTGCTACCCTAGACGTTTTAGTTGGCGAAAGTATATAGTAAAAGCATATTATTATAAAAATGAAGGGATTTGAAAAAACATTCCGCACATTTAGAGCCCCTTGATAAGGGGCGGCTATAATGCAGGGTTATCAGAATGAAATGGGATCAGAGTGAGCTCCGCGAGTTCTTCGCAAGCGAAGCGGCAAAGCCGAGCGCATTGAGTGATTCCTAAAATCGGACTGACGGCCTCTGAGCCCAGGACGTTTTTTAAATCCCTTTATTTTTTCTTTAGACGTTTTTAAGGCTTTTCCTTTTTATGACTATTTGTCGAGTGTTTCGTATTTCGGAGAGTTTTCGCTCTTGAATTCGGGAACAATCTCCTTCATCTTTTTGACGGTAGCAATATCATTATACTGCTTCGATATTTCGATGAGATCATCAATCTCCTTCGAGACCTGATCAAAATCATACTCCACCACCTTGGCTATACGAATCTTCTCATGGAAGGTCGGCTTCGTCTTCTCCTTGTCGTTCAGCATCTCCTCATAGAGCTTCTCACCATCACGAAGACCCGTGAACTTAATCTCCACGTTATTGGCACCCGAGAGCTTAATCATTCTCGCAGCCAAGTCAGCAATCTTCACAGGCTGTCCCATATCAAACACGAAGATCTCACCACCATTACCCTTGGTTCCAGCCTCCAGCACCAGCTTACAAGCCTCAGGAATCAACATGAAGTAACGCACAATACGCTCATCAGTTACAGTCACAGGACCACCATTGCGAATCTGCTCGCGGAACAGAGGGATCACAGAACCGTTAGAGCCCAACACGTTTCCGAAACGCGTGGTCACAAACTGCGTATACGTATCACGCTTCTTCTGGAACAGCGGCGTATGCTTCTGCAGCTGCTCAATCTTCAGCTTGCGGTCGAGCGCCTGTACATAGATCTCACAGATACGCTTCGAGCAACCCATCACATTCGTTGGGTTCACAGCCTTATCAGTAGATACCATCACAAACTTCTTCACGCCATACTTCACGCTCAGGTCAGCGATCACCTTCGTACCATATATATTATTAAGGACCGCCTCGCTGGGGTTGTTCTCCATCATCGGCACATGCTTATAGGCAGCAGCATGGAACACGTAGTCAGGACGGAACGTCTCAAACACCTTCTCCATACGCGCATTATGACAGATGCTCGTTACCAGAGTCTCCGCCTTCACATCCGGGAATTCCCGTTTCATCATCAGACGGATATCGTGCTCAGGCGTCTCAGCCTGGTCTATCAGCATCATGGCAGCAGGCTTATACATCGCTATCTGACGCACCATCTCCGAACCGATACTACCCGCAGCACCTGTAATCATGATACGCTTACCACTCAGCAGTTCGCCCACTGAAGCCATATCCACCTTGATCTCACTGCGAGGCAACAAGTCTTCTACCGATACCTCTTTCAGTTGGTAGCCATCGTAGTCATCATCCGACAGCAGACTACCGTCTGAGCGCATCTCCTTAGTGCCCTGGGCCATGTAGATCTTCACACCCATACCCAGCAGCATATTCTGCAGATCCTGATTGCCGCGGAAGTCATTGGAACGCTGTGGTGATACCAGGATAGCCTCGATGCGATGCGCATAGATCGTCTCACGCAGATCATCATCCATGCTGAACACACGCTCACCCAACAGTCGGTTGTGCTTATAACGCGACGAAGCCGAGATAAAGCCCTTCACCACAAATTTGCGGGGACGCTGGCTACGGATGTTCTTGGCCAGTCCGATACCATCCGAAGTCACACCGAATATCAGCACTCTGACAGCCTTCACGTCAAGAGTCGTCAGGTCGTACAACGATTTCACAACCACTCTCAGCGCCCACATCAGCAGGGTAGCCAGACAGAACATCACCAGCAGATGACGTCCATGAAGCGGTTGCAATGGGGGGTATGGCACATCAAAGAGCAGATAGTGCACCACAAGTGACAAGATCAACGACAACAAATTGGCATAGGCCACACGCTGCAAGTCTACAAACGATGAGTAACGTACGATACCAGAATAGGTATGGAATACGCGTGTACCGATGAAGCTGATCAGCACGTAAATCATCAGGCTAAGGAAAATGCCATCAAGACGCTCCAGCAGCATATCCATTCCGGAGAACATCCAGAACCCTACAAATCCTGATAACAGCAATATAAAGCCATCAAGGATAAAGATGCACCAATAGGGCAACGAATTCTTCCGGAAATACCAATTGACAACTTTCTTAATGAAATTCATAAGCTCATTCATTTCGCTAAACGTTTAGGACCCTTTTGCAGGGGGCGAACTACTTGCGCCAGACCATTTTATTTACTATGCCCGTATAACTCTGAACAATCTTCACCACCTTCGTGGAGACATTCTCTTCGATATAGTCAGGCACAGGGATACCATAATCGCCATTCTGATTCATCGTCACAGCTGTATCTACAGCCTGCAGCAGACTAGCCTCGTCGATGCCGGCAATAAAGAAGCACGCCTTATCCAGCGCCTCTGGCCTTTCTGTGCTCGTACGAATACAGATGGCCGGGAACGGATGGCCCACGGAGGTAAAGAACGAGCTCTCCTCAGGCAGTGTTCCTGAGTCACTCACCACTGCAAAGGCATTCATCTGCAAGCAGTTATAGTCGTGGAATCCCAGGGGTTCATGCTGAATCACGCGCTTGTCCAACTGGAAGCCACTGGCCTCCAGACGCTTTCTCGAGCGGGGGTGACAGCTGTAGAGGATGGGCATGTCATATTTCTCCGCCATCTTGTTGATGGCATTAAAGAGACTCATGAAGTTCTTCTCCGTATCGATGTTCTCCTCGCGATGCGCTGAGAGCAAAATATATTTATTTTTTTCGAGCCCCAGTCTCTCGTGGATGTCGCTAGCCTCAATCTCGGCGAGATTGTTGTGCAGCACCTCAGCCATGGGACTTCCCGTCACGTAGGTACGCTCCTTGGGCAGACCGCAGTCAGCCAGATACCTGCGCGCATGCTCCGAGTACGCCATGTTCACATCGCTGATGATGTCCACAATGCGTCGGTTGGTCTCCTCAGGCAGACACTCGTCCTTACACCTGTTGCCAGCCTCCATGTGGAAGATGGGGATATGCAATCGCTTGGCACCGATCACACTCAGGCAGCTGTTGGTATCGCCCAGAACCAGCACAGCGTCAGGCTTGGTCTCCACCATCACCTTATAACTCTTGTCGATGATATTTCCCATGGTAGCACCCAGGTCATCACCCACAGCCTCCATATAGATGTCCGGATCGTCCAGTTTCAGGTCCTTGAAGAACACCCCGTTGAGGTTATAGTCATAATTCTGTCCCGTATGGGCCAGCAGCGTGTCGAAATAGGTACGGCACTTGTTGATCACCGCTGCCAGTCGGATGATCTCCGGTCTGGTTCCCACAATAATCAACAGCTTTAATTTCCCGTTGTTTTTAAATTGTTTCATCGATGAATCTTCAAAATCGGGTGCAAAGTTAGCAATTTTATGTTAATCAACAAAATATATCTTCAATTATTTTGGATCAGCGCATCTGCCAATTGCTCCAGTAGAGGCTCATCGGTCGATTTCATACGTGAGCGGATGGTTACCATGGGCTCTACGATCTCGCAGTCCTTCAGGGCCTCAATCATGGCGCGCATGGTCTTGCCGGCTGTGGGAGCCCAACTACCGTTCTCGATGATACCAAACTTGCGCTTCTGGTAGTTCTTGATCTGCAGATGATACAGGAAATCGTGCATCACAGGGAACACGCCTGCATCATAGCTCGATGCAGCTACAACCACCGTAGGATAGCGGAACGCATCCTCGATCACCTCAGCCATATCCTCGCGACTCAGATCGCTCACCACCACCTTGAATTCTTTACCTTTTTCCCCTTTTACTTTTTTACCTTTTTCGCGAAGCATCTCGCCAAGGCGCTCAGCGGCAGCTGCTGTGCCGCCATGAATGCTGGCGTAGGCTATCAGAATGCCCTCACTCTCGGGCTCGTATTTGCTCCAAGTATCGTAGAGCTTCACAGCCTCTGCCAGGGCCTCACCCCTCAGCACAGGACCATGCAGCGGACAGATAGCCTGTACATCCAGCGCAGCCATCTTTTTGATCACACCCTGCACCTGTGAGCCGTATTTACCGCAGATATTAAAGTAATAGCGACGCGCCTCGCAAGCCCAATCGAATTCTTCATTGAACATTGACCATTGTAATCGACTTTGCCGCTTCGCTTGTCGAAGAACATTGACCTTTACAGCGCCGAACTTTCCAAAGCCATCAGCACTGAAGAGCACCTTGTCCTGAGTATCGTAGCTCATGATCACCTCTGGCCAGTGTATCATCGCAGCCCCGATAAACTGCAGCGTATGCTGTCCCAGTGCGAGGGTATCACCCTCTTTCACGGTCTTTACACGACCCTCGAAGTTAAAGCCCTCGAAGAAGTTGGGCAGCATCTTCGCGGCCTGAGCGCTGCATACCAGTTGCAATTGAGGATACGTCTCCAGCATCCAGGCAATGAGTGCCGAGTGGTCAGGCTCCATGTGGTGAACCACCAGATAGTCCGGCTGTCTGCCATTCAGGGCTGCCGTCAGGTTCGCTTTCCACTCCTCCCCTTTTCTCCGGTCGGCAGTATCCAGCACAGCAATCTTCTCATCATCAATGAGATACGAATTATAACTCATGCCCTCAGGCACCACATACTGACTCTCAAACAGATCGATGTCCAAATCATCCACACCGATGTACTTAATGCTATCACTTACCATATTCATAGTTTTTTCATACAACATTTCGATTTGCGTGCAAAACTGCGGTTAAGCGAGAGCCATGATGCTTGCATCGATAGCCGAGCGTGAGCAGTTTCGCAGCCATTTGGCTGCAAAATTACAATTATTTTTTGAAATACCCCTACTATTTGAATATTTTTTTGTATATTTGCGGCATGATATAGTTATAACTAATAAAAACAAGACTTATGAAAGAATTGAAAGGAACGAAGACCGAGCAGAACCTCAAGGAGGCTTTTGCAGGCGAGAGTATGGCGAGAAACAAGTACACTTATTTTGCATCACGCGCTAAAAAGGATGGATTTGTGCAGATTGCTGCAATCTTTGAGGAGACAGCTGCCAACGAGAAGGAGCATGCCAAGATGTGGTATAAGTACTTGAATGGCGGTAGCGTGAGTGATACTAAGGCTAACCTGGCTGATGCTGCCAATGGCGAGAACTTCGAATGGACAGATATGTATGCGCGTATGGCCAAGGAAGCTCGCGAGGAAGGCTTCGATGAGATTGCCGCGAAGTTTGAGCTGGTAGGCGCTATCGAGAAACACCACGAGGAGCGTTATCGCAAGTTGCTGAAGAACATCGAGGATGCAGTGGTATTCTCTCGCGAGGGTGATGTCATCTGGCAGTGCAGCAACTGCGGACATATTGTTATCGGCAAGAAAGCTCCTGAAGTTTGTCCTACCTGTGACCATCCTCAGAGCTATTTCCAGATTAAAGCAGAAAATTATTGAAGATCATCGTAGCGATAGATTCGTTTAAGGGCTGTCTGACATCGGCTGAAGCTAATCAGGCAGCTGCAGCGGGGATTGGATCAGGGGATCCAATCCTGATTCCTGTAAGCGATGGCGGAGAAGGATGGCTGGAGGCATTCCATTCTGCAATGGGTGGCGAGATTGTGGAGGTCAATGTGAAAGATCCACTGATGCGTCCCATTGTAGCGCAGTATCTGGTGAAGGACGATACCGCTGTGATAGAGATTGCCAAAGCCAGCGGACTGACTCTACTATCGCCAGAGGAACGCAATCCAATGGTAGCCACGAGTTATGGAACAGGACAACTCGTAGTTGATGCTGTTCGCAGAGGCTGTAAGCACATCATTGTAGGACTTGGCGGTAGCGCCACTAGCGATTGTGGCATAGGGATGCTTCGGGCGATTATCGATGCATTTGCTGGCGCGCCTACCCGTAGCCTTTGGGATGATGTACGCGAACTAGATGATGTTCGCTTCACCATCGCCACTGATGTCACTAATCCACTCTGTGGCGAGAATGGAGCAGCCTTTGTCTTTGCGCCACAAAAGTTTGCGGTTAAGCGAGAGCAATCGGAGCTCGATTCGATTCTTGCCCTTGATGCACGTGCCAAACGCTTTGCGGAGGCATCTGCCAAGCATTTGGGACGCGACTGCCAGAACATGCCTGGGGCTGGCGCTGCAGGAGGACTTGGCTATGCTTTCCTGCAATATATGAATGCAGAGTGTCGGTCAGGTATCGACCTCTTATTAGATACCATCCATTTCGATGACCTATTGCAAGATGCAGACTTCGTCATCACAGGCGAAGGCTCTGCTGATCGTCAGACACTCATGGGCAAATTGCCGTTTGGCATTTTGCAACGCGCCAAGAAACACCACGTACCCGTCATGCTAATAGCCGGTCGCATAGCCGACGAACAACTTCTCCTAGATGCTGGTTTCTCCAGCGTCGCTTGTATTAATCCTCCAGGATTGCCCCTCGAAATCGCGATGCAACCCGCCACAGCAAAAGAAAACATCAGAAAAACGGTAATGGATCAGGGGACGGTTAGTAGCGGTGTTCAATGACCTCCCAGTCGATGATCTGCCAGAGGGCAGCCAGATGATCTGGCCTGCGGTTCTGATAATCCAGATAGTACGCATGCTCCCACACATCGAATGTCAGCAATGGCTTCAGCCCCTTCTGCATAGGATTGGCAGCATTCGTTTCTTGCGTAATCACAAGTTTGCCATCCTTGTCTGCCGATAGCCATACCCAACCAGAGCCGAACAGCGTTGCCCCACCCTTCTGGAATGCCTCCTTGAATGCCTCGAACGACCCGAAGTCGCGCACGATGGCCTCAAAGAGCTTTCCCGTAGGAGCATTGTCAGCCTTAGGCGCACGAAACTGTCCGAAATACAGCTCATGATTCAATATCTGCCCTGCATTATTGAGCATCCCGCCCTCAGCTTTCAGCACGATTTCCTCCAAAGGCAATCCTGCCAAAGGGCTCCCTTCCAGCAGTCCATTGAGATTATTCACATAAGCCGCCAAATGCTTTCCGTGATGAAAAGCTATCGTCTCCTTACTAATCACCGGCTCCAACGCATCCTGTGCGTATGGCAATGCCATCAATTCAAACTTTCCCATATCTAATTAAAAATAGTTTAACCGGTGGCAAATATCGACAATTAATTCCAATCCCACAACTTTTCCAATATCTTTTATGTTATAATAACGAATAATATGAAATACATACAATAACTAAGATATTTTTTATATTTTTCACCACAAAAAAAGCCCTGTCCCGAAGTCATCCCCCCCTCACAAACCTCTTCACTCTCTCATCCACTATCCGCAGATACTTCCGTTTCATCTTGTCGTTCAGGTAACTATTACCAACAAGCTTCACAGCCCCTTCCGGCACCGCCATATACTTGTCCAGCACCCTCTTCACACGCGCATTCGTTAGTCCTATCCGTTCGCCAAACCGCTCAAAGTCCAGTCTGCACGCATGCCCGGTTCTATCCATCACGTCACTTGTCTCTATATCAGGCGACAGTCCACCGTCCAGCCCGAAGTCGTCACCTATCACATGCAGACTCGTATTCAGCAGATCGTAAGCCGGTGCCAGTCTGTAGTCACCTCCCTGCCTGATCACAGAGAAGTTCTTCAGGTGGTCATCCCCGTTCGCGTAGATATAGTTAAACACCACCAGCTCGAAGAATCGCTCCATATCCACCATCCATGCCGGTATATACTTTTTGATGCACTTCGCGATATCCTCATAACAGCCGCTATACTTAAAATAAGTGCCGTCAGTCTGCTCGTTGCGTCCAATTAGCGATGCAAAGTCCTCCATCTCTGCCTTCGTACCGTCTGGCAGAATGTCAAACCGCTTGGTGATATATACCGTCTGGCCGTCCTTTGTAAAGCACAGTCCGTTCTCAGCCGTCACAATGCCATACACCTGCCGTGCTATCTGCATTGTCACGTGCTCATTAGCCGGTATCTGCTTCCTCGTCGCTATCGTTTCGTCCCAAGGTGCAGGCTTAATGATATACGTCGCCTGCTCACTGCTCTCAGCAATACGAATCAGGTTCCCGTCTATCACTCCTGAGAACTTCTCCTGCACGCCCGATACCGATATACGCTGCATAGCCCTCACAATCTCATCCGTCTGCTTCAGCTCGCTAATATTAAAGTCCAGATACGGCGACACCTTCCTCCCGTCAAACAGTCGTTTCACGGCCTGCGGACTATAGCTGTCATAACCTTCAGCCAGCGTCGATGGGCAATATTTTATTTCAACCATTCTCTACCTCTTTAAAATTCACCGATCCTATCATATCCGTTCCCACCGTAGCCATCAGCATACCGAAAAAGTCATTCTCGTCAATGCGTTTCTCTCTGCAAACCACCTTCCTATTGGCACCCTCTGGCAATAAGTTCGTAAAAAACGGAAACAAGCTTTCCGCCTCGTATGCCTCTATCCTTTTGGGCAACGATAGCGACACAGGTGGGCAGTCCGAAGCCACATACGCCTCACTATACGCAAACCGATACCCCTTCCCCGGGTTCAGCTCCGTCAGCGTCCCCGCCTTCACATTATTCACATATACTTCCAACTGTCTCATTAGCTAATCCTCCTAATTCGAAATACCATTTCCATTCCTAGCACTTCCAGTATCCGCGTCACTGTTTTCATCGACGGATTACCCGCACCACGTTCAATATCCTTCACCGTGGCCAGGCTGATGCCCGCCATCTCTGCCAAGTCCAATTGGGATATTCCCAAAACCCCTCGGCGCTCCTTAACCACCTCTCTCAAATCCATAAAAGTATAATATAATCAACTTTCGCCTGCAAAAATAAGCATTTTCTTTCATTCCACCAAGAAAAGTCTAATAAATCATACTTTTTGATTACACTTTTCAAACGCCGAGCGGCCTCATCTCCCCCTTCTTCATCACCTTCCTATTTGCCTTCACCCAGTTCAGCATATCATGCACCTCTATCCTATGCCGCGACGGATTCCTATGATTAGCCGTAATGAAATCCATTACCTCTTGATACCTTAAATTCCAACGTTCATCTTGTTTCATCATTCGCTCGACCTCTGGTCGCTTGCCTAAGCAAGAACCATGAATCTTTAACCATTAACCATCATTTCTCCTCAGGGTCACCCCATCCTTGCGAACAGAGCATAGCCATTAATTCGATATATGGTTCGACATTTCATTAACGATTGATGTCCAATGCATCATGAATTGCGGCACGGAATATTGTCTCAGTTAATAGATCCATGCTATACCGATGGCAAAGATAGTGCAAAAAAACTTGCTTTATCTCTGCTGAGTCGTGAGAAAATTCGACAATCAGTCACATTTTCTTCGCACTTTTTTCACCGGAGCTAAAACGATTTGCCTTGGCATCCTCCCCCAACATCCAACTTCGTCATTGGTCAGTAGGGTGATGTTGACTCCCCTCCAAAACCAAAAATCGCCTCAAACCGTGATGGTTTAAAGCGATTTATATCGACTCCTAAGAACTGAACGGATATTCCCGTTTTGGGTGGGTGGATATCGACCGTTTTTTGCATGCGAACTCCGCTCGTTCGGTTTGTCAATGATGTTGAAATGGTCTGCTATCTTAAAGTACACCAACTCTGCTGCCAATAGCAGCACCGCAATGATTCCGTATATCAACCACATATTCATGTTTATTCTAGTTCTTGAACGACTTCAATGTTGCTAGCAAATCAGTCTTTGCATCCATCGGTACCCGGGTATTGCCGACGTAACGCATCCATGGAACACGAGCGGGCCTTGTCTTCCATAAATTCCTTTAGTCTGTCAATAATACTCTCCATTTGATTATAGTGTTTTCCTGATGTATTGCGCTACAAAGTATGCGCTGGCATAAGAGCAGACTTTATGATATTTGTCATCTTTTTCCCTGTCGCCAAAATCTGCAATCCCCTTTACCAGTACGCAGTTTTTGTTCAGCATATGACCTGCCAGATACAAGCCGTAGCCTTCCATATCCAGCCCTTTCAGGCTCCTGTTATCATCATTCAACAAACGTTTCATGAATTCCTTGTCACTTACCACGTATGAGCCGCAGGCTCCAGGCCCCACAAAGATATTTGGCATATTCATGTTTTCTATTAATAAAGACTTCCGCTTGAGCTCTGCATAAACCTTTAATGCAGCGACATCTTCTGTGACAAAGTCATTAAGTTTTGAAAGGGTATCATAGCTACAAGGCATCTGCTTGGGTTCGGGCTGCACCCTCTGCTCATTATCATCATTCTTTACCAACTTGCCGCTGCCATAGTCATATTCTGAGTCAGCTATGAACAAATCGCCATAGTTCACACCTTCTTTTTTGAACCCAGCGCAAAAACCTGTCATAAACAGCGTATCCAAGTCAAACCGGCTCAACAAGAATGATGCTGTTATGGATGCAGCCTGCATACCCGCAACATTATTGCAACAAGCTATCACTTTAATGGTGTGCCCCAATTCGGTACGCATCTGAGTAGCATAAAGTGTATAAGGACAACCTTCCATGGTCACCACATTCCATTGCCCCCCAAAGGCAAGTTTCATCTGTTCAAACTCTTCCTGCAACGCACAAAGCACACCAATATTATAATGACGCCCATCTTGAACAGACTTCAGCAACTGCTTCTTGGTCTCAATAATCGTATCAACGGCTTCCTGAAGCACATCCTCCCAATCAGTTTCTTTCAGGTCGTAATGAATCAGTTTCCAAAGCTTCTTTTCATACTCCTGTTTGTGCTGCGCAATCTTATCTTCATATTGTGACAGTGCAATGATATAAACAGGTTTGTGCAGACGACCTACTCGCTTCAATTCATCAATGAAGTTCTCGCTATTCCCTTCCGCTTCAACCTCCTCACCATCGTTGATGGGCATCACAAGGTCAAGAATAAGCAGGTCATAAACATTAGCCGCCAGTTTCCTGCGGCCACTATTAATCGACTCTGCCAACTCAATCTCATCTTCATTCAGCAAGCACCTCTCCATCAAGACCGACTTGATTTTGGCGGTCTTTTCCAGAGTGTCGTCCATAATAAGTACTCTTATCATAACTTCGCTATCAGTTCTTTTAGATGTGTTATCCAATCCTCGTTTCTCAGGCTATAGTAAACAAAGCCTTTATAGAACTCTGAGTATTTCTCCCTAAATCCCTCATCGAGTTTATCAATCTTAATGCCATCCACAAAGCTCTCGTACATGGTCACCACAATCACGGGCACATAGATCTTTCTAAGCTTCATAAATCGCAGAATGTTAGACCCTGCAAGAGGTTCCTGTTCTCCATCTGATTCCTCAGGACTAATATCGTAGGTATTCATACTTACATCCAACAGAATCAGGTCGTAGCGCTTACCATTATGCACCACTTCCGACAATGCCGAGTTATACGACCGTTTATCTTCCACACTATAGTCTGGAAGATTCTCCTCGCAGAACTGGCGTAACCTGTTCAACTTTGAGTCATTGTCCTCTATTATCAGTAGCCATTTGTTCATTAGCTTTCAAAATCTTTGTGTAAATTGTCACATCAGTAGTACAGATGCCGTCTTTTGCCTCTATGGCTATATCGTTTGACTCCGTTTGCAAGTCCCACTTCAATATCTTCTTGGATTTAGCAATACCGCTACCACCTTCCGAATTGTAGTATGAAGCCTTTGCTGATAGCTTCTCTGCGAATTTCTTATTCAGCGTCTCTTCATCGCCCAGCTTCACTTTGTTTTCAAAATGCAGTGTCAGTACTTCCTCGTTAATCTTGAAACTCAACACAATGGGCTTTGTTCCTGTTTCATCCACTTCACCGTGCTTCAGCATATTTGTTATCAAGTTTGACAGCAAATCTTTGTAATGCAGCACGAAGTTCGACTTCAGTTTGAACGATTCACCCTCAATCTTGGGCTTTCCCGTTGCCTTATATTGAGGATAGGCAGTCTCAATATTATTAAACACTTGGTGTGTCAGTTGTTTAAAGTCCACATCTTCCAACTTCAATCCCGACACGTTAAACCAGCACTCAATGTTTTTGATTTTGCTCGCTATTGTAGTACTTGCTTCCGTGATGGCAGACTGCAAGAAAGACTGCGCATGTCCTACTGGCAACACCTCTGGACGCAGGTCATATTGCAGGGTATCAAACAATGCATTGATATGCTCTGTAAAATCTCCTGCTATGTAATGCCTGATATTCGTCAGGCTACTCTCAGTTTTCTGCCATAGCCAATCTATCATCAGTTTACAGAACTCTTCTTTACCTTTCTTTTCAGTACGTAGCCGCAATCCTATCTCCATAGCTTTCGACGGCAACTCATCAGTGTCGGTATCATAATTGAACAAGCCCTTTGGCTTTTTGTCATTTTCATATATCTGCAGACGCTCCTTTATCAGGTCAACTACCTCTGCATCAAAATTCTTCGAGAACTTGGCCAAAGCATCGTTCACAATATTATTCTCCGACGAACTCAGGTTATAATGATCTGCCCAATATGAGGTAGGCTGATAATTGTTGTCCTTTGTCTGGAGTATCAGATTTCGCTGAGCCAGCTCCGGCCTCAATTTACTCTCCAACTCACCGTGGCGTACACGAGTACTTAGATAAGCAACCAGGCCGAACTCACTGTACAGGAATTTATCCCTGATATAGTCATAAAGTGAATAGAACACCTCATAGACACCATTTTCGCTCAGCCTTGTCTTCGATTTCAGATCCTCACCTTCAACTTCCTTCTCGCAGAAGAATATGGTAGAACTGGCAAGATCGACAGCAAAGAAGCTTTTCTTGTCCTTGATGATAATATCTAGCAACTGCATGAAGCGGTTATACAAGCCGTCTATCTCATTCAACTTATACTTCAAGATGGCCTGATCATTAGCATATATCTTGCCTTCATTCAAGTTCGATGACACTCTGTACACCAACAACGCATCCTCCACCTCCTTGCGCATTTGCAGGTAAGTTTCCTTATTATGTGTTTCCAGTGAAATCAGGTAGTTCAGAATCTTCAATCGTTCATTCAATCTGTCTTTCAAGCTGGGTATATTGAAGTAGTGTCTCAGCGTCTCGTCGTCATTCATGATGGCAAAGAAAGCCTCCTGTCTGTCTTCTGGCTCATCCAGTTCTCCTATCAAGTCTGACGGCCGTTCAACGCCCTTAGTCTCACAGAATTCCAGCAGAATGAAGCTCTTGTCAACACCGTCTTTGCAATTTAATCCCATAAAGATAGCCAAGTCTATGTTCCTATGGATATCCTCATACAGTTTGTCTTGCAGATATTTGATAATCTCATTCGTATCAACCTTCTGAGTTGATGGCTGGTCGTTCATCAGGAAGTCAACATACTGCGTAATAGCACGTTCAACCTTACCGGCCAGGAACAGGCATTTCACCATATTCCTTACAGCTTTCTGTCTGTTGGGCAACCATGATGTAGATGCTTCATAATAATCTTTCCACATCTTAAAGGCCACGTCATACTCACCCTTTTTCATCACAATGGTTGCATTGTGCGGAAGCTGAATATTGTAACAGGCTATCCCTTCTGCCAACTCTTCGCCCTGCAATCTTGATTCATATACCTTACAGACAACTGATTCTCGCCGTTTACTGTAACTTTGAAGGTATTCAATGGCGTTTTCTGTTTCTTTATAGGAGGCTTGGGCAAATTCGGGATCAAAACTCTTAGTCCAGAGAGCTCGTATCATGTCATCCACCTCTTCATTCATCTCGTGCTTCACGAAAACATGCATAGCAGCAGCCAGATGGAAACCATACAGGTTCTTGTTCATCTGGAACAATGAGTACACAGCATCCCTCTCACCTTGATATATCAATGTTTGATATACAAGCCAGGAAAGTTTGTTGGCCGGTATATAGTCGCCTCCTGGCAGTATATTTTGATAGTTCTTACCTAAATAAATCAGGCAGCGACCATACAGAACATAGAGATCAAATGCGCTTGCATTCTCCATGATATAAGCTTTACACTTATCTATCGTTGACTCATAGTCGCCAGCATAATAGCTGTCCAGAATCTCTATAAGGTTACTGTCAAAATAATCCTCCTTTTTGGTTTTCCCCATCTTTACAATGATAGGCAGCAGCTCTTCATCACCTGTTCTAGCGTAAAGGTATGTCGCCCTACTTTTCAAGTTATCGTCCAGCTTCCCCCTGATAGTTTCAGTCTTCAGAAGGTTAACAGCCATCAAATAACGGTCAACCAAAGATGAGATAGACTCAAACAACATATTGAACGACAACTCTTCTTGATCAATATGATTAAAGAAGTTGAGTCTGAACAGGTAGTAGCGATAGCAGTCTTCATGGAACAACGTCTTGTTTCGTTTGTACAGGGCATCCAAATCCTCGTCAAACTTAAAAGGAGATATGTTGGTCGTGGTTCGATGATGCAACATATAAACCATCATTTGCAGATGGTTGATATCTACGTCCTTTGTGGATTCAAGGCAGTCAGACATCATCAGGATGCCGTCTTTCCTTTTGTCCCAATATTCATAGAGTAAAAACCTGGCCTCGAAATACCACAACGATACGCCAAGTTTTTTCTTTACCTCTTCAGTTATGTCATAACACTTGCCCCATTCTCCCAACAGGAACAGTTGCTCATATTCTTTCTTCTTCTCAAGAAACCACTTTATTTCCTTTGTATATTTATTGAAATAGCTACAGAACCAAACCAATTCCGAGTTCAACGATACCGGGCGTACAAATGATGGAATCCTGGTACACAGCTCCTTATAATCCTTAGGAAACAAATTGCCTTCTATCTCCTGATTGATAGATTTTGAATAGACGGCCACACACTTTTGCATCTCCCGCAAAAAAGTAATGTCTTCTATACTCTTCAAACTATGGAGAGCCAATGATTTCTTTCCGCTATTAAAGAAATAACGGAGGTACACCTGGCGTTCGTGATGCAAGATGCCGTAGTTGGGATTGGATTTATAGTTTCTTTTCTTCCTCATCATTCATATCAGAATCGGAGTAGTCCCGCTTTTCTCTCATATCATTCTCGCTCTAGCCTTACTCGTGAGTGAGTTTAGAGTAAGCTGTCAATTTTGACGTCCAGGCTTAAAAACAGCTGTTTAGGGCAGTTTTCGTTACCTGAAGCGTCCTAATCTAAATAAACTTTATTTTTTTTATACCGATGGCCATCGGTAATATGTTTTCGTAATCGGTTGATCTTCAATCTTACTCCTCCTTGCATGATTACTAACGAACTTTGTTGCCTACAGATATCTGTGAAAGCAGGTCATTGACCTTCTGCTGGAGAGTCTTGTTCTGAGTGGTGAGATCAGCCACCTGACTGGTCAGGTTATCGATAGACTTCAACAGGTTTGTCTGGGTCTTCACATCCTGCTTATGGGTATCCCTCTGCTCCTTCACCATATCCTTCAGTTCCTGGTTCTCCTGGGCCCGTTCAACCTCGCGTTTAACAAGGAAATGAATCATAGATATCAGCTGGTCTTTATCCATGGCAGTGTACGGATCTTCAGCAGTCTGCATCCTCATTTCCATTATGTATCATTTATCAAAGCTAGAAAGACCTCTCAAATCTGCCCGAATGAAAAAGCCACAAGTCACTGTTCGCGAATCGAAGGGAAGTAAAGGTCTCATTTTCCCAATTCATACACAATACGTCAAAATTGACAGCTTACCACCATTGCACAATAAAAAGCCAACAGCAACCCATGTTTTGAACTTCCTATTTCCTCTTGAAAGTTTTCAGAGCATATCTGTATATCTGCTTCGTCTTGTCCCATACACCCAACTCTACATGAGGCAATTCTGGCTCATACTCATACGTTATTGTCTCATCTAAGAATTGTACAACATCGTTTAAGAGTGTATTGTAGGTATCCTTGTTGTTTGCCAAAGGATAAAAGAATCCTTCATTACCATTGATTGTTGCCTGATGCTGTTCCATGACCATTAATACCCCCTTGGCAAGATTTGCCAGGTCATCCCTGTATCGGTCGTGTACTTCTGTCTGAAAATGATCCCGCAGGTCCTGAACAAAATCACGTTGACTTTTCATTCGTTTTTTCAAATCTCTAAGCCAATCAAACGACTTATTCTGTATCACGTTAGCTGATGCTATGTATTGAGAAGTATGCCATATCATGATTAGTTCCTGAGGAAACTGAAGCATTTGAGATGACAATTTCAACTCGCCATCATATTTCCTCTGCAATTCACGTAATGCCGATTTTTCACTCTCAATATTAGTATTAAAGATAGAGTAGATATTTATTCCGGCAAAAGCGAAGAAGAAGCCAACTACCGAAAGAAGTAGCGACTCATTGTTGAGATTGATTGTCAAGTCTTTCCAATTGCAAACAAGAAACGCAGTGTTTACCGCTGCCAATATCGACATCGTTATGTAGAATGTGTACTTCAGGAACACCTTCTTCCTGTTAAAATGAGTGCCTTTAGACATAATCAATCCCCCAAAATCTTTTTAACTTCATTCAGCAAAGCTTGACTGTCCTCGGATTTTTGCAGATAGTGAAGCCAGGTTTTTCCATGATTTTTGCTCATAAAATCGGTATATGAAGTATCGTTTAGATTCGTCCAAAACAAAATTGGTGTATTGGGATAAGGTTCTTTTACATATTGTTCATAAAACAAAAAGCCTGCATTAAACTCGTCTTTCACTTTCAAATCCTTAGGCGGCATCATCAAGTCAATTACAAAGAGGTCGAACTTATAGACCCGCATTCTATGCGCGGCAATTGCAATTTCTTTGCATCGCTCCACGTTGTACACACTTGCCAATGTATCGATTGACTCTTCTGTTACCGACATATTGTCGTCTAACAATAATATTCTTTTTTTTGCTAACATAATATCTTATCTCCAAATTTAATGGTAAAAGTAACTCTTGCGACTGGTTCCATAAACCAAGTATAATCCATTTCCACGAACTTTGGTCCGCCTATTCTGCCTTGTTCTGCTATCATTTTTCTTATAAGGATAGGATTCTTACAATAGTATTCACTTAACTGTTCAACAGGATTAGCGAGTTCTTCATTTATTCGTTTAACCATAGATTCTATCATCTGACGTTCCGTATCTTCAGAACCATCAAAAATGAACTTTTTTCTAAGTACAGGCGCTAAAGATTTTAAATAGTATGCGACTCCTGCTTCTGCTATAAAATTATTCTCTGCTAATATATCCGAATCGGCAGAGATAAGTGACTCGTGGGCATTCAAAACGCGTTTCGCCAAATGTAGGCCATAACCGATACCATCTGCATCGATTTCCTTGGCTCCACTACTTCTATAGCCATCATCAAATATTAGCTTAAGCTCCATGTCACTTATAGGAAGTCCCACATCAGAAATTTCAATTCTATCTTCATAGAGAGTTATGATTATGTTCGATGCGAAACTGCAATAACGTATTGCATTATTAATAACATTGACAATGGCTAACGGATAGAAGTTACTTATCATCAAATGTCTCTGTTCTACCATCTTGTTCAAAATGACATCAACACCCTTAGATGAAGCTTCTTCTTTAAACAAAGGCATATTTTCTTCAATAAGGGAAACAAGATTCTGTTTAACGGCTCTATCTGCGAAACGACTATCTTCATAATCAACTGCAGCAAAGAAACTGGCCAGAATGTTTATTCTACTCCTGTTCAGTTCTATTGTGTTCATATTTGATGGCAGATTTGATAGTATATAGCCACGGTCAGCTATTTCAGACGTTATTCTTTTCATCTTTTCGCCAATAACTCTTGTACAATTGGGGATTTCGTGACGAAGTTTCTTAAGCAGGTAATTCTTTCTGCTCACCGCGCTATTCCACAGTCCGAACTGATGAAGATACAATGCGCTCAAATATGTTGCAAAAACATTATCGCGTGTAATCACATCAAAGTCATGTGCTCCTTCCCTCTGTTCGTCATGGGTTTTGTTGATCAAAATTATGAGTCCAGAATTTTCTTTCTGTGTATTATCTTGAATACAAATAAACAAGGCCGACTTCACAACAGGATCTTTCCCTTCTCCCCTGTAAATAGTTGCCGTATTTGTTTCATTATTATCTAATAATTTATAGTTAGCCAGAAATTTCTTGAATTTCTCATCTATAGCATACTCAAATGGAAGATAGCATTTCTTAGCACCGATTTGCAAACTCCTATTTTTAAATGTCTTTGGATTGTTTACGTCCTCTTCTCTGATATATAATAGTTCATCTTGAGTTCCACACATATATATCAAACAATCACTCATTGAATTGAAGCGTGAAAGAATCTCAGCTGCAGAGTTATAAAAACGAGTGTTAACCTTAAGTGAGAAATAGGTATTCATTAGTTGAGTTACCATATCGCTCTGTGCCCTACTATTTGCATCTTCTAGACTCCTACGAATATATCCCTGAAACTGCTTACCAAACAACTTTGACACAAATGGCGTATAAAGCATATCCTTTACATACAAACAACATATATCAAGGGACGTTATCCCCATACCTCCATTAACATGTATGGGAATAAGCAATGCCGACATCTCGTTTTTCCCCATCTTAGATGCCGCGAGAAAATCCTTGTCTGAAAATGAATCAACAACTTCTTCATATGAATACATTCTCATTGGACAATCTTCGGCATTATCAACGTTTGCAAAATCTCTAACGTCGTTAATAAAGTGCTTTTGGTCATTATGAATCGCCTCGTGTGAAGATTTGGGATGATGCATTTTGTCATAACAGCATTCTTTTTGCTTATAGAAGCCACCTTCTTTTAGACGATCAAGGTTGTTTAGCTTCCAGAATGTAGCATACCTAACGCCATGCATATTTTCTAAATCTTCATCATCATTGCCAGACAAATGATAAAGAGCATCCAACACCTGATCCCATCTTTTGCCAATCGGCAATGAATCCGTTGTATGATGCTGGAAAACCTTAACATACTCATGAACACAGGAAGAATCATATACACTAGGACGTTTACTGTTCAGAAGCAACCGAATTATTTCTGCCTGTTGTCCTCCAAGTGTTATTTTTTCATTGTTGGACAGCAGGAAAACACCTCCCTTGACTTGAATATATCTTTCTGGATTAATTTGGCTGTTAATAGGAATGAAAACAAAGTTATCTTTCCAAATAAAACGTGATGAAACAAAGTTTGCCACATCAGCATCATCTGACCTAACAACTCTATTCGTATTTAACAATATGTTCTTATAGCACCCACCCAGACTTAATTTATTGGATGGGAAAAAATATTCTGGTTCAATAATATTATCTTTGCCCAACTCATACGACCAGACAACAGCAATATTGCTTATTCCTGTTAATTGATGGTCAGTAGAAAGCAAACAATGTACAAAGTCATTGACAAAGCCATATCCTGGCTTATCAGAGTTTATTATGCTGTTTACACATCGACGAAATACATTATCTTCCATAACATCCCTTATTTAGCCACAAACATATATTTTCCCCCTTCTATCTCGCCATTTTACGAGTCTTGTCTATTCTGCAGTAACTCTTCAAGTTCTCGAACTGCAAATCTCCTATCCTATAATAATTCTCTTTGAAATCATCCCGGGATTTCTTCACGACATCATCATAATACTCTTTGGAGCACTTCTGACTATTTTCAAAAAATACGGTATGACTCTCATCATATACATCTGTATAGGAGATTATCGTGAAGTTAATCAACAGACAAGTAAATCTATTTAAACTCAAACTATTATCTGCACATTCCTTACAGAACCTACTGAGTTCAATATTATTCCCGACAGTAACATCTGTTATCACTTCTCCTATCAATTTTGGTTGGTCACCATGCGATGCAAAAAAATCTATTATTGGCACATATAACGTCTGATGATCTTGATAATACCATTCATCAAACTTAATGAAGGTTTCGCAACGAATAGATTCAATCGATTGTGCTTCTCTGCCAATATTCTTGATAGACAATATGTATGTATCTTCAATACTATCATTCCCAACCTTATCAAGATTCATCATTATCTCAAATATCGGTTGGTTCTCTTTTTTTTGAGAATCAAATTGACCTTGCTGAACCCACAATTGCTTAGCACTGATATATAAAGCAAACAATGATACTATAAATGCAGCAAAAGAAAGTACATCTGTCGTACCTATTTCCAACCGAAACTTGTTATTGCTCATAGTCCCTTATTACATCACATTATTATAAAACCGACAACGAGCCATATCCCTGTTGGAGTTGCTCATAACCAACCGTTCTCACAGCTCGCTTTTCAGTATGCTTATTTCCCTATGCAGAGTAAGTCATTACTGCGTTTCAATTCTTCAAATGCCGCCTCTATATCTTCTATAGCTCCTCTGCCTCCCCACATCCTATACACATACCTCGGCGTGATACCACCTATATCCATCGAGCACGACCTCATCTCGTTTTCAACGAATTCCTTAAGTCTCTCAACCACATCTGCCCTTATCTCGCAATCTTAAAGAACGTACTGAAGATAATCTTAAAAAACTCCACCACGCCCTGATTCTCTATCCACTTCATGTTATACCGAATCTTGTCTGGCATAATCTGCTCGATATACGCCTTATCAGGATCTTCAGCCTGCCCGAGAATCACGTTCTCATCCATGTACTCTATCGATGCCCAATCGGTAATGCCACGTCTGTACCATCCGCATTCATCCGCAGCAGATACAGCGTATCAGGCATATTCAGGAACATCTCCAAATCCTCTGGCAATCTACTTATTATCATTACTTTTCAGATTACTCATTCAATATATTATCTCCTTATCCTTCTCCAATAATTCTTCGTTTTCGTATACTACCTAAAGTGGGCCCTTGAAATCACTGTCGAAAACACCTTATCTGCTATCTCATATATCTCCTGTGAATGATAGCCTTTGTATTTTTTTATGTCATTCGATGACATTTCTGCCATCGACAATATTCTTTTCCCTGTCTCCCTGTTAGTGAGATAGACTATGTCACCGTTTTCAAACTCACCTACCACAGCCACCACTCCAATAGGATATATCTTAGCACCACTCTCTACGGCTTTCATGGCACCAAAGTCCAGAAGCACTTCCCCTTTTGGTGGTTCTCGTCTCAATATATACTTCCTAATAACACCAGCATATCTATATTTATTTACCCCTTCACTCAATATATCTTCTGGTATTTTATTTTTCAATTCTTCATACAAACCACGATACGCCGTAGTACTATATTTCCCATGTTAAAAATCTATAATTATTTTTCGTGTATTATTATATGAATACCATCACTTGCTAACGCAAAAACTATGTTCCTTCATTTTCCTAAATCAGCAGTTCCCCAATTACGTAAAATAGCCCGCTAGTACAAATGTAATCGCCACGTTCCCCACTCCTTAGGGTCACCCCACCATACAGCAGGGTGAACTCAGAACATGATATGAATGCCACATACTTCATAGATGATTGATGTCCAATGCATCACGATCAGTAGTAACTGAGGGCAAAGATAAACAAAAATCCCGAATAATCCAAATTTTCGGCCACAAAAAACAAAGGCACCGGCTGGTGGTATTACCAATCGATGCCTTTGATGCTATTTGGATGAGCTCGATGGCCAAGCGGTCCAAGGTAGCTTTAGCTCGTTAGCAAAAGCGGATCAAAGAATGAAGTGAACCCCAAAGTTTGGACAGATTAAACACTATTTCTCATTTGGAATTGAGTCCGGTATTGTACTGGGCTCATTCCTTTTAGTCTGAGCTTTATTCTCTCATTATTATAATACTCAATGTAC
>Ga0310697_10002033_pt1 | contig 22203 bp, 31 predicted proteins | sample 172DNAGHGlowgp2_FD_203883 | JGI IMG/M metagenome (GOLD analysis project Ga0310697, IMG submission 203883) | Sheep rumen microbial communities from Palmerston North, Manawatu-Wanganui, New Zealand - 1728 DNA GHGlow gp2 (v2) (version 2) | ecosystem: Host-associated > Mammals > Digestive system >... | reverse complement strand
CGGTCCACAACCCGGGCGGGGACGCAATCTTCAACATTGCCGCCTTCATGGCGCATTACCTGATGATCATCTCCGACCTCGACAGCCGTGCCGGGGAAATCGCCAATGTCATCGAGAACCATGCCGGGTTCAATCCCGGGATTTCTTACCGGATCGGCGAAAAGCTCGAAAACGGACGCAGCCCGGTATACTACCGTCTCGGAACCGCGTTCCGCGCATACTGCAACGCGGCATTCCCCAGGGACGAACATGCCTGCTGGTCGCGTTCCGAAAACCAGATGAAGGCAATCCTGCTCCGCTACTTCAACGACCTGTATGGCAACATCCAGGATATCCACTTCGAAGGAGACATGTGATGACCCGCCACGCCCACGCGATCCCAACCAGAACACCCGTGCCCATCCAGGGCATGCCGGACGCCCTCGAATATGTGTCCGAGCTGCAGCAGAAGGAGTTCGAGGAAAGCCTGATGGACCGCCCGGTCACCAGCTTCCCCATAGCCATGATCATCTCGTGGCTTACTGCAAAGCACTGGGGATACGGGTGCTACATAAAAGGCCACGGTTTCGTGCGCTATTGCAAGGAAATGACCGACGAGCTGCTTATCGCCGCGCACCTCCACACCGGGCTGACATACGAGCCGGGCCTCTGGTGCGAGCACTGCGGCATCCTGGCCATCGACTGGGAGCACGGCTGGGTGGAAATGGGGCCGTCAAAGGTCGTATCGTTCGCCGACATGACGCTCGCCGAGTTCGACAGGTTCATCGACGAGGAAGCCAAGTTCTACTACATCCCGGACACAGACCAGATGAACGGCCACGGCGTATCCTGGGAACACTGGTACCCCATGTCGAAACACTGCGACACGATCGGGCATGAGTTCTTCTTCGACCCGGGCGAATTTGACGAGATGGACACGGACAGGCCATGGTACCTGCTCCCGTCCGAGTATGCCAAGCTGAAACGGCTCCGGGCAGAACTCAAGAAACGGGGCGCCAGCGAACCCCGGGAGAAGGCCATGCGGCGCATGAAGGGGATGTTCTACTTTTCCGAGTTCCACCGGAGCGGTTCCAGCCCGTGGTATGAGCTGAAAAGGGTCGACAGCGTGAAGCTGGTCGACAGCAAGGCCGCGTGGAAGGACATCGTCAACCCGAACAGCAACGCAATCGGCCATAATCTCGCCAGCAAGTCCGCCAGAGACAGGTTCGCCAGGCAATACCCGTTCGGAAACCGTCCCGACTTCATCACGCCGGAACCCAAGGAACGGTGCAAGGACAAGAAGCTGGTCCGCGTCGATACCAGCTCGGTGTCGTTGACCTCGACCAGCGCCGAGGCCAGGAAGTCCCATTTCTACCTGCGTCTCAAGGACTGGATCCCGTATGACCGCCCCGATGTCACCCGCAAGGCGTCCCTGCCGAGGGAACGCCATGACCACAGCGTCCCGTTCTTCTCCGTGGACCGCAAGCTGGTCGAAGCATTTGCCCGGGACATGCGCAAGTCGGACCCCGTCAAGGCCATACGGGACACATACGCCGACATGCTCGCCAAGCTGGGCAAGCTGCCCACGCTGACCCCCACGAAAATCCGCGAATCTGAATACGCAGGCGAACTCCACTGGGAACTCGTCCGTTCGAGCCGCAACGACCGCGGCGACACGGGGCCGCGCTTCATCGTGAACCAGTATGACGGCAACGCCATATCGCGCAAAACCACGGGCGGCCGCATCCAGCGGGTGACCATATACAAGGAGGCCGAGGTGGACAAGGTTATCGCCCACTTCAAGAAGGCCATCCAGGGCAAGTGGATATGGTGGCACGACTGCCCGGTACTCGTTGACCATGTGTTCGCCGTGGAGGGCGAGGACACCCGCGGCGTCGAGTCGACGCTCGGCAAGGACTTCATCGCCCCGTACCTTTATGTCGTCGGGCGCTACCCAAGTTCGTGCGACGGGCGTTCCAAGCACTTGGACGACCTCTCCGAAAACGAGGGAACATTCCGCTCACGGATCCTGTGGGACGATGCCGAGCGGTCCATAAAGGACCTCAAAGAGGTCATCAAACCGACCACGCTGCCCCAGATTATCAGGACAGCCAGGAAGAGCTGCAAGACGGTCACGGAGGGCAACAAGAAAGCCTACGACGCCTTCATCGACGGCATCCAGCAGCTGCTTGACGGCAAGTCGCCGGAGTTCGATTATCCAATCGAGGAACCGGCCGCGAACTGCGAATAGTCGGGCAAAATCCTTGGCTTGCGATAGCGAAATATATATATTTTGTCCGAACGCGGGCGGTCCTGCCGAACGGCGGGAGCCGCCTTTTGCTATATTTCATACGGAGCAGCATGAACATCAAGAAACTCGCCATTGTCCTGTTGACTGTCACCGCCCTTTCCGGCTCCGTGCCGGCATGGGAGCGCGATTCATCGCCCAGCGTTTCCTCGTCAGGCTACGCTGAACCGGCGATGGAACTGCGACACGAAATCCACCACGCCGTCCCGGCAATCGAGAAAACCGCGACCGCCGCGGACACCCGCCTGCAGATGTCGGCAATCGCCGAGGAAAACCGGGCAGCGGAGTGCGTGTGGAAGCGGTTCAGGTTCTCCGGGAAGACCGCCGGCCGCCCGCAGCAGAGGGCCCGCGCTTCCCATAAGTCAAATCTTCCTCCGTAGGAGCATATCAAGATATGGGTACAAAAGAAAGAGCAGAAGCACAACAGTTCCTACACGATGTCCGGCACATGCCCGATGACCAGACATACTACTATCAGGACTTGCGCGGTGACATCACGCTAGAAACAGTCAAGCGCTACCTGCATGGGTGCTGCAAAGTACCCGGCGGTCTCTACAACACGCTCCTTGCATTCAACCGCCTATGCAATCCGAAAATGGCCGGGGGCGGATATAGCGAGGAAGTGCTCGCCCAAGGCATCATCGACCATATAGACGAAATTTCCAGCATCCTCAGCACCCGCCAACTCCGTCGGGACCAATCCGCGCGAGCCCTTGAACAGCTTTCGCGCGAACCCCTGTGGAACATTACGGCCGACATCGCCACCCCGATGAAAAGATACAAGGACATCCTCATGGGGCTCCACAACCGCGCCAGATACAAGCAAATCCTGGGACTGATGCGCGGCATTGGCGGTTCGGAAGCCGACTTCATCCGGGTGGAAGCCAAGAAGATCGATGTCCGTCTCGGCATGCTCCCGAAGGAAGACATCGAAATCGCCCCGGTGTTCAAAGAACTGGCCGACAGTGTCGCCAAGGACCTTGTCGGCAAGATGATTACATTTACCGGCGCCGACGACAAGAGCATATACAAGGTGTCCAGGATCAAGCTCACCCAGGATGGCAACCTGGCCGTTTACGGCAAGCGCATCGGCGTCAACCACATCACATCCGACCAACTCGCCGTATTCCCGATGGTCGAGCTGATACTCATCGTGACACCCCAGGAGTTCGACGCGAAGCTCGAGACTATCCACATCGTAACCCCGGAGCGCCTCCTGGAAGTGATGAACACCGAGGCACCCTGGTTCGCGCCGGAAGCCGAACGCTTCATCAAGCTCTAACCGCATTTCCAACAGGAGCCCCAAATGGAAAAAACCAATATCGACATCTACGACATCGTCGAAGAGGCAAGAACCCCGTCAATCAAGTTCCGCCGCAAGGTGAACGACGACGAGCTCGACAAGCTGTACAAGGAACGATCCCGCATCGACCAGGAAATCGAGGCAGCCCGTAAAAAAGGCCACCAGATTGATGCGGCGCTGGTCCGTGCCGTCATCAAGCGGGCACCCAATATCCTTGTCGGCAAGTGGATCGTGCTGCAAAGCGAGCACTACTTCGCCAGAGTGAAAAATGTCACGCTCGGCAAGGATGCGTACAAGGTCGTGGACGGCGCGGTGAAGCTCGAATTTGATTTTGCCTGCCACGACATCGACCTCAACAAGAATCGCGAGGTAGGCCGCGGCAAGAGCGATTTGGAGCTGGAAATCTCCATCGTGGACGATTCCCCCAAGTATTGGATCCGTCTCGCCACGCCGGAGGAAGCCAAGGAACTCCAGGAATACATGGACAAGGAGAATGCAAAACATGGATAAACTGTTGACAAAACTGTCCCGCAAGCTGTTCAAGCTCAGGAAGAAAATAAAGACACGCGAATGGGAAAGCCGTAACAGACACCGCCCGGTTCGGCAGTGGTTCTACGGGAAGCTCCAACGCGGCATCAAGCGCTTCATGAACGGTCTCTACGCGCATACCAGCTCGCACAACCAGGCCATCATGCGCTGCGTGCGCGACGAAGAAAATCCCTTCTTGACGAGTATGTAGCTAAACATTGCGCCGTTGACCCAAAAAACCTAGTTTATTGGGTAGAACATAACTTAAGGGTAATCTTATGAGCAACACAAGCAGTATGGCATCGGTTCAGGATGTCCTGAAATGTCTTCACAAACACGGTGTACAGGGAAACACCGCCAGGATGGAAGTGGTCAAGATGCTAGACCATAAACAGGTAAATACCAACTACTGGTATTCGCCAGAATCAATCACCAAGCAGTTGAACGATTTCATAACGATTTGCCTTACCGGCCTATGCGGCGAAGTACCCGAACCGGAGAAAGCCATACTGAACAAGCTGAAATTTGAACTGAACAAGACGGAAGACCGAGTTGTAATTTATCTTGCCGATGAAGTCATTGGTCACATTTTCTGGTGCAACGATACTTATACTCTGTGTTGGGAAGCGCACAACACCAAGAATCCAAGTCAACAGTTTGAATCGTGGAACTTTTCCGGCCACTTTGATCTTGAAACCTTGATGAAGAAAATCACCGCTGTTGTTGAGGCAATCTCAAATGGAGATGGCAAGGTAATGCCGGTGGGCGAAAATACGGAAACCCATGACATGAATGCAAATAGATTGCAGACGGAAGAGAGGAAGATTCAATGGCTTGAGAATGAAATCAAGGACCTAGAATATGTCCTTTCTAGTGACTGCATTAACAGAAACAATAAACTGTGCCAACTTCAGATGTTCAGAGAACTTCTTGCAATAAAGCGATCGCACAGAGAACTTCTTGCAATGGAGCGAGCACAAATGGTTGAAAAATCCAAAGAAGATACCGACGAACCACTTCATTGTCGGAGAATTATTCTATAGCCGGAAACCGGTAAATGCCCAGTGCCGAAGGAAGACCTTCTCTGGTTCACCATCAAATGGATCCTGGCATAGCTTCGATCAGCGCTTGAACAATGGTCCCGGGAAGGCCTCTCGGACCAGCGGAAGCGGGATGCTGGGCGGGTATTTCGCCTCGATTTCCGTTTCCACCGCCTTCGGGAAGTCGCTGAAATTTCCCTCGCAAAGCCAGGAATGGAATACTTCCACAATTTCGTAAGTAATCGGGCATGCTTCCTTCTCGTGCTTTTCGAGGTAGCATACTTCACTTTCCGCATTGCCCAAGTCGCTATACAATCCGACGAACCACTTCGCCGTCGGATATTTCTTGTATAGCCGGAAACCGGTAAATGCCCGGCGCTTCAACTCGGACGCCATCAGCTTGTATTCGACGCCCGGCAGCCGGTCCTTCGGCCCCTTGTAGTTCCATGGTAAGGAAATCTTCAAGTCATTCATTACCCGCACCGATTTCAACAGTTCCCGCATTACATCCCCCTGTATGGTTCCGGCCTGGGTGCCCAGGCAACAATTCCTTTAATTTCATATTCGCCCGCCTCATCAGTCCAGCAGGCACTCCCGTCGTCATAACGATGGAACACGGCGATTGAAGTCTCCCGTTTGGATTCCGGGTCTTCCACATTCAGGCGAATTGTAACCAGGACCGGCGTGCTCGTTTCCGGGCACCTGACGCTTACCGGAACCCAATCCGCCGCATTGACTGTCCGATTGGCGCCTTCGTCCCACACGCTGGCATATACCGTACCTTCATAATACTTGCGGAAGCACGCCTCGCCGATCTTTATCCGTTCGGCCTTCGCCCACTCCTCGGTAAGCCGCGGATCGTCCTTCCACAGGTGGGTAGAATCGTGGAACGGGATGTCACAGTTGTTCCAGAACATGAGTTGCGCCGGCGAGCACCTACCGAACCGGTATGCCTCGCCGAGAATCAAGTGCCTCTTCGCAGACGACTTGTAACCCGGGAACACTCCCTGCACGAAGCCGGTTAGCGCGTTGTCGGTAATCCATCCGAAATCGTCAAGGAACAGGTAGTCCCACCCGATACCGCCCACATTGTCGGCATGTTCCGGCCTGGCATGGAACTCGCTGCCGTTGCTGAACACGATGCGCCGGTTGGACCATTCCTTGACGCCTACCTGCATCCAGGCCGGGAGCATGGCATATCCCATCCTAACGATCGACCGGAAATAGCCCTGGGCGCCCTTGTTCTTCGGATCCATGTAAAGACAGGTCGTTCCGGGGTAGAATATGCAGCGCCACAGCATGAAGGCCAACACTAGGGTAGTGAAACCGGCCTGCCGATACCAGTCCCCCTTTATGAACCGGTGTTCCTGCAATGCGGCAAGTTCTTCGACCTGCCTGGGTCGGGGCTGGAACAGCTGGCAGCCGAACTCTCGCGTGCTGATGTAGAAGTGGTGGCGCAGGAAATACTCGACATCCTGCCGGCATTTTTCGACTTCCTCGCGGTTTTGTGGCATGTTGGTCAGGTCAACCTGTTCGCCGTCGGCCACCAAGTTTTCAATTCTTCTATATGACATAAGGGACCTAGTCTTGCTTTTGACAAAACTAGGTCCTGAATTTGAAAAATTGCATCAATTTCTTGAAAACTGAATGTAATTTATTATTTACAGTCCTCGCGGCGCTGTCCGAAACGGTCGTGCATCCGCTTGCGCAGTGCATCCATCGCATCTGGGGGGAACCGCGATTCAATCTGTTCATCGGTTACGCTACCGGCAGCCCTCTTGATTTCCTTGGCCATGTAGCCGTCGCCCGGACGATACCACTCGTCCGTGCGCATTTCTTCGAGCATTTCCAGACCCATCCCCACCGGACACCCACGCAAGCCCATTCCCACAGTACACCTCCGCTACTCGAACTTTACGCGTTCGGACAGCGTCACTACCAGGCCTATCGTATTGCACACCCGTTCCAGTGTCCCGACGGCGGGATTGGCCTTCCCGAGCTCGATCGCCTCGACGGTCCTGGCGGAGACACCCGACATCTCGGCTAGATCGCGCTGTGATATGCCGTAATGTTTGCGCCGTTCGACAATCTGCTTGCAGAGTTCACTGTTCATTCTGCAGCTCCGCGAGCCGCTTCTTGTGGCGGTCAAGCAGCTCCTGGGGGATTTCTCCCGGGTCGAAGTTGTTCTCGGCATTGGGCATCGGATCGCCGCACATGGGGCAGCAGAGGGCCTTGAAACCGGTCCATTCGCCGCCCTTGGAAAACACGGAAATGAGGTTGTCCTCGTCGATGTAGGCTTCCTCGCTACCGCCGGCAGCGTTGTCGATGGGGAACCGCTTCGCTTCCTCGTTGGTTTCGTGATTGCAGAACGGGCAACTCATCGGGACCTCCTAGAACGCCATTATACCGACGATGATTGCCAAGGTGCCCGCGGCAGCGATCATCCTGGCAAGTTCGCTCACCACCACGCCAGACTTGGATGAAAGCCCGGTATTGGCAAGGACGGACTGTCCCTTGCTGATGATGCTGATGCCGTTCACAACCCAGTTGGAGAGCACCTCGCACTCCTTGCCGGAACCGTCACGGATTTCCATGTCGATGTTGCCGGTGCCATACGGCGCGGGGACCAGGGAGCCTTTGTCCAGTCCGTCACAGATGAACTTTCTGACTTCGTTCCCGTCGTCGATGATGTCGATGTTGGTCATCAGCTTGTGGTCCTGGATGAACATCTTGGCGAAGCCCTGTATCTCGGCGAGGTCGCACTCGACGAACCTCGGCCATTCCTCCCTCGGGAAGTTGGGACGGGGGAAGTTGAGACGGACGGCGATGCCGTTCTCCTTTGCCTGCTGCGGAAGGTTGTCGAGCATCTTCTGCGCGACTTCTTCGCTAATGAAACGGTTGTTGCGGTTCACCTGGTTGAGCGGGAGAACCGTCTGCATCTTGAATGTCTTCATCGGGGTTTTCATCATTCCTCCACACATTCGATTTTTTCAGGGAACGGATAACCGTCCATTGCGCCGCCTCCGCTGTGTGCGCCGGGATGCGGTGGTCGGTAGCTGAAATTGTTGAGAATCGTACACTTCATCTTACGGGCAGGCTGCTGCACTTCGAGACAGGTCGCGGCGAAGGTGTTGCTCCCGATCACGCGCTCAAACTCAGCCTGCACCATAGCCTTTGCCGCCTCGCACTGCTGCATCGTAGTGAACTGGGGACCAGTTGTTATGCCGCCATGGTAGACAGACATGACCAACACGAAGAAGGTCTTAATCATTTTTCATCCCCTTTGCGGCTTTCAACCACAATTTCTTGAATCGTTTCTTCTCGACTGCGCGAAGCGCGTTGACCCGGTTGCCCACACAGATGTAAATCCAGCCCGTCATCTCGATCCGTTCGTAGCGCTGGGCCTGCTTGCCGTCCATTTCCACGGGCTCGCCGTAGCTCTCGATAAGGGTAATGCTGTTGGTCTTGAGGACCTGGATGGCATCCGCGGGCGAGAGTTTGAGCTTGCGGACCATCTGGAGCGATGCAAGGAGTTCCTTGACACTGCTCATGCGTTCCGGGTTAGGCCAGAGGGTGGCCCACATCGAGCCGTCCTTTTCGATAAGGAACTCGCACTTCTCGGCGTATTCGACCCGGTCTTCCCAGACGATGTTTCCGTCGCCGTAGTCGGCGCCTTCCGTGTAGATTACGGGGTATCTTTTCATTTCGAGCATAGTTTCTCCTACCAGCCATACGGGACTGGATCGGTGTGCAGTCTGTACTGCCGCGGGTCCCGTTTGTAGATTTTAAGCGGGACCTCGCGCCAGGCCTTGAACCGGTCGGTCATGAAATGCGCCGGAAGTTCGGACGCGAAATCCCATTCGCAACCGTTGGAATCGACGAACTTCCCGTTGAACGACACGATGACGCGCCGGACGGGAACAGTCCATCCATGTTCGTCCCAGACGATCATCCAGCGGAACTCCTTGTGGGGAGGCCTGCTGGAATCAAATCCGGGGAGTGCATACCCGTTGTAGGTCTTCTGCATACAGACCTTAAATCGGGTTGTCGATGTCGATGAACTTCGCGGTAACTCCCTCGAAACGGATGTCCTTGGGGGTATCGAGGAACTGGCCCGTGCCGGAAATGTAATCGGCGAGCATCTGGACACAGAACACTTCGGAACGGTGGTGGCCGGCGTAGATTACCGCCATGTCGTTCTCCTCGGCGAAGATTGTAGTGCTTTCATGGATTTCGCCGGTAATGAACGCATCGACACCGAGCATCTTTGCCTCTTCGAGGCCCGATGTGCCACTGCCGGAACATACAGCGAAATGCTTGTCAACGGACGGGTCAAGGAGACGCTTGATGGCATCCTTGCTGCCGACGACATTGTAGCCGTACTTGAACACGGACGCGAGGGTCTCCTCGGTCGGGCATCCGGTGAAACGGACGCCGATGCCGTCCATGAAAGTAACGAACCTGCGGCGCTGCTTCGGATCGTGCATCTGGATGAGACGGCCAATCGTGTAGTTGTTGCCGACGAGGAAGTGGCGGTCGAGATGGAGATGGTAGCCGTAAAGGCAGATGCCGTGCTGCATGAGCAGGCGGACATACTCGCCATGCGTGCCGATGAGGCGCTTGTCCTTCTCGGACTTCCACCACCCGTTCGGATGGTGGACGATGATGGCGTCCGCCTTTTCCTTGATGGCGCGGAGGATAAGTTCCTTGCGGAGACTTACGCCGGTGACTACGGTCTTGATTTCCGCATCCGGGTCGCCCTTGGCGTCAACCAGGAGGCCGGTCTGGCAGTAGTCTTCGATGGGACGGTGTTCGTTGTCGCCTTCGAAGACGACAAACCGATCTAGCAATTTGGTAAAATCAATGAACTTCATGCAAGAAATATAGCAAAAAGTTCGCGCCTGCTGACGGCCTCGAACCGCCGACCCCCCGATTACGAAACGGGCGCTCTACCAACTGAGCTAAACAGGCATAAGCCGTCGGCAGGGTTCGAACCTGCGACCAGCGCATTACAGGTGCGCTGCTCTACCAACTGAGCTACGACGGCATATCGGGCTGAGTGGATTCGAACCACCGACAACTCGCTCCCAGGGCGAGCGCTCTACCAGGCTGAGCTACAGCCCGTCGTGTGTATCTGCGTAACTGGATTTGAACCAGCAACCTCGCGCTCCCGAAGCGTGCGCTCTACCAAGTTGAGCTATACGCAGTTGATTTCGTGCACCCGCGAGGAGTCGAACCTCGGACCCCCTCGTTCGTAGCGAGGTGCTCTATTCCACTGAGCTACGGGTGCATTTGTCTCGTGGCGCCTGCTGGACTCGGACCAGCGACCCGCCGTTTAGAAGACGGCTGCTCTGTCCATCTGAGCTAAGGCGCCATGCTTAGCGGGACCGACGGGGCTCGAACCCGCGATCTCCGGCGTGACAAGCCGGTGTTCTAGGCCAACTGAACTACGGTCCCATTCATGTTATTTCGTAAATTGGTTTACCATATTTGCTACATATTTTACCTTTTCTTCCTTTGACAACCGTTGATAAACGCTCCACCGAACCCGGCACACACATTCCCATCCGTTTTCACGAAGTTGCTGCGTTCGTGCAATATCGTGTTCGACTATTCGCGGATCCGTATAATGCTGTTCGCCATCTATCTCAATATATCGTTTGCATTCAGTATTTGCAAAATCTAAAAAGAACCCGCATACATGATAATTTTGGACATACTGTATGTTATATAAATTGAGCAAATGTTTAAAATACCGTTCTGGGTAGCTATCGCCATGGCTATGATGATTTAATACATAAGGAATCCTATCTGGATGTTCGGCGCAAAATTGTTTCATTTTCACCGATAATTTCTGTTTAGTTTCTTCAGGCATTTTACGGTTTCGTGCAACCGGAATTAAACGACCTGTCTCATATCCCCGTTTAAGGGTTTCTCTTGATTTCTTCACTCGGTCATCAGTGTCCGCCGTCAATCCTTTATTCCAAGCATGGCCGCTAATTAGCTTTCGGTTTCCATTTTCCACATTCCATCGCATCGTATCATGCTTATTTTTACTTTTTATACGCTTATTTTCACATGCGCGTTCATGTTGCAAGCATGAATTTGACCTAGCAAAACTACGGCCGCAATGTTTACATACTGTATGCCCATGTTCAGTTTTGTGGTGGCTAATCAATGCCCTAGCAGTTGAAACCGCCGCTCCGCACACCGGGCATATCCACCCCAAATCATTATGCGCCATTTCCATACAATACTTCACCTATACTATGCGAGTGACAGGGGTCGAACCTGCAGCCCATAGATTAAAAGTCTATTGCGATACCAATTTCGCCACACTCGCTTAAATCAAATTTGCGGGGCATCGCGTTTTATGCCTTTCACGACAAGTGTGTAACCGCCTCCGCACTGGGTTCGGGGGTCTGGCGTTGTGCAGTCTTTCACATCGACGGTCAGGTGGCCGTCGGTGTAGGAGAAGCCCGTCCCGCAGTCAACGACGCGGGTCTCGACGGCATGTCCGCCGACAAGGACGGTGGCCTCGAAGGCTCCCGTCGGGGCGTCCCCGGACGCGCTGCCGGAACCGATGGACGCGCCATACTTGCGCAGCCACTCGACGGCGGCATCGTAGTCGCCGGCCGTCTCCTCGAGGGCCTTCTTGCAGAGCATCATGCCTACGCCGGTCCTCTGCCGCAGTTCGTTCACCATCGACGCTGTGATCGTCATTTCAGTTTCTCCGTTTGCCGGTAACGCCACCGGCGGGCTGTTCGTTGGGGCGACAGGACTTGAACCTGTAACCTTCGCCGTATCAGAGCGACGCTCTAACCAAATTGGGCTACACCCCAGAATGTTCGTCCCGGTGACTGGCCTCGAACCAGTGACCTGCTCCGTATGAAGAAGCCGCTCTGCCAACTGAGCTACGCCGGAATATGCCCCACCAAGGACTCGAACCTTGAACTCATCGCTTAAGAGGCGATTACTCTAACCAGTTGAGTTAGTGAGGCGTAGAGCGTCTATCCGGGCTCGAACCGGAGACATCTGCTTGGAGGGCAGAGGTGTTGCCACTACACTATGGACGCGTGTGTTTCGAGCATCTGGCCGGCTTCGATCCGGTGACCTCATCCATGGCAAGGATGCGCTCTACCAACTGAGCTACAGACGCATGTTTTTTCGAGCACCCGGCCGGTTCCGATCCGGCGACCTCATCCTTGGCAAGGATGCGCTCTGCCACTGAGCTACGGACGCATTTTTTAGCAGCCCCCTAACGACTCGAACGCTAACCTACTGGGTTGGAGCCAGGGATGCTACCAATTACACCAGAGGGCTGTAAAGGCTTGGGACGGGTGCTGACCGTCCCGGCGCCGGGAGAGGCGGATGACCTTACTCGAGTTGTCCACCCGACGGCTCCCGGCGCGGCAGAATGCAGAAAGGGCCCCGGTTTGTTCCACCGGGACCCTTTTCTTTCTGCAAGAAAATCTGGTACTTGGACTACCGGTGAACACACAGAATTATTCCGCCAATACGATCGTTACCTCGACCGGGCTTTTTCCAGTCGATTGGCTTCATCGTGATTGTGGTAATTCTCTGGTTCATAGTAATATCCTTGTGCCTATAAGTTTAGCAATTTTATTTCCGGGTGTCAACGATTTTTGGCCCCATTTTGAAGAAATAACAAATAAATAAGGTTTTTGTAAGTAGAATGTAATAAAACGGCCGAAAATGTGACAAATGTAAGCATTTTGTATGCAGGTTTGTCAAATACGGGCCAAATTTGACAACATCATAATCTTGCCAAATTCTTCCGCTTTTTGACAAAAATTGCTATATTTCATGTGTGCCCGAAACAATCGCGGGCCGCATGGAAACTGGATGTATACCGGATATTTTGACAACTGCACGAAGTACAAGGAGCTCGGCCTGGTGCCGGTCTCAATCGCGATCCGCACGCCACCCTACATACTCGACCTGCGATACCCGAAACTCGCCCCGACACCGGAGCTGTTCTTCGAATGGAAATACGGGAACCACCGCGGCGATAACGCATACTACACGAAACGATTCACCGAGGAAGTCCTCGGGAAGTTCAAGGACCCGGCAGAAGCGCTGAACGAGCTATGCCAAATGGCCGGCACTTCCCATGACCGGATCATCCTCCTGTGCTACGAGAAGCCAGGGCAGTTCTGCCACCGTCACCTCGTAGCGAACTGGATAGGAAAGCCATTTTGCGAAGAAATCAACCTGGAGACATACAATGGACGAACAAACAAAGCGCCGCTGGCTAGACTTTGTAAATAAGCATAAACCAACGGACTTGGACATCGACCCGGAAGTGGTCGCACAGCTCCTGGCCAACCAGGAAGAGTTTTCAAAGAAATTGATCGAAAACAACCTAGTGGCCCCGGTTGTCCCGAGACCCAAGACATTCTACCAGCTGGTCCGGTCGCACTTCGGCAAGCCGATAAAGCGGAAGAAACGGAAATGAGTATAGGCCGGCGTATTGCCGGCCGTTCTTGCAATCGGACGATTGAGCATCACCTCTGGCGAGAGATCGAGGCAATCCCCCACAAAAGTGCGTGGGCCGCCTTTTTCAATTCCCTGTGAATACTGTCTGCGTCGTTCAGCCATCCGGCGCCACCGCCAGAATAAATAACCGACCCATCATTCTCGTTGGTAATCACGAGGGAATCCGGGCCATATTCATACTTGAACGGAATGCCATTTTCCCTGCTCTTGAATGAACCGGAAGTAGCACCGGGTTTGATGCGCGACTGAAGGGCATCCACAAGCCGATTAGTCAATTTGGCTTGCATGTTCTGAATCTGATTGCCGCGGGAAAACGGGTTTGCTGATTCGCACATAGCCGTATACTTGTCAAACCCGCCCTGGATAAGCGTCACTGCTTCCTTGGGGAGATTGTACCGCTTACCGACGCTTTCAACGAAATTGTCGAATACTTCTTTCAACTTGTCCATTTAGAACTCCATGCGCCATTCAGCAGAACGCGCCGATTAGTGTTTACTATGGACAGTTTATAGAAACGACCAGTTCATGCCCCGTCATTTGCCCGTCTCCGGGTCCTCGTAGTATTCACCGCGCTTCCCGCCGTTCTTTTCCTGCGCCATCGCCGCGAGCAAGAACTTCTGTGCGTCGGCATACAGCTGGAAGAACACCGGGTCCTGGTCAAGCTGATATTCCAACACAAGGTTCCCCATGTTCGTCTCAATCGAGTATGACTTGTATGTGTGCCAGAAGAGCAGGCCCTTCCATTGGGGATATGCGTTCATGAGCAGCTTGTTGCTCACGATACGGTGTTTCTTACCGAACATGTTGACGATACGGCCGCGGTACCGGCGTTCGACCCGGGCCTCGTTAGGACTTCTTTTCATCGGCAGCCTCCTTCTTCGGGGCGCTGAGATTCCTGATCAGCACGGCGGAGTTGATGTGGGCCGCAGAAAGGTCGGCAAGGTTTGCCGCAATCCTGAAATCTTCCGCATAGGCCTTCAATGCGCTAAACCCGTAAATCGTCCCGTATGCGTTGTAGATGTCGAGTTGATCCTGGTTGTAGCGGAACCCGGTAACATCGCGAACGCAGAAATGATATTTGGACAGGAAGTCCGCATCTTCCGGGTGCCATTCATAACGGGGCGCCTTCGCATCGCCTTCGCCGACAAGGCCCCGGTTGCAGGCCTTTTCGAAGTCCCTGATGTACATCGAGCAGAACAGCCCGCCACGCAGGCACTTCGGCCATGTAGGACCGAAAATAAAGCGGAACTCACTCTTGGTGGTGGAAGAAAAGTGGATGTCAAGTTCAGCGAACGCCTTGTTCATGAAGGTAACGAAGTCCTGCGCATAGCGCTGGTATTCCCTGATGGACTCCTCTGCGATTTCGGACATCTTGGTTGCCATAAAAGTCTCCTTTGATGGGGTAAAACTAGGTTTTACTCGTCGATTTCCATGGTCTCGCCGAGGTCCTTGCCTTCGTAGGCTTCCTTGAACCACTTGGACCGGGAAATGCGGCGGTACCGGGCGCGGATTGACCGACGACGCCTGACCAGCTTGATAACGAGGGCCGTCCATGCGGCGATCCACCCGATGTTCACGACGATCGCGGCCAGGTACAGCCACCAGGGATAGCCTTCGTGTTGGTATAGCCAGCTCCCGACGATGAACGGCCAGAAAATGATGCAACCGCAGGTGAGCGCCGCTATGGACATCAAAAACACCGAATAGGCGAAGTCGGCCACCGGGCCCACTATGTCCAGCACCTTACCGATGAGCTTCAACATCCGGCAACTCCAATCCGCGTTCCTTGAGGAACCGGTAGCGGGCCTTGTAGTATTCGTCGGTATAACCGTCTTCGAGACCGGTGGGCTGTCCGCAGCTGTCGAATGTGCCGTGCTTGCCGAAGTAGTCAATCTCGAACTCGCGGAGCGCCTCCTTCAAACGGTCGTCCGTTTCGGTCGTGGAACCGTCATTCCAGTCGCGGCACTTCTCGGCCTCCTTTGCAAGCTGAAGCTGGTCGATGAACAGCTTGTATGATTTCAGGGCCGTTACGGCACAGTCGGCAGCCATCACAATCCGGGGATCGGCACCCGTGATGTGCACGATGGCCGAAAGAATTACGACCGCCTGCTCGATGTCCGCACGCCTCCCGGATGTCTCCCAGGACATCGCCTTGGAGACCGCGCTTTCGATGCGGCTGCGGAGGATTTTCGGGTCCGGGCAGTTCTCATTGAGGAACTTGCACATTGCAGCGGCTTCGTCAGTGGTCCGGTAAAAGCGGTGGTCGTATGTATGTTCGAGCCAGTTCTTGGCACACTTCAATGTCGGTTCGTCCCGTTTCATTTCGTAAGCCTTGAACTTGAAGAGGCCATCGGCGCTCACATAGATGTAGTACACGGTTTCGGGATAGCGATTTTCAGTGGCTTTCGCAAGATAGACGAACGGGTCAATCGGTCCACGCTCGCGGCATGCGGCCTTGAACTTCACCGGATCAATTTTGGGAAGCGCGGCAAGACGGGCCTTGAGGTCGGTAATTCTGGGCGTTTCAGACATTGGACTTCTCCTTCGGGAGGGACGCGAGATATTCGTCCTGTGCCTTGACACGGGAATACTCGGTGGTCTGGAAGGCGAGCCACGGCGCCGGACCGCCATTCGCGTCGATTGCGCGTTCGAGAAACCTTTTTGCCTGCATACTGAGATGGTTACTGGTCTGCATCATCCGTTCGGATGAGTGGCGGCAGTCGAGTATGAACTGGTTCCCTTGGGCACGGAGTTCCACCAAGTTATGCTTGCCGCAATCGCTATACTGCTTCCCGTCCTTCAGCTGATAGTTGTACGACTCGCACCGCAATGCTGTCATCTTCGCTATGCTGCACAGGTGAGCAGCTGCCTGCCCCCATTTTTCGGCGCGTTCATGTGCGACGAGCGCCATGAGATACAGTTCCCTGGCAGAAACCCCGTGATGTTTCTTCCTCATTTCTTTCTCCTGATGAAAACTCTGTAATAGATGCACCGCGGCATGCCGTCCTTGTCGAGGAGGTAGCTGTTCTGGACACGCCAGTTACGGTAGAACTTCTTGAAGGCCTCCTGGCGCTCCTTGGGCGGGGGCGTGAAGAAATCGCACTCGTTGAAGGCCCAGTTCGTATCGCCGCTGCGCCCGAGGACCTCGAACTGGTCCGGGTCGAAGTGGTCGAAGAATGTAATCGGGACGCCCATGATCCCGTCGTAGTCCTTCGGGATGTCGGCGACGCGGTCCACATTGATTGCCGCATAGTTGTCGTAGGCAGGGTAGCTGGCCGGGTCATATACCCGGGTCAGTTCCAGCGACGGGTGCTCGCGCCCGTTCTGCATGTTGGTGTACCACCTGCACAGGCCGGCAACCCGGGCGCTCTCGCCGTCCGGCGTGCCGAACACTTCCGGCGATGTGTAGCCGAGACGGACCCTGCCGTCGCGCAGCAAGTGGAACATGCCGTTGTAGTTCACGCAGTTCTTGTTCCCGATGATGTAGAACTTGTGTCCGGCACTATCTGCCCAGTCCACGAACTCGCGGAAGCAGTTGCCGCACCATGTAGCGATGCCGTTCCTGCGGACGAGCATTGTGTGGTTGCGGTCAAGTTCCAGGCAGTGGACCGTCCCGTCATAGGGAACCAGGTCCGGCTCAGGGTAGCTGGACCTTTGCTTGGTCCCATCGACCGACCACATGGCCTCCCAGTAGGGATTACCGTTGGTCTTCCGAAAACGGAACTGGATCAGGGTGCCGGTAACTTTCAGGATGAGCTCCTGCATGGCCTCACACAACCTCGAGGACACGCTGCCGATTACATGGCTGTCATAACCGCCCGCGTGGTTGAAATGGGAGTCGCCGTGCATGTAGCCGTCGAACAGGCGTTTCAGGTATGCCGGTTCCATTTCGAGGTATTCCCTCGGGATCCATTTCTCGGTAGCCTTCCCGAACTGCGACAGGTGGGTCCACAGCTGCTTGCTGTAAACGGTGAAGTTGAAGTTCTGTGACGCCTTGGACTTCTCGACCTTGCAGGGAAAACCGATCTTCTCGTATAGGCCGATGACATAGTCGGCGTTGGCCTCGTTCTGCTTGATGCTTACCGTGTATCGCGGGTTCCCCTGGGTGTTCTTGCCGAAGCGGCAGCACCCGTCGGCGAGCCAGAACCCGAAAAACTCGAGCCAGTCCCCCATCGGTATCTTGCAGGCCGGGACCTGGATTTCCTTGCGGGTATAGCGCTCGCGCTGGACTACGCCCGGGAGGGTAAAGAACTCCTCATGCAGCCCGCTCCAATCATAGCTGAAGCCGCGCGTCGGGACCGAATGGAAGTTTGGCACCACCTGGTCGGCGCGGCAGAACAGATCCTTGCGTTCGAGACAGACCATGCGGTGGTTGTCCGTCACCAGCAGGTCCATGTCGCGTCTGCGGAATCGGTAGAGCTTGCCACGGTATGGCGTATTGTATGCACGGACGATGAACGCGTATTCCATCTTCTTCGTGGCCGGGTCCATGCTGAGGATCAGGTCGTCCGGCTTGACCTGCGTGAACCGCTTCCACCCGCGGTCGGTAAGGACTTCGGTGTCCGCAGAGTAGCAACTGAAGGGTGGGTTGGTCACCACCATGTCGGAGTTCCGCATGAACTCCGTGACTTCCGGCGACCGGAAATCCCCGTCTCCTTTCAGGTCCCAGCGGAGGTTCCGGGTGCTCGACACGGTCTGCGCCACGCCGGTCCCGCCGCGGTTGAACGACGAGCAGGTGATGCGCTCCAGGCCAAAGCGGTCGAAATGGTTCATGAAGTAATCGACGAAGGCGCTATGCTCGGGGTCGTCGCAGGGGCAGAGAATACGCTTCCCGCGGAAGAAATCCGGGTCCTTTTCCAGGACACGGTCAAATTCCCGGCAGATGTCCTCGTACCGGGTATAAAATTCATCGTTCTTGGCGCTTTTGGCCTCTCGCAGGTTCCTATTCTTTGCCATATCGTATATTTCCTGGGCTTTCTTCCCGGTTGAAATATAGCAAATTTCCGTTTTGCTATATTTCAGGCAAAGGAGGTCCGCATGGACATAGGAAGCAAGAACTCATGGCCGTCGTGCTCGTTAAGCAATTTCGCACCGCACCCGTTCGAAATCGACGGAGTGCAGTGTAACTCGATGGAGGGATTTCTCCAGTCGCTGAAATTCGCCAACCCGGACATGCAGGCGCATGTCTGCACGCTGGTCGGCATAAAGGCCAAGATGAAGGGGAAGCACAAGAACTGGTATACGACCCAGACACTATACTGGCGCGGCATCCCCATGAAACGCGATTCCGAGGCATACCAGATCCTACTGAACCGCGCATACAACCAGCTGAACCAGAACGGCGGTTTCAGGAGCGCACTGCTGGCGACAGGAAAGGCAGTGTTCACCCATTCTATCGGCAAGAACGACGAAACGCACACCGTCCTGACGGTAAAGGAGTTCTGCTCGCGACTGATGCACCTGCGCGATGTGGGCGACCTGCCGGAAACCCCGAAGAAAGATCCCGGCCCCGGCAAGCCGAAAATGCTCTAAACACCGGCCGCCCGCTTTGAGCGGGCGGTCATTTTTTGTATATTTTGGGAAAACAGCGCCACCCTATCCAAGGAGATACAATGAACGACGCAGAACGACTTGCCCAGATCGCCCAACAGTCACCGCTCGACCGGTCCTACAACCAGCTGGTAAAACAGCTGGAAGGTGTCGCAGCCATCAGCGGTGCGCGTAAATACCCGGTCAACATCCTCAAGCACAAGTTCTTCGAAGAACAGGTAGCCGCACAGGGCGGTACGAAGGCCGACGACATCAAGGCGGATGACATGTACAAGACCCAGCACGAGCTCATCGACAAATTGAAGGCAAACGGGTTCAAGGTTACGGAAGAAAAGCCGTCCAACATCATCACGCTCGACAAGATGTCCGCCGATCCGCGCGAACGCCGGCAGCAGGAGTTCGACAAGCTCTACCTCGAAACCACATTCTGGGTAGAATGGTAGCCATTAGTTGCCGTAATGAAAAAAGGCGTCGCGGGTAACCGCGGCGCCTTCTCTGTATCTCCGATTGCTGCTATAACTTTCCGCCGAAATGTACCGCATTCGGTTTCACATCATGCGCAATCTTATTGTAGTCAATCAGCGGGTTGCTGTCTGGATTATCGTTAAATTCAGCAAGCTGAACCGTCACGAACCTGCGTGCTCGCCCTTCATGTTCCGACCTGCCACATGAATGACACCGAGCACAATCGGCAAGCAGGACATGTATACCGATGTCGTGGTGTTTGGACTTGATTGCCGGTGTGTCAGTTGTCAGGCTTGCCTTTTCCTCGTCATCCAGCCGGGCGAACACCAAGTATTCGCATAGCGGAACCTCACAACTGATGGCGAAGTCGGCCGCATTGTTTTCTGCAAGAAATGCCGCGATTTTATGTTTATCCCAGTCAAGGATCGGGAAGGTAAAATCGGGCCGTCTTGTCGTCCTCGAATCACTTGTCACTGACCGGTCGTGATATTCGCCATACAGATGGGAAAGCGCAAATGCACCCTCATACAGCTTTTTCATGTCTTCGGTGTAAGTTTCCGACTGGTCGCCCTTGATGATGCCCATCTGAACTTCGTCCAGCAGGCTAGAAATTTCCGGGGCGATGTATGCCAAGGACAGCGAGTTCATCGGCTGCTGGATGAACCCCTCGAACATGCAGCGCTGCGTAATGTCAGGCGGTATGTGCATTCCCGTAACCAGCGGGCACAGCCAGCTCGTGTCAACCTTTCCCTTAACTCTGACCTTAAGGCAGCTATAAGCCGTCATGACCAGAATACGGAACGATTCAGTTCCATGGTTCATCCAGTTATATATCGGGACGACAATCTTGCCCTCTTTCAGGTTCTTGATGACCAGGGCCGTGCTGTCCATGCCACCCGTAAACAGGACGCCAACAACTCCGGTTGGGCCGTGCCCATCCCAGTTCGGGTTGCGCTGATGGATGTAATGCTTGATGTAGTCAACTTCCGTAGCGATGTTATTTGCGGCAAGCCGGTCAAACATGTATTCACTTAGGCGATACAGCGGCATGTGCTCTTTCGGGCTTTGGCACTCATACGAATCAGCGTCCCCACGGTATATGGCGGTAAACCCGCGTTTCGCCATTTCGGCAATTACAGCTTCCTTGGGACAATTTTTCCTAAATGCCCACCCCGGCAATGTAGATTCGAACCCATGCGCAGAAAACATCACCTTGCGGTTAATGGGGAACCTCTCAATATCGAGCGATTGCATAACCGTCTCGACATGTTCTAGCGGAAATCCCACCGAATTGCAGGGCATAGTTTCTTGCTTACGGTCAAGAGCAATGCCCAGGTATTTCAGTTTCTTCGGACTATTTTTCGTTTCCATCAGTTTCTCCAAATGTTGCGATATTACTGGGGCTGAACGCGTAATCAGGCTTCCCGATCTTGCTCAGACGGGCAAATGCCGTGGAAAAGTATTCTTGGTCAATCTCGATGCCGATGAATACGCGGTTTTCTTTGAGCGCGGCGACACCGGTGCTGCCGCATCCCATGCAGTTGTCGAGGACCACATCGCCCTCGTTGGTATATGTCCTGATGAGCCACGACAGGAGGTCAACCGGCTTTTCTGTCCGGTGTTCGGACTTGGACGGATGCGGCTTCGGGATGTCGATAATCGACACCGGGTATTTCTGGGTACTGCCCTTGCGCACATCGTCCGTGGCCTTGAACTTGCCGTAGTTGTTGTTCACCATGTCCTTGGTCATGTAGGACTTTCCGCGGCCGTGGAGGGGTTTCCCTTCGTGGAACTGCGGATTGTATGTAGGCATGTTCTTGTAGAACACTGCAAGCTGTTCATGCGAGCGGAGCGGCATGCGCTTTGCGTTGAGAAACCCGGTAACGAGCTTCTTGTTCCAGACCAGGTCATAGCGGAAGAGCTTGCGGTTCGACTGGACCAGGTCAACATAGAAGATGCCCTGGGCGAACAGGACGATTGCCCCGTTATCCTTGATAACCCGTTCATACTGTTCCCAGAGAGGCTTGAACGGTATGCGCTTGTCGTGCGGGTTATGTGTCACCCCGTATGGAAGGTCGCACAGAATCAGGTTTACCGACTTGTCGGGGATTTTCTTCATTTCCTCCAGACAGTCACCGAAAATAAGGGAATACGACATATCTTTGTCCAAAAGAAAAACGCGGGGCAACATTACCCCGCGTTCGGGTTTCTGGGATTACTGGTGGTCGTTCCTTGCACGGCTGCGCGTGGAATCAACCTTGGCGAACTCTGGCGGGACAGGGATTTCCTGCTGCTTGCCGGCGTTTGCCAGCTTTGCAGCGGCTGCGCCACCGAAGATGCCGCTCATGATGCTCGGGAGGCTGAGGCCGAGGGACTGTTCGATACCGTCGGATGCCTGCTTGAACATCGTGGTGATGCTTTCCGTGATCTTCGCGGCGTTGCCGGTTCCGAACATCGTAATCTTGTCGATCTTTTCCATCGGCTTCGTGAAGGAGCCCATGATGGCCGGG
>Ga0310697_10002032_pt1 | contig 22233 bp, 19 predicted proteins | sample 172DNAGHGlowgp2_FD_203883 | JGI IMG/M metagenome (GOLD analysis project Ga0310697, IMG submission 203883) | Sheep rumen microbial communities from Palmerston North, Manawatu-Wanganui, New Zealand - 1728 DNA GHGlow gp2 (v2) (version 2) | ecosystem: Host-associated > Mammals > Digestive system >... | reverse complement strand
GCGCTCCTTCACCGTGCCTTCGCAGGGCGGCGTCCACTGCGTGTCGGCGTAGTAGTTGCCGAGCGCGAGGTACTTAGGCTCCTTCGTGCCGAGGTAGATCTCGTAGGGAAGCGCACCGAAGATCGTGTCGTCCACGTGGTACGGACGCGAGCAGCAGAAGCTCAGCTTGCCACCCGGCAGAAAATCGTCGAAAAGGCGCACGAGCTTCTCCTCGCGTTCCTTGTCGCCGCGCAGGCGCGCGCATTCGATCGCGTTCAGCCAGAGGGAGACGACGGAATACTGCACACTGCGCTTCCAGCCGTAACCCTTGTTGCCGTGATAGCCCTGCGGATGGTAGTCCTCGGGCCTGCCGCTCAGAAACTGGTCCGTGATGCGCGTGGAGATCGTGGCGGGATCCTTGCCCTCCGGCCAGGCGCCGCAGCAGGCATTCTCCGCAAGGGCTGCCGCGCACATCGACGCGCACGCCAGCAATATCGTCTTCGTTGCATTCATTGTTCTGCTCCTCGTTCTTTTAACTGATCATTCGCGAAAGATTCGGCGGAAATCAACGGCCTCGCCGGCAAGGGCGAACACGGCGAGCGGCACGGACGAGAGGCCTGCCGTGAGCGACTGCACGTAGTCGCCGTAGGAATCAGGCGACTCTTCCGCGCCGGGCCCGCGCAGCCCCACGAACGCAAGTGCGGCGTCGCGAGACGCCTCGCATATCCGCTCGTTGAAGGGCCTGTCCCCAGACGGCTCGAGCACCAGCACCTCGGCCGTGACGCGCGCCTGCGCAAGGAACTCGCGGAGGACGCGCTCCGCCTCGTCGACGGCCATCCCCGGCTCGGCGATGTTGCAGAGCCGCAGCGTCGCCCCGTGCCAGGCGTCGCCGCGCAGGACAAGGCACGCGAGGGCCAGCATGAACGCGCCGTTGGAAGTCTGCCCGCGCCACCATACGTCGACGCGGCGTCCTTGCGCCGGAACGATGTCTCGCAGCGTCGCCAGCGGGGTTCCGGGGCGCAACAGCCGATGCGAGGGCATCTCGCTCAGGAAAACGACGTTGCGCTGGCACCGGGCGAGCGTGTACAACAGCTCGCCGAACGGACGGTTGTCCTCCGCGCGCACGGGTGTTCCAAGCAAGACCGTATTTGGCGTGAGCGGACCGAAGCCGTAGGCGCGCACAAGTTCGCGCAGACCCGACCACGTGTCGTCAGACGGATAGATCCTGACCTGCGCCTCGAGACGGACCTTGTTCAGGTGGCGGCGAATGGAATCGCGGAGCGCGGTCTCGCGGGACACGTCGCCCGCCGCCTCCGGCACGACCGTCGCGAGCGTCACGAAGCTCCGCCCGCCAGAGACAGCCGCGGCCAGCGTGAGCAGTCGCGGACGGTCGAGCGGCACGCTCGCGAGGACGAGCAGGTTCGGACGCCAGTTGCGCTCGTCCAGCTGCCGCTTCCCCAGAAGCCGCAACGCCACCTGCACGGCGTACATCAGAAGGCCGGTGCGCATGTCTCCCCATCGCGCGCGCAGGGCGCGACGCTTCACGAACCAGTAGATGAACCCCTCGAACACGAGCGCGCAGAACGTCCAGCCCGGGCTTATCATGAACATCACCGCGAAGCATCCGGCGAAACCTGCGAGCGAAAGGAACGGCTTCACGCGGAACGTGGGCCGCCACGACGGGTTGCCCATCAGCTCCTCCAGCCCCGCCGAGAGGTTCAGGAGACCATACGTCGTGAGGTTGAACATCGTGAGAATAGGTGCCAGGGCGTTGATGTCGCCGAACCAAAGTCCCGTGGCCGCGATCAGGAAGCACATCGCGGAAGCGATGCGCGGATCCCTGTTCACCCCGTGGCCGCGCCCGAGGATGCGCGGCAGCAGGCGATCCTGCGCGAGCGCCTGCACGACGCGCGGCGCGCAGAGGAGTCCGCCCAACGCGCTAGACAGAGTAGCCGCCCACACGCCTAGGAGGATCAGGAACGGCCAGCGCGCGCACTTCTGCAGAATCATGGTGTCCGTGCGCAGGATGGCCGGATCTGGAACGAACATGTTGAGGACCAGAGGCACGGCCATGTACACGGCCCAGCCCGTCAGCACTGCGGCGATGGTTCCTATGGGGATGGACCTGCTCGGGTTCTTGAGGTCGCCCGACATGCCAACGCCAGAGAGTATGCCCGTCACGGCGGGAAAGAACACGGCGAACACGGCCCAGAAGTCCAGGGCGGCCGGCACCTTGGCGGGATCGGGCGCGGCGAGCGCAGGAGGCGTCCCGCCCGCGAAGAAGGAAACTAGCGAGAGCGCGATCGCTCCCATGATGAAGAACTGCGCCTTCAGCGCGGCGTTGGCCGAGACCGTGGCGAGGACGGCCATCACGACAAGCGTCAGGAGGCCGATCAGCCGCGGATCCCACGCCCCCGTATAAGGCAACCCCGACCCGACGAGCGCCTCTGCGAAGCCCGCCACGTAGAACGATATGCTCACCGCCTGCGAGAGCGCGAGCGGAATGCCGATGGCGGCGCCCGCCTCCAGGCCGAAGGACCGCGAGAGCATGAAGTATGCCCCGCCGCCCTTCATCCGCATGTTAGTGGCGAGCGAGGAGATGGAGAGCCCCGTGAGGAAGGTGATCGAGCTTGCCGCCGTCACGATGACGAGAGACGTGACCAACCCGACGTTTCCAAGCATCCACCCGAAGCGCAGGTACATGACCACGCCGATGATGGTGAGGATGCTCGGCGTGAATACGCCCGCAAATGTCCCGAAGCCGTAGCCCTGGCTCTCTTTTTCCCTTCGCGACATGTGATTGTCAGGCTTGGACAAGCAGGTCCTGGCGGTAGAGCGTGCGGACTGCGTCGCAGTCCTGCGTGTGCCCGCTCCTGAACGAGACGACAGTGCCGACGAAGCGGTCCGGTCCCGTAAGCGCGAGCGCGGCGAGGAGGTCGAGCGTGGCGCGGTGCCAGACCGGCTCCAGATACTTCCTCTTGCCGTCGGCCCCGTCCTGCGGGAAGCGCGGCTCGCCGTACCAGCGGCGAGGGCCGTGGATGAGGATGTTGCGCTTGTTGTAGCCGAGGTTGCGGGTGTCGGCGAACAGCCAGCCTATCGTCTTTGCGAGCAGGTATTGGCGGTGCGTCGCGTTCGTGCGCGCGTACGCGCCGTAGGCGAACGTGTCTGGCGTAACGTCGAACACGACGCGCTGGTCGCCGATGACCGTTCTCCAGTTGATCGCCACGTCCAGCCGCAGCCGGCGCGTCCCGTCGTCCGGCAGGAAGAGCAGAAAGTCTCCGCGCGCCCCGGCGAACGCGAGCGGCTCCCTGACCGTCAGATACGTGGCCTGCTCGGATGTCGCCACGATCCCTGCCTTTCGCACGGCCTCGATCATCGGGCTGGACGAATCGTCGAATAGCGGCGGGTCGCCGCTGTTCGTCTCCAGCACCACGTTGTCGAGCCCGAGCCCGGCCTTGAGCGCGACGATATGCTCCACCATGCGCAGGTAGTTGTGCGGCGATCCGCTGCGCAGCACGAGGTTGCGGGCTGAAGTCCACAGGTTCGCGATGTCGACGGCAGTGTCCAGCTGCTCGGGCTGGTCGGTGCGCCTGATCCACCAGCCGGGACGAGTGGACGGCGCGAACGTGACCGTGCGCCGCTCCTTGCCCCGAAATGTACCCACGCCCTCTACGGACGCGCGGTCGGCGAGCGTCGTGCGGCTGGCGTTCCAGCCGCTCGCGTCGGCGAGGCGGACATCGTCGACGGGCTGCGCGTTGAAGCGCGCAAGCGCGGCGTCTAGCGATGCCTGAGCGCCTCTCACGAGGCGACAGGCGGGATAGGCGAAACGCGCGGGGCCGGACATCTCGCTCACTTCCACTTCTTCGGCTCGGTAGGGTTCTCGACGATCTTCGTGGCGTTAGGCGAGAGGACGGGTTCCCTCCCCGTCTTGCCGAACAGGTCAATCAGCTGCGAGAACCATGCGCCGAACGCGGCGTTCGGGCTGCCCACGGAAGCATCGTACTTGGGGTCGCGGAAGTACAGCTTCCTGCAGCTCGGATCCAGGCACACGACCGTGGGATAGCAGCTGATCTCTGAGAACTTCGGCTCGGGGTTGCCCTTCCTCTTCGCGGTCGCGATGGCTGACGACGACACTGCGAATTTCGTAAGGAAATCCACCTCGTGCGGCTTCAGCGGACGAGTCTCGATCGTCGTCGGCTTCGGCGGCGGCCCCTTGCGCCGGCCGCGTCTCTGCCCCTGCGGAATTTCCGGCTTGCTCGGCTTAAGCCTCCACACAAGCAACACGCAGTTGGCAGGCACGAACTCCTTGGCGAACTCCTTCTTCCTCAAGGCCTTCGCCTCCAGCAGCTTCGACTTCTCGTCGTCGTTCGCAAGAAGCACCACAATGAGCGGCTGCTGGCAGTTCCACGCCACAGCCTTTGCCTCCAGCAACTTCGTGTACATCGGCTTCTTCGCCTTCAGGGCTTTCGCAACGGCCGCCTCGTCCGGTTTCTCCGGCAGCTCGGCCTCCTGCGCCTTGTCGGGCGACTTTCCCTTTGCGGACGTCTTTTCCTTCGCCTCCGCCTTCTCCTTCGCCTCCGCCTTCTCATTCGCGGACGCCTTTTCCTTCGCGGACGCCTTCTCCTTTGCAGGAGCCTTTTCCTTCGCCTCCGCCTTTTCCTTGGCAGGAGCCTTTTCGGGCGCAGCCGTCAAGGCCGCCGGCAAGAACGCCATCGCGGCGGCCAACACGAGCGCTACGTTTACAGTTGCTTTCATCTTCATTCCCTATGTTGAGTTAGCCGACGCGCGAGGACGGGAAGCCCCGGATCGCGGGCACCGGCCGTGACTATTGCGCCAACCGCCGGCGCGTGCGTACGGAGAACGGCCTCCGCCTCCTTCAAGTCGTTTACGAGGACGACAGTGCACCGCGCGCCCGCGAGCCGCGCCGCGAGCGCATCTGAATTGATCGTCCGATCCGCCGTGCCGCCCGCGTCATAGACGGGAGGCAGGACGAGGACATCCTGCGGACGCAGCGTCGCGAGGAACATCTCCGCCAGCGAGTCCAGCATCTTTCTGATCGGGGCATATCCGTGCGGCCGCCATACGGCGGCGACGCCTTGCGGAAAAGCCTCCTGCAAGGTGACAAGCATGGCTCGCAGCTTCTCGGGATTGTGGGCGTAATCATCGTAAACGGCGACCTTGCGGCCATCGCGCAGGACGGGATCGCCCGGCGTATGATGGCCGACAAACTGCAGGCGGCGCTCCACGCCCGGGAAATTCGCGAGGGCGTCAGCCAAGCGGTCGCGAGGCGCGCCCAGGGCGACCGCCATGCGGAGCGCGAGCAGGGCGTTCGCCCCGTTGTGCGCGCCCGGCAACGGGCAACCGCGTGAAATGGTCTCCAGCTCCGTAGCATCCATAAAGACGACTCGGCCGTCGATGACGGGACCGGGCACGTCGCGTATGAACGCGTCGAAGACGGCGTCCATCTCCTCCTTAGAGTAGTGGTCCGCCGAAGCGTTCGTCACGACTACGGCATAGGGCCGGAACGCCGTCAGAGACTTGTCGCTCTCGTCCACTTCCGCTACAGCCCATTCGCCACCGCCGCGCCGGACGGAGCCGACGCGCGATCCGCCGCCGTCCCATCCGACGACCTGCGCGCCGTTTACGACGAGCGGATCGAACCCGCATTCCGCCAACAAGTGCCCAAGCATGGCAGTGACGGTGGACTTGCCGCACGTCCCGGCCACGGCCACAAGCTTGCGCCCGGAAAGCAGCTCGGAAAGAGCCGCCGCGCGATGGACGACCGGGATCCCGCGCGCACGTGCGGCGGCGAGGTCGGGATTCGTGTCCTCGATTGCGGTGGAAATCACCAGTCGACCGGTAGCGCCAGTCACGCCAGAGCCGTCATCGGGCGAAAGGCGGACGCCTTGTCCGGCCAGAGCATCAAGCACCGGCGTACGTCCGCCGCCGTCGCGCAAGGAGCGGTCGGCGCCAGAGACGGCCCATCCGGCGTCGAGATACGCCTGCGCGAGGGCGCTCATCCCGACGCCGCCGATGCCGACAAGATGGACGCTTTGCGGCAAGGTCACTTCCCGAACGGATTGAGCTTCTTCAGCCCCTCGCCGATGGACTTGCCGGTTTCGACGGCGCCGTCGCCAAGCGACTTTCCGGCGTCGATCACGCTTTGTCCGGCGGATTTGGCGGCGTCGGTCGCCTCCTTGGCGGCAGGCTTGTTCGTCGCGCTGGACTTGTCGTCGTTACCGCCGCCTATAAGCCCGCCGATGCTGCCGAGTTTCTTGGCCGACTCGCCAATCGCCTTCGTCGCGCCGCCTATCGCTTCGGACGCGCCGCCGAGGACATTGGTCGTCGCGCCGGTCAGCGCGCCGGTCGCGCCGCCGAGAATGTTCGTCGCGCCGCTCACGACGCTGCTCGCGCCATCCCCAAGGGCGCCAAGCGCGGACGTCAGGCCCCCGCCGATGGCGGACATGGCCTTCATGACGGCATCCGATATCGCCTCGCCGATGTCTTCCCACGTGGCGCCGCCCTTATCCTTGCCGATGTCGGTGAGGGTTATCGTCGGGATGGGCATCTCCGGCATGATCTTCAGCTTGACTCGCGTGCCGGCGATCGTCAGCTTGTCGATAACGACCTTCTTGCCCTCTCCCTTTTCTTCAATCTCCTCCTTCACCTCTTCCTTCTCTTCCTCCGAGCCGAGCTTATCCTGCACGTGCGCGCCGATCCACTCGAAGTTATTGGTGCCCTCGTTGCTCACGTAGCTGACATACGTGTCGTTGATCGTGATCTCGCGGATGTGGATCGTGTCGGTGAAGAGCGAGCTCATCTCGACGTCCACATACACGTTCGACACGGAGAACGCCGTCGGGACCGAATAGCCCTTGGGGTTTCCGAGGTTGAGCTTCGTGACGCGGTACTTGCCGGTGTACGGGTTTATGCTCACCCCGTCAAGGGTGAACGGCGTGCCCGTGTATTCCGGAGCTACCTTGTTGGCTACCGCGGTAACGGTTGGCCCAAGCCACAGCGGGACCGCCAACACCAACACAAGGACGAGCGCCAGCATGCCGGCGATCGTCCACAACAGGATCTTCAGTGCTTTTTTCATTTCGTTTCTCCAATTGGATGTGGGGTATATTTTACCCTTCTTTGAGGGTTCCGGTCAAGGCGAGAAGTACATCTTCTTCAGTGACCACCCCGAGCTCGTCGCCGGTGGCCTCGTCGCACACCACCGCGACGGGGCTGCGGTTGCGCCGCATGAGCGGCAGGATGTCGTCCCCGTGCGTCATCGCGGGTATGCAGAAATGCCCCGCCTTGCCCGGGCGGCGGTACTCCTTCAGCTCCGCGAGATCCTTCGCGGTGGCGGCGTGCATGAGGTCCTTCGCGAACGTCGCCTGCAACATCAGCACACGGTCTATGAGCCGCCGCTCGAACTGCGTGAGGCGCGTCGCGTCGTGGCGGTCGGCCACAAGCATCCGCAGGCCGTCGCGCGAGACGCCGAGCCGCAGCGAGCGAGGCTGCCGCAAGCGGAACACCAGGCGCACGAACGCCGAGAACGCGGCTACCGGCAAGGACAGGACCAGCGCCAGCATGCGGTAGGGCCCCGAGGCCCACAGGGAACGGCGGAGCGGGCGCGACGCGAAGATCAGCTTCGGCAGGTACTCGCCCAGGAACAGCATCAGCAGGGCGGAGAACAGCGACCATGTGGAGTGCGTGACCGGCATGTTCGCGAACAGCTGCGCGCCTAGCGAGGCCGAGGCCGTGGAAAAGAGCACGGCCGCGAGGTTGTTGCCCACCAGCAGCGTGGTGAGCACGCGCGACATGTCGCCCAATATCCGCGCCAGGCGCTTCGCGCGGGGCGCGGACTGGCGCACGAGAGAGAGCAACCGCACGCGCGACACCGAGAGGAAACCGGTCTCCACGCCGGCGCAGAACGCCGCCACCGCCACGGAGGCCGCCATCAGGACGAAGAGCATGGCGATCTTGACCATCAGTCGTCGTCCTCCTCGTCGTCGATCACGGGCTTCACGATAAGCTCGAGGATGTCGCCGCGCGTGATGATCCCAGCCGTGCCGCCCCACCGGTCCTGCACGAGCGCGATGCGCCGGCCGGTCTTCATGAAGAGCACGAGCAGGTCGTCGAGCCCCTGGTGCTCGGAGACGCGCAGGGGCTCGTCGGTTGCGGCCGCCACGTTCCGCGCCGGATCAGCCATCAGCCGCTCCGTGTCGAGGAACCCCACTATGTGGTCCATGTCGTTCCTGTAGACCGGCAGGAAGGGATACTCGGACTCCTCCGCGAGCCGCACCTTCTCAGCGTCCGGGAGCGTCTCCTCCACGCCTACGAGCCTCACCCGCGGCGTCATCTCGTTGAGCGCGTAGAGGTCGGGGAGGCGCATCACGCCCTCGACCATCGACGCCTCCTCGCGGTCAAGCTCGCCCGTCGCCGCGGCCGACTCGACCACGGCCCGCAGCTCGTCGTCCGAAAGGGCGCGCCGTTCGCGCGCGAGCAGGTCGCCGAACACGCGCGAGCCTGCCACCATCAGCGAGGAGAACGGCTTGAGCACAACCCTCCAGAAGAGCAGCATCCGCACGCAGAACGCCGACATCTTTTCCGCATGGCGCATCGCGTACTGCTTAGGCAATATCTCCCCGAACACCAGCAGGAGAAGAGTGAAGGTCGCCACCGACACCGCCGCCGTCCCCGTCTCCACAATCCTCAACATCAGCATGTAGCCGAGCGACGCGATCGCGAAATTGACGAGAGTGTTGCCCGCCAGGATCGTCGAGAGTATCCTCGCCGGCTCCTTCTGCCAGCCTTCGATCCTGCGAGCCACGGACGGCTTCACGCGCTCCAGCGCCTGCAGCTGGCGGGGCGTAAGCGAGAACAGGACCGTCTCGGCGGAAGAGAAGAACGCCGACAGGGCGAAGAGGACTACAAGGACTGAGACGAGGGCCGCGACCATCTAGTTTCCAAGTTCCCTTAAGGAATCGACCGTGATCTTCGTGCGGTGGCGCGAGCCGAGCGTCTCCACCTCGAGGACGGAAACCATCCACCGCTCGTCGTCGAACTTCTTCACGCGAGTGCCCCACAGCCGACGCATCGGCTTCATCTTCTCGTCGAGCTGCTCGGCCTGCATCAGGCATCCGGTCTTCTTGTCCGCCCACAGGCGCACGCCCGCGAGCCCCTTGATCTCCGTCGGGGGCTTGACGAGTATGACGGAGCACTTCTGCCCATGGACGCTCTCGCCCTCGCGCTCGGTCTCGTACGCGGCGTCCGTCCACCAGAGGAAGTCGAACGTCAGGTCAAGCCATGTCACGTCCGTCTCCAGCACGCGGTCGAGCAGAGACGGAACGGCCTCGGCCTCTGGCGCACCCTCCTTCGCCATCCGAATCGTAGGCTGCTGCGAGCCGCGCCTGGACACGGTGACCGTGGCGATGAGATTTGTCTCTCCCCTCGGCGTCAGGCGGATGGTCATGAGCGTGATGTCGGTCGCGCGCCGCATCACCAGCGAATAGCCGAACTCCTTTGAGACGATGCCCCTGCGGTTGCGCAGGATCAGGTCGCCCTTAAGCTCCACCGGCTTCGTCGGCAGCATGTCGCGGCACGCCAGCAGCACGTCCGGCGCAGACGACTCCAGCGTGAGTTTCGGCGGTTGCTTCGCAAGCGCCTGCACCGCAGTCTCGTCTACCGGATCGGCGAGAACTGAGGAGAAAAGGAAAAGTACAGACGCGGCGGCAAAGGCGGCGCGCGACACATGGCTTGTTTTCATTTTGATCCGCTCTTTCCTGTTTTGAGCTTCGCCTCCAGCTTCTCCTGGCGCGGTCCGCCTACGGTAAGCCCAAGCTCGTAGTATTGGCGGGCGATCGACACGTCCTCGCCCATCTGAAGGCTCAAGTTGGCCAGGTTGTAGTAGGGAAGGTATGACTTCGGATGCGCGCGCATGGCCTTCTCCAGCGTGCGGCGCGCGGCATAATGGCTCCCCATCCCGGCCTGCGCCCCGGCGCGAAGCAACAGTAGATTCAGGTCGTTCGGCCTTTCCTTCAACATGTCGTCGAGCAGGATGTCCGCCGCCACATAGTCCCTGCTGCGGACCTCGGATATCGCCATCTTCAGGCGGGAATTGAAGTCGACGGCCTTGCCCTTGGGAGGCGCTTCGACCGGCTTGGCGGCCTTAGGCGCCTCAGGTGGCTTGGTGTCTTTGGGAGCTTTAGGCGCCTCAGGTGGCTTGGTGTCTTTAGTGGCTTTAACGTCATTAGCATCCTTAGCGTCATTGGGGGCTTTAACGTCCTTAGCTTCTTTAGGGGCTTTTGCGTCCTTGGTATCCTCGGAGCGCTTAGTGTCTTTTGAGTCCTTGGAGTCCTTAATGCCGTGCTTCTTGTTCCATTTCTTCTGCAACTCCCGAGTGTCCGTCACCGACACCGCGCGCTCGTTGTCGTCCACCTGCGCGAAGCGGATCGCATCCATCGCCGCCACGCAAGCGGCCCGCTTGTTGCGAAGCGGCGAGAACTCCGCCGTCTCGGCGCGTTCGGGGTTCTCGCGCTCCACGCGATCCAGCTCGCCCAGGGCTAGCCTGTAGTTTTCCAGGGCCTTCTCGCCGTCGCCCTTAATCGCCTCGTCCTCGGCCATCTCGATGTAGTTGTTCGCCTCTTCGAGGAGCCGGTGCAGCCTCAGGGGCTTCGACGGATCGTCCTCCTTGCTGCCGAAAGGCCAATACCACGCCCCCTGCGCGAGCAACGCCGCGCAGAGAGGCACTGCCAGAAGCATGGTGCGTCGCATTCCGTTCATCCTCACCTGGCACCTTTCATCCGGCGGGCGAACGAACGCACGCATTCGAACCATTCGTCGGGCGTACGGAAGCGCCCCGCCCCGGTCCAGCCGGCCCCTACCCAGTACGTGAACGCAGGCGCACGCTGCAGCAGGTAGATGCAATCCTCGTCGTCCGACGCGACGACAGGCCGCGCATCCCCTGCCGGCAGCACGATCGCCGTGAGGATCGACCCGTTCTCCTTGCCGTCCACCCCGTCCGGCTCGAAGTTGGCTATGAAGCCGTCATCCAGGCCGACCTTGAGCATCCCGTCGTGCTGCCGCCTGGCGGAAATGTCCAGCCCCGGTCCGATCAGGCGCGCGGGCTGGTCGCCCTTCGGCGTCACGTCGAACCGCATGAACGGAGTCCCCGCCGTCACCGTGCCGCGCACGGTGTACGTCTCGTACTCGAGCTCGAACACCGCCTCGGTCGCCGTCTTGGAGATGACGCGCTGGGACTTCCAGTTCTTCTCGTGGAACCAGCCGTCGCGGTTCAGGGCGCCGATGCCGCCGACGCCGCGCCCCTGCGCCACCTTGTAGTTGTCCATGCCCTTGCCGCGATTCTTGTGGTAGGATCCCTCGGAGCCGTGGAGCCACTTCTCCAGCACCGGGTACGGCACGCACTTGTTGAAGATGTCGAACCCGCTCGACACGAGCCCCTGGCCCTTCGGCGCGGGTTCCATTATGACCGGGCCGTAAGCGCGCATTCCGAAGTGGTCGTTCTCCCAGTAGAAGTCGTCCATGCGGTACGGCGCGTAGCCGCAGTCCACCGCCGCGTCCGGCAACGGCGCGAGGCGGCTGAAGCGCAGGAGCGCCTCAAGGAAGTAGTAGTCCGCGTAGTTCAGGGGCACGTCGACCTCGCTATTGCCTGGCTTGTGGCCGACGGAGTGCATCAGCAGGAAGTCGCCGTTCTCGCCCTGCTTGGCGAAATAGTCGGGCGAGGCCATCGCCGCGAGCATCTTCACGGCGGCGGCGCGGTACTTCGACGCCTTGGACGGAGGCGCGAACGCCTGGAGCTCGAGGAGCGCGCTCGCCGTTACGGCAGAGGCGGAGACGTCGCGTTCCTCTCCGGGGAAGGAGAAGTCCCACCAGGAGATTCCGTCGGCCGGGAGGTTCGGCTCGTCGAGCCAATAGTCCGCCGCGCTCATCGCGCGCTCGAGGTATTTCTTCACGCGCGTCTCGCGGTACATCATCGTGAAGCCGTATATGCCCCAGGCGTGTCCGCGAGCCCAGGTGCCCTCCACGTTGCCTCCCTGGCCAGAGAAGTGGGCGCGCACGCGGCAGGTGACGGGATCGTAGTCGAGGATGTGGTAGGCGCTGCCGTTCGGACGGTAGTGGTGCGCGTCCGTGATGTCGGCCTGGCTGCGCGCGATCTTGTCCGACTTCGGGTCTCCGCCGTTCTTCGCGTCCCACTCGAGCAGCTCGAGGTTCATCATGTTGTCGATGATCACGACGTACTTCGTGCCGAAGTGGCCGCCGCCCTTCTTGGGCGAGTTCCAGCTGCGGATGAGGCCGAGCTTGTCGTCGTAGCGCGTGCGCAGCGCGGCGGACGTGTCGTGCAGGAACTCGGCGTAGCGCTTGTCGCCGGTGAGTCGCAGGCCGTTGCCGGCCGAGCAGTAGGTGCGGAAGCCCACGTCGTGGTTGCTCGCGTCATAGCGCAGCGGCTCGATCAGCCGCTCGGTGTAGGCCGCCGCCTGCTCTTTCCAGAACGGGTCTTTCGTGTACTCGTATAGATACCACAGAGAGCCGGGGAAGAAGCCGCTGCACCAGTCTTTCGGCGGGATGACTACAAGCCTGCCGTCCTGGAAACGCTTTGGGAATCTGTCCGGCTCGTGCGCCTTCATGGCCTCGAGCAATGCGCGGTAGTGGTCCGTCGCCTTCGCAAATATGGACGGCAGCCGCGCCGCGAGCTCCGCCTCGTCGGCGGGAACGGCGGACGCGGTCGCGCACGCGACGGTCGCGACGATCGTGACGGTAACGAGATTCTTCATGTCGTCTCCTTTGTTTGACGGCGGGAAGTATACCACGGATAACCCTCCCGCGCAACTGCCAGTTGCAGCGGGAGGCGTCCGTTTAGTATAATTCCGCCATGCTTCATTCGCGCTACAACCTGATACATGCCCTCGCGGCGAGCGCCGTGCTGATGATCGCGATCTTCTTTCAGGGCTTCGCCGTGTTCTGGCGGCAGTTCGTGCACGGGTTATCCGTGCCCATGACGCCGCCGTTCATGCTGCGGGTCTTTCTCATGACTGCGGCCATGTTCGGAACACTGTGGCTGGTCCTGTGGGCTTCCTCGCTCTTTGCAGCCCGCAGGGACCTTGGCGGCCCGACCGGCCGGATGCCGCGTCGCGAGGCAATCTGGCTCGCCGCGCGCTGGTCGCCGCCTGTGATCGCCATAGCCCTCGGCCTCAACTGGCTCTGCACCACCTGCATCGAGCGCTTCGCCGGAATCCAGCCCTCGGACCAGGAGCTGGTCAAGTGCTTCGCCGACGGCGCCACGCCCATGGGCATACGCCTCGCCTTAGGCGCCCTCGTCGTCTTCGAGGCCCCGCTCGTCGAGGAGCCTCTCTTCCGGGGCGTGGTGTTCCGCGGATTCGCGTCGGCGCTCCCGGCATGGGCGGCGATGGCCCTGTCCAGCGTCCTCTTCGCGATCGTGCACGTGAACGCCGCGTCGTTCGTCGCGCTCTGCTTCCTAGGCTGCGCGTTCGCGGAACTCTACCGGCGCACCGGCACGATCCTCGCCCCGATGACGGCCCACGCCCTGTTCAACGCCGCGAACCTGGCCCTTCTGCCGTTCCTCTCGCCCTGACCCGGCCAACCTGCTCGACTTGCTCACGCATTCCGAGTCGAAAGGGCCTCAAGCGCGAGAATGTAGCCCGTCGGGCCGAACCCGCATATCTGCCCCGCGCACACGCCCGCCGTCAGCGACTCGTGGCGGTACCCTTCGCGCGCGTAGACGTTCGAGAGATGCACCTCCACCGTCGGCACGCCGCTCGCCTTGATGGCGTCGTGGAGCGCCACGGACGTGTGCGTGTAGGCCGCCGGGTTGAGGATGATGCCGTCGTATGCGCCGCGCGCGCGGCCGATGGCCGACACGAGCTCGCCCTCGACGTCGCTCTGGAACGAATCCACCTCGATCCCCTTCCCCCGCGCGGCTTCCGTCACCTGCGCCACGATGTCGGCAAGCGTAGTCCGCCCGTATATCTCGGGCTCCCTAGTCCCCAGCAGCGCAAGGTTCGGCCCGTTAAGCAGCAGTATCTTTTTCATGGTTCTCTAGATCCTTTCGACATTCGACATTCAACAACCGACAGCCAAATCCCACAATCACGCAATCTCACAATCCCTCAATCCTCAAAAGCCAGGCAGCACTTGTACCTTCCGCACATCCCGTTAGGCTGCGACGAGGTGCATTCGCGCACGCGCTCCGGCGTAAGCCCCGCCGGATAGCGCGTCTGCCACGTGGCGCAGCAGCACGGCCGCCCGCACGGACCTATCGCGCCCAGCATCCCCACCTCGTCGCGCGGCCCCAGCTGACGCGCAAAAACCTGCATCTTCTCGCGCTGCCCGAACGTCCTCGCCACTGACGACAGGTCGCACCGCCGCGACGCGCAGGCGTACCACACGAACAGCCTCTGCCGCGCAAGCGAAAGGCGGGCGTGCAGGACTCGCACGTCTGGCGCGGCGTCCAGCGCCGCAGCGAGGAACCCGTCGCGCAATTTCCGAGCGCACGCCGCGTTATCCTCCGCCGTCCGCGCGTCCTCTTCGGTCTTCGCTCGCACCAGCTGGTAGCCGGGAAGCGACGGCCCGTGCTTCTCCGGATCGTAAGCCTCGATTCCAAGTATCGTGCCGACGTCCGGCCCGTATCCGAGGTTCACCACGACCTCCTGCCCCTTCGCGAATCCGGCGTGAGGGCAGCGCACGGCGAACACTCCCTTTTCGGGCATCTGCACCTTCGCGAGAAGTGTCTGCCCTCCGCTCATCTCCCCTCCGTTCCGAACGCCAGCCGGTCCATCAGGAACCCCAGCACGGCCTGCTCGGGGAGGTTGCGGTCGAGCGACGTGGCAAACGCCTCCACGGCCTCCACGTTCGCGAACGCGGCCGCGCGCGTAAGCTTCGCAGCACGCGTCTCAAGGACCGCGCGCTTCGCCTCGTTCACGAGCGGCGTGGCCGCGCCGGAATCGTCGTAGGCGGAATGCGAGGGCGGCGCCGCGCGCAGGGCCATAAGGTCGCGGAACCAGCTCATCAGCGTGGCGGTGAAGTCGCCCCGGAACTCGCGGTAGCGCGACGATATCAGCGCCGCCACCGCGTCCTTGGACGCCTCCTCGCCCGCGCCGTCGTCGGACTCCGCCACCTCGTCGCCGACCAGCTCCTCGGCCTTTTCCTGCAACTCCTCGAGAATCGCCATCAGGCGCGCGGCCGCGCCAGCGCGCGCCGTCTGCCCCTTAAGCGTGTCGGCGGAAAGGATTTCGATCACGCGTCCGCGCCACGGTTCGTCCAGCTGGCGCGCCCGCGCATCGGGCAGGTCCACGCGCTGGCAACGCGAGACGATGGTGGGCAGCAGCCGCTCCGGACGTTCGGTGAGGAGCAGGAACAGCGACCTGGGCGGCGGTTCCTCCAGCGTCTTCAGGAAAGCGTTGGCCGCCTCTTCGCGAAGCAGGTCCGCGCCGAATATCACGCCGGCCTTCCACCCTCCCTGGAACGACGTCATGTCCATCGGCGCTATCAGCCTCGCGCGGATCGCGTCCACGGAAATGATCCGGCTCTTCTTCTCTGGCGAGAGCCTGTGGATGTCCGGATGCGCCAGGAGGTCGCCCCCGCCGAAGAGATGCGCCAGCACGCGGTCCGCCAGCTCGGCGCCAAGCCCGCGCACCCCGCCAACCACCAGATAGCCGTTCGCCGGGCGGCCAGAGTCTATCGCCTTGCAGATGCGGTCGTACGCCTCGTCCAAAGTCATAGCGTCCCCTCCCCTCCTCAGTGGTCGTGCCGTCCTTCCCCGTGCCACGGGACGTAGTCCGGCACCTTGTCGATGCCGGCCGCGATGCGCTGTCGCACGGCCTCGTAAACGAGGATCGTGGTGGCCGCGCTCACGTTCAGCGAGTCGGCAAGTCCTAGCATCGGGATGCGCACTCGCAGGTCCGCCCGGTCCATCCACGCAGCGGTCAGCCCGTACTGCTCCGCCCCAACCGCAATGGCGACGTTCCCCGTAAGGTCCACCTCAAAATGCATCTTCTCGGCATGCGGCGTGGCGGCGAGGATCTTGAAGCCGTGCGCCTTGAGCCAGTCGATCGCCTCCGCCGATGTCGCCTCCACGATAGGCACGGAGAACATCGTGCCCGTGGAGGCGCGCACCACGTTCGGGTTGTGGACGTCCGTCGTGCGGTCGCATACTATCACCGCGCTCGCGTGCGCTGCGTCCGCCGAGCGGAGGATGGTCCCGAGGTTCCCAGGCTTCTCGATCGCCTCCGTGACGATCACGAGCGCGTCTGGCGGCAGCTCCAGCCCCTCCAGCCGCCGCGTGATGTGCGGCCCCGTCATCAGCAGGCCGTCGGGACGGTCCTTGTACGCCATCTTCAGGAACGCGATCTTGGAGCAGGCGCATATCTCGGCTCCCGCCGCGGCGCATTCGGCCACGAGGGCAGGCTCGTTCTCGTTCTTGAGGTAGAGCTCGGGGCAATGGTACAGGGTACGCGGACGATATCCGTTGTCCAGCGCCCGCCGGCACTCGCGGTACCCTTCCACGATCATCTCGCGCGTCTCCTCGCGGAACGCGCAAGACCTGAGCTTAACCACGTGCTTTATCCGCGGGTTCGACGGTGACGTGATTTCGAGCATTGTCTCCCTTCCTTGCGGAATGTTTCGCCTGAGCCAGCACCCGCATCCGGTTCACGGCACAAGCCCCTGAGAGCCCGTGTAAATGATCTTCTGGACCTCCTCGTCGGCCCTCATCTTCCGCCTCCGCTCGAGCAGTGCCGCATAGTCCGTGCGGTTGTCGATAAGGTCGGCGCAGATGCCGGCATTGAGGTAGGAGAACCCCATGGACGTCATGCGGCTGAAGAGCGCGGCCCCGCTCTCGCAATCGCGCATCGCTTCCGGCAAGACGTCCATCATTTCGCGGCTGATCCTCTGCTGCACCGCAACGAAACCGTAGCGGCCAAAGAAGCACGCGTCACCGTTGAGCAGCCGCTTGTTGACCTCCGTTCGATAGTCGTTGATTCGCTTGAGCATCATGTTCGAGCGCGCGTTTGGCTCGAATACGATGTCGTCGCCGCCCGCATCCACCTCCGGCGCGGCAGCGGGAACGGGGACGGGCGCGGGGGCGGCGGGAGCGGGTGCCGGCGCATCTCCGTCGTCGAACAGGTCGTCGATCGACGTAGCCTTCTTCTCCGGCGCGGCCGGCGCTGGCGCCGGGGTTGGGGCTGGCGCAGGAGCAACCGCCGCGGGCGCGGCGGCCGCTGCGCCGGGCTGCGTCGCGAGGAACTGCTTCCACGAGATGACCTGTCCCGTCACCTGAACGTTGTTTATGAAAATCGCCGTGCCGTAGCGCGCCACGACGTAAGGCGGCGGCAGATAGTGCCCGTTGACGAATACCATGCCCTTGCGCACTGGCTTGCCGCGCGTGCCTTTCAACGCGATCCGCGCCGCGTTAGGCACCTTCTCGAACGCCGACGGCGCCGCGCCGACCACCAAGGCCGCCGCCAAGGCGGTCAGCAGTATGTACGTTTTTTTCATCATTCACTCGCTTTCGGCACGTTCCTTTCTAGGAACGAACACGGTACAAGTATAGGACAAAACCCCACCGCCGTCAAGCGCACCGCCCGCCGCTTGGGCGCGGCCATCGCTAGCCGCGGGGCAGGAACGCCGTTTTGACCTTGAGCTGGCGCGCCATCGCCCTCGCGACGGCCTTCACGCCGAACGTCTCCGTCTCGTAGTGCCCGGCGCAAACCATCGGCATGCCCACGTTCTCGGCGGCGATCGTCTCTCCCCAGTCGGCCTCGCCCGTGATGAAGAGGTCGCAGCCGAGCGCCTTGGCGTCCACCGCGTGGCAGCCCGCGCCGCCGGAGCAGACGCCCACCTTCTTGCCGTTGGGGAGCGTGCCGGTAACGCCGATCGTCTCGCCGTGGTAGACGAACGCCGGCTTCAGGTTCTTGAGGCCGAGGTAGCGCGCCAGCTCGTAGTTGTTGCCGTAGGCGTGGTTCGCGTCCAAGGGCAGGTGCACGGCGTAGAGCGCGAGGTTCGCGTCCATCGCGGCCTTCACCACGTTGTATACGCCGTCCGTGATGCGCTGGATGCCGCCGCCCCACGAGATGCCGTGGTGCACCACGAGCAGCTGCGCGCCCGCAGCTGCGGCAGCGCGCACCGTGCGCACGCTCGCGTCCACGCCGAACGCGACCTTCGTCACCTCATCGCCCGTGCGCGCGATCTGCACACCGTTGTTCGACACGTCGCTGAACGCCTTCACGTCCAGCGCCTTGTCCAGCCAGTCCACGATCTTTGCCATCTTCATCGCTTTTCCTCGTTTCATTTTGAAGGTGCCTTGTAGAAGATCAGGGTGCCGCTCTCTATCGACTTCTCGTCGACCTTGTCGCCCGGCGTGATCTTGCCGCGCAGGTAGTAGTAGGTGCTGGACGACTTCCAGGCCGAGCCCGCGATCTTGTATGGCGAAAGGTCGTGCGACACCGGCCCGCCCTTAACGTAGCCGGGGAGGGACTCCAGGGCCCTCAGGTCCTTGACCGAATCGCCCATCCTCCCGATCTGCAGGTCCTTGGGCAACGCAAGGACGGGCGAGGAATTTGTCTTTTGCTCAGGTTGCTCGTTTTGCTGCGACGGCGCGTGCGCCGTCGCCGTTTCGGCACTGTGCCCTGAGGGGATGACGAGCTTGGCCTTCTTCTTGAACACCGGCGGGACAAGCGCCGAAAAGATGCCGCCGGACGATTCCTCCGCCTTCGGCTTCTCCGTAGATGCCGCAGGCACGATCAGCGGAGGCTTCACCACCGGCGGAGGCTTCCTGTCGGCCACCTTCGGCGCGTCGTGGGGCTTCTTTGGCGGAACGTTCGCCACCCTTGCGGCGGAAGGCTTCGTCGCCGCGGGCGGCTTCTTGGCAACGGCTGGCGCGCCGCCCTTCGGAGGGACTGGCCCCTTGCCGCCCTCTGCCTTTGCGGGAGGCGACTTCTTTGGCACGGCGGCCACCACGGCCGTCCGCCTGCCGCCGTAGTGCGCCGCCATGGTGTCGACGGATCCGTAAAGTATGCTGTTCAGGTAGTCGTCCACTTGCACCAGCCGCTTGGCACTTACGTCGGGATCGGCGGCCGGGCGAGCCGTCAGTCCGAGCCTTACGCGCACGCTCGGCATCGCGAACAGCATGCCGCAGCGCTTGCGCCCGCGGTGCTTCTTCTTGTGCCATGTGTTCGGCGCGCCGTAGGCGACGTGCGAGTGGCAGACCACCTGTCCGTCCTTAAGCTTGTACATCTGCTTCAGTTTGTCCAGGAGCGCGCGCAGCGCGTCGAGCTGCTGCAGCGTCACTGCCTGATCGTGGTGCCCCACAACCTCGATGCCGATCGCGTACGTGTCGCAGTCCTCCTTGCCGTTCCACATGGAGCGGCCGGCGTGGAACGCCTCGCGGTCGCGGTCGATGATGCGGTAGACCGTCCCGTTCTCCACTACGCAGTAGTGCGCCTCGCCGCGCTCGCAGAGCTTGTTGAGCGAGCTCTTCGCGTGCGCCTCCGTGGTGTGCAGCACGACGAGCGTCGTCGCCTTGCGCAGGCGCCGCTCCTTGTTGCGCGGCGAGCGGTAGTCGTCCTTCACCACAAGCGGCGCGGCAAGCGCCTGGCAACACGCCAAGGCGGCAAGCCCACAGGACACCAAGGACCTTAAAGGCCCTAAAGACCTCAAGGACTTTAAAGACGTTAAAGACTTTAAAGTCGTAGAGGTCCTTAAAGTCCTTAAGGCCCGCATCGCCTCGTCAGATGTTGAGGGCGGTCTTCGACCAGGGTTCCTTGCCGGCGAGGAGCGACGGGGTGGTCATCTCCGGCGGCACCGGGAGGCCGAGCATCTGCAGCGCGGTGGGCGCCACGGCGCTCAGCTTCGCGAGCGGCGTGAGGCGCACGCCCGCCGCGTCGTTCGCCACGTAGAAGCAGTCCACGAGGTTGAGCGTGTGCGAGGTCTTCACCATGCCGGTCTTGTAGTCCACCATCTGCTCGGCGTTGCCGTGGTCGGCGTAGATGAGCACGTGGGCGTCCAGCTCCAGGAGACGCGGCATGATCTTGCCGATGCACTCGTCCACCACCTCCACGGCCTTTGCGGCGGCCTTCGGGTCGCCCGTGTGGCCCACCATATCGCAGTTCGCGTAGTTGACCACGATGAAGCCGTAGGGGTTGTCCTGGAGGCGCTTCAGCAGCTCGTCCGTCACCGTGTAGGCGTCCATCTCAGGATGCGACGCGAAGGTGGCGGGGTCGAAGCGGCTCTTCACCTCCACCTGGTCCTCGCCCTCGCTGGGCGTGGTGGACTTGCCGTTGAAGAAGCTCGTCACGTGGCGGAACTTCTGCGTCTCGGCGAGGCGCAGCTGCCTGATGCCGGCCTTGGAGACGACCTCGCCGAGGAGGTTGTCCATGCCGCCGCCCGCGCCCATCGCGCCGAGGAGGTAGTCCTCGAACTCGTCCCAGTAGCGCGTGAAGCCGAGGTAGGTCACCTTCGGGCGCGCGTGGCGGTCGCCCGCGTAGTCGTCAAGCACGAACGCCTGCGTGAGCTGGATCGCGCGGTCCTGGCGGTAGTTCGTGTGCATGATGCAGTCGCCGTCGCGCACGCCGGCGTAGCCCTTCATCACGCAGCAGGGGATGTACTCGTCCGTCATCGGCGTGCCGTCGGGCGTCTTGTCGTTCGCGTACGACGCCTTCACGGCCTCCTCGATGGAGTCCACCGCACGTCCCTCGCCGGAGACGATGCAGTTGTAGGCGAGGTCGGTGAGCTTCCAGTTCTTCACGCGGTCCATGCCGTAGTAGCGGCCCATGAACGTGCCGATCGTGCAGTTGCCCACCGCCCCCATCTCCTGCTTCAGGCGGGCGACGTACTCGAGCGTGGAGCGCGGCGGGGTGTCGCGTCCGTCGAGGAACGGATGGACCACTATCGCGCCGGCGGGGTTCTCCTGGCGGGCGCGACGCATGAGCTTGTAGAGGTGCTCCTGGTGCGCGTGCACGCCCTCGTCCTGCAGGAGACCGAAGAAGTGCAGCTGGCTCGCGTTCTTCTTCCAGCTCTCCATCAGGTTCTTCCACTTCGGGCTCTCGAAGAGCTCGCCGCTGGAAAGGCCGTCGTCGATGCGCTTCAGCTCCTGCACGACGATGCGGCCCGCGCCCATGTTCAGGTGCCCCACCTCGCTCGAGCCCTGGTAGCCGTCGGGCAGGCCCACGGCCTCGCCGCAGCAGTCCAGCAGGCAGTGCGGATAGCGCGCCCTTATCTGGTCGATGACGGGCGTCTTAGCCGTCGCCACGGAATTGCCGTCTTGGCGGGCGTTCACGCCCCACCCGTCGCGGATGATCAATGCAACTGGTCTCATTTTATTCTGTGCTCCATTCTATGCCTTCTATGCGAAAATCGCGGCGTGTATGATACCATGTCCGCCGCCCTACGGCAAGCCAAGATGTGGTTCTCCGAAGAAATCGGGCGCATCCGCGAATCGTGCAGAAACTTCGAAACGTAGCGTATTTCGGTAGGGTCGCGCGTCCCGCGCGACCGCGGGCACGCGGGACGCGTGCCCCTACCAGACATGCATCTGCGCACGATCTGCCGATCTGTACGATTCGCGGATGCGCACCTCCACTCACATGCCGTTCACCAATTGAAAACTGTGGAAGTATTTCGCTGGAACGACTTGTTAGCGTTGATGCTAAGTTAAGGCCCTTTGGATTTCTCCCATCGGTGCCGAGCGTGATTATAGCAAAAATTCCCCCGCCGTGCGCGGAAACGATCCATCTTTTGCCAACAGCGGCGGGCGCGCAGGCCGGGGGAGATGCCTTGGGGAGGCAGACTGCGGCGGCGGCGCTGCGGCCAGCGCCGTCCGCCGCAGGATGAGGGGCCCCAAGGCGCTCACCCGGATGCGCGCACGCCGCCGCGCGAAGCATCCATCCCACATCTCGCCTTCTAGGCCAAATAACGCACAAAGGCAGTCCGCGGGAAGCGGGCTGCCTTTGGCTTCGGTTGTCGGCTATGCCGTCAGCCGTTCTTCTTCTCGAACTCCTTCATGAAGTCGACGAGGCAGTCGACGCCCGCCATCGGGAAGGCGTTGTAGATCGACGCGCGGATGCCGCCGACGGAACGGTGGCCCTTCAGCGACTTCATGCCGGCCGCGGCGGCCTCCTTGATGAACTGGGCCTCCAGCTCCTCGGTGGGCAGGCGCCACGTGACGTTCATGTTCGAGCGGTACTCCTTCAGCGCCGTGCCGCGGTAGAAGCCCGAGCCGTCGATGACGTC
>Ga0310697_10002031_pt1 | contig 22241 bp, 14 predicted proteins | sample 172DNAGHGlowgp2_FD_203883 | JGI IMG/M metagenome (GOLD analysis project Ga0310697, IMG submission 203883) | Sheep rumen microbial communities from Palmerston North, Manawatu-Wanganui, New Zealand - 1728 DNA GHGlow gp2 (v2) (version 2) | ecosystem: Host-associated > Mammals > Digestive system >... | reverse complement strand
CTTTTGCAGTAAGCTTTAACTGCTCTTTGTACCAGCTTTCATTTTCGTCAAAAAAGTTCAAAGCTCCGTTTCGTATGCGGATTAAATCGGGGTGGCCGATAATTTCAAACTTTCCGCGGGCAAGCATCTGGCGTTGGGTTTCAAAATAATCGCAAACAGCAGCTTTTCCGTTAATATTTCCCTTTGAGTCTGAATAAAAAGCCTTGAGCCCCTTCTCTACTTCTTCTGCTTTATTGTCTACAGAAAAAAATCCGCCCGGATTATTTATAAAATGAACTGAGCCTATTATAAAATCGGGCTTGAACTTTGAATAAGAAGCTTTATCGGGAAAGGCAAGACCAAATTTTTCAGACAAAAAATAATCAGCCTCAAAACCAAGCTGGATTATTATACGGTCTGCAAACTCTTCTTTGAGAGCCTTTATTTCTTTAACATAAGCTTCAAAATCCTGTGGAACCATATGCCAGTTTGAGTCAACATCATAATAAAAGGCTGGATCAAGGGGATGAAGGCTGTGTTCAGAAAAGCCCAGAACGGTAAAGCCTTTTTCAATTGCAGCAATTACATGTTCCCGGGCAGTATTTTTTCCATCGCTGAACTTTGAATGAGTATGAAGATTAATTTTTTGTTTTTCCATAATTAGAATTCGCCTTTAAGCACACTCAGCGACTTTTGAACAAGCTGGTTTGGTTTTTGAGGCTTTACAATGTATGTTTTAGCACCCGCTTTAAGGATATTTACTACCCATTCACGCTGAAGTGGTTGAGAATAAACGATTATTGGAGGTGAATCATATCTGTTTTTAAGTTGATTAAGTACAGCAAGGCCTGAATTGTCCGGCATAACTACATCAAGCACAATGAGATTGAACTTTTCCGGGGTATAATCCTGAAGGAAGGAATTTCCCGAATTATATGCAGAAACTGTTGCACCATAACCTTCAAAGGCAGTTTTACTCATTGCAAGTGATTTTAAGTCTGCATCAATAATTGCAATTTTAAGAACAGTACCGTCTGCTGCAGCTTGAAGAGCCTCAGGATCTGAGTTTGTATCGGAGAAGAAGCGGGTTTCTACAGAACTTGAATCTTCATCAAGATATGAAGAAGTAAGAATGCGGTCTGTAATAAGGTCAGAAACACTGGAAGTAATTGTTGTATCGATGAGGGAGTTCAAAACCTTAGGCAGATTGTTTGACATTTCAATGCCATTGTAGGCTTCGTGACCTTCGAGGAATTCCTTGAGAAAAGGACTTAAAGAAAGAATCTTTACATGCTTTGTGTGAACTTTAGGACAGGCTAGAATATTATCAAGTAAAAATTCAAGATTGTAGCCGTCTACAAAGGTAAGCTCAAGGTTTGTAAGCATGATTAAAATCTTTGGAGATTCAAGCTCTTCGGTTTCAATCATCTCTGTGAGTTTGTATTGTAAAAGAGCAATTTTTTCGCGGTTTAATCCAACGGCAAGTTCAATAAAAATAATGCTGTTGTTACGATGAAGGTCCAGAACACTTGGAGTTGTATCCATTGAAAGAGGAATATGCAGAACTTTTCCAATTGCTTCGAAGAAAACATCAAACTGAATAGGCTTTGCAAAGTATTTAATTACACCATATTTTGCAAGGGCTGCAATGCTTGATTTTTCAGCAGAAGGACCGGTGATGATTGTTGGAATAGATGCAGTATTCGGGTCACCAAGTTTTTTTTCAAGAAAAGCCATTTCTTCTACCCTGTCTTCACTCATATCAAGAATTACAAGGTTTGGAAGAAGAGTGAGCATTTTTGGATAAGAGTCTCTGTTTTCCTGGGTAAGAGTTACTTCGATCTGGTCAACAGAAAGTTTTTGCTTTAAAAAGTCTCTGAAAAGCTGATGACTGTCAATTATTAATACCTTTTTCATCGTATTTATATTATAATATAGTTTATTAAAAATATCTACTTTTTTATAATATTCAAAATTGGGAGTAAATATATGAACATGGGTGATATTCTGGCACAATGGGATGATATGAAGCGTCAGGAAAAAGTAAAAGCTAAAGAAAATCAAAAAAGTCAGCAGGTTTCGCATAAAAAGGCAAATGCTCCTACAGCAGAAGAAAAAGAAATTGCAAAAGCAAAAAAAGAGGGCTCTCATTCGGCTCCAAAAAATCCTCAGATTAACCCTATGGAATACTGGCTCAACCGTTATGGAACTGTAGATAAAGATAAAATTGCGGAAGAAAGCCTTGAACGCACAAAGCAGCAGGACCGGGAATATGTTTTGAATATGAAGCCGGAAGCATATCTTGATTTACATGGCCTGCACCAGGACGAAGCACGTATGAGACTTGATTCTTTTATTGCTGACTGTAAAAGACGCGGCTTTAGAAAGGTTATGATTATCCATGGAAAAGGCATTCACACACACGGAACAGACCCTGTACTTGGAGAACTCGTAAGACGATTTATAGAAACGGATCCCCGCTGCGGAAGTTCGGGACATCCAAAAAATAAAGCAGAAGGTGGAAGCGGAGCAACCTGGATTATTTTAAAATGATAATACTGTCCTTGCTGCACCAGCCTTCGCTTTCGCCAAAACGAAGAAGGTACCAGTCGCCTGACTGATCCAAAACCTGAACCCGGTTACAAGGAGGAAGTTCTGATTTTATTGAAGCAGAGGCTTCGGGAATAGAACAAAGCTGTCCGCCGGTTGAAACTGCATATCTTCTTTTACCACACACCAAGCAGTAAATAATTATAACCATCATGCAGACAAGGGCAATTCCAATTGCGATATTTATGAGGCTGCGTTTTTTACGTAAGAAAATCACAAAGAAAAAAATAAGTGCAAGAGTGATTACAGAAGATATATATATCCAGGCAATCTTAAACTCTTTCTGCGTGTAAGGCAAGCCTAACATCTTTTCATATTGAATCCTTTCTTTGCGCGCTTTTCCAAATAAAGAATGCCGCTCCTTACTTCTAAGCTCAGCAAGAATCTGGGCTTCCTGGGCAGAAAGAGTTATTACAAGCTCCTCTCCCCCATTTTCATTTTCTGTTTCGAAGGCTTGTGAAAAATAAGAGTTTGCCTCATTTGTATTTTTGCTGCGGGCTTTTACAACAGTTGCTTTTATAGCAGGAACCTTGACTGTAACCTTATCTCCATTATAAGCAATTGCCTGAATAGTGAATTTTGGAAAATCCATTACACCGGTAACAAGCGGAGTCCATTCAAAATCACTTACCGGAATTAAATCATCAGTCACAACTTTCTGGCGTTGTTTGATTTCTGTAAACTCGTAGGTTTTTCCCTGAACAAAAATAGAATCTTTTGGGAGCTCCCAGCTAAACTGAACTAACTGAAGCGCATATTTAAGACAAAGACGGAACTTTACAGTCTGTCCTACAGCAAGGCTTATATTTTTATTCATTCCGGAATCGGTAACAATTACACAAAGAGGTTCCTGTTCTTTTGGATTAATACCAATTTTTACAGGCATAAAAGGAATTTGTTTACGGCTGTTTTTTATTTTCATGGCAAGAGGGGGAATTATATAAGTTCCTGTTTTTGCAAAAGAAAACCAGATTTCTAATTTTGTGCCGCCACCCTTTTCGCCGGCTTCTACTTTTCGCAGAGTTTTAAATTGAACATTTTCAATTTCATCAGGCATTGAAACATCAATCTGACTCGGCAAAGTATATGGAATAATTACTTCAAATTTAATATCGCTATTTGCGGCAAGCTGCTGATTTTCGGCAGGTGAAATTCTGAGTTCTCTTATTAAGGCGTTTGTAAGAGTCTGACTAAAAAGACTTTGTGAACCTGAAATAAAAGCCAGGAAGACTACAAATCTCTGAAGAATTGTTTTTAATAATCGTCGGCAAGATTTTGACTCTGAGTGCTTTCGCTGTTTTTCCATTGCTTCTGGTCATTCTCCTTTATTCGTTCAAATACTGCTTTTTCCAAATCCTGATTATTCATGTTCTGGTCTTGAGCCGCAGGAACTGCCTTGCTTTGCTCATGCTGAACACTTACCTGAACACTTTGTATGGAAAGTTCAAGATTTATTTTTGCATCAAGACGGGAGCTGTCTACTTCGAGTGCCTTTTTAAAATATTCAACAGCCTTATCATAATCTTCATTTTTGTGGGCAATAATTCCGGCATTATAATAGGCTCCATAGCGGATAGAAGCAGGAGCATCCTGTGTAAGTTGGGAATATTTTTCCATTGCGGCATCATCTTCGCCAAGTAAAGAATAGGCTGTTCCCAAATCATATAAGGCATATTGAAGAGTTTCCTGATTTTCTTTTTCTTCGGCTGTCTGCTTTGCAGAATTAAAATGTGCAACTGCGTTTGAGTATTGTTTTTGCGCAAAGGCAAAGCTTCCTTTTAAAATATCGCTTGTTGAGTCGGAACAACCTGTAAGTGCAAAAATTATGAGGATACAGGAAAGACCTACTGTAAAACGGGCGGCCTTTTTAATTCTTGAAAAATCAAATTCCGTAAAAATATAACTGAAGCTGTAAAATAAAACCGCAAGCAAAAGGAAAAGCTTAAAACGAGGAACAGGCTTTGCTTCGTAAGAAACCGGCAAAAGCTGACTTTCTTTTAACTGATTCAAGAGCTTTACAGCCGAACCTTTTTCGTCTGCATTTATGTAAGTTACTTCGGTCTGATTTTTGTAAAAGCCCAGGTTCTTCTTTGCATCTTCAATTGTGCTAATTATTTTTTGAGAACGGAGGGCGGAGTTTATAAAGGTTTGTCCGTCGCCTGCAAGAACAGGACTTTCTGTTTCTGAACCAAAGCCTATGATTGTTACAGGGATACCCGCTTTTATACATTCACTTAAGGCTGTCTTTAAATGGCTGTCTGTTTCTTCGCCATCGGTAAAAACCCAGATTCTTCCTGCATTTGAATAATTTGACGGGAAGGTTTCTTTTGCTTTTAGAATGCCTTTTCCAATGCTTGAGCCGGGCACCGTCATAAGTCGTGGAGACATAACATTCAAAAGAGATTCAATCATAACATAATCATCAGTCAAAGGAATTGCAGCAACTCCGTCTCCTTTTGCAAGAACTACAGAAGCACTTATACCATTCATTTTATTAAGCAGGGCTTTTGAATATTCGGCAGAGGCTTTTAATCTTGTTAGTCCGTCCTCACAATCGGCAGCAAGCATACTGTTGGAAATATCATAAACAAGGCTTACCGCAGTCCCGCTTTTTTGAACAGGCACCAGATAAGTGCCCCAGTGAATGTCGGCATGTGCAAGAAGAAGCATGATAAAGCTCAGGGCTATAAAGGCAGAACGTACAAGGAGACTTTTTTTATAACGGAAGCTAAGCATTTCTTTAAGAACAATTCTTTTCAAAAACCAGCCTGCGGCAAAAAGAATTATTGCATACAAAAGAATTGTTTTATAAAGACTTTGACTTACATTCCTGAAAGTATAATTCTGCAGGACGCTTTGACTTTTAGTAATTGTTTCAAAGGTCCTCATAAACTCTTCGATTGTAGTAACTTCAAAATAGCGGCCCTTTGCAAGAGACGAAATGCGTTTTAAAGAAGCTGCATTAAAGTTTGAGTCAAGGTAACCGGAGTAAAGTTTTCCGGTAAGGGGGTCTGTATATTCAATTGGGACGGTGCCTTTTGTTCCAATTCCAACTACATAAATTGTAATATCATTGTCGGCGGCAAGAGTGGCAGCTGTTTCGGGATGAATTTGTCCTGCATTGTTTTCGCCGTCGGTAAGTAAAATTATAGAACGCTTTTGTGCTGCCGATGAAACCAGGTGGCATACAGCAGTACTCAAACCGTCTCCAATTGCAGAACCGTTTCCAAGCATGCCAACAGTTATTTCATCTATGCGTTTTGTAAAATAAGTAAGATCTGAAGTTGGTGGTACAAAAACAGAGGCTTCGTTGGCAAAAACAACAAGACCAAAGCGACAGCCATCATGTTCAACTGCAAGAGTTTTTATTGTATTCTTTGCTGCTTCCAGGCGGGAGCTTGCTCCAATGTCACTTGCTGCCATTGAAGGAGAAGTATCTACTGCAAAAACAATATCACTTCCAAGTGAGGTATAAACCTTTTCCTGCCTTGTAATAACAGGATCTGCAAAAGCAGTAATTGCAGCAAGAAAACCTGTAACCATAATCACCTTGGCCAGAATTGAAAGGAGTTTTCTTATTCGCCCCTTCCAGTCAAAGGCTTTTCCATTCCAGTCTGCCAGAACTGCATAAAAGGTAATGGGCCGGAATATTTTAAGGGCCCGCAAAAGATAAAGAAGAGGAATTAAGAGCAGAAGAAAAAATGCAGCAGGATTTTGAAACTCAAGCATCTCTTCCTCCTTTTTCTTCGCTTCTCTTATCGTCTTCGATTACTTCAATATCATCAATAAGATTATTCAAAATCTGCGAAAGTTCTTCCTCTTCAAACTTTGCATCGGAAGAATCAGAAAAACGGATGTAGTCGGTTCGCACAAAAATTGAAATTATATTTTCAAAAACAGCGTATCGGTTTTCATCTGCAAGACCGCAGCTTGCCTGGTCAAAAGCCAGACTCATTTCGGAGGTGAGTTTTTTTGTAAAAGGATAATTAAGGCGAAGCTCAAGATATTCGCGCATGATTTTTTGAAGTTGTGTACTAATCTGAGAATCAGAAGTCTCCTGCTCCAGTTTTTTTAGCGCTTTGATTGTATTTTTCTTACTGCGGGCATAACGTCTTTTAAGCTTTGTATTATTAAACCAGAAAACTACCGAACGCCATTTTATAATAAGGCGTATAAGCAGAATAAAGAGAATTACAAAAGCTGCAAGGCTTCCATAAATTTTATATGTAGTTCCAGGCAGCAGCAAAGGTGATGAATAAGAACGCAGGTCTGTTATATTCTCTTGTTCCACAAGCGAAAGAACTTCTACTGCTTCAAAATGAATTGTTCCAAGTCCTTCAATTTCAAAATCGGGCAGCTGGATTTTTCCTGTTTTCCAGGGAACAAAAGTGATGACAAGATTGTAATAGTCTTGATCTGGCTGACCGGACTGCCCCTTTTGAAGACCAATATCTTTTATATCATAAAGACTATAATCAAGATCTTGTGTAAAGTTTTGAGCAGAAGCAGCAGCTTCTAAAATCTGAGTCTGGCTCTTAAAGGAGCATCTTAACTCTGCCTTGTCGCCGATATAAATTGCTTTTGGAAAAACCGATTGCTTTGTTTGAATATAAATCATTTTTTTGCCTCAAACACCGCATTAAGCAGCTGCAAAGGATCATCTGAAACATTCATAAATTGGGGCATTATTCCATGCTTCAAACATGTTTCCTGCCATCTCCACTGCATGCTTTCGTTTCTATTTTTCCATTCTTCCCTGAGTCTTGATGATGAAGTTGGAAGAACCATTTTTATATCACTCTCGACATCTTTAAATATTACAGAACCAATAGAAGGAAGAGCTCTGTCAAATTCATCAAGAACTCTAAAAGCTATAAGGTCATTTTTCTGAGCAAGTTTTATCAGGGGTTTTTCCCAGTCGGCGCTGCGAAAATCGGAAATTACAAAAACCAGCGAGCGCTTACGTAAGATTTTATCTGCACCAATAATGGCGTTTGCAAGAACAGAACCATTTGTCTGTTTTTGGGGAAGCTTATCAAGATGTGTAAGCAAAAGCATTGTACGTTCTTTTCCTGATTGGGGCTTACATGAAAAATGGATTCTTCCATCAAAAAAAACTGCACCGACTGGACAGCCATTCATTTCGGCAGCAAGAGTTATAAGAGCCGCAGCATTTGCAGCAGCCTCATATTTTGTAGGAAGCTTTGAACCACAATCTAAAAGCATAGAAGCAGAGGTGTCCATTATAATAAAAATCTGCAGCTTTCTTTCTTCTTCAAAAAGCTTTACATAGGGACGGCCCATTCTGGCAGTTACGTTCCAGTCTATTGAACGGATATCGTCACCGCGGATGTAATCTCTTACACCAGAAAACTCAATTCCCTGCCCGCGATAAAGCGAACGAAAATTTCCACTCTTCATATTTTCTGCAAGAGAACGTGCCTGGAGGCGCAGGAAGGAGGCTTTTTTTACTAAAGAATCACTGTCTATGTAACCCATAAAAACCTTCGACAAGCTCAGGAAGCTCGCAACGAAATCTCAGAAGCGACCTATGGAACCGGAATAAAATCCAGTATGCGGCTGATAATTTCGTCTGCACTTACATTATCTGCTGCGGCTTCGTAAGAAAGCACAAGACGATGTCTAAGTACATTAAGGGCAACAGCCTTTACATCTTCCGGAAGAACAAAGTCGCGGCCAGTAAAAAGAGCATGAACCTTAGCACACTGAATCATTGCAATTCCTGCACGAGGCGAGGCACCAAAATGAATATAGCGTGTTATGTCGTGAGAAGATTTTTCTTTTGAGCTTGCTGCAGCAGGTCTTGTAACAGAAAGAATATTTACAATGTAATCTACAATTTTATCATCACAGGTAACCTTGTCGGCAGCCTCCCGCATTTCTTTTATAGAAGCGGCAGTAACAATTGTTTTTACAGGAACCGCAGGAGCCTTACCACATGTTTTTACAATGAGTTTTTCGTTTTCGGCAGTCGGATAATTAACAAGAAGCTTCATCAAAAAGCGGTCAAGTTCTGCTTCGGGTAAATTATATGTTCCTTCCTGTTCAACAGGATTTTGAGTAGCAAGTACAAAAAACGGAGAAGGAAGGCTATAGGTTTCTTCGCCAATTGTAACCTGGCGCTCTTCCATTGCTTCAAGCATAGCAGACTGGACTTTTGCAGGAGCACGGTTAATTTCATCGGCAAGGATAACATTTGCAAAAACTGGACCTTTGCGCACACTAAAGGTTCCCTTATTCTGTTCATAAATTAAAGTACCTGTAACATCTGCAGGAAGAAGATCGGGAGTAAACTGTATTCTCTTAAAATCAAGTCCAAGAATCTGAGCAACAGTTTTTATAGCAAGAGTCTTGGCAAGCCCAGGAACACCTTCGAGCAAAACATGCCCGTCTGCAACAAAAGCAGTAAGGATATCAGTTATCAAAGCCTCCTGCCCCACCAGCCGTTTAGCACATTCAGCCTTACAATTATTAATTAAATCAACATATTTGTTTTCCATGCCTTTCATTATAACAACTTTTCTCACATTATGGAAATCAATTTTGAGTGCATTCAAGTATAAAAAAATAGCTACCAGCCGAATTTCAGATTCCAAAACCGGCGGTTCACCGCCTATGCGCTACACTGCCTTGACTATATACGTTGCCGCTCCCGCGGCAGCAGTGTAGAGCATTTTTGTAATCTGAAATTCGGCTTCCCGCTATTTTTTTTTGTATGCCTACTGTTTAAATTGATTTCCTGGGATAATAGATGTTATAATATCCTCAACAAATATAGATTATGAAAAAACGCGGAGCAGAATTTTGGGTTTTGTGGAGCGTCCTCTTTCTTAGCGGAGCAAAACCCAAAATCCTGCGGGAGCGTTTTTTCATAACTAATATAAACGTTAAGGAGATTATAACATGGCAGTGGCGGCAGTTTTTTTTGCGGATGGTTTTGAGGATATTGAAGCCTTGAGTCCCGTTGATTATATGAGACGGGCTGGGATTGATGTTATTACAGTTGGTGTAAAAGGCACTCCTTTTAATAACACCATGATAGTAACAAGCTCACACAAAGTTCCAATGATTATGGATATGTCACTAAGCGACTTTTTAAAACAATATGGAACAAACCTTCCAGACTGCGTAGTTTGTCCTGGTGGCGGAAGAGGTGCCGAAAATCTTTCTGAATGCACAGACTTACTTGCATATCTTGAAAAATGCTACGACGCAGGAAAACTTACTGCAGCAATCTGCGCTTCACCTGCAGTTGTGTTTGGAAAAACTAAAATCCTCAGTGGTAAAAAATGGACATGTTACCCCGGCATGCAGGACTGTGCAAAAGCAGAATATTTACCAGGTTATTCAAATGAAGTTTTTATTACAGATGGAAAGCTTGTAACTTCAAGAGGACCTGGAGCCAGTGAACAGTTTGCCATGGAGCTTGTAAAAATTCTTGCCGGCCAGAAAGTTCATGACGAAATTCATGCCGGCTCACAGCAGCGCTGATTAGAAAATTACAAGATTATCAATATTAAGGGTTGCAGTTTCGATATCTTCCATTTGAACTTTGAAGGTGCGTTCTGCAACCTGTGTCGTATATTCCTGTTTATCAATTGTCTGTATTGCAATTACAGACCAGGTATATTCCCCATTTTCAGAAACAAGACTTAAGTTATTTCCGGACAAAGTATACTTATTATTTGTTATTGTCTTAGCAAGGACAACTTTTCCTTTTGAATCTTTAATTGAGAAATTATAAGACTTTGCACCGTTAACCTTGTTCCAGGCAAAATCGATTTTTGGACTCAGAGAATCAAAATCTTCTTCTCTATAAACCTTGCCGGCAGCAGGAGAAGACAATACCGGGCTTGTCTGTGTAAACTCATTCTTAACCTGTTCAGAAGCTTTGCGGGCAAGTTCTTCTGCCTTCTGCTTTTCGCGTTCTGCAGCTTCTTCTTCCCTGCGTCTTTCTTCTGCAGCTCGTTCTTCTGCGGCTCTACGTTCTTCTTCTTGAGTTTTTTGTCTTTCTTCCTCAAGACGAGCTTCTTCTGCTTTGCGGGCTTCTTCATCGGCTTTACGCTTTTCTTCGGCCAGACGCTCTTCCTCTGCCTTGCGGGCTTCTTCTGCTTTACGAGCTTCTTCAGTCTTGCGTCTTTCTTCGGCTAAACGTGCTTCTTCAGCTTTACGTTTTTCTTCTGCAAGACGTGCTTCTTCTGCTTTGCGCTTTTCTTCTGCAAGACGAGCTTCCTCTGCCTTACGTTTTTCTTCTGCGAGTCTTGCTTCTGCTTTTCTAGCTTCCTCGGCTTTGCGTGCCTCTTCGGCTTTTCGCTTTTCTTCTGCAAGTCGGGCTTCTTCCGCCTTACGTGCAGCTTCTGCTTTTCTTCGTTCTTCAGCTTTACGAGCTTCTTCAGCTTTACGAGCTTCTTCTGCCTTACGCTTTTCTTCGGCTTTACGAGCAGCCTCTGCTTTACGTCTTTCTTCTGCCCTGCGGGCTTCTTCTGCTTTGCGTCTCTCTTCTGCTTTACGAGCTTCTTCAGCTTTTCGGGCTTCTTCTGCCTTGCGATTCTCTTCTGCTATTCTGGCCTCTTCTGCCTTACGGGCTTCTTCGTCTGTTTTTCCTGAACGAAGATCACGAATCTCATTAATTTTTTCCTGCTTCTGCTGCTCTTCAATTTCTTCCTGGAGTTGGGCCTGTTCGAATTCTTCAGAAATTTCCTGTTTAGCAGGAATGAGTTTTTCCTGAACTTTTTCCTGTACCTGCTCCTGCTGCTCCTGTGTTTCCTGTACAGCCTTTTCAATTTCTTCAGCGCGTTCGGAACCATAAACTACAGTAAGTGCATTCTTAAGATTCTTTTCTTCTGGATCATGAACAAGAATCTTTCCGGAAGGATAGTTTATATTAGCAGAGTAATTCTGATCTGATGGAATTGCACGCCAGTATAGAAGGTCATCAGGCTCTGCAAATCCAAGAATCACAGAACCCTTGCGCTCTTTATTAGAGAAGTATTCTGTATCAACAACAGGCGTAAAGTCAGCCCGGTAAGAGAACTCAACCTTTATATCATCAAAATTTGTCCAGAAGAATGGAATTGCTTCTTTTGTATTCTTGTCCTGAGTAATTGAATAAGAAGCTGAAGGAACAAGAACATCAAATGAAGCAAGAGCTTTTGTTTCTTTCTGACCGGCAGAAGCCTTTTTCTTAGATGGACTTTCACTTGCAGGAGCTTCTTCTTTAACAAGAGGCTTTCCTGTAACTCTTTCAGAAACAACATTTGCAGTTTTCTTTGTTGTATCAACAGTTTTTTGAACAACATTCTTTACTACATCCGGCATCACAGAATCATCAGCTTTAAGTTCAGCTTTTTCGGCCACAACTTTAACAGACTTAACCTGTCCGGCATCGATCTGAACTTTCTTAACCACAGGACTAGTCTTTCCAGCCTTTGCACCAGGCACTGCTTTTTCTTCTACAACTTCTTCTCCATGAACCTTACCGGAAGATACATAAATTGTTGCAGTCTGTTTACCGTCATCCTCTTTCTGGGTCGCCATACTGAACAAAGCAGATGTATTTTTTTCAAGTGTATAAATATTATCGCCAACGCGGATTTTTAAATCCTCTGTACGTGAACCGGATTTCAAGGAAACAGAACCACTGATAAAGTGAAGCAATTTATCATCGCCAACCTTCATCATTGAGTTTGAATAAATTTCTGCAGATCCGGTTTTTATCTGTTCAAGCTCTTCGTTATTATAAACAACCCGCGAAATATTTCCTTCCTGCTCATTTACACTATAATTATCATCCTTAAAAATAATCTGAGCTTCCGACAAATCTTCGGTAAGAATATAGTCGCCCTTGTAAATTGTACTCTGCAGCTTAAGATACTCCCACACATTTTCATGCTGAAGTCGACGGCGCGGAGATTTTTTCTTAAAGGTAATTGTACCGACAGGGGTATCGGTATCGTTTGCCAGAGACTTATAAATAAGATTCTGGAAACAATAGAGGGAAACTCCAATTCCGGCGAGACAAATCAAAACTGTCAGAAGATCGGTAACCAGGTGACGACGGCGTCTGCGCTTATTTACCAATCTTGTATTTTTTCTCTTCTTCATCAGTATTTACCTTATCGAGTTCCGGTTCATCCCATCCTAAGAATTCACGAAGCTTATGAATATCCTGAGGACCTTTTACACCTTTTGCATTAACAACAGCGTACATCTTAATAGGATCTGTTTTTCCTTTAACATGAACGCCAGGCATTTCTTCTGCAATAATTTTATCTTTAATAAGAACGTAAGTATTTTCTGTAATAAGGATATCTGTAGCAAATGGCTTATTGAGCGCTTCGGTACGACTTGCCAGGTTTACAGTGTCACCGATTACAGTGTAGTTCATGTGATCTTCGGAACCAATCTGGCCGGCTACAATAGGACCAGAGTTAATACCACAACCAATTTTTATAGGATTACGTCCATTCTTAATCTGATTCTGATTAAAATGATAAAGGGCAATTCGCATCATAAGGGCGGCTTTAACTGCAGCCCAGGCATCTTCTTCAGGCGAGCCGTTTGTTGTTGCTGCACCCCACACTGCCATTACAGCATCTCCAATAAATTTATCTACAATTCCGTTTGTTTTATTTACACAATCTACCATGCGTGTAAAATAATCATTCAAAAATTCTACAACCTGAGGAGCAGTCATTTTTTCTGACATTGCCGTAAAGGAACGGATATCGCTGAAGAATACAGTTGCATTCTTGTCTTCTCCACCAAGGGTAAGCTGGCCATTAGCGGCCTTTTCTGCAATATCTTTGTTTACGAATTTTGTGAAGGTTGTCATAAGGCGCTGGCGTTGTGCAAGGCCTCCTGCCATGTTTGTAAACCTGTCTGTAAGAAATCCAATTTCATCTTTTGTGCGGGGACGCAGATGAATGTCGTAATCGCCCCTGTCAATAAGGTCAGTTGCAACTACAAGATCTTCAATTGGATTTGTAAGAGAACGGCTGAAAAATCTGATTATGATAATTGCAAGGAAGAATACTGCAAAAGAAATTGCAATAATACGAAGGGCCGTAAGATTGATTGCTTTTAAAATTGACGATTCAGATGTAAGGGTAATTGCAGAACAGGTTTCGTCAAGGATATTCATGCGGATATAAATCCAGTTATTATTTTCGGTATCTTTATAAATGTATTCGTTTCCGCTGCTGTATTTTAAAAGCTCTTCTACAATTTCAAAAGAAGGCACAAGACCAGCTTGAATAACAGTTTCATTATCCTCGTAAATCAGAGGCTCTCCGTCTGCATTAACTATATAAGTTGCATTTGAATTTTTAAAACAGGTTTCTTTTAAATCTTCAACATTATAGGCAACACAAACAAACTCATCGTTATTTTTGAACATTGTTCCAAGAGTATAAGGAGAATCAAAAAGAGAAGACAAATCTTTTACGACAACCTTCCCCGCTTTTACTTTATTCTGGATAATTTTATTTTTTGAAAGCCAAGCTTCATAAATGCTTTGGGCTGCAGGAACAGCTTCTGCAAATAATTTAGAAGCACGGTAGCCGGAATTTTCTGTATATACAAAAAGGATATCCGGGTTTGCCGTACAAAGTTCATCAAAGAAATAATCAGCCTCTTCTTCGTAATGGTTATCGTCCTTAATGACATAAAGAACATTCAGAAAGTTATTTGTATTTCCCTGGATATTTTGAAGCTGCAGCTGAACAGCATTTGCAGTAGTTTCGTTTAAAGAGATTGTATTTGATTTTGCATTTACACGCTGGTCATTTGCAAAAAGCAGGTATATAAGAGCAACCGTAATTCCAAGTACAAGAATTACAAGACTTGCAAAAATCGTACCAAGCTTAACACCAATAGGATGTCTAACCCTGATATGCTTTTTTACAGATTTTTTCATTTTTTTGTCTTCATGATTTTTTTTCATTATTTTACCTCAAAATCAAAGAACGAAACATCATTCCATTCTCCATTACACATAGGCATAATGCAGAACATTTTTATATTATTTACATCCAGTTTTTTCTGGCTGGAGTAAGCGTATTTCTTAAACTTCTTATATGGAACTTCTACCCTTACAAGATCTTCAGCATCGGTCTTAAAGGTATAGTGGAAATAGCCTCCCTCTTGAGTTGTAATAATAACATCGTACTTATTTCCGTTTCCTTGTGCCATAAAAGAAAGAGTGTCTCCGCCCTTTAAGAAATCTGTTACAGAGGCCGGTGAATCCTGATTAATCCAGGTGGCAAGTTCGGTTTTATACCATTTATTGCCAACGCCTTTTAATCTCATTCCAAGCAGATATTTATTGTCCTGAAGAATAGAAACATTTTCAACTTCCAGGTTATTTAATGGAACCCAGTTGCGTTCATCATCCAAAGGAGTATCAAAGTTTCCGTTAAAAAGCTCTCCGTTTGCATAATGAACAGAAGCTGTACAATTCTTAAGTCCTGTTAAGTCTCTTTGAGTTTCGTCTTCTTCTGTCCAACACAAGATAATATTCTGACCGTTTGTCCAGTTTGCAAAAGCTCCGGAATTAACAACCGAAGTTCTGTAAGGAAGATAGATTGTATCAATCATATTGTCATTTGCAAATGCATTTGTTTTTATTGTAAGAGGTAAACCTTCTGTATCGTATCTTTCTTCGAAGAAAACAGTAGTGAGATTTTCACAGTTTCTGAAGGCATTTTCATCGATAACTTGAACACTTGCATCAATATCTACTTTTTCAAGGCTCATGAAGCCTTCAAAGCCACCAATAGAAGAACTTTGTAAAATGGTTACAGAATCGACTTTTGCTTCCGGCTCAATGAAATTTGTAACATTCATTACACCAGGTTTTGTAATTTCTGCAGCCTGTGTAATAGCCTTTCGCTTAAACTTGTAATTTCTGATTGGGAAAGTTGTTCCAAAAGAAAAAGAATCGGTAAAATAAGGAGATTTACCAATCATATTTCTATAGAAAAGATTGTATCTTACATCAAAAATTGTCAGGAAATTCACACCCAGTTGTGCAACACCGTATATTCGATTTGTATCTTTAAACATATTAAGCGCATCATCGAAAGTAGAAATACCGCTATCAGGAGGAATCAAATCCATTCCAACTCCGCCGCTAATATAAGGAGCAAAATATTCATTTGAAAATCCAAATCTCAATAATGAGAATACACCACTAGTATTGGCGCCATTTATTGATTGATTTTCATAACCAAGCGACCAGGCAGCATACTTAAAATGTAAAAGATCAATTTCAAAATCAACAACTCTTCCGTTATCTGGTAAAAGAGATAAATCGAATTTGACGTTTGACAACAATGGAGGCATACGCTTAGTCATTTCAACTTTACTGTCAGAAAACAGAACGGAACCGGTATCATCTGCATCAAGAGTAACTTGGGCATCGCTTTTTGGGGTACGGAAGAAAGCCTTTTCAATTGCGTCATCACTCATCTTTGTTGTAGAAATTTTAAGAGTATTATCTATCATACAATAAACAACATCAGATGAATATTCATCTTCAATCATCAAAGCGTATTTACCAAAAGTCAGCTGATTAGGACTAAGTTTTGCAATAAGTTTTTTGCCGTTGCTTGAAAGATTGAGGTGAACCCTGTTGTTGGAATCTATGTCTGAATCATATTCAGAAACGAGGGTATATGTTTTATTCTCTGAAAAGCGGGCATCTTGAATTGAAAAATCAACATACTCTGTTTTTTTATTAAACTTTGATTTAAATTTTTTTATGCTTTTTGTGTAATCATTTTCAAAAGGATTTTTTACAAGACATAAAAATTTTGAAATTGTTCCATCCCAGTCTTTTGCAACAAGATTGTAATAACCGGTACGAAGTCCTTGTGTATCGCATACAAGTTTTACTTCTCCAGTGGAATCATTTATTTTTGAAGTTTCCAGAATTGTTAAAGGAGAACGGGTTCTAAGCATTTCTGTTTCAAAAGGATATGCATAAGGACCTGTCGTTGGCTCAAAGTAAAATTCCATTGAAGAATTAAGGCCTTTTCCGTCAATTGAAAGTTCATATGTTTCTGACTTTCCAAGCTGAATGCTGTTTACACTGTAGTGGGAATCAATTTCAAAACCCTTGTCTGGTGATATTTGAAAAGAGGAATTATCAACTACAAGAATATCAACAGCATCTTTGTAACTTCCCTGATTACGAACTTCAAGAGAATAATAACCAGGCTTTAAGGTAGAAGGATCATAAGAAACAACTACTGAATATTCCTTTGAGTTTCTGTAAAGAATATTTAGTTTTTGTTCCTTTCGCTCATCACTCCAGTTTACAAAAGGTTGGCCTTCTCCCTCTTCTTTTGGAATAAGATAGAATTCTGTTTTAGGAGAAAAAATATTTCGCCCCTTTACAAGCATTGTGTTCTGACCAAAATCTTTTTCGGGAGTAATGTATTCTAAAGAATCTGTGGCGCCTGCAGTTTCTCTATCAGAAGAATATAACTTAAGAACAGGAACCTTCCAGTATCCGTTTTTTGTTAAAAGCTTATCATTAAGATAGGGAACATTTTCTTCAAGAATTTTAAACTGAACCCAGTCTGAAGGTTTACTTTTGCGTCCTATAAAATTGTATACACAAATGGAAACTCTATAGGTACCGGGACTGAACAAGACTTCCAGTGTGGTTTCATTTGTTTTAACCTCTTTGAAGTCTGTCCATTCTTCGCTTGAAATATCTAACTTTTGTATTGTAACTCCATACTGCTTCGCTTTTGCAACCGGAGACCATGAAAATGTTTCGTACTGTTCGTTGATATCTTCACTTACAGAGTCTGCAGAAGAACTCTGCGCAGACAAAGTTGTAAAAAGCGAAAACAGTAAAAGTATACATAGAAAAGTTTTTTTCATTTATACGTTTTTATTTTTTTGGCGGGCGAACTATAACCTTTGCAAGATTTGGTCTCTTAACAAGGTCGCCCTTAAGTCCTTCTTCACGGGCCTTGTTTACATAGCTAGGATCCTGGAAAGAATACTTAAAGTTTGTATGAACATCGTAAGTTCCCTTCATAAGAGCGTAAGCATCTTCTGTCATTACAAGCTCTTCGTCTGTTGGAATTACAAAAATCTTTGTTTCACTGTCGTCGGCAGAGATACAGGTTTCGGCGTTACCAGTGAATGACCATTCGTTTTTCTGTTCGTCAATTTTGATGCCGTATTTTTCGAGTCCTGAGCAGGCCTTACCACGGGTGATTGGTCCGCGTTCACCTACTCCGGCTGTCCATACGATTGCATCTACATGACCGAGTTCTGCCATAAAGGCACCAATGTATTTCTTAATGCGCAAAGCTTCCATATCAATAGAAAGCTGACAGAGTTTGTCGCCTTTTGCTGCATCAATTTCGATATCGCGGCGGTCTGAATATTTTCCTGTAATACCAAGACATCCGCACTTCTTGTTGAGGGCTGTGTCCATTTCGTCGGCAGTCATACCTGTTTTGCGCATGATGTAGAAAGGAAGAGCCGGGTCAAGGTCGCCGGAACGGGTACCCATTACAAGTCCTTCGAGAGGTGTAATACCCATTGTTGTATCGTAGCAAACCCCGTTCTTTACAGCACACATTGATGAACCGTTACCGATGTGGCAGATGATGAGGTTTGTATCTTTAGGATCTTTTCCAAGGAGAACTGCGGCACGCTTTGCTGTATAAAGGAAGCTTGTTCCGTGGAAGCCGTAGCGGCGGGCAGCATATTTTTCGTACCATTCGCGAGGAATAGCATACTGGAAAGTTTCTTCAGGCATTGTCTGGTGCCAGGCTGTATCCATGATTGCTGAATGAGGGATATTTGGCATAACCTTCTGGGCAGCTTCAATACCCATGATATTTGCAGGCATGTGAAGTGGACCAAGGTCAATTACTTCGCGGAAGCCGTCCAAAACTTCTGGAGTGATAAGTACAGACTTTGTAAACTTTTCTCCACCATGAAGTACGCGGTGTCCTACAGCAGAAATTTCGTCCATAGACTTGATTACACCAACTTCAGGGTCTGTAATTTCTTTAATGATAAGTTCAATTGCTTCTTTGTGAGTTGGACAAGGGCTTGTAATTTCTGTTTTCTTGCCCTTTGCCTTATGAGTAATGCAGCTTCCGTCAATTCCAATGCGCTCTACAACGCCGTTAGCCATTACTTCTTTGTTGTCCCAGTCGTAAACCTGATATTTTGCGCTGGAAGAACCGCAGTTTAATGTTAAAATAACCATAAAAATCCTCTATATATAAAAAATTGTTTCAAAATTATAACTTTTTATATGTGTTTTTTCAATTGTATGGGAACATCAAAAAAAACACATTTTTATGTATAATAAATTATAATAGCAGGTGCGGGACGCAGGAAAAAGAAATTAAGGGGGGACCGGCAGTGGGTCAGCCGCGTTTACGTCGGCTGGAACACGGATGCCGGGGGATACCTTGATTTTTTTTCCGTTGCTGGGACCCGCCTTATGTATTAGTTTTTTATTTTTTTAAACTCCTTCCAAATGTTTTGTTTATTTAACGTTCCCCAATACAATATTTGGTACTGTGGATTTTTCTACTTTTTTATTCAAATACTTCAGCGGATGTATATCAAAGGCATTTTCTGACCAGCCGCCGCATACATTTTTATCTATTACATTTGTAATAATTGGATGATGAATTGGAATAACCATGCAGCTGTCCAGAAGGATTGTTTCTGCCTGACCCAAAAGTTTGTAGCGCTCATCTTCACTGGCTTCTGCTGCTAAATCTATAAGCTTATCAAATTCTTCATTTTTCCAAAGAGTATCGTTTAAAGTTGAATCGCCCCGGAATAATTCAAGGAATGCAAGAGGATCTGCAAAGTCTCCAATCCAGGTATAAATAAAGAGATTTGCAGAAGAAGCCTTTACCCTGCCGTAATATTCCTGCGATTTTTTTACACGTATCTGCAAGTCTACTCCAAGCTGAGCCCAGGCATCGCTTATAAGGGCAAGTCTTTCGCTTGAAAATCCATTTTCGGGCATTTCAAAAATCAAAGGAAGTTTTTCGTCGGCTGCTATTCCATATTTTTCGCGAGCTGCAGCCATAAGATTTTTTGCTTCACCAATATCGGTATAAGAGAAGCCGTCAATTTCAGGATATCCGGTAATAGGATAAACAAAGGTCTTTGCCTGTACGTAATAATCTTTACGGACTTCATCCCATGGAAAAGCTTCGAACAAGGCAGTTCTGAACTCAGGCTTACCCCACACAGAATCATCAGCCTTAAAGAAGAAATAACTTGTGGCAAACTCGGCGTTATAATGAAATGCTTTTTTATCTATTAATATAGAAGTATCCAGAGCAGCAGTTACCCAGTCTGCAAGGCCTGTATTAAAATAGTAGGCATTTTCTTTTTCATCATCACTCTGGTAAATAAGGATTTCTTCAAGGGCAACCTTGTCTTTATCCCAGTAATAAGGATTTTTCTTTAAGGAGTAATAGCCCAGTTCCATATCATCAAGGTAGAAAGGACCTGAATAAACAGTAGGATTTCTATGCACAACCGAAAAAGCCGGATGACACAAAACTTTTGGAAGATAATTTGCAGGTTTTACAAGATGAATAGAAAGTGAATTTTCAGAATTTGCATAAATTGCAACATCTTCTACAGAGCCTTTCCCGCTACGATAAGCTTCTGCCCCAACAATTACATCAAGAAGAGAAGCATAAGGAGCCTCTGGTGTAGCCAAAAGCCTGAGCCAGGAATCGCGGACATCTGCTGCTGTAATTTTTTCTCCGTTACTAAAGCAGGCGTCGGAACAAATTGTAAAAGTCCAGCGTTTTTTATCGCGCGAAATACGATAATCTGTTGCAATTGCATAGGTTGGATGTAAGTTTACAGGATCATATGTAAACAAGCCTTCATAAAGTCCTGTAAGCAGTTGAGCATCAGAAGCATAACTTGTTGTCTGAGGATTCAAATCATGCTCACGAAGTGATTCAACAATTGTAAATTTTGTAAGTTCCTGGGCAAAAACCTGAAATGAAAAAAAGAGGATTGCTGTAAAAATCAGACATTTTTTAATACTTTTCATAATCAGCCTTTTATACCAAGCTTCTGCATCTGTTCAATTTCTTCTTTTGCCGAAGCATATTCTCCACGTTTTTTATTTGCCGCAATAATGGCATTTCTGTAAGAAGACAAATCAATTTTTAAGCCTTTTACTTTAGGTCTGAGTAAAATTTCTACATGGGCTTTGAAATGATCATCAAGAGCATTTATTATAGTGAATAATTTCTGATTTTCCTGAATCTGACGGTTTAAGAAAACCAAGGCATCATCTTCTTTGGCTGCATTTATTTTGTTGTATTCATTTCCTTTTGCTGCAATGCCAGAATATATATGTGAAAGCTTTGAGATTTGTGCAAGCAAAGCATTTACCTGAACAGTCTGAGTGCTTTTTGCCCCGGACTGCTGATCTACAATTACAACAGTGCATTCCCGTTCTTTTTCTTTTAATCCAAGAGCTTTTTTAAGGGCTGCAAGAAATTTTGCAAACAAAGACTTTTTTTCTGCAAACAACAAATCAAAATTATCAGAAAGCTTTACATAAAGTCCGTTAAGAATAGAACCCATTACACCAAGAGAAAAAACTGCACTCATCAAAAGATCATGAGGATTTACTGTGCGGGTTTCTTTTTTTGCTTCTGTAAGTTTGATTTCAAGCTTATCAAGCAGTTTCTTTCGTAAGGCAAGCCTGTCATTTCCCTGGTCTTCGGCAATAATTTCCTGAACTAAATCTGTATAAAAGGTCTTTTTACCTGTTGTTTTTACATATAGTCGTTTTATTTCTGTCATTTCGGCTTCTGGAGATGAAAAGGCCTTTTTTTTGTCAAAATCGGGGTGCTCAAAAAGATCTTTACGAAGATTTCCTTTATACATTTCTTTTTGAAAATCTGCCAGCTCCGAAAGATTAGCAGCTATAACCTTACTGCATTTTACACATTTTTCCACACTATCATTTATAAGACTCACAGTAACATTTGGAGCATTTACCCTTGCCTTTTGAATTGTAGAAGCAAGAGCCCTGGTATTCGATTTTGAAGAGTTGGAAGAAAGATTTGCCCAGTCAAAAGCATTAAGAAGCTCGTTAAGAGTTTTAATTCTGTTAACTGTGATATTTTCTACAGAAAAACGGAAATAGGTACAGATAAAATCGAGCATCATTTCATAATCAGAAAAACGCTTTCCTAAAACTATAGGATCTTCGTTTTCTGTAAAGCCAGAGGTTTCAATTGTTCCAATTTCTGAGATTCTTGATTCAAGCTTGTAAGGATCCGGCTGAATAAGAGAACGCTTTACAAATACTTCATTCAAATTTCTTACACAGGTAAACAACAAACGAAACTGTTCGAGCATTCCCTGAAGTCTTTCTGTGTTAAACCAACCTTGTTTTGCCATAAGGGCAACTTCAAGCTGGCTTGTAAATATCATTATTTCTTCTTCCATACCTTATATTATCGACCGAAAAGCTGTTTTTCACTACAATTATAGCATGAACTACGTTTTTAACAATGATGAATATAAAAATAAACTTTTAGAGCGATTTTTGCGTTATGTAAAAATCTGGACCGAAAGTGACGGGG
>Ga0310697_10002030_pt1 | contig 22243 bp, 19 predicted proteins | sample 172DNAGHGlowgp2_FD_203883 | JGI IMG/M metagenome (GOLD analysis project Ga0310697, IMG submission 203883) | Sheep rumen microbial communities from Palmerston North, Manawatu-Wanganui, New Zealand - 1728 DNA GHGlow gp2 (v2) (version 2) | ecosystem: Host-associated > Mammals > Digestive system >... | reverse complement strand
CGGGGGCTTACGTCGTAGCTAAGCTCATAGGTCCACGGTCCTACGCAAAGGTGAAAGGTGAGCCCTATGAGTGCGGCATTCCAACGCATGGCACGTCTTGGCTGCCCGTTAGCGTAGGGTTCTACCTGTTCGCCATTCTTTTCCTCATGTTCGATGTGGAGACCCTGTTTCTGTATCCATGGGCAGTGGTGGTGAAGGACTTCGGCTCGATGGCACTGCTGTCGGTTGGGTTCTTCCTCGTAGTATTGGTTTTAGGCCTTGCATACGCTTGGCGGAAAGGAGCGTTGGAATGGAGCTGAAACCGAAGATAAAGTCCATTCCCTATGAGGAGTGGAACGACAATGAGTCGTTGGAGAAGATTGTTGACGAACTCCACGAAGGAGGCGTGAACGTCATTACAGGTTCGCTTGACAAACTTATAAACTGGGGCCGTGCCAACTCGCTATGGTCGCTGACGTTCGCTACGTCTTGCTGCGGTATCGAGTTCATGGCGTGTGGCTGCTCGCGTTACGACTTTGCCCGTTTCGGCTTCGAGGTGACACGTAACTCACCTCGTCAAGCCGACCTTATCATGTGCGCAGGTACCATTACCCACAAGATGGCTCCAGCACTGAAACGTCTTTATGACGAGATGGCCGAGCCGAAGTACGTCATCGCTGTCGGCGGATGCGCCATTTCTGGTGGTCCGTTCAAGTCGAGCTACCACGTTGTCAAGGGTATCGAGGAGATCGTGCCTGTAGATGTGTTCATCCCAGGTTGCCCGCCACGGCCTGAGGCTATTATGTACGGCATGATGCAGCTTCAGCGCAAGGTGAAGATAGAGAAATTCTTCGGTGGTGCAAACCACAAGCAGACCCGTGAGGAGCGTGCTCTTGGCGTATCGAACGAAGAACTGACGTTCCGTGAGAAGCACGGTGACAACCGTCGCAATCCAATTGTGGTTACTGAGGTTCCCGAAGATTTTGTTAAGGAACTTAATAAAGACGAGGAGGGCAAGGCATGAAACTTGATTTTCTGACATTTGATTTTGACAAGTTCCAGCATGAGATGCAGAACTTGAAGGACAAGAAGGGCTTTGACTACCTTGTGACCATCGTCGGAGAGGACTTCGGTACGGAAGAGGGTCTCGGATGTGTCTATATACTTGAAAACACTGCGACCCACGAACGCTGTTCTGTGAAGCAGATAGCACGTACTCAGGTCTGCGGCGACGGTCTGGCCAGTAACGGCACGGGTGAAACCGATGGTCAGACTTTGTACTATCTGCCCTCGGTAATTGACATCTGGAAGGTGGCAGACCTGCTTGAGCGTGAGGCCTACGACTTTTTCGGCATTGTGTTCTTGGGGCATCCTGACATGCGCCGTCTATTCCTGCGCACAGATTTCAAAGGATACCCATTCCGTAAAGACTGGAAGTTCACTGACGAGTACACCCTAGATGATGACTGTGAGCCAGATTGCGGTCTGGAGTACTACTTAGATAAAGATGGTGTACTGCAGGTGAAGCAAAACCGCCTCTTTACACAGGATGACTACGTCATAAATATTGGTCCTCAACACCCGTCTACCCATGGTGTACTGCGTTTGCAGACCGTACTTGACGGCGAGACTGTGAAGCGGGTCTATCCGTATTTAGGATACATACACCGTGGCATAGAAAAGATGTGTGAAGGTATGACCTATCCTCAGACTCTTGCTTTAACAGACCGTCTTAACTACTTGAGTGCCATGATGCACCGCCATGCACTGGTTGGTGTAATAGAGGAGGGTATGGGCGTTGAGCTTACCGACCGTATCAAATACATCCGTACCATCATGGACGAGTTGCAGCGTATAGACTCGCATTTGCTCTATGTCGGCTGCTGTGCACAGGACATGGGTGCCTTGACGGCCTTCCTCTATTCCATGCGCGACCGTGAGCACGTGCTCAACGCCATGGAAGAGACTACTGGCGGTCGCCTGATACAGAATTATTATAGAATAGGAGGACTGCAGGACGACATTGATCCAAACTTTGTTAAGAATGTCAAGGACCTTGTGAAGTACCTACGTCCGATGATACAAGAGTATGTCGATGTATTCGGCGATAATATCATCACCCACAACCGTTTCGAGGGTGTTGGCCCGATGTCGTTAGAAGACTGTATCTCGTACGCCGTCACCGGACCTGCGGGACGAGCCTCTGGTTGGAAAAACGACGTACGCAAGTCGCATCCCTACGACATGTACGATAAGGTGGAATGGGATCAGGTCGTGATGACCGGCTGTGACACAATGGACCGCTATACGTGCCACATTCAGGAGATGTATCAGAGTCTGAACATCATTGAACAGCTCATAGACAACATCCCTGAGGGTGACTTCTACGTCAAGCAGAAGCCAGTCATAAAAGTGTCTGAGGGACAGTGGTACTTCTCGGTAGAGGGAGCCAGCGGAGAGTTCGGCGTCTATCTCGATTCGCGCGGCGATAAGAGTCCGTATCGTCTGAAAATGCGTCCTATGGGTCTGTCGCTCACCGGCGCCATCGATCCGATGCTCCGCGGACAGAAGATTGCCGACCTCGTGGCCACCGGCGCCGCCATTGACTTTGTAATTCCCGACATAGACCGTTAAGAAATAAGGAAAAGAATATATGTTCGATTTTAGTATTATAACACAATGGTTCGACGAGTTGTTAAGGGTGACATTAGGCCTTAGCGATTTCTGGTCGATATTGATTGAGTGCGTGATAGTCGGTGCAGCAATCCTCGTGGGATACGCTCTGATAGCCATTGCACTGATATTCATGGAGCGCAAGGTCTGTGCATACTTCCAGTGCCGACTGGGTCCGATGCGCGTAGGTCCATGGGGACTTCTTCAGGTGTTTGCCGACGTGGTGAAGATGCTCATAAAGGAGATATTCTTCGTCGACCGCGCTGACAAACTGCTTTATGCTGTAGCCCCTCTGCTGGTGATTATCGGTTCAGTGGGCGCATTCTCCTTCTTGCCGTGGAACAATGGTGCTATCGTCCTCGACTTCAACGTCGGCGTGTTCCTCCTGACAGCTATATCGTCTATAGGCGTAGTAGGAATTTTCCTTGCTGGATGGGGTTCCAACAATAAGTACTCCGTAGTCTCGGCCATGCGCGGAGCCGTGCAGATGATTTCATACGAGATGTCGCTCTGCCTCTGTCTCATCACTGCCGTCATACTCACCGGGACGATGCAGATGTCTGGCATTGTCGAGGCACAGACAGGACCATGGAAATGGCTTATCTTCCAAGGGCACATACCAGCACTGATAGCCTTCCTGGTGTTTCTTGTCGCAGGTAACGCTGAGGCCAACCGCGGGCCGTTCGATATGGCCGAGGCAGAAAGCGAGCTCACAGCCGGACATCACACCGAGTATTCGGGAATGGGTTTCGGATTCTTCTATCTGGCAGAGTTCCTTAACCTCTTCATCATCGCCGGCATTGCCGCCACGGTGTTCCTCGGAGGTTGGGCTCCAGTGAACATCGGTATCGAGGCCTTCGACGAAATCATGGACTACATACCCGGCATCGTCTGGTTCATGGGCAAGACCTTTGCACTGGTGTGGTTGCTGATGTGGATTAAGTGGACATTCCCGCGTCTACGTATCGATCAGATATTGAAACTCGAGTGGAAGTACCTCATGCCACTGTCGCTCATCAACCTTGTGCTGATGACAGTTGTAGTGGCATTAGGCTTATTTATTGAGTAAGAGGTCTTGGGGACTTTGCCCTATAGGCCTAGTCCTAAAGGTCTATTAGCCCCAAAAGCCCTATAAAAAAGGAAAACAATGGAAAAACAACAAGGATATTTTGAAGAACTCGGACACGGACTGAAAACGCTCGCCACGGGAATGAAGGTAACCTTGAAGGAATATTTCAAGGATTTCTTCACCAACAAGTCGACGGAGCAGTACCCCGAGAACCGCAAGACCACGCTTCACGTGGCCAAGCGCCACCGCGGTCGTCTCGTTTTCAAACGCAACGACGACGGCAGTTACAAATGTACGGCATGTACGCTGTGCGAGAAGGCATGTCCTAACGGTACGATAAAGATTGTTGCCCATATGCAGGAGGATCCTGAGACGGGCAAAAAGAAAAAGGTGTTAGACGACTATCTCTATGACTTGGGCGACTGTATGTTCTGCCAGCTCTGTACCAACGCCTGCAACTTTGACGCGATTGAGTTCACCAACGACTTTGAGAACGCTGTCTTCGACCGTTCGAAGCTGGTCCTGCACCTCGACAAGGAGATGTATCAGGGCGGTTCGCTGCCCAACCTGCTCGACGGCGGTGCAACGTTTGAGGTCGGTAAGTTTAATACCAAAACCAAGTAAGGACTATGGCAAATTATGTAATGTTTTGCATCCTCGCCGTCGTCATCCTCGGCTCGGCCGTTATGTGTGTTACGACAAAAAGGATTATGCGCGCAGCAACATTCATGTTGTTCGTGCTCTTTGGCGTGGCAGGTCTTTACTTCCTGCTCGACTATACATATCTTGGTGCTGCACAGATCTCAGTCTACGCCGGTGGCGTGACCATGATTTATGTCTTCGCCATTCAGCTCGTCTCGAAGCAGACCCTTCAGGGCATGACTGAACGTCTCAAGGCCAGTCGTGTGGTATTCGGTGCACTTATGGCCCTTGTCGGACTGGTAACTGTAGTGATGGTATTCCTGAAGAACGATTTTATAATGCGCGCTACTGAGGTAGCCGATGTCGAGGTGCCTGCCAGTGCTATAGGAAATGCACTCGTCGGCGCTGACAAGTATGGCTATGTGCTTCCCTTCGAGTTCATCTCGATATTCCTGCTGGCATGCATCATCGGTGCACTCGTTGTTTCACGTAAAGTAGAGGAGAAATAAGATATGGTACCTGTACAGTGTTATTTTGTGCTCTCAGCACTACTGTTCTTCATCGGCGTCTACGGCTTCATTAGCCGTCGCAACCTAATCGCCATGCTCATCTCCATAGAGCTGGTACTAAACGCCGTCGACATCAACTTCGCGGCCTTTAACCGGTTGCTCTATCCCCACGGGATGGAGGGAATGTTCATGACACTCTTTTCCGTCGGTGTCTCGGCAGCGGAGTCGGCAGTGGCCATTGCCATCATCATCAACGTTTACCGCAACTTCCGTAGCGACAACGTAGACAGCATTATGAACATGAAAAGATAATTGACAGACTATGGAATACGGATATACATTATTCATTCTTCTGCTGCCCCTGTTGTCCTTCGTTGTGTTAGGACTAGCGGGCATGAAGATGTCCCACAAGACAGCCGGGCTCATAGGCACCAGCTCGTTGGGACTGGTAACAATACTGAGCTACTTGACTGCTTTCCAGTACTTCACCGCAGACCGCGTGAACGGAGTGTTCCAGACCATCGTACCCTATAATGTTACATGGCTGCCGTTGGGTAACCTGCATTTCGACATGGGTATATTGCTCGACCCCATCTCGGTAATGATGCTCATCGTCATCTCAACCGTCTCGCTGATGGTTCACATCTACTCCTTCGGTTATATGCATGGCGAGAAGGGCTTCCAGCGCTATTACGCCTTTTTGAGCCTTTTCACCATGTCGATGCTCGGACTGGTCGTGGCCACCAACATTTTCCAGATGTATATGTTCTGGGAGCTTGTGGGTGTCAGCTCGTACCTTCTCATAGGTTTCTATTATCCGCTGAAGCCTGCTATCGCAGCATCCAAGAAGGCGTTCATCGTCACACGTTTCGCCGACATGTTCTTCCTCATCGGAATCCTGACCTTCGGTTACTATACCGACTCGTTCAGTTTCTCCTTTGCAGGCGACATTGTCATGGGGCAGGGCACCACGCCTTTCATCGAGGGTAACGTTGCCAAGGCAGTCACTGCCGGAGCATGCATCGTGCCTACAGCACTTGTGCTGATGTTCATCGGCGGCGCCGGTAAGTCTGCCATGTTCCCGTTGCACATCTGGCTGCCTGATGCCATGGAGGGCCCCACACCTGTGTCCGCGCTCATCCATGCCGCCACGATGGTCGTTGCCGGTGTGTTCCAGATAGCACGTATGTTCCCGTTGTGGATACAGTATGCTCCAGAAGCCATGTCGGTCATAGTCTGGGTGGGTGTCTTTACTGCTTTCTATGCAGCGGCTGTTGCCTGCGCGCAAAGCGACATCAAGCGAGTGCTGGCCTTCTCGACCATTTCGCAGATAGCGTTTATGATGGTGGCTTTGGGCGTCTCGTTGCCCGGTCATGAGGCAGTGCTCGACAATCACACTCAGTTAGGCTATATGGCCGGTATGTTCCATCTCTTCACTCACGCCATGTTCAAGGCTTGTCTCTTCCTGGGGGCTGGATGCATCATCCACGCAGTGCATAGTAATGAGATGGCTCTCATGGGTGGCCTGCGTAAGTATATGCCGGTCACCAATGCCACGTTCCTCATCTCTTGTCTCGCCATAGCCGGCATCCCATTCTTTTCGGGATTCAGCTCCAAGGACGAGATCATCACGGCCTGCTTCCAGTACAGCCCTGTCGTGGGTTGGATAATGACAGGCATAGCTGCCATGACGGCTTTCTACATGTTCCGGTTGTACTACGGCATCTTCTGGGGAACAGAGAACGTTGAGGCTCACGAGCACCATACCCCCCACGAGGCACCACTGACGATGACCATACCGTTGATAGTCCTTACGGTCATTACCCTCGGTGTCGGCATCTACAGCACTCTTGCCGGATTCCTCGGATGGGGCGGCTCCTTCGGTTCATTTGTGTCAGCCAGCGGCGAAGACTACACCATACACTTCGACGTTCAGATAGCTGCTACGTCGACCGTCATAGCCATCCTGAGCATTTGTCTGGCAACATATATATACAAAGGAGAGTCACAGCCCGTGGCCGACCGTCTCTATAAGACTTTCCCGAGGCTACACCGTGCCGCATACAAACGTTTCTATCAGGATGAAATATGGCAGTATGTTACGCACCGCATCATCTTCCGTTGTATCTCAAAGCCTATTGCGTGGTTTGACCGTCACGTCGTCGACGGAACGTTCAACTTCATGGCATGGGGAGCCAACGAGGCTGGCGAAAGCCTTCGTCCATGGCAGAGCGGCGATGTCCGTCAGTATGCCGTATGGTTCCTGACAGGTACTGTTGCGTTAACCCTTATACTGTTGTGCATATAGCCTAAACGGACCTATAAATAAAAGGATAAAAGCATTATGAACATATTAAGTCTATTTGTTTTAATTCCAGCCCTGATGCTGCTGGGATTGTGGGTTGCCCGCAACCTCAATCAGGTGCGCGGTGTGATGGTGACAGGTGCATCATGCCTACTGGCACTGTCGGTGTGGCTCACCATATATTTTGTACAGCAGCGTGCTGCCGGCAATACCGATGAGATGCTGCTGACAGCCTCTACGCCATGGTTCGAACCGCTGAACATCGCATACGCCGTCGGTGTCGACGGCATCTCGGTGGTTATGCTTCTGCTGTCGAGCATTATCGTCTTTACAGGTACCTTCGCCTCGTGGCAGCTGAAGCCACTGACCAAGGAGTACTTCCTCTGGTTTACGCTACTGTCGACAGGTGTCTACGGATTCTTTATTTCGACCGACCTCTTCACCATGTTCATGTTCTACGAGGTGGCACTTATTCCCATGTACCTGCTGATTGGTGTCTGGGGCTCGGGCCATAAGGAGTATTCAGCTATGAAACTGACGCTGATGCTCATGGGAGGCTCTGCACTGCTCATCATCGGCATACTTGGAATATACTTCTTCTCTGGAGCAACGACGATGAACGTCAATGAGATTGCTGCTATGCACAACATACCTGTAGAGATACAGAAAGTGTTCTTCCCGTTCATCTTCATTGGGTTTGGCGTGCTCGGTGCTCTGTTCCCCTTCCACACATGGTCGCCTGATGGTCATGCCTCGGCTCCTACGGCTGTGTCAATGCTCCATGCAGGCGTACTGATGAAACTTGGAGGCTACGGATGTTTCCGTGTTGCCATGTACCTGTTGCCTGAGGCTGCTCAGGAGTTGGCATGGATTTTCCTGATACTGACTACTATATCAGTCGTATATGGTGCTTTCTCGGCATGCGTACAGACCGACTTGAAATACATCAATGCCTATTCGTCGGTGTCACACTGCGGACTGGTGCTGTTCGCACTGCTGATGATGTCGCAGACGGCAGTTACAGGTGCCATACTTCAGATGCTGTCGCACGGACTGATGACGGCACTCTTTTTCGCACTCATCGGTATGATTTATGGTCGCACGCACACTCGTGACATTCGTGAACTGGCCGGTCTGATGAAGATTATGCCGTTCCTTGCTGTGGGGTATGTCATAGCCGGTTTGGCGAACCTTGGACTGCCCGGATTCTCCGGTTTCATTGCTGAGATGACAATCTTCGTCGGTTCATTCGGAGCAGAGCCCCTCTCGGGCGACCCGAACACATCGTTCCGCATGGTGGCAACAATCATAGCCTGTACAAGTATTGTTGTCACGGCAGTCTACATCCTGCGTGTCGTCGGAAAGATTCTCTACGGCGAGGTCGAGAACAAACACTTCCTCGAGCTCACCGATGCTACGTGGGACGAGCGCGTGGCCGTCATCTGCCTCATCTTCTGCGTTGCGGGTCTCGGTTGTCTGCCGTTCTTCTTCAGCGATATGATTTCGCCTGCCGCAGGAACAATTCTTCAGTCAATAGGTGTCATGTAAAGAAAGGAGGACAAAGAAATGAATTACGATCAATTCCTACAAATGATTCCCGAGGCCGCACTCGTGGCCGCACTGATAATAGTATTCTGCGCCGACTTCTGTTTGGCAAAGACAAAGGTGAAGGGATACCTCATGTACTGTCTCACTGCAGTATTGCTGCTCGTGACCACGGCTACCGCCACCCAGGTGGAGCCGACCTCTGCCTTTGGTGGGCTTTATGTCACCACGCCGATGGTAAATGTCATGAAAACCATTCTTACAGCAGGAACGCTCGTCGTCGTCATCATGTCTCAGACGTGGTTTGAGACAGGCAGTGCCAAGAAGATTGAGGGAGAGTACTACATGCTTGTTCTGTCGACATTACTCGGCATGTATATAATGATCAGCTCAGGCAACTTTCTGATGTTCTTCCTCGGACTCGAGACAGCATCGGTGCCTATGGCGTGTCTTGTGGCCTTCGACCGTCTGAAGAAGAATTCTGCTGAAGGAGCTGCCAAGTACATCCTGATGGCGACGTTCTCAAGCGGCGTAATGCTCTACGGCATATCGATGCTCTACGGAGTGACTGGGACACTCTACTTCGACGACATGGCAGCACGCCTCACCCAGAGTGATTTCTACACCGCAGACTGGGGATTGTGCATCGCCGGACTGGTGTTCTTCTTCAGCGGGCTGGGATTCAAGCTCTCGCTCGTGCCTTTCCATTTATGGACGGCAGACACCTATCAGGGTGCTCCTACGCCGGTGACAGGCTATCTGAGCGTTGTCTCGAAAGGTGCTGCCGCACTGGCGCTGTTCATCATCCTGACGAAGGTCTTCGGCACAATGTTCGAGTATTGGCAGCTGCTCCTTGGCGTTGTTATCGTGCTTACAATAACCGTTGGTAACCTCTTTGCTATACGCCAGACGGAGCTGAAGCGGTTCATGGCCTTCTCGTCAATATCGCAGGCTGGTTACATCATGCTCGCCGTCATGGGCGACCCCGTCATGGGAGCAACAGCCCTGACATACTATGTGTTAGTTTACGTAGCTGCCAATATGGCAGTGTTCACGGTGATACACCTCGTGGAGCGTAACAACGGTGGGCGCACTGACATGGCAGCCTATAATGGTTTCTACCAGACGAACCCGAAGCTGTCGTTCCTCATGACGCTGGCATTGTTTTCGTTGGCAGGAATACCTCCTTTTGCAGGCATGTTCTCAAAGTTCTTCGTGTTCATGGCAGCAGCGGCGGAAGGCTCTTTCTGGGTTTACTTCGTGGTGTTCATCGCACTTATCAACACCGTAGTGTCACTGTACTACTACCTGCTTATAGTCAAGGCAATGTACATCACCAAGACAGATGCTCCGCTGCCCACGTTCCGTAGCGACTTCAACTCGCGTTTGGCACTTGCCCTCTGTACAGCAGGTGTCATAGCCTTCGGCATTGTGTCTTGCATCTACGACTGGATCTCTAATGCAGCTGTGTAGACGCAGGAAGGAGTAGAGTAGAGAGTTTGTTATCGTGCAGTGATATTGAAAAACATGGTACTATACCCGCTTCTCTTTGAGCCCATCCTGCACCAAGTGGTGTGGGGTGGGCATCGTTTGAGGCCGTATAAGGGGCTTATGCCGTCTGACGAGCCGATAGGCGAGAGCTGGGAGGTTAGTGCCGTACCTTCAAGTATAAGTATAATCAGCAATGGGCGGTGGGCAGGTCGCGACCTTGTATCCGTCATAGAAGAGAATCCGTCGGAGATTCTTGGCCGTGCAGTCTTTTCGAAATACGGTGCCCACCTTCCGTTGCTTGTAAAATTTATCGATGCCGAACGCGACCTCAGCATCCAAGTGCATCCTAACGACGCTATGGCGCGCCGTCTTCACGGAAAGTCGGGAAAGAGCGAGATGTGGTATGTCATCAAGGCCGACGAGGGCAGCTTTCTCTATGCTGGCTTCAAGCAGCCGTTGACTGCCGGGGAATACCAGCAGCGTGTGGCCGACGGTTCCATCACTGAAGTACTGGCTAAGCACATGGTACGGCCTGGTGACGTTTTTTACCTTCCTGCCGGCCGCGTTCATGCTATATGTGGTGGCATACTGCTTGCTGAGGTCCAGCAGTCATCGGATGTAACATACCGAATATTCGACTATAACCGTCCTGGGCTCGATGGTAAACCGCGTGAGTTGCACACGGCATTGGCAGCAGAGGCGCTGGACTTTCACGTCGAGCAACGCTACCAGACAGTTTACACCCCATACGTGAACCGTGCGACGCAGATTGTAGACACTCCGTTCTTCGACGTGAGGATAATGGAGATTACCGAGCCCTTTCACCGTAACCTCCTGAAGTACGACAGCTTTATCATATCGATGTGCATTGACGGCGAGTGCAAGATCCGCATACGCGGCACAGGCGGCGAGATACTGCTACGCCAGGGACACAGCACGCTGATTCCAGCCGCGATTGCCGATTACGACATCCTGCCCATTTCTCCTGCCGTTCGTCTGCTCGATGCCTTTATCGACAACATGGACCGCACACTCTCCGGTTCCATCACGCGCTTTTTGCATCTTACTGTAGAGTAGGGGAGTGTTGAACACTTAGAATTATTGTTCGCTTGCGTACGAGACCATACTCAGCAACAGGACAAGTGCGATATGTTCAATGCTCAATGTTCAAATGCTCAATCTGTTTCACTTACGTTTATGCGAGCGCATAAGAAAAAAGCACACGAGGGGACTCGTGTGCTTGAAAGAGTTCTGCCAGAATCTTTTTGCTTATTCTGACAGTTCTATTGTCTGCGCAGTTTGCTTTTTGCTTATGCAAGCAGTTTTTTTACCTGGTCGTAGACGTTCTGTCCTGTGTATCCGAGCTTCTCGTCGAGAACCTTGTAAGGAGCAGAGAATCCGAAGCTCTGCAGACCCCATACACGTCCGTCGCTTCCTACCAGTCCCTCGAGTGTCACGGGCAGTCCGGCCGTCAGTCCGAACTTCTTCTTGCCTGCGGGTAGTACGCTCTGCTGGTATTCAGCCGACTGCGAACGGAAGAGCCCCTCAGACGGTACGCTAACTATGCGCACCTTAACGCCGTCCTCACGCAGGAGCTTGGCACCAGACTCGAGTGTTGACACCTCAGAGCCGCTTGCCAGGAGAATGACATCGTAGTCGTCGTCTGAGCCAGCCACAACGTATGCACCCTTCGTGGCCTGTGTGTAGTCGTTGCCCTCTGGCAGCATGTCGATGTTCTGACGAGAGAAGATGAGGGCTGTCGGCGTCTGTGTGTTCTCCATTGCCATGCGCCAGCAAACAGTTGTCTCCTCGGCATCGGCAGGACGAAGAACCAGTAAGGAGTTGCGTCCGTGGTGGTTCTTGAGTTTTTCCATGAGACGTATCTGTGCCTCCTGCTCGACGGGCTCGTGTGTCGGTCCGTCTTCGCCGACGCGGAAAGCATCGTGAGTCCAAATGAACTTCACTGGCAGTTCCATGAGTGCAGCCATGCGTACGGCAGGCTTCATATAGTCAGAGAATACGAAGAAAGTACCGCAGGCTGGTATGACGCCACCGTGCAATGCCATACCTATGCAGCAGCAAGCCATGGTGAGCTCAGCTACTCCGGCCTCGAAGAATGCACCGCTGAAGTCGCCGCGTACGATGTCGTGCGTCTTCTTGAGGAATCCGTCTGTCTTGTCGGAGTTGGAGAGGTCTGCCGAGGCGCAGATCATGTTGGGCACCTGCTCGGCAAGCACCGAGAGCACCGTTGCCGACGCACCGCGTGTGGCTGCGCCGGCCTTCTGCTCTACCTTCGTCCAGTCGATGACGGGAGCCTTGCCGCTGAACCAGTCTGTGAGCTGTTGTGCTTTCTCGGGGTTGGCCTTTGCCCATGCCTCTTTCTTGGCGTAGCGTTCTGCGACAATAGCTTTGAGTTCCTTGGCACGCCGTGCGTAGAGCTCCTGTACTTCGGGGAATATCTGGAATGGGTTCTCCGGATCAGCTCCGAGATTCTTCATTGTGTTAATGTAAGCGTCGCCGCCGAGGGGGGCACCGTGTGTGGCACAGTTCGACTCGTACGATGAGCCGTCAGCCTTGCGTGCGCCCTTACCCATGACGCAGTGTCCGATGATAAGTGAGGGACGTTCCTTTTCTGCCTGTGCCTTAATAATGGCATGACGTATCTGGTCCACATCGTTGCCGTCGATTTTCTGTACATACCATCCCCATGCCTCGTACTTCTTTGCCGTGTCCTCGCATGTGACGACTTCTGTCTTCGTAGAAAGCTGTATGTCGTTAGCATCGTAGAACATGATAAGGTTGTCGAGGCCCAGGTTTCCGGCTATGCGCCCGGCTCCCTGTGAAATCTCCTCCTGGACACCGCCGTCGGAGATGTAAGCGTAGATGGTCTGTCCCATAACCTCCTCGCCGAGCTTATCTTTGAGGAACTTGGCAGCTATAGCAGCACCTACGGCGAATGTGTGACCCTGACCGAGCGGCCCAGAGGTGTTTTCGATGCCGCGCGCCAGCTCTCGCTCTGGGTGACCTGGAGTCACCGAGCCCCACTGACGTAGGTTCTTGAGGTCGTCAAGTGTGTACTTGCCGATGAGTGCCAGCTGCGAGTAGAGCATAGGAGCCATGTGACCTGGGTCTAGGAAGAAACGGTCGCGTCCCTCCCACTCGGGGTTCTCGGGGTCGTAGACGAGGAACTCGCTGTAGAGCGTGTTGATGAAGTCGGCTCCGCCCATTGCTCCTCCTGGGTGTCCGCTTTTAGCTTTCTCAACCATTGATGCAGCCAGTATTCTGATGTTGTCGGCTGCCATGTTCATGACTTTGTTGTCGTTCATAATGAAAGTTTTGTTTATGTTTTAAGTTGTAAAAGTTGCGTCATTGACAAACGTGGCTACAAATTTAGTAAAAAAAAAGATAGCAGAAAAATCTTTTCCGATAAAAAGTGTTTATTTCGCAAAAATAAGCGTACCTTTGCAGCCGGAATCAAGAAAAGCCGATGGAAAAGCATCTATACATATTAGGTATCGAGTCGAGCTGCGACGACACGTCCGCCGCCGTGCTGCGTGACGGAGTCCTTCTGTCGAACGTTACCGCATCGCAGTCAGTCCACGAGGCCTACGGCGGCGTAGTCCCTGAGCTTGCCTCTCGTGCTCACCAGCAGAACGTTGTGCCTGTTGTCAGTGAGGCTATCAAACGTGCCGGTATCGACAAGAGCCAGCTTTCGGCCATTGCGTTCACGCGCGGTCCGGGGCTGATGGGGTCACTGCTCGTAGGTGTCAGTTTCGCTAAGGGCTTCGCTCGTTCGCTGGGCATCCCTCTGATTGACGTCAACCATCTTCAGGGACATGTCATGGCCCACTTCATCGATGGTGGTGACGGCGACTTCGCTCCACCTCCATTCCCATTCCTCTGCCTGCTTGTCTCAGGCGGTAACTCTCAGATAGTCAAGGTGAATTCCTACAACGACATGGAGGTTTTGGGGCAGACCATCGACGATGCTGCCGGCGAGGCTATAGACAAGTGTTCAAAGGTCATGGGGCTGGGCTATCCTGGCGGTCCTATCATCGACCGCCTTGCTCGTCAGGGTAATCCCAAGGCCTACCAGTTTGCTGAGCCCAATATCCCGGGTCTCGACTATAGCTTCTCGGGGCTTAAAACCTCTTTTCTCTACTCTCTGCAGAAGTGGGTGGCCGAGGAACCGGAATTTATCGAGAAACATAAGGAAGACATTGCCGCCTCTCTTGAGTACACCATCGTCGACATACTGATGAAGAAACTCAAGAAGGCCGTCAAGCAGACGGGTATCAAGCACGTCGCCGTTGCCGGTGGCGTGAGTGCTAACAATGGCCTTCGTAATGCCTTCCACGATGCCGCTAAACGCTATGGTTGGACTATCTACATTCCGAAGTTCAGCTATACCACCGACAATGCTGCCATGATTGGCATCGTAGGCCATTACAAGCTGCTTGACGGAGAGACGTGCGATATTGATGCTCCGGCATTCTCGAAGGTGACATTTGATTAATAAAAAAGAATAAAACCGATGGATTTTGAAACAAAGATAGCGAGCAGAGAAGTTAGTGAGCTTCTCTGGGACATGGAGCGGACTGTTAGTACAGCCGAGAGCTGTACCGGCGGTCGCATTGCCGAGGCGATAATCTCCATACCGGGAGCCTCGAAATATTTCAAGGGCGGCATAATCTCCTACACCAACGAGATTAAGGAGTCGCTGCTCGGCGTGAGTCACGAGATTCTTGAGGAGAAGACGGCGGTGTGCGAGGAAGTAGCCATTGAGATGGTCAAGGGAGCTTGCAAGGCCTTAGGTACCGACTACGCCATTGCTGCGACAGGAGTTGCCGGTCCTACCGGCGGTACCAAGGAGATACCCGTCGGCACCATATGGCTGGCATGTGGTAACTCTGACCGAGTTGTTACACTGAAGGTAGAGGAAGACCACGGTCGTGACATCAACCTCGCCATAGCTACAAACCGTGCTATGGTGCTGTTCTTAGACTACCTGAAAGGTGAAAACTTCGAAAAGGAAGAACTTGAAGGTTAAAAAACATTAATTCAAATCTGATTGTTAATTATGGATTATGAATTATGAATAAAAATGTGTACCTTTGCACCCTGTTTGGAATAAGTTACTAAAAAGTACAAAATTAAAGTAGATAGAAATGTCTAAGGTTTGTCAAATTACAGGAAAGAAGGCACAGATAGGTTGCAATGTGTCTCACTCAAAGCACCACACCAAGAGAAGCTTTGATGTTAACCTCTTCAGCAAGAAGTTCTACTATGTAGAGGAGGACTGCTGGATTCAGCTGAAGATCAGCGCTGCTGGCCTTCGCATGATTAATAAGGTAGGTCTCGATGCTGCATTGAAGCAGGCTGTAGCCAAGGGATATGTAGATTGGAAGGACATTAAAGTTATAGGAGACTAACGACGATGGCAAGCAAGAAAGCAAAGGGTAACCGCGTCCAGGTAGTTCTGGAGTGCACCGAGATTAAGAACAGTGGTATGCCCGGCACGAGCCGTTACATCACCACTAAGAATCGTAAGAATACGCCTGAGCGTATGGAGCTTATGAAGTATAACCCCATCCTTAAGAAGATGACTCTTCACAAGGAGATAAAGTAAAACTCATTATAGCATGGCAAAGAAAACCGTCGCTACCCTCCATGAAGGCTCAAAGGATGGTCGCGCTTACACAAAGGTTATCAAGATGGTAAAGAGCCCGAAGACGGGTGCTTACATCTTCGACGAGCAGATGGTTCCCAACGAGGCTGTTAAGGACTTCTTCAAGAACTAATGTTCTTCCGTGAGGTTGTTTGTCTCCGACGCGAACAAAGACTTTATTACAATAAGATATAAAGGGCTGCATCCTCATGTGATGCAGCTCTTTTGTTTTACCGATATAATAATGTTTCTCCGTTTCTGTTATTTGAAATTGTGTAGTGAGGTCTACTGCCGTTTGATGTAGTCGACGATCCACTGTCCTACTTCCTGTGTGCCGTACTCCTTGCCTCCTTCGACCTGAATCTCCGGTGTGCGGACGTTCGCATCGAGCGATGCGTTGACAGCCTTCCGCACCATAGACCCTTCGTCAGAAAGTCCGAAGTGTTCAAGCAGCATAGCGGCAGAGAGAATCTGGGCAAGTGGATTGGCAAGGTTCTGTCCTTTTGCCTGTGGCCATGAGCCGTGTACAGGTTCAAAGAGCGGTGTGTGCTCTCCGAGCGATGACGAGGGCTGCAGTCCCATTGAGCCCGTTATACACGATGTCTCGTCGGTGAGTATGTCGCCGAAGGTGTTCTCTGTAACAATAACGTCGAAGAATGTCGGTTCGGTCAGCACACGCATCGATGCGTTGTCGATGAACATATAGTCTGTGGTGACATCGGGCCATTGCGGCTCCATCTCCTTGGCTATCTGTCGCCACAGCCGCGAGCTGGCCAGCACGTTAGCCTTGTCGACGACGGTGAGGTGCTTGTGTCGCTTACTTGCCGTCTCAAACGCCACCTTCAGTATCCGCTCTATCTCGGGACGTGTGTAGATGTCGGTGTCGTAGGCTTTGTCGTTGTCCTGGTATTTCTCGCCGAAATACATTCCGCCCGTCAATTCGCGTATCACGACGAAATCGGCCCCGCGCAGCAGCTCGTCCTTCAGCGGCGACTTGTGCAGCAGGCAGTCGAAGGTTGCTACGGGCCTGACATTGGCAAAAAGTCCCAGCTGCTTGCGCATAGCCAGCAGGCCCGTCTCTGGACGTACGCGTAGCGTCGGGTCGTTATCGTACTTCAGGTCGCCTACGGCTGCAAAGAGTACGGCATCGGCGCGCATGCACACATCGTGCGTGGCAGCAGGGTAGGGGTCGCCGACGGCCTCAATAGCCGATGCCCCGACGAGAGCCTCTTCGTATTCGAAGCGGTGTCCGAACTTAGCGGCTACAGCATCGAGCACCGCAACGCCCTGTTCCATAATCTCCGGTCCGATGCCATCGCCCGGCAGAATAGCAATTTTCAGATTCATAATAATTCCAGTTTAATTTCAGAAAACCTTTCCAGTTTGCTTTCCTATATTCATTTTTTATTCCTAAAACCGTGCAAAGGTAATAAAAAAGCAAAGCAACTCCAAAAGAAAAGCTGCAAAATTTGGAATTATCGTCGAAAGTTGGTAATTTTGCACTCCTATGGATACAGAGTTACTGAAAGACCTTAATGCGAGTCAGCGTGAGGCCGTTGTCTACTGCGACGGTCCGTCGCTGGTCATTGCAGGTGCCGGTTCAGGCAAGACCCGTGTGTTGACATACAAGATAGCCTATCTGTTGGAGCAAGGCCTGAAGCCGTGGGAGATACTTGCCTTGACGTTCACCAACAAGGCTGCCCGCGAGATGAAAGAGCGCATAGGCCGTCTGGTGGGTGCAGAGCGTGCACGCTACCTTCAGATGGGTACTTTCCACTCGGTGTTCTCCCGCATCTTGCGTGCCGAGGCCGAGCGCATCGGTTTCCAGTCGAACTTCACCATCTACGACCAGACTGATGCTCGTTCGTTGGTTAAGACAATCATCAAGGAGATGGATCTCGATGATAAGGTCTACAAGCCATCGTCAGTGTCCGACCGTATCTCCATGGCTAAGAACCACCTTGTGATAGCCGGCCGCTACGCCTCGAGCGCATGGGCCTCTGACGATGCCTCGTCTAAGCGCCCTGCTATAAAAGATATTTACATGCGCTACTCAGAGCGTTGCCGTCAGGCCAATGCTATGGACTTCGACGACTTGCTTGTTCAAACCTACATGCTGTTCGAGAATCACGACGACGTGCGTCAGAAGTATGCTGAAAAGTTCCGTTACGTTCTTGTCGACGAGTACCAGGATACAAACTTTGCCCAGCAGGCCATTGTTCTTCAGCTGACACGTGAGCACCAGCGCGTCTGCGTCGTTGGCGACGATGCTCAGAGTATCTATAGTTTCCGAGGAGCCAACATCGACAACATTCTCGATTTCAGGGATAAGTATTCTGACACCCGTCTGTTCAAACTGGAACAGAACTACCGTTCCACCCAGCTCATAGTCCAGGCAGCCAACTCACTTATCCGCAAGAATGAGCGTCAGATTCCCAAGGATGTATTCAGCGAGAACGAGCAGGGCGAGCGACTTACCCTGAAACCCGCCTACTCTGACCGTGAAGAGTCGATGATAGTGTGTCAGGACATCAAGCGCATACGTCGTCAGGACCGTTGCCGTTGGAGCGACTTTGCAATTCTATATCGCACCAATGCACAGAGTCGATCGTTCGAGGAGCAGATGCGCAAGGACAACATACCGTACCGCATCTACGGTGGTCTGTCGTTCTATCAGCGCAAAGAGATAAAGGATGTGATAGCCTACTTCCGTCTCGTTGCCAACCCCGACGACGAGGAAGCCTTCAAGCGCATCGTGAACTATCCGGCACGTGGCATCGGCGGTACGACTCTTGACAAGATTGTAGCTACGGCATCGGCTTACGGCGTTAGCCTGTGGCGTGTCATTTCTGAGCCAGTTCTGTTCCCGCTGCCTGTCAGCAAGGGAACACTGTCAAAACTCGTCTCCTTCAAGGAGATGGTCGATGAGTGGCGTCAGCGTCTCACGACCGATGATGCCTACCGTCTGGGTCATGACATCGTGATGACGAGCGGTGTCAGCCGCGACATCTATAGTGGCCGTAACCCAGAAGATATAGCGCGGCAGGAGAATCTCGAGGAGTTTCTCAATGGCGTCCAGGACTTCGTCGAGAGTCGACGCGAGGAAGACCAGGGCGACCACGTCTTCCTGCCGGACTTCCTTCAGGAGGTGGCTCTGCTCACCGACCTCGACAGCGACGACAGCTATGGCGACGAGAACGACAAGGTGACGCTGATGACCATTCACTCGGCAAAGGGGCTGGAGTTCCCTACGGTCTTCGTCGTAGGTCTCGAGGAGAACATCTTCCCCTCGCCCATGAGTACCGGTTCGCTTCGAGAGCTGGAGGAGGAGCGGCGGCTGCTCTATGTCGCCATCACGCGTGCCGAGAAGCACTGCATACTGACCTGCGCCCAGAACCGCTTTCGCTACGGGCGTATGGAGTACGACACCCCTTCGCGCTTCATCAAGGATTTCGACCCCAAGCTGCTGCGTGTGGAGTCGGAGTCTGGAGGCGATAGCGGCTATAAGCGCAGCTACGGTTCTGCAGTTGATAGCAGCTATAAGCGCAGTTACGGCGAGACGACAAGTCGTGGCAGCGAGTGGATGCAGAATCCGCGCCCTGTTGCCACACAGTTTCGTGCCGACCCGAAGCCCCGTGCCGTAGCCCCTCGTCAGCCTGAGCCGCCTGTTGATCCTTTCTCTGATAGCTTTAAGCGCACGCTGCAGGCTGCCAGTGGCGGCCGTTTCAAGCCTGTTGTTGAGACCACAGCCGGAGGTGGTCGTTTCAGGCCAGTGCAGCGTGCCATGACCCCTCGTCCTGTGTCCTGCGAGGGTGGTTCGCTGCAGGAAGGCAACGTCATCGAGCATCAGCGTTTCGGTGTGGGCCGTGTGCTGAAGATAGAGGGAGCCGGTGAGAACCAGAAAGCAACCGTAGAGTTCCGTAACGCGGGAACCAAACAGTTGCTTCTGAAGTTTGCTCGCTATAAAGTTATAGGGTAGGGGGAGTCACTGCTGTGCTGCAGAAGCTCCTTTGTCGCCTCCCTTTTTGCTGTTTTTCTGGTGGCGGTTGCGGCTTTTTCCGCTACCTCTCTTCTTTCCGCCGTTGTTCTTTCCGCCGCTGTTTTCACCTTTGCCGTGACTGTGCCAGCGTCCGTTGCGTCGCGGGGTGTTGGCATGCCGTTTCTCACGTTTGATATAAGCAGGAGCCTCGCCGAGTCCTTCGGGCAGCGGACGTTTCTCCACCTCCTTGCCGAGAAAGTGCTCTATGCCCTGGAAGCGGTAGATGTCCAGGTCGCTGACGAAGGTTATGGCCACTCCGTCGCGGTCGGCACGTGCCGTACGTCCTATGCGGTGTACGTAGTCCTCGGCATCGTGTGGCACGTCGTAGTTGATAACAATACGTATGTCGTCTATGTCTATGCCGCGGCTGACGATGTCGGTGGCGACGAGTACGTCGACGTGTCCGGCCTTGAAGCGCAGCATCACGTCGTCGCGCTCGCGCTGTTCGAGGTCGCTGTGCATCTCGGCACAGTTTATCTTCATGCGCTTCAGCTGCCGTGTGATGTCCTTCACCTTCTCCTTCTTTCCTGAGAAGATGATGACGCGCTGCAGGTCGCCACTCTTGAACAGGTGTTCAATGATGCGCAGCTTCTGCGGCTCGTAGCAGACGTATGCCGACTGCTGAATCTTCTCTGCAGGTTTCGATACTGCGAGCTTCACCTCTACGGGGTTGTGCAGTAGCGAGACGGCGAGCTGGCGTATCTTGGTGGGCATCGTTGCTGAGAACATTACTCGCTGGCAGGAGTCGGGCAGCTCGTTGACAATTTTCAGAATGTCGTCGGAGAATCCCATGTCGAGCATGCGGTCTGCCTCGTCGAGCACGAAGAACGAGCATCGCGAGAGGTCGAGGTTGCCGACCTTCAGGTGGCTCAGAAGTCGTCCCGGAGTGGCTATGATGACGTCAGCGCCGAGTCGCAGTCCGCGTAGCTCTTGGTCGTAGCGGTTGCCGTCGTTGCCACCGTAGACGGCTACCGACGACACGTCGTCGAGATAGTATCCGAAGCCCTGCATAGCCTGGTCTATCTGTTGTGCCAGTTCCCGTGTGGGCGACATGATGACGCAGTTGATAGCGTCCTTCGGGTAGTCGCCGTCGTCGAGCATCGACAGTATAGGCAGCAGGTAGGCTGCGGTCTTTCCCGTTCCCGTCTGCGCTACGCCGAGCAGGTCGTATCCGTCGAGTATTTCGGGAATGCATCGTTCCTGAACGGGTGTCATGTCCTCGAAGTGCATGTCGTAGAGTGCGTCGAGGATGTTGTCGTTAAGGTATGTTTCTTCAAATGTCATCTTAGAAGTGTAAATCGTGAGTCAAGTAAATCGTAAATCAGTTCGGTGCCTGTCTGTAGCAGAAGTAGGCAATGAACACATAGAGGATGTTTGGTATCCATGCCGCGAGCATGGCCGGTGTTCCGGCGTTGATGGCGAAAGTAGCACTCACAGTCTGCAGCAGTATGTATGCGAACGACAGTGCCAGTCCGATACCGAGGTATAGTCCCATGCCGCCCTTTCGCTTTCTCGATGAGAGGCTCACACCTATGATTGTGAGGATGAATGAAGCGAACGACATGGCTATCCGCTTGTGGAACTCCACCTCGTACTGTACTACGTTCTGCGATCCTCTCTCCTGCTGTTTCGAGATGTACTGCAGCAGCTCCGGCGATGTGAACGTCTCCTGCTGTCCTTTCGAGAAGACGAGATCCATCGGCTCCATCATGATTAGTGTGTCGATGGTCGCCCCTGTCGTTATCTCCTCGCGCAGTCCTTTCAGCGTACGTATCTTGTAGTTGCTTGCCGTCCAGTGATAGCGGCTGTCGGAGATGGTGTCGTAGCGTATTGTCGTCGCCGTCATGTGGCTTACAAGCTTCTTGTTCTCGAACTTGTCAAGCGAGAATCCGTAGCCGCTTCGTGTGCGGTCGTCGTACTGCTGTATGTATGCTATGACGCCTTTTCCCACCTGCAGCTGTACATTCGTTGCCGACGTCACTTTCTTGTTGTTCTTGTACAGCGACTCAAAATTCTGCTTTATCACCGTGCCCTTCGGTATCACCATCGAGCCTAGATAGAAGTTAAGCGCTGCTATCAGTGCTGCCGAGATCATGTACGGTCGCATAAGCCGCTTGAAACTCATTCCCGAAGCGAGCATGGCTATTATCTCGCTGTTGCCTGCCAGCTTCGAGGTGAAGAATATGACAGCAATGAATACGAACAGTGGCGAGAAGAGGTTGGCGAAGTATGGTACGAAGTTGGCATAGTAGTCGAAGACTATTGCTCGCAGCGGTGCATGGTTCGTTGTGAACTTCGCCAGGTTCTCGTTGACGTCGAAGAC
>Ga0310697_10002029_pt1 | contig 22247 bp, 21 predicted proteins | sample 172DNAGHGlowgp2_FD_203883 | JGI IMG/M metagenome (GOLD analysis project Ga0310697, IMG submission 203883) | Sheep rumen microbial communities from Palmerston North, Manawatu-Wanganui, New Zealand - 1728 DNA GHGlow gp2 (v2) (version 2) | ecosystem: Host-associated > Mammals > Digestive system >... | reverse complement strand
TCCCGAGTCTGCCTTTTGAAAACCGAGTTCACGCATCAGCACTTCCAGTTCCCGAAATGTAAAATCTTTCGGGTTGCTTCTGACACGCTTAATGAGCTTTTCTTTCTGACTCATATTTCCTCCTTAAGTATAACAATGTGCAATGTAGTTTGCAACTATTTTTAGTGCAACGTTTACACAAATATTATACCCGTGAAGGGGATATAAGTCTCGATTTAGGTATGAATGGTCAGAAATCGTGTATGAACGGCCGATAAAACGTATTCTTTGTGCCTGAAAAGTGATTTGAACGGCATAAAAAAAGACACCGAAGAAACTTCGGTGTCTTTTTTTATTTCTTTTTCAGGCGGGTGACAAGGTCTTCGTCAGGAGTGACGTAGATGGTCCAGTTCTCGTGGAAGATTACCTTGCCGGGTTTGGCGCCTGCGGGCTTCTTCAGATTCTTGACAAGGGTGTAGTCGACAGGTATCTGCTTTGCGGCGGAATCGCCTGCGGTGCTGTGGAAGGCGGCTATTACGGCGGCCTCCTCTATCGCCCTGTCGGAGATCTCTCCGTTTTTGTTCTCGATTATGACGTGTGAGCCCGGTATGTTCTTTGTGTGGAGCCACATGTCGAGCTTGTTTGCCTGCTTCATCGAGAGCTTGTCGTTCTGCAGGTTGTTCCTGCCGACGAGGACTCTGAAACCGTCCGTGGTTTCATATTCAATCGGAGGCAGGCCCTGTGGTGTCTTCTGATTCTGAGCCTTCTTTGAGATTTTGCCCTTTGCGGCAAATTTATTTTTAATGAGACCCTGGTCGATGAGTTCCTGCCTTATCTGGGCTATGTCCTTTTCACCCTCTGCCCTTGAGAGAGTGTCAAGGACGGAGTCAATATACTCCAGGTCCTCCATTCCCTGCTTTATCTGCTCGGTCAGTTTCTTCTCAGCGGTATAGGTCTTCTTGTAGTCCTTGAAATACTTCTGGGAGTTCTGGGCCGGCGAGAGGGCCGGGTCGGCCTTTATGCGGATTATATTGTTGTTGTCATAGTAATTCTCGAGGTCATAGTGGGAAGCACCCTTCCCGAGCCGGTAGAGATTTGCGTTGATGAGCTCCGCGGAGATGCGCAGCGTCTCGCGGTCAGCGCAGGCGTCGAGCTCTGTTTTCTGAATGTCGAGTTTCCTGACAATACGCTCTTTCGCATTCTGTAAAACCTTGCGCAGATCATAGGTGCGGTGCGCGAGACGCTCCCTTGACTCACGAATTTCGTAGTAGTCATCAAGAAGTGCTGACGCACTGTCATACTCTTCCGTTTTTGCAGCATTGCCGTATTGGGTAATCGGCATGTATGAGAAATCAAACGGCTTGTCATCCTCATCTCTTAAAAGACAGAAACCGTCACTGCCGTTTTCATATTTTCTGAGTGTCTCTATTGCCTTGTCGGCATTGGTCTGTGCGAGTTCCCTCGCAACAACCGGTGAGAGGCCCATGATGGTGGACATATAGGCCTTGTCGTCAGCGCCGCGGGCGAGAAGCTGTGCCTTTATGTCCTTCTTATCCGCCTCGAATACATTGTACTTGTCCTGCTTTGGGGGAAGTTCATACTTTACGTTAGGCAGTATGAGTCTCTTGCTTGACTTTGTGTAATCAACACGTTTTAATGCATCAATTATATTCTGTTCGCCGTCAATTAAGATGACATTGCTGTACTGCGCCATTATCTCGCAGACGAGAGTCAATTTTTCCTTCTCGCCCATCTCGTTTGTTGCGAGAAAGTCAAGATAGAGAATACGGTCGCAGCCCTCCTGGCGCACGCCGGTGACGGCAGCGCCGCCGAGCCGCTTGCGAAGCAGCATGCAGAGCATGGGCGGCGATGCGGGATTCTCATAGGCGTGCTCCGTAAAAGAAACACGCGGGGAATTTGCCCTGGCACAGAGAAGCAGCTTCTTTGTGCCCTGCCCGCGTGTCCGGAGTGTGATTATGAGTTCCTCTTTTGAGGGTTCGAAAACCTTGTCCACTCTGGCATCGATTATTGTGTTTTCAAGCTCTGCTCTTATACAGTTTAAAAAGATTCCGTCAAGGGACACGGTTTTCTCACCTCTTTTCGTGTGTTTCTTTTAATTTAACCTATATACTCCACAGTCGGTTCTTCAATGTATCTGCACTCGAGTGTGGGAAATTCCTGAAGAATGAAGTTCATGAGAACGGGCATGCTGATGGTCTCGGTCTCATAGTGGCCGGCAGCGAGAAGGCTTATGTCCTCAAGCTTCGCGTCGACGAAGTCGTGGTGCTTGACCTCACCCGTGAGGAGGGCATCGACATTGTGTCCTATGAGGCTCGGCCAGAAGCTTCCGCCCGCTCCGCCGCAGACAGCGACAGTGCAGAGCTCCTTGTCGGGCAAGGACACGGAGACAACCGTGCCCAGGGCCTCTGAGGCGAGCTCTGCGAGGTCTCTCGCAGTCATGGCAGTCGGCAGGTCGCCTACATATACCATGGCCTCCTCGCCCGTTTCAGCGAGTCTCCTGATATTTTCAAGTCCGAGCAGTACAGCAAGTATATTGGAGACGCCGCCCTCTGCGCTGTCCCAGTTTGTGTGCGCGCAGATTACGGTGAGTTTCTTTCTTATAGCCTTTGCGACAATTGATTTTGTCGGAACGAACATGAGCGAATCAAAGATTACGGGGTGATGGCTTATTATGAGTTCCGCGCCGAAATCAACCGCCTCAGCAATCGCCTTCTCGGTAACGTCCAGGCAGAAAAGTACCTTTGTGACCTCGCGGCTTCTGTCGCCTACGAGGAGTCCTGCGTTGTCAAACTCGGACTGTGTGTCAAAGGGTGCTATCTGATCAATGAAATCATAAATCTGTCCCGCAGTAATCATTTTGCCGCCTCCAGAATTTCATCCATAAGTTTTTTCAGCTCGTCCCTTCTCGTCGCCTTGTACCTGGTGCTGAGACGGGAAGCAATCTGCTGCATATATTTTGCCTTATGCATGCTTGTGCTTTCGGGAAGTCTGCCTATAAAGCAGTCAAGTTCGCTGTGCTCTGTGACATTTCCCGTATATGTCACTTCCATTGCGAGATAGTAGCGGAGTCTGTCCTTCACTACATCTTCACGAAGGATTTCATAGCCGTTTTCATAGAGGAACTTTCTCAGGTCCTCAGCATGTGTCTGAGGCTGAAACACGAAATGGTTTCCGGGTACCTTAACCCAGGGTGAAGCCTCGAGTATGCTTGCGATGAGCTCTCCGCCCATGCCGGCAATGCAGAAATCCGTAAAATCGTGAGGAATCTCTTTAAGACCGTCTGAAAGTACCGGTGTTACTTTATCAGACAGTCCGCTCTTGCCTATTGTCTTTTTCGCGTTCTCCAGGGGGCCGACTTTTACATCGCTTGCGACCGCACATGGAATAATATCGTTTTCAACAAGGAAAACCGGAAGGTACGCGTGATCCGTTCCGATATCCGCCAGAGGTATGCCGGGTCTGATAAGGCCTGCAACCATGCGGAGTCTCATATCAAGTTTCATTATTACACCATAAAGGGTGAAGGCGTTGCACGTCTTCACCCTTCCTGAAATCTCTTAAGCGTTTATCTGACTTATAAGCTCGTTTACGTCAACACCGTGTACCATACAGGCCTGCTCAAGTGTCTCGCCGCGTGCTGAAGGACAGCCGAGGCAATGCATACCCATCGCAAGAAGGTAGGGTGCGGCATCGGGCTTGGCGTCAAGAAGGTCGCCTATAAGCATATCTTTTGTTACTTCCATGGTTTTATTCTCCTTTGCTGTTTATCGCAGTAATTATACACTAATTCTTCAGGCTCTGCAACGGGGCGGGAATACTTCCGCCGCGTGAGATGAACTTTTCGGGGCTCGCTGTATTCACGGCCATTACGGGGCCGGAACCTAAAAGTCCTCCGAATTCAAGTTCGTCGCCGACATTCTTTCCGATTGCCGGGATTACCCTTACTGCGGTGGTCTTGGAATTCACCATACCTATTGCGGCCTCATCCGCGATTATCGCGGATATGACAGCGGGTGTGGTGTCACCGGGGATGACTATCATGTCAAGGCCAACTGAGCACACCGCTGTCATAGCTTCAAGCTTCTCAATCTTCAGGCAGCCGGTCTTTGCCGCCGCTATCATGCCGGCATCTTCGGATACCGGTATGAAGGCGCCTGAGAGACCGCCTACGGAACTTGAAGCCATGACGCCGCCCTTCTTGACGGCATCGTTTAAAAGTGCGAGACAGGCCGTCGTACCGGCGCAGCCGCACTGCTCGAGGCCCATCTCCTCGAGCACCTGGGCGACGGAGTCGCCGACGGTCGGAGTCGGGGCCAATGAGAGGTCGACGATGCCGAACGGCACGTCGAGGCGCTCAGCCGCCTCATTGGCGACAAGCTGACCTACCCTTGTGATTTTGAAAGCCGTGCGCTTTACCATCTCCGCAATCTCGGTTATATCTGCGTCGGGGATCTTCGATATTGCCGCACGTACAACACCGGGGCCCGAAACACCCACGTTTATGACGCAATCCGGCTCGCCCGCTCCGTGAAAAGCGCCGGCCATGAAGGGATTGTCCTCGGGTGCATTGCAGAATACTACAAGTTTTGCGGGTCCTATACAGTTTTTGTATGCCGTGACTTCGGCAGACTGTTTTACTATCTCACCCATGAGCGCAACAGCGTCCATGTTGATACCTGTCTTTGTTGAACCGATATTGACACTGGAGCATATATGGTCCGTTATGTCGAGCGCTTCCGGAATACTGCGGATCAGGGCCTCGTCACCGGGGCCGAAGCCTTTCTGGACAAGGGCGGAGTATCCACCGAGGAAGTTTACACCTATCGTGTTTACGGCTCTCTCCAAGGTCTTTGCGTAGAGCAGAGGATCTCCGCCGGAGGCCGCAAGGACCATTGAAATCGGAGTTACGGACACCCTCTTGTTGATGATGGGTATACCGTATTTCTTTTCTATTTTTTCTCCTGTGGAGACAAGGTTCTCCGCCTTGCGGACAATCTTCTCATACACCTTGTCACAGGCCTTGTTTATGTCTGAATCGCAGCAGTCGAGAAGTGAGATACCCATGGTTATCGTACGGATATCCAGGTTCTCGTTCTCAATCATCTGAACGGTTTCCAGTACATCACGAATTTCAAGCATAGTCTTCTCCTCAGATTCTGTGCATTGAATTAAAGATATCTTCGTGCATCGCTCTTATGTCGAGACCCATCGTCTTGCCCTGTTCCTTCAGGAGTTCGGAGAACTCACCGAAGTTTATGTCGAGCTTGTCCGTCTCAACGAGCATTACCATGCAGAATAAATCTTCAAAGATATTCTGTGAAATCGCCGCTATGTTTACGTTATGTTCAGCGCAGAGAGCGGATACCTTTGCGCAGATACCCACCTGATCCTGACCGATTACGGTTATTATCGCGCGCATCTTCATATCATTTTCCTCCTCAGGCTCCGATATACGGTGCCGGATTAACTTTTGTACCGTTGATTCTGACCTCGAAGTGGCAGTGAGGTCCGGTCGAGTTGCCGGTCGAACCGACCTTGCCGAGAGGCTGGCCGCCGCTTACATACTGTCCGACGCTTACGCAGATGGAACCGTAGAGCATGTGGCCGTAGAGTGTCGCCATGCCGTTGCCGTGGTCAATCATTACGTGACAGCCGTAACCGACGTTGCCGTTTGAGGCGACCGTTACGGTACCGCTTGCGGCAGCGACTATCGTGTAGCCCGCAATACCGTTTGAGATGTCCATACCGCCGTGGAACGAGCCCCATCTCGGGCCGTAGCCGGAGGATACGGTATAGACACCGGCAACGGGCCAGATAAGTTTACCGTAGCCGCGGATATATGTGCTCGGTGTGTAGGCATTGCCGTAACTTGCCTTCTGAACGACAACTGCCTTTGTACCGACGAGGATCTTCTCATCCTGAGGCTGGCGTACGGTTGTGCGGTTGACCTCCTGCGTGCTTACCTGCTGTCCGTCAACATAGGTTACGAGGTAAGTTACCTGGTCGATACCGACGCGGCCCTTCTGCGTGGTCTTCGTCGTGCCCTTGTAGTACTTGTCGCTGTTTGTCTTGATGGTCTGGTACGGCGTCTCAACATTCTGAACAACCGTCTTTACGACCTTCATGGTGATATAGTTGACCTCGCCCGCAACAAGGACGTCGTCACCTACGTGAATCTCTTTGGCGAGTTCGGGGTTGAGTTCTATGAGCTCGGTTACGCTCAGGCCGTTTGAGTAGGCAATCTTCGAAAGCGTATCGCCCTCAACAACCGTGTAGTGCTTCTCCTGGTAACGCGTCTTCGTCAGCGCATCGGCGAGCTGTTGTGAGTCCCAGATTGTGTCGGAGTTGTTGGCGTAGATGCCCTGTACGAACTGGACGTCCTGTACGAATCCGACGACATCCGTCTCTGACTCTTTTTCATAACTGTCGATAATATTGTTGAAGACCTGCATTGCGTCCGTCTCGGTCTTGAGAGCGCATATGAACTCTCCGTCGATGTAGACACCGCAGGCATAAGTTGAATCCGCATTCGTGCTCTCAACTATACCGTCACTGATTGTCTGTGAGTCGGTGAGCTCGGCGGGGTTGACTTCGGCAATCTTGAAAGTTGTGTTGAGGCTCTTCAAGTTGCTGTCATCGGAGAGATCTGTGCTGAACCGATCTTTAACGAGGTTCTGGGCATCGTTGTAGACAGTCTCGTCAACGACATAGCCGACCTTCTGTCCGCTCGACTCAACCTCAATTGCAAATGTGGAAGAGCTGAAATGGGTGATTGTAATGATGAGGACGGCAAGTCCCGCAAGAGGTAAAATCGTGTTTACGATATTGGGGACAAGGTCCGGATGCGCGTCAGAGAGCGCCTTCCTGTAGGAATTCATAATCGAGAAAATCTTTGTGGGATGCTGACGGAATTCCTGCCTTATGGCCCTTTTGGCCTCTTTGCGTTCATATCTGTAATCGGAGAGCTCGTCAAAGAAGTCACGGATACTGTAGCCGATAGTGTCGCGCAGGTAATTGACAACATACTTTATACCTGTGCCTATCAGCCTGAAAAGATCGGCAAAAGCGCCGAAGATGAAGGAGAAGACGGTGACGAAGAATCCGCCTACCATCTCGCCTATCGTCTCAGCGAAAGAGTTATACTCAGGCTCAGTAACAGGGGCCTGCTCAGGCTCCTGCTGTGAGGACGAGTATATGTCCGAATATTCCATTCCAAGACTTTCTCTGCTCAAAATTCTGCCTCCGAAAATTGTTACAATTTGTAATAATTATACTCTTTTATTATAAAAAGTCAAATAAGGTAAGATCTAACTTGCAGTTTCTATTCTCTCAAATAATGAGTCAACCTCCGCGCGCAGCGCGAGGTGTTCGGGACGGGTGAGATTGGCATCCTCCGCCAGCAGGGCGTCTGCGGCAGCCGTCGCCTTCTCGAGGGCGACCGGATTGTGGATCATGTCGCTGACATAGACCGGCTGGAAGCCGTGCTGGCGGGTGCCGTAAAAGTCACCCGTGCCGCGCAGCTCGAGGTCGCGCTGCGCAATAAGGAATCCGTCGTTCGTCTCCGTCATTACCTTAAGCCTCTCTGTGGTCTGTTCCGACATATTGTCGGTGAGCAGAATACAGGTTGACTTAAACGAGCCGCGTCCGACACGGCCGCGCAGCTGGTGAAGCTGCGAGAGGCCGAAGCGCTCCGCGTTCTCAATGAGCATAATGACCGCATTCGGTACGTCTACACCTACCTCTATGACAACTGTGGAGACGAGGAGCTGAATCTCCCCGCTCTGGAACTTCTCCATTACGGCGGCCTTTTCGGCCGGCTTCATCTGGCCGTGGAGAAGGCCCAGACGGTAGCCCTTGAAAGCACCGTCCTTTATGGCGTTGTAATACTCGATCGCAGAGAGGACACCTTCAAGTTCTCCCTCCTCAACAAGCGGACAGACAATATAACCCTGCCTGCCCTCGTCGAGGTGCTTCTTTATGTAATTCCAGGCCCGCTCCCTGATACCGCTGTTTATCTTGTATGTCTCAATGGGAATACGGCCCTTCGGCAGTTCATCGATTACGGAGACATCCAGGTCGCCGTAAATTGACCAGGCCAGTGTCCTGGGTATGGGAGTGGCCGACATGACGAGCACATGGACGCCGGCAGTCTTCTCCTGAAGCTTCGCTCTCTGGCGGACACCGAAACGGTGCTGCTCATCGGTTATGGCAAGGCCCAGTTTCAAAAACTCAACACCATCTGAAATAATGGCATGTGTTCCCACAACTACGTCGATTTCACCGCTTATAAGGCCCGCGTATACGGACCTCTTTTCAGAGGCAGTCATGGCTCCTGTTAAGGCTTTTACCTTTACACTCGTGCCCTTGAAGAACTTTTCAAGGGTCTCAAAGTGCTGCATCGCAAGGATTTCAGTAGGCGCCATCATGGCGCTCTGGAAGCCGTTTTTCGCACAGTTATACATGAGCGCGGCGGCAACCATCGTCTTGCCTGAGCCTACATCGCCCTGTAGCAGTCTGTTCATGGCAAAGCCGCTCTGCATATCCTTTACGGCCGCCTCTATGCACTTTCGCTGCGCACCCGTGGGCTCAAACGGAAGTGTGGCCAGAAATTCGTCCGTGCAGTCTTTCGCCGCTATTATGTCCGTCCTGACCTTGTTCTCGACCTTCCTCATTTTGAGGCCGAGCTGGAGTTCAAAGAGCTCCTCAAATATGAATCTGCCCCTCGCCTCGTACATGCGTTTCATGGATGAGGGGAAGTGAATTTCCGAAATTGCTTCTTTGAGGGACATCAGGCCGTACTTCTGCCTGATATCCGCGGGAAGAGGGTCTTCAATGGAGGCACCGTACTGATGCAGAGCCTCGCCGACACACTTCTCAATATAGTTTGATGTCATTGAGCCCGATCTGCGGTAGATGGGTCTTATACGCTGTTTTGTACCGGGCTCCTCTATGCTCGGCGAGAGCATCTGTCTCCTGCCGTGGTTGATTGTCACCTGGCCGAAAAAGAGCATCTCTTTTCCCGGTACGAGTTTTGCAGCGGCATATTTGTTGTTGAAAATCAGAATATGCACGGCCGCGGTGTCGTCGAATGCCTCGCATTCGAAAACCATGACACCGCTCTTCGCCTTGTGGCGTTTGACCTCGCTGCCGACAACCGCTTTGATACAGCAGCGGTCCTCCCACTCGGCTCCCTCAATGTTTATGGGACTGCTCCAATCCTCATAGGCACGCGGATAAAAACGCAAAAGGGCGTCAACGGTGGAGACGCCGAGCGTTTTAAACTGCTCGGCGCGTTTTTCACCAACGCCCTTTAAAAATTTAATCCTTGTGTCCGGAAGCATAGACTACCTCGTGGATTATTCTACGGAAATGATAAAGTGGTAAACCGGTTGTCCGCCGGGAAGAACCGTTACTTCGATATCTTTGTATTTGTCCTTTATCATCTCTTCAAGCTTCGCCGCGTCCTCTTCGGATGCGCCTTCGCCGTAGAAGATGGTAATATATTCAGTTGCCTTCTTGCAGAGGTGCTTGGTTGTCTTGAAGGCCGCATCGACTATGTCATCCTCGATGACGGTTATAGAGCCGTTCTCCATGCCGAGAATCTGGCCCTGCTTTACTGCCTTGCCGTCAATGAGACTGTCGCGCGCCGCAAAGGTGACCTGAGCGGTACCGACGTTGTCAATCGCCTTCTTCATGGCGAGGTGGTTATCATCGATAGACATGTCGGGGTCATAATTCATCATGGCCGTAATACCCTGAGGTACGGACATGGTTGGAAGAACTATGACGTTTCTCGAAGAGAGAGGCGCCGACTGTTCGGCGGCCATAATTATATTCTTGTTGTTCGGAAGGACGAAGACCGTCTTCGCCGGAGTGGCTTCGACGGCATTTAAGATGTCCTCTGTAGAGGGGTTCATCGTCTGCCCGCCCGATACGACGAGGTCGGCGCCGATTTCCTCAAACATCTGCTTTAAGCCGTCGCCTGCGGCGACTGCGACAAATCCGATTTCATTCACCGGTTCAACAGGCTCATGCCTGTCGCCCGCCTTGGCGTTTATCTCGGCCTTTCTCTCCTCTTCACGCATGAGGTTTAAGTTCTCGATTTCAGAGCCTATGAGCGTGCCGAGTTTCATGGCCTCGACCATAACGGAGCCCGGCTCGTCTGTTGCGAGTGCCACCGTCATGATTCCGTCTTTCTCTTTTACTTTGACATTTGCGCCCACGGACTTGAGATAGGCTTTAAGGGTCGGAACATTCTTGTTCTCGTTGCGCTTGATTTTATACTCAAGTCTGTAGTCGTATTTCTTTATAACCTCTTCCTCCGGAAGATCGTCCTTATTTTTGGCTGTGTCGCCGTCTGCCTCATTGGCGATTATACCATTGCCTTCAAATACGGAGAGCATGCCGCGGAAGGCGTAGCAGAGACCCTTTCCGCCGGAATCTATGACGCCGGCCTTTTTAAGGACCGGGAGAAGTTCCGGTGTTGTCTCAAGGGCTTCTTCCGCGCCGATGCAGACGGCCTCCCAGACCTCCGCAATGTCCGCTTCCTTGTGCTCGGAGCCGTATGCGGCACCATCGCGGGCAGCGAGACGTACTACGGTCAGGATTGTACCCTCTGTAGGCTTCATTACCGCCTTGTAGGCGGATTCCACGCCATATGAAAGAGCCACAAGCAGGTCGCGGGGTTCAGCCTCGTCCTTGCCCTTAAGGCCCTTTGATATTCCTCGGAAAATAAGTGAGAGAATAACACCTGAGTTACCTCTCGCGCCGCGGAGCATGGCGGAAGAAGTTGTCTTCGCCACCGCGGATATGGTCACATCATCAGGAAGTACGGCAAGCTCGCGGGCGGCCGAATCCATGGTCATGCACATGTTCGTGCCCGTGTCTCCGTCCGGTACGGGGAAGACGTTGAGCGAGTCCACTTCCTGTCTGTGGTTCATTATATTGTTAGACGCCGAAATAATGGCGTCACGCAAAACTGCACCTGTTATCAATTTAGCGCACCTCTCAGGAAATCATTGAATCCACGTAGACATTAACCTCTTTGACTGAAAGGCCGGTCGCGTCCTCGATTGTATAGCGTACCTTGTTGACTATGCTGTCTACTATGGTAGAGATGTTCACACCGTATGTGACGATGATATGGAGCTCAATTACGAGTCCGTCATCGTCCATGACGACGTTTACGCCTCTGTCAAGATAATACTTTGTTCTGTGGAAGAACGAGCGGACATACTGTGACAGTCCGCTGTTGGCCATGCCGACAACGCCGAAGCAGGTCGGAACGACACTGCCGAGCAGCTGTGAAAAATACTGTTCGGAGATTTCAACTTTTCCGAGTGCGTTTTCACATTTAACCATAAAACACTCTCCTTTACTTGTACCATTGCGGAAGATTCGCAAACGGTATATTGGGAAGCGGTTCTACACCGCCCTGAAGGCTCTTTGCGTAACTTACCACGCCGTATCTGATACAGAGCGGTACAAACGGCTGTGTGGCCGTGAAGTCCACCATGAATTCGGACGGGGTAGCCGCGCCTGCAAGCATATTGAAAGCTCTTGCCTGTACATATTCATCAATCCAAAGCAGCGGGGCGAAGTTCATGTCGTTGCTCATCTTGTACTCGCCTATGTACATATCGTACCGGCCGTTCTCAAGAGCCTCGTCAAAGAGTTCCCTGTCCGCTACGTCAACTTTGGAATTTATGCCAAGCTCTGCGAGCTGATCGCCTATTCTCTGCGCACACTTCAGACGGAATCCGTTTCCGGACGTTATCAGAATTGTGACCGTGTACTTATCCAGTGTGGAAGTGATGTATTCCTTCGCCTCATCCACGGACATCGGTGCCTCCCAGGCTACTCCGTCCGCGGCATACCACTGGGGATTGAACGGCACGTTTGTGGCCTGGCCGTAGCCCTCATAGCCCGACTCGAGAAGCTGCTGCTTGTCGAGCGCTATGGCGATGGCCTGGCGGAGTTTTTCATTGCCGAAATAATTGGCCTGGTTGAAAGCGAGGTAGACCAGATTGTTCAGGTCGACCTGCGCGGCGCCGGAGGCGATTCTCTTGCTCTCGCCGGTCGGCATCTCATCATACCAGGCATCAATCGTACCGATTACGAGACCCATATTCAGGCTCGAGGTGTCGGTGGTGTTGATGAGGTTGATTGTGGTCGTGGCATAATCACTGCCGGGATAGTATTTATTTCTCGTAAGGGTGCCGCCATCCGTAGTCGTCTTGTAGATGTACGGACCCGAACTTGCGGGGATATCGTCCGAGCCGTCGGGAATTATCGGGAAAACCAGGTCTGCTGCCGCATAGGTATTCGGCGATGTAGTGACAAACTGTACCTCATCCTCCGAAAGCGTGACGCAGGTGGATACGTTTCTGAGCATTGAACCGTAATACCTGGACTGTTTAGCGGCGCGGAAGCTGTAGACTACATCTTCAGGTGTTATGAACTGGCCGTTTGAGAACTTCCGTGACGTGTCTATCTTGACGTTGAAAGTCAGGTTGACCTGTTCGTACGAGACCGCGAGGCTCGGTGTGGGATAGTAGGACTTGTCAATCTTGTAGAGGCTGTCATAAAGCAGAGGCATAATACAGTAGTTTATGAGGCTTCTGCAGGAGAAAGGATTAAGACCCTCTTCCCTCGAGTAGGGGATGTTGATGGGCTTTGAAGAGACCTCTGAACCGCCTTTATTGTCAAGGTTTCCCTTTCCGTCCCTGTGACAGGCACAGAATGAGAGAAGGAAAACTATGGAGAATAAAAGACATATTGCTCTCTTCAAGCTCAGTCCTCCTTAAGCTGAATACGGCGGACGGATGTAGTCCGGCCGCTCTTGTCGTCAATTTCAAACAGGCAGGCGTCAAGTCCGGCCCTGCCCCTCTTCCAGTCAAATCTTGCAGGCATGTTGAATCTGAACTTGTTTATGACAATTTCGGGATCAACGCCGAGCACGGAGTCACACGTGCCGGTCATACCGAGGTCGGTGATATAGCCCGTGCCGTTTTCGAGTATCTGCTCGTCAGCCGTCTGCACATGTGTGTGAGTTCCGGCGAGGACGGAAACCCTGCCGTCGAGATAAAATCCCATGGCGCGTTTTTCCGAAGTTGTCTCTGCATGAAAATCAACGATTTTGATTTTGCAGCCTTTGAGTTCCTCCAGTATGCCGTCGATAAGATTGAAAGGATTTTCAAGCGGGTCCATGTACATGGTACCCATAAGATTTATTACGCCGACCTGCACTCTTCCCTTGTCCAGGACACAGTAGCCGTGTCCGGGGACGTCCGAAAGATAGTTGGCAGGCCGGAGAAGACAATCCGTATCTTCAAAGAACGAGTAGGCTTCGCGGCGCCTGAAGGCGTGGTTGCCCGTCGTTATGACATCGGCGCCCGAAGTAAAGATATGCTCGGCGGACACCACGGTTATACCGTTTCCGTCTGCCGAGTTCTCCCCGTTCACAATACAGATATCTATGCCTTCCTCACGCTTGAGGGAAGGCAGCGAACGGCGAAGCATCTCAAGTCCTGTGCTGCCGACTACATCGCCCACCATGAGTACTTTCACTGCTTCGCCTTCTTTCTGTCTTATTTTGCGAAATCCGTGGCACGGCTTTCGCGTACGACATTTACTTTGATCTGGCCCGGATATTCAAGTTCGGACTCAATCTTCTGTGCTATGTCATGAGCAAGGATAACCATCTTGTCGTCAGATACCTGCTCGGGCTTGACGAGGATTCTGACCTCGCGGCCCGCCTGGATTGCGAAGGATGTATCGACGCCGTCGAACGATGTAGCGATCTCTTCGAGTTTCTCAAGACGCTTAATGTAGTTTTCGATGTTCTCCCTGCGTGCGCCCGGGCGTGCCGCCGAGATAGCGTCCGCAGCCTGGACTATGAAGGCGACAACCGTCTTCGGTTCAATATCGCCGTGATGTGCCTGGATGGCGTGGATAACCTGTTCGTTCTCCTTGTACTTCTTTGCGAACTCAACACCGAGCTGGACGTGTGTGCCCTCATACTCGTGGTCTATAGCCTTGCCTATGTCGTGAAGGAGACCGGCGCGCTTCGCAAGTTTTACGTCAGCGCCGAGTTCCTCGGCAAGCAGGCCTGAGATGAATGATACCTCGAGCGAGTGGTTAAGGACGTTCTGTCCATAGCTTGTGCGGTAACGGAGACGTCCGAGAAGTTTGACGAGCTCAGGATGAAGGTTGCCGACGCCTGCGTCGACAACGGCGCGCTCACCTGTCTGCTTGATAGTCTGCTCTACCTCGCGGCGGCATTTCTCAACGGTCTCCTCAATACGGGCCGGGTGGATACGGCCGTCCGCGATAAGGCGCTCAAGAGTGAGGCGCGCAATCTCACGGCGTACCGGGTCAAAGCAGGAAACGGTGATGGCTTCGGGTGTGTCATCGATGATGAGGTCAACACCGGTGATAGTTTCGATGGCGCGTATATTACGGCCCTCGCGGCCGATTATACGGCCCTTCATCTCGTCATTCGGAAGGCTTACTACCGATACGGTGGCCTCCGCGGCGTGGTCTGCCGCGCAGCGCTGAATAGCGGTGACGATATACTCACGCGCCAGGGCGTCGGCCTCGTCCTTCATCTTCTCTTTGTAATCGAGAATTCTTACTGCCTTTTCATGGTCAAGTGCATCTTCAAGCTGTTCAAGAAGATAAGCCTTGGCCTGTTCCTTTGAGTAGCCGGAGATCTTTTCAAGCATCTCGAGCTGACTCTTCTTCATGGTTTCAACTTCTGAAATTTTCGCTTCAGCGACTTTGATCTTTTCGGAGAGGATATCCTCCTTCTTCTCTATTGCGTCAATTTTCTTATCGAGGTTTTCCTCTTTCTGGATTAATCTGTGCTCCTGGCGCTGTACTTCAGCGCGGCGTTCGCGCAGGTCCTTTTCAGTCTCTGAACGTTGTTTGTGAATTTCATCTTTTGCTTCCAGAATTGCTTCTTTTTTCTTCTGCTCGGCCGTAGTCATGGCCTGGTTTATGATTCTCGTAGCTTCCTGGTTTGCCGAACCGATTGCGGCCTCAGCGGTCTTTTTTCTGTACGCCATACCCACCACGAAACCTATTACGGCAAATAAAACAGCTGCTACGACGATAAGCAGAATCGCAACTGCAAGTTTCAAAGATAATTCACCTCCTGTTTCTTTATATTGCGTAATATGTGAAGTTTAATTATAAACATAACACCACATTAACTATATAACTATACCATAGATAGTTAAAAAGGGCAATGCAAAAATGCATTGCCCTTTATGCTGCGTTATTTAATCTCCGAACGGATTTTCAAAACCGCCGTCTTCCGGCTCAGTCTCTGCTGTCGCCGTACCGGTGTCCTCCACGAGTTCACAGGTGATCTTGAATGTGTCTATGGAGTAATCACGGTTTACATGAGCGATAGTCAGCTGAAGTTTATCGCCCGGTTTCGCCTTCTCGATTATGTTCAGAAGAACGTCAACCTTGTCCATGTCCTTGCCGTTTGCGGCAATTATCATATCTCCCGCGACAACTTCGGTGTCATAGAGGGAGCTGGACGGGTCTATCTCGGCGATGATTATCGTTCCCGCGGGAAGGTCGTTGTCATTTACGATCTTCGCATATGTCAGGTTCTGGTTGCATGTCATGTAGCTTATGCCGAGTTTCGCTCTGTCCTTGACATATCCGGATGTAAGGATGTCGTCTGCAACGTCCTTAAAAACGCTGCTCGGTACGGCAAATCCCATACCCTCATACTCCTCATCGGCAATCTTCGAAGAATTCATGCCGATAACCTGTCCGTAGCTGTTTATGAGCGCACCGCCGGAGTTACCGGGGTTGATAGCTGCATCATGCTGGATGCACGTCATTGTGTATCTGGATGATGAAGTTGTCGTAGGTCTGCTTATCGCGGAGACATAACCGCCGGTGAATGAACCGAAGTAGGCAGTGCCTCCCGGGTTACCGATAGCATATACGGGTTCTCCGACTTTGAGCACTGATGAGTCTCCGAACTCAGCAAGTGTAAAGCCCGTAGCCTTTACACGAAGGACAGCTACATCGGTTCTGGTATCAAAGCCCACTACTTCAGCGTCATACTGAGTGCCGTTCTCAAGCTCGATTTTCGTCGTAATGCCCGTAGCATCAACAATATGAGCACAGGTCAGGACATAGGTATATGTGCCGCTCAGGTCCTCGCTCATGAAGATACCTGAGCCCTCGCCTACATTCTCACTGCCTCTGTAGGTGATTACAGCCATGACAGAAGGCTGGACCTTTTCAGCTATTTCAACGGGGCTCAGGGTGTCGCCCGAACCCTTCTCGTTGTATTCCTTTGCGTCCGCAATCTCAACAGATGCGGTCATGTCCGCATTTGACTGACGCTTCCTCTCCTTATCGGCGCTCTTGCCGGAAAGGATTATTGATATTGCGGCAATACCCGCTATGAGCACTATGGCCACGAGCATGATTATGAAAAACGTGCGGCCCGCTCTTCCGGTTTTTTTATTGGTGGTTGTTTCTTCCACGATTATCACTTCCTGTATTGTTTGTTTTCGGGATCCAGAAACTGAAACTTGTTAAAACTCCGGGCTTTGAAACCGCTGAGATTTCTCCGCCGTGGAGCTCGACAATATTCTTTGCAAGGTTGAGGCCGAGGCCCACGCCCTTGACGTATTCGCTGCGCGACTGGTCGACTTTGTAGAATCGCTCGAAAATATGCAGGAGTTCCTGATCCTTTATGCCCTCACCCGTGTTTGCCACGGTGATGGTGGCCTTGTCGGTCTCCTCGAGCAGTTCGACATAAATCTTTCCGCCTTCGTTCGTAAACTTGACGGCGTTGTCATATAGGTTGTAGATGACCTGATAGAGCATCTTCTCGTCAGCGAAGACAGTACATTCCTTCATGTCCTCAAATCCGAGAATCTCTATACCTGCGTCCTCTATGGGCTTTTCAAAGCCCAGCAGTGCATTGAAGAGGAGTTCCTTCAGCTCGGTCTCACCGGGATTCAGTTTTTCCTCGCCCGCCTCGATTTTCGAGAGCGTGAGCATGGTCTGAACAAGCGCGGAGAGACGCTTCACCTCGTCGCTCACTATTCTCAGATACTTTTTCTCCTCACTCTGCGGTATAGTGCCGTCGAGAATTCCGTCAATGAAGCCGCCTATTGATGTCATCGGCGTCTTCAGTTCATGTGACACGTTCGCGACGAACGAGCTTCTCGACTTGTCGATCACCTCAAGGGAGTCAGCCATTGAGTTCAGTTTCTCACAGAGGTCTGAAAGCTCATCATTTCCTTTTATCGGAATGCGCTGCTGAAAATCACCGCGCGCATAGAGTTTCGTAATTTTCGACATCTCGCGGAGCGGCTGTGTCATCTTATCACTGAAGATGTAAACCAGGATTATCGCAAATACCAGCGACACCACCGCTGCTCCCGCAAAGAGCCTTAAAAGGTTCCTGACATATAGGTTCAGGTTCTCAAAAATAGGCAGGGTACCGAAGACATAACCCAGAGGATTACCGTCAGCATCAAGCACCTTCTGGCCCACCATGAGGCTCATATCCTCCCGAAGGCCGGTGAAGTTCTGTGTGCTGTTGTAACCCTTGTCCGTGGTTTTCTTCAGTATCTCTTCGCTTATCCTCGTGCCGCCGTGACGCGTGCAGAACTTCGCGGTGTTGTGGAGCACCTGAAGCTCATCCGTTATGAGGTCCCGGCAGATGATTACATTGCCCGAGAGGTCGGTCATGAAAAAGTCCGCTCCCGTAGCGTCCGAGGTTGTATGAAAGTCAATGAACAGCGTGACATTTGCCTCGCCGTTCGTTCTCGAGAAGTCACCCTTCTGGTCCATCACCTGTATATCCGTAACAAGTGAGTCTACATTTCTCCTGAGCATCTCCATATTGCTGGAATTCCAGTAGTTCATCATAAAGATGGTGGAGACGATACCGAAGGCCAGGGTTGAGACCAGGAGAATTGAGAACGTGACCATGAAGTACTTAAAAAACAGGGTACTGCGTCTCGACTTCTTTGCCTTTTCCTGAGACATATCAACTAGTCCTTCGTTTCAAATTTGTATCCTACGCCCCAGACTGTCTTCAGGGCCCATTTGTCGGAGATGTTCTCAAGTTTTTCACGCAGACGCTTTACATGTACGTCAACAGTTCTCGAGTCACCGTAGTAATCAAATCCCCAGACCTCATCGAGGAGCTGGTCGCGCGTAAATACGCGGTTCGGGTTTGACGCGAGATGATAGATAAGTTCAAGTTCCTTGGGAGGTGTGCTTATCACCTCGCCCTTTACCTTCATCTCATAGTTTGTGAGGTTGATTGAGAGATCCTCGTAATCGACCTGTTTCACTGTCTCCTCCACAACCGTTGCGGTGCGGCGGAGCACGGCCTTTATACGGGCCATTATTTCTTTGGTATCAAAGGGCTTTACGACATAGTCGTCAGCGCCGAGTTCAAGTCCCAGCACCTTGTCAAAGGTCTCGCCCTTTGCAGTAACCATTATTATCGGAGTGTCAGATGTCTTTCTTATCTCACGGCAGACCTGCCAGCCGTCCATTCTGGGCAGCATGATATCGAGCAGGACTATGTCAGGCTTCGTCTCGTCAAAGACCCTGATGGCGGTCTCGCCGTCATTTGCTATGGCGACAGTATAGCCGTCCTTCTCCATATACAGCCGAAGCAGTTCGCAGATATTGGGATCATCATCCACTACCAGTATCTTTCCTATGCTCATTTTGGCCTCCTAAAAAACAGATAATAACCTTGAATCTTAAAATACTCTTAACTCGTTTTCCACGGGTTTGCAGGGTCCGGATCGGTCGGATCCCAGCCCCTGTTCGGGCTGTTCACGTCAACTCTCGGAGCCTCGGGTTTACCGAGCGGTCCTGTAACCGAACTGTCGTAGATAAAGACCAGTGTTCCTCTGTCGGAAACATTCTCATAGACCCATTTTGCATCGCGCACACAGAGCCTTACGCAGCCGAGCGATGCAGGTCCTCCGAGCTTGTTGTACTCGTCATACTCAAGTGTTCCCTTATTTCCGTTCTGCGTATAGCATACGGAGTGGAACCAGATGGCTCCGGTAATCTGCGTGGTGTACTGGCCGTATGAACTGTCCACCATGGTAAGCCAGGTGTATTTCCAGTCCGTTCTGGTGTTCGCTCCCGCAAAGAAAGTTCCTGCAGGAGTCTCATGTCCGGGCTTGCCGCAGGAGCAGGCAAAGGCAATGACGGGTTTCGTGTAGTTGTTGTTCTCGTCCTTGCCGTAGACGGTCACCGTGTGCATCTGGCGGTTTACACCGACACAGTAGCGGTGGCCCGCGGCGTAGTCCGCGTTCGTGACGAAGGTAACCTTACCTGAGGAATCGACGGACGCCGTATTCGCGGCGGGCGCCGCAGTGGTCGTGGCGGGCGCGGCAGTCGTGGTCGGTGCCGCTGTCGTAGTCTCCTCAGTCGTGGCTTCCTCGGTTTCAGCCTCGGTAGCCGGCTCAGTGGCCGCCTCGGTCGTGACAGGCGCCTTAGTCGTCTTCGCGGCGGCTGCCGCCTTCTTCTTCGCGACAGCCTTGACTGTCACGACGGTAGCCAGAACGGCAACGACAATCACTGCCGCCGCAATGGCGATTATGAGATTACGCTTCTTTATCTTCTTGATCTGTGCCTCATCGGCATGTTTTATTTCCGGCATTTTCTTCCTCAATCGTCATTATTTCCCGCCCAGTCCATTAAGAACTGCAGGAGATTCATGTCTATTCCTATCTTGTAGTATGAAGGTTGCGGGGTCAGGAGTTTTGACCAGTCAAAACGCCTGCCCTGTGCTCTCGCATGGGCATACATCTCAATAAAGCGCCAATTGGCCATTGAAACTTCTCTGAATATGTCTATGAGGAGCTTTGCAAACACCTTCAGATTATTTATGATTCTTGCCTTCAAGTTTCTTACCTCCGTCTATTCGCCGATTCTTTCATCAAACCATGCTTTCAGGGAATCAACGGCAAGTGACATCTTGTCGAGTTCGTCCTTTATCTTTTCAAAATCGGCGCGTTCGTCTTCACTTATCGTGCCGTCGACGCTTATTTCTATAAGGCGTTCCTTCTCGGCGTCGAGCCTGCCGAGAAGACGCAGAATTTCAAGCGTCACCGTCGGGAGGTCGGTCACCTCCACGGCCGGCACATATTCCTGCCCTATTGGGCACTCGCGCGAACAATAGTAATTACAGAGTGACGGCTTCTTATACTTTTTCGCCATCACGAGGACCTCGTCCGGATGCGGCAGCGAACCGGAGAGTTCAATCTTTTCGATGCGGCTCTCGGAGATACACTCGAGCAGTTCCGCTGCCGCCGCCCGCGACAGTCCGCACTCCTCACGTGTCTCCTGATAAATTGTCTTATCCTCTTTTACGGAACGTTTACCCACAGCGTCACCTCCGCACGCGCGCGATTAATAATATCTACATTATACAGCACTTATTCCCCCATTTCAAACGGAATAAGAAATATTATTCCGCTGACGCAGGCCGTTATTTTTCCCGGAAACAGGGTTACACTGTAGTTGCAAGAGGAAAGGAGGAAGAGTCAGGCAATGTATGGATGCACAAAAGAGAATTGATACAATAAAAATGTTAGATAAAATGAACCGACAGATCGAGTACAGCAGAAAGCTGGCTCTCAAGGATAAATCAAAATTAAAAGGAGACAAAGCTCATGAATAACAACATGAACAATGATTTCAGGACAAAGAAAAACCTCTTCGGCGTTCTCGCCGTTATAAGCGCACTGCTTTTTGTAAGCCCCGTAGACCTTATGACAGGTCTTCAGGTTGATGATATCGGATACTTCCTCACAACGATTGTGACGACCGTGCTCAACCTGAAAGCCGCACAGGACATGAAAAATGTCCAGAAAACAGCCAACTTCACCGACGTTTAAGTCGTCTCCTCCGTCCCCCCTTAAAGAAGGCCCGCCGACCGGCGGGCCTTCGTATTTTTGACTTTAAATTAACAGTCTTTGATAACTTTCAAACTATTATGGCATTGCTCTCCTCAAGGGGTTATAATCAACCCGTAAAAAGAAAGGGAGCGATGCAACTTGATTAAAGTAGGCATTAACGGTTTCGGCCGTATAGGCAGAGTTGTTTTCAGAATTCTCTGCGAGCGCGCTGACGAGTTTGAAATTTGCGGAATCAACCTCAGAAACGCAGACCTCGACTATATGGTCTACCTCGTAAAGTACGACAGTATTTTCGGCAACTTCCCCGGCACAATAGAAGCGGTTGACGGAGGAATCCTCGTCAACGGAAAAAAGATCACGGTTTACAGTTTCAGCGACCTCGCTGAAATCCCCTGGAGCGACTGCGGCGCGGAATATATCATCGAGTCCACGGGCGCGTTCCTCACGACTGAGACCGCGGGTCAGCACCTCAAGGGCGGCGCAAAAAAAGTCGTTCTGACAGCGCCCGCGAAGGACGACATGCCGACCTTCGTCATGGGTGTCAACAACGAGACCTATGACCCGTCATTCGACGTGGTATCAAACGCGTCCTGTACGACAAACTGCCTTGCCCCCATGGCAAAGGTTCTAAATGAAAAATTCGGCATAAAAGAGGGTCTCATGTCAACCATCCACTCTGCGACTTCCAAGCAGAAACCGGTTGACGCAAGAGCGGGCCGCGACTGGAGAACCGGCCGTTCCCTCATCAACAATATCATCCCCTCGACAACAGGCGCGGCCAAGGCCTGCGGCCTTGTAATACCCGAGCTCAAGGGCAAACTTACGGGTATGTCCTTCCGTGTGCCGGTAAACGATGTATCCATCGTCGACCTCACTGTCCTCCTTGACACTCCGACCACATATGAGGAGATCTGCAAAGTCATGAAAGAGGCTTCCGAAGGCGAGTTCAAAGGCATCATCGACTACCTCGATGAGGAGGTTGTCTCCTCCGACCTTCGAGGTCACAAGGAGACCTGTATCTTCGACGCAAAAGAGGGTATCATGCTCAACGACCACTTCGTCAAGCTCCTCGCGTGGTACGACAATGAGTGGGGTTATTCCAGCAAGGTTGTAGACCTTGTCAAGTACATCCACGACCACTCTTAAACAAAAAAAGAAAGCCGTGCAAAATGAACTTGTCAACAAAAAGTAGACACTAAAAAAGTCCTAGTACCCCAGTTCGGTTCGATACTGAACTGGGGATTTTCCTTTGCACTTGGTTGAATAACGCTCATTGTTGAAATATTGCACGTATTCATCAAT
>Ga0310697_10002028_pt1 | contig 22254 bp, 22 predicted proteins | sample 172DNAGHGlowgp2_FD_203883 | JGI IMG/M metagenome (GOLD analysis project Ga0310697, IMG submission 203883) | Sheep rumen microbial communities from Palmerston North, Manawatu-Wanganui, New Zealand - 1728 DNA GHGlow gp2 (v2) (version 2) | ecosystem: Host-associated > Mammals > Digestive system >... | reverse complement strand
GTTAGCGGGGAATTTACGCCTGTGGAGAGTTACAGCAAACGTGAGTAGCGAAGGCGAAAACGAATTCGTTGAAGCAGGAATGAAACATAAAGGTTTTTATAACCTTTTATAAGTTTTCAGTAACGGTCTGCATTATGGAGATAGCTTTCTGCAGAATCGACGACCGCTTGATTCACGGTCAAGTCGCGACGGTCTGGTCGAAGGTCACCGGTTGCAATCGCATCATGTGCGTCAGCGACGAGGTTGCCAAGGACGAACTGCGCAAGAAACTGTTGTTGCAAGTCGTTCCGCCCGGGCTCAAGGGCTACGTCATTCCCGTCGACAAGGCGGTTGAGGCGTACAAAAATCCGAAATACGATTCGTTCAAGACGCTGTTCCTGTTCACGAATCCCACGGACGTTTTGCGCGCAGTCAAGGGCGGCATTCCGTTCAAGTCCGTCAACCTCGGCGGCAAGTGCTTCAAAGACGGCGACACGCTGATTACGCAAGCCGTTTCGGTCAACGCCGAAGATGTCAAGGCGATTAAAGAACTCGTCAGCATGGGCATCGAAGTCGAAATTCGCAAACTCGTCAACGACACCAAACTCGACGCAATGGAAGTTCTCAAATCGAAAGGTCTCGCCTAGGAAGTAGGAACAAGGAAGTAGGAACAAGGAACAAGAGTTTTGGTTTTGAACTCGTTCCTTGTTCCTTGTTCCTAAGGAGGTTTTTTAAATGTCAGGTGTAGAACTGATACTTTTATTCATCGTGGCGGCAATAACGGGCATGGCGTCGGTCTTGGACGAGGCGCAATTTCACCGCCCCGTTGTGGCGTGCACAATGACGGGCATAGTCCTCGGCGACCCGACGACCGGTATCATTTTGGGCGGTACGCTGGAAATGATGGCACTCGGTTGGATGAACGTCGGCGCGGCCATGGCTCCGGACGCGGCACTTGCTTCCACGGTCTCGACGGTTTTGGTTATCGTCGGACATCAATCAATCGGCGCGGGCATTGCGCTTGCAGTTCCGCTCGCCGCAGCAGGTCAGGTCTTAACAATTTTCGTCAGAACTATTACGGTCTTTTTCCAACATTTGGCGGACAAATACGCCGAAGCCGGCAACCTGCGCGGGATTGAAATGTGTCACGTCGCGGGCTTGTTGTTGCAGGCTCTGCGCGTCGCAATCCCCACTGTCGCTATCGCAATGGTCGCGGGCACGGATGTCGTCAACAATGCACTTAATTCAATCCCTGAAGTTATCACGCGCGGCTTGCAGGTCGCGGGCGGCTTTATCGTCGTCGTCGGCTACGCAATGGTCATCAACCTCATGAACGCGCAAAAGCTTATGGTGTATTTCTTCCTCGGTTTCCTTATCGCGGTGTTCACGGACGTCAACCTTATCGGCTTCGGCGCAATCGGTGCCATCTGCGCCTACTTCCATATCAAGGGAATGCAAAAAGACATTGCCATTGAGGAAGCGGCAAAGACCGGCGGCGGCTCGGCTATCGAAGGCGACGACATTGACGATTCCGATTTGATGTAAGGAGGCGAGTTTTATGGCAGACAAAAAAGTTACCAAGGACGATCTGTTTTGGACGTTTGTGCGTTCCAACTTCCTGCTCGGCTCCTTCAACTTTGAGCGTATGCAGTCAATGGGTTTCTGCGTCTCAATGATGCCGATACTCAAACGCGTGTACGCCGACAACCCCGAAGAGCTTAAAGCGGCTCTCAAGCGTCACTTGGAATTCTTCAACACGCAACCGTTCGTTGCGGCAGCCATCATGGGCATTATCGGCGCAATGGAAGAGAAACGCGCCAACGGGGCAGACATTTCCCCGGCGACACTTTCCGGCGTCAAGGTCGGTTTAATCGGCCCTCTGGCGGGCGTCGGCGACCCGATATTCTGGGGCACGATTCGTCCTGTCTTGGCGGCATTGGGCGCGGGCATTGCACTCACCGGCTCGATTATCGGTCCGATAATTTTCTTCGTCGGCTTCAACGCCATTCGTCTTGCCACTCACTGGTACGGCGTCAAATACGGTTACGAAAAAGGTACTGAACTCGTCGAAAACATCGGCGGCAACGAAATGAAGTTCTTGACGGAAGGCGCGTCGGTGCTCGGCTTGCTGGTTATGGGCGCGCTCGTCGCGAAGTGGACGACCGTCAACATGCCGCTGGTTATCTCCGAATACGACAACTCGGCGGGTGAACACGTTGTAACAACTTTGCAGACAATCCTCGACAGCTTGATGCCCGGTATCGTCGCTTTGCTGATGACATTCGCTTGCATGTGGCTGTTGAAACGCGGCATGAACCCGTTGGTCATAATCATCGGACTGTTCGCGATCGGCATTGTCGGTTACGCTATCGGTCTCTTTGCTTAATATCCACAACCACACCTTACCCAAACTTAAGAGCCTCAAGGTTACCTTTGAGGCTCTTTTGTGGTATAGTGCACTACGGGTGATTTGAATGCTGAAGTTTTTGTCAATGACAACGGTGCTTGCGCTGTTGACGGCGGGCTTTTGGCAATTCGCGACGATTGATTACTCCATGCGTCAGAACGAACACCGCCGCAAGCTCGGCGCGGTTTACATGACGCTGAACAATCCCTTTTACGAAGTCATTGACGAGGAGATTCGCACGACGGTTGAGAATCACGGCGACGTTTTGATTTCGCGTGACCCCGCGCTCAGCGTCGACAAGCAGGTCGAGGAAATTCAGGGACTCATTGACGACGGCGTTGAATTGATTTTCATGAATCCCGTCGATTGGTCAAAGGTTGAACCCGCCCTTGAACTCGCTCGCGCCGCGCAGATTCCCGTTATCGCGATTGACACCAACGTCGAGGACGATTCGCTTGTCGCCTGCACTATTGTTTCCGACAATTACGCGGCGGGCGTCCAATGCGCCGAACACTTGCTGAAGACTTCGACGGGCGGGAAAATCGCTTTGCTCAAGCACTCGCAAGCGCGTTCGTCTATCGACAGGATTCAGGGCTTCCTTGACAAAATTTCCGCGAACAAAAATTTTGAAGTCGTCGCCGAAGCGGAGTGCCTTGGTCAGCTTGAAGTCGCCATGCCCGCAATGGAGGAAATGATTCGCGCGCACCCCGAAATAAATATTGTTATGGCTCTCAACGACCCCGCCGCAATGGGCGCGCTCGCCGCCTTGCAGAACGAAAACCTTTCCGGCAACGTGAAGATTTACGGCGTTGACGGCGTGCCCGAAGTCAAGGAGATGATTTTTTCGCGCAGGATGACTGCCACCGCCGGTCAATCGCCGCGACAAATCGGCAAGCTCGCCGCAGACCGCGCCTACAAAATTTTCAGCGGCGAACGTGTCGAAAAGATTATCAAGCTCCCGACGCGGCTCCTGTCCGCCGAAAATATTTCCGCCGCCGAACTTGACAGCTGGGATTAAAATGCAAAATTTATTAACCGTCGCGGGAATGCACCGCCTGCTTTACGTCTACAACGGCTTCGTGATCTTCGTGCTTATGGCGTTCATGTGCCTGACGCAGGAGCGAATCAACGACGCAATGACGGCGCGGGCGTTCCTTGAATCGGCGGGCGCGATTCCCCCGTCGTCGAACGTAATCTTCTGGACAATCACCGCCGCGTTTTTCGGTTTCGTGCTGAGCGGACACTTCTACCGCAACAGCCAAAACCGTCACGCGAAATACATTCTGTTCGCGACGGAGGTCGTGATTTGCATGTTGCTCATGCGCGTGCTGAATTTGTCTTATGACGGCGTGGTTTTGCTTGTCGTCGCCGATTTGATGTACAAGTACGACGGTCGCCGCCAAGAATACATTTTGCTGATTGCAATGATTTGCCTTTACTTCATTTCCAACTACAACATGGCGATTTTCCAGACGAAGATAATCACGTTCGAGGCTTACGCGTCCTACTACGACGCCGACGCCAAAGCCGTTATCCTTGCGCTGAAAAACACGTGCTATTCGCTGAATATCGTTTGCTTCGTGTTCTATCTGGTGTTGCTGATAAAAAGCACGCATGAGGAAAAGGAACGCATCCGCCTGCTCAATGAACGGCTTGAAGAAGCGAATCAACGTTTGCGGGCTTACGCAATCGAAGTCGCGCAAATGGCTGAGACGCGCGAACGCAACCGATTGGCGCGGGAAATTCACGACACGTTGGGGCACGCGCTCACGGGCATTGCCGCCGGATTGGACGCCTGCATTATGACGTTGGAAGTCGCGCCCGAACTCACCAAGCAACAGCTCAACAAGATCCGCGATGCCGCTCGCAAAGGGATTGTCGACGTGCGCCGTTCCGTCAAAAAGTTGCGCCCCGACGATTTGGAGCGGCTGCCCTTCCAAGAGGCGTTGCTTGAAATGACCAAGGACTATTCGGCGTCTTCGGGCATGGAAATAACCTTCGACATTTTCAGCTGGTCTGACAACTTGCGCCAAGACCAAGAGGATGTGATTTACCGCGTGTTGCAGGAGAGCATAACCAACGCCAAGCGGCACGGGCAGGCGACCAAGATTAAAATCACAATCGGCGGCAACGAAAATTATTTGCTGATAGTGATTGCCGACAACGGGCGCGGTTGTGACGACGTTAAGCAGGGCTTCGGGCTCAAACACATGCGCGAGCGGCTGGAGCTGTTGCACGGCACGATTCATTATTGGAGCGACGAGGGATTTATCGTCGAGGCGATGATTCCTTTGAACAGGGAGGCTCAACATGATAAAAATTCTGATAGCCGATGATCAAGATTTGATTCGCGAGAGCTTGAAGATTGTTTTGGACTTGAACAAAGACATGGAGGTTATCGGCACGGCGGAGAACGGGCGCACGGTTTTGGAACTTGTCGCGAAAAATTTGCCCGACGTGATTCTCATGGATGTTCGTATGCCGGAAATGGACGGCGTCCTTTGCACGAAGGCTGTCAAAGAAAAATATCCCGCCGTCAAAATTATTATCCTGACAACGTTCGACGACGACGAGTATGTTTTTTACGCGCTCAAATACGGCGCGAGCGGCTACCTGCTCAAAGGCTGTTCGGTGCAGGAGCTCACGGCGGCGATTCATACCGTCATGGGCGGCGGCTCCATTTTGAATCAGGGCGCGATTAACAAGGTCGTCAAGCTTTTCAATCAGCTGGCGCAGGCGAATATCACGATGGAGCTTGACGGCAGGCGCGTCGACGAACTCAATCGTACGGAAAAAAATATCGCGAGCTTGGTCGGGCGCGGGCTGTCGAATAAAGAAATCGCCGAAAAATTGTATCTGTCCGAGGGCACGATTCGCAACGCGCTAAGCTCCGCGCTGTCGAAACTCAACTTGCGCGACAGGACTCAGCTTGCGATTTGGGCGGTGCAAACGGGCTTGAATACCATGAGGACTTAAATTCGGCATGAAAAAATTTTTGGCGGGAATCTGCGCGGCGGCGACGATAATTTTCGTTGCAATGTATTATTTGACGCGACAGCCCGTGAAGTTGACGATCGGAATCTTCGCGGGCAATAATTGGGACGTGCCGCAGGGCGAGCCTTACGCGATAATCGACGAGGTCATTAAAAATTTCGAGGCGGAAAACCCCGGCGTGCGCGTCAAATACGTCAGCGGCATAAAGCGCGAAGACTACAGCGAGTGGCTTGCCGAGCAATTCATTTCAGGCGACGAGCCCGATATTTTTTTTGTACTTGCGAACGACTTCAATCTTTACGCGTCGATTGGCGGGCTGATGAATTTGAACGGTCTTATCGCGACCGACAAAAATTTTTCCGCCGACGTGTATTACCCCGCCGCGTTCAAGTTCGGGCAGTACGAAAATATTTCCTACGCCCTGCCCTGTGAAAGCACGTTGACTTTTATGTTCGTGAACAAGACGTTGCTTGCCAAGGAAGGCATCGCGTTGCCGCGTAACGATTGGACGTGGCGCGACTTTCTGGAGATTTGCCGCAAAGTCACGCGTGACACCGACGGCGACGGCGTCCCCGACCAATTCGGCTGTTACGATTACACGTGGCGACAGGCTGCCATTTCCAACGACGTGAAGTTTTTTCGCGACGATGGCAAGACTTCCTACTTTGCCGATTCGCGCATGGAAGAGGCGGTCAAATTCGTCATGGAACTGCGCGGCTTGAACGGCGGCTTCGAGGTTTCGCCCAAGGATTTTGACATGGGGCGCGTGGCGTTCAGACCGTTCACCTTCGCCGAGTATCGCACTTACAAGCCGTATCCGTGGCGCATAAAAAAATATTCGTCGTTCGAGTGGGATTGCATAAAAATGCCCGCCGGCTCTTCGGGCGGGAACATTTCAGTCATGGACACGCTTCTAATCGGCATGAGTGCCCGCACGCGCAACAAAGATTTGGCGTGGGCTCTGCTGAAAAAATTTTGCTACGACGAGGCGACGCAACAGATGATCTTGCAAAAGTCGCAAGCGTTGCCGGTTCGCCGCGACGTTATCATTTCCGCCGAGGCGGCTGAAATCTTTTCGTGGGACAGCAACGAGACCGCTGCGATTACGCCCGCCGACATTTCAGACGCCATGGACGAAGCGATTATGCCGTTCAAGTTCAAGAACTATCGAGCCGCGATGATGTACGCCGACGCCGAGCTGACGAAGATTATCGACGGCGTTGTCCCGTTCAACAACGCGCTGAACAAACTCCAAAAGGAAATCAACGCCCGCCTGCAATACTAAAGCTTGGCGAGCAACTCCGCGAGTGACGCTAATCCTCGATTGAGTTCACGAGTTTTAATTTGTATCGAATCTGCAAGTTCCTTTATTGTTTGAATTTCTTCAGCCGTAAGAGAATTTTTGGAAGGTTTTTCTTCGGGCAATGGCTCAAGGTAAGGTTCGGCGGCTTGTTCCCACCATGCAAGGAATTCTTTAGCTTCTTCGTATTTTGAAATTTCATTAACACGATTGAATATATACTCGTTTAATATTACAGACACGTCTCTAACGGCAACTGCAAGCGTTTCACGGTCGTAGTTTGAATTTCCGTATAGATAATAAAACCGTGAAACTTTTTTTACAGCATTAGCAATTCCCCAATGAAACATACAACGAGTAGTATCGCCACATGCTGAAGCAAGTTGCCACCTTTCAACAAAAAAACTTGGCTTGGTATCAGCTACTTCAAAAATCTCAAGCAACGTGGCATTGGGAGCATGCAGTTCGGCAATTTTTGTCGCAGTACTTTCAGTTTTAATAACATCGGGTTCTTGAAAAGAAGTTTTTTGTCTCTCATATTTAATTTCATCGAGCAAAGGGTAAAATTTGCTGACAAACGTTGGCATTTCTTTTGCCATATTTAAATTGTGGACGGCGTGATAAATTTCATAAAAATAACACGTCGGAATTCGATTAAGCTTCAGGCGCAGGCTATTCACAAGCGTAGAAAATTTTTTGCTTTTAGTTGGCAGTTCATCGGGGAGCTTAAGATTTAAAAATTTAATGACGACGGCGCGACTATCGGCAAGTAATTTGTCGGTCGAAATGTCTGGAGCAGAATTTACAAGCCGCTTGAGAAATTTTTTGTCAGCGTCTGAAAATTTTATCGAACGAAGTCGCTCAAGGTCGTTGAAGTATATCTTTGACTCTTCATAAAATTGTTCGATATGATAATAACGATAAATCCCGTTCGATTGTTCAACGTCGACGGGAAAAGTTTTATCTTCAATGCGTAATGGGGCTTCAATTCCTAGATAATCTTCTATAGACCCAACAAAAATACTTTCACGTTTTTCGTCAACGATAAAAATTTCAACAGGTGAATCTTTCTCTTTGGCGTAGCGTTTATAAAGCTCAATTTGACTTTTGGGAAACGTGTAGACTGGAAAGCGACCATACGCGTAAGACATCGGCGATTTGACCTTGACTTCAACATAGTAACTGTAAGTCCATTCTTCGTCACCTGCACCAACAATTTGTTCAACAAAAAAATCAACCACGCTTGCCCCGCTTGTAGCAGTGTCGTCAGGGCGGCGAACTAGGAGTTCACGAGATTCTAGATATTTTTTGACAATTTCCTCACCGATTAATCCCTTTTGATAGGCGGGCTTTGATTCAAACATTTTACCCATACAATCACCTCAAAAGAATTCTTCGACGACATTAAGCGTTTCCCTTCAAAAAAATCCCCCGCCCGAAACTTCCGAGCGAGGGTTTATAGGAATTACATACGCTTGCTTATTTGATTTCGACGGTTGCGCCGACCTCTTCGAGTTTCGCTTTGAGGGCTTCGGCGTCAGCTTTCGAGATTTTTTCTTTGACGGGAGCGGGCGCGCCGTCGACGAGAGCTTTGGCTTCTTTGAGACCGAGACCCGTGGCTTCGCGGACAGCTTTGATAACTTTGATTTTCTCTTGACCGACATTGGCGAGAACGACGTCGAATTCCGTCTTTTCTTCTTCGGGTTCAGCCGCCGCTGCCGCAGGACCCGCCGCCGCGACCGCAACCGGAGCCGCCGCCGACACACCGAAACGTTCTTCCATAGCCTTGACGAGTTCGGACAGTTCCAAAACCGTCATGCTTTCAATCGCTTGCATGATTTCTTCTTTAGTCATTATATTTCAGCCTCCAATTTTCAAAAACGTCACGCGGCGCAGATTAAGCCGCTTGTTCTTTTTCCTTCTTCTCGCGAACGGCATCGACGACGCCGACGAAATTGCGAATGACTGCCGACAGGACGCCGACGCAGTTCGCAATCGGAGCGTTCATGCTGCCAAGGAGTTTCGCAACAAGTTCTTCGCGGCTCGGCAAATTCGCCAACGCCTTGACGCCCGCCGCGTCGATAACTTTGCCTTCGACCATGCCGACTTTAATCGTGAGGATGCCGGGATCTTCAAGCTTGTTTTTCTTCATGAAGTCGCAAAGAACTTTCGCCGGGGCAATCGCGTCTTCGGAGAACGCCATAGCCGTGGTGCCTTCCAAGTGCGAATCAAGCCCTTCGATGCCCGCCTGCTTCGCCGCAATGCGCAACATGGTATTCTTGATGACTTTATATTGAACGCCCGCCGCACGCAGTTCGCGACGCAGTTGCGTATCGGTAGCGACGTTGAGCTTGTCGTAGCTCGTCAAAACAACGCCTTTAGAGTTGGTCAGCCAGCCTTTGATTTCGGCGACGACTGCTTCCTTTTGGGGCGTCACTTTGCTCGTAACTGCCATAAATTTTCACCTCCCGCAACGTAATGAAAAAATCCCTCGACCGCGCAGGACGAAGGAAACTTTAACAACAAAGTCGCTTTCGACCTGAGCAAGCACTTTAATCGGCGTGCCGAACTTGCCTTCTGCGGTCTGGCACTTTTAAAAAGTGCCCAAACAGCGGTCACGCTCGAACGTTACGATAACTTAAAGTTAATCGCCGCGCCGAAACGCAACGCTAGCGCATTGCTAGCCTCGCTGATTTATCAAATGTATTAGCTTAGATTTGAATCGGGACGCCGGGACCCATGGACGCCGCCAACGTAATGGAGCGAATGTATTGCCCCTTTGCCGCCGCCGGCTTGACGCGAATCAAGGTGTCGATAAGCGTCTGATAGTTTTCCTTGAGCTTGTCGTCCTCGAACGTCTTCTTGCCAATCGGGCAGTGGATGTTGCCCTGCTTATCGGTGCGGTACTCGACCTTACCGGCTTTTTGTTCGGCGATAGCTTTGGCGATGTCGGGCGTGACGGTACCGAGCTTCGGGTTAGGCATGAGCCCGCGCGGACCGAGCAATTTACCAAGACGACCGATAATGCGCATCATGTCGGGCGTAGCGACGGCAACGTCGAAGTCGAACCAGCCGCCCTGAATCTTGGCAACCAGATCGTCCGAGCCGACGTAATCCGCGCCCGCAGCTTCAGCCTCTTGAGCTTTTTCGCCGGAGACGAACGCCAACACGCGTTTAGTCTTGCCAATGCCATGGGGCAGGACGATTGCGCCGCGAACTTGTTGGTCGGCGTATTTCGGGTCGACACCCAAGCGCACGTGCAGTTCAATCGTTTCGTCGAACTTCGCGGTTGCGGTTTGCTTGACGAGGGCAACTGCTTCGTCGGCGGTGTAGAATTTGCCGTCCTGAACGAGAGACTGAGCCTCGCGGAATCTTTTGCTTTGCTTTGCCATTAAATTTCCTCCTCGCGGTACAAACGATTAAATCTCCCGCGTCGTGCTGTTAAGCTACAATCTCGATACCCATGCTGCGCGCCGTGCCTTCAATCATGCGGGTAGCAGCTTCGACGGACGCCGCATTAAGGTCTTTCATTTTGAGTTCAGCGATTTCCTGAGCCTTGGCGCGGGGCAATTTGGCGACTTTGGTTTTGTTGGGTTCGCCCGAAGCTTTTTCGATGCCCGCCGCTTTTTTGAGCAGAACGGCCGCCGGCGGAGTCTTGGTTATGAACGTAAAGGAGCGGTCTTCATAAACCGAAATCTCGACAGGGATAATCAAGCCTGCCTGCTGAGCCGTGCGGTCGTTGAATTCCTTGACGAACGCCATGATGTTGACGCCCGCCTGACCGAGCGCGGGACCTACAGGCGGCGCGGGCGTGGCTTTGCCCGCAGGAACCTGCAACTTGACGACTTTGGTAACTTTCTTTGCCATTTGAGCACCTCCTTTCAGCAGTGATTAAATTTTTTCGACTTGGCTGACGTCCACGTCGACCGGCATGTCTTCAACCAAAACTTTAAGGCGTTGTTTTTCGGCGTCAATGTTCTTGACGGTGCCGAGCCGATTTTCAAAAATGCCCTCGATAATGCGCACGTTGTCGTTGACTTTGAAGCCGAGCGTATTGTCGGTGGCGCGCCCGTCCGCCAATTCGGTAAGGATACGTTGCGCCTCTTCCTCGCTTAGCGGAATGGGATCTTTTTCGGAGCCGACAAAGCCCGTGACGCCTTGGGTGTTGCGCACGACGAACCACGAATTGTTGTTGACAATCATATCGACCAGGACGTAGCCGGGGAAAACTTTTTTCTGGACGATGCGCCGTCTGCCGTCCTTGTATTCGGATTCGACGCGCATGGGCACTATCACGTTAAAGATAACGTCTTCGAGACCCTGCGCAGCGATTTTGCTGTCAAGAGTGGCTTTGACGCGTTTTTCGTAGCCCGAAAAGGTATGCACGACGTACCACGCACGCCCTTCGACTCGTTCGGATTCGGCAAGTTTCTTTTCCATAGCGATTTGTCCTTTCAGCCGAGGATAATGCGAAACAACTTTGCAAACGCCGTGTCGCAAACCCAAATCAGCGCGCAGACGATAACTACCGCCAGCCCGACGACGCCCGTATAGGATACGAGTTCTTTGTTGGTCGGCCACGAAACTTTTTTGAGCTCGGTGCGGACTTCCCTGATGAATTGCAGGACGCCTTTTTTGCCGTCCTTTTGCTCCGACATTATCTCACACTCCCGCGAAATTATTTGGTTTCTTTGTGCGCGGTATGTTTCTTGCAGAATTTGCAATACTTCTTGAGCTCGATACGGTCGGGCGTGTTCTTTTTGTTTTTGTTCGTCCTGTAGTTGCGATTCTTGCATTCGGTGCAGGATAGGGTAATATTCGTCCTCATGGCTTAGCCTCCCGGTTTAATTTAATAAGCCCCTTATGCAGGGGCGTTGATCTCAAGTGGTGGCGGTGCACGGATTTGAACCGCGGACACAGCGGGTATGAACCGCTTGCTCTAGCCAACTGAGCTACACCGCCGCTGGAGCTGATGACCGGGATTGAACCGGTGACCTTATCCTTACCAAGGATACGCTCTGCCGACTGAGCTACATCAGCTTGGTTGCGGGGATAGGACTTGAACCTATGACCTTCGGGTTATGAGCCCGACGAGCTACCAACTGCTCCACCCCGCGGCTCCGTTACGGGCAACTTGTCCATAACAGGGCGCATAATATCACACGCCCTTAAATCTGTCAATAAAAATTTTTTGCCCGTCGACGATTAGCAGGATATTTTCAGACTCAACCAGAATTAGCAACCGATAAATTTTTGGGAGGTTGAAATTTTGGTTCATGTAGTAATCGATTTGGAAATGAATCCCGTCAGCAAGACGTTCAGGGACGTTCGCCGCTTCATGACCGACGAGGTGATTGAAATCGGCGCGGTTAAGCTTGACGGCGATTATAAGCAGGTCGACGAGTTCCAATGCTACGTCCGTCCCGAATACGGCGAGGTAACCAAGCACATAACCAAGCTGACGGGCATAACGCAGGAGACCGTTGCCGATAAGCCGCTGTTCCCCGTGGCGTTTCAGAATTTCATGGACTGGATCGGGACGTGGGATATGACGCTGTATTCGTGGAGCAATTCCGATATTAATCAGTTGCGCGACGAGTGCAAGTTCAAAATGCCAAAGTACGACGTAAGCAAATTGGAGCGGCAGTGGCGCGACTTGCAAAAGGCGTTCGACGAGCGAATCGGCTTGCATTCGAGCCTTGCGCTGAAGCACGCTATCGGCGCAATGAATCGCGACTTCGAGGGCACGCAACACACCGCCCTTGCCGACGCGGCGAACACGGCGGCAATCCTTGCGCTGTTGCAGGACGACGAAGAATTTTTCCGCGTCATGCAACCGGTTATCGACTTGCTTCGCCCCAAGCAGCTGTCGCAGTCAATCGGCGACCTTTACCCCGAATTGAGCAAGTTGAAGTTCGATTAACCGACGACGAATTAAAAAACTCTCCGTCAAACGGCGGGGGGTTTTTTTGCGCGTTCGCTTGCGCTGCCAATCGCCATTCGTGTAAAATAATCGGCGTCAAGAAAAGTTTTTCGGATTTATCGAAAGGAGCTGGTTTTATGGCGAATATTTCAAACTACACAAACGATAAGCTTGTTTTGGGAACTAATGATGCCGATTCGATTTACAATTTCGGTCGTTACGTGACAGTTGACGCTGGTGCAGGCAACGATACAATCACAAACAGACTCTCACAAGTAATAATTGAATGCGGCGACGATGACGATATTGTCAGTAACGATGACGCTAAAGTGACAATCGACGGCGGCGCGGGCAATGATTCTGTAGCGAACGCTGGCATGAACGCTTCAATCGTCGGCGGAGACGGCAACGACACAATCCGCCACTACAGCTCAGACGCCTCGATGGGCGGCGGCGCGGGCGACGATTTGATAAGCCTAGTGTCCTATTCGCAGAACAACTGGATTGAATACACTTCGGGCGACGGCAACGATACCGTTATCGGCTTCAATGACACAGACACCCTTTCAATCGACGGCGGCTACTCGACGCAACAAAGCGGCTCCGATATTATTATCACTGTCGGAAATGGGAAAATTACTCTCGTCGACGCGGCAAGCCTCGCCGCGCTCAATATCGACGGTATCAACAAATTAATCACGCTGACCGAAGGCGACGACAGGTATGAGGACAATATCAGCGGCGTCACGATTCGGGCACTCGGCGGCAACGATACCGTTTGGAATGAAGGCGCAAGCGTATCAATCGACGGTGGCGCAGGCAATGACGTACTTTGGAATTTCGGCTACAACGGCGACAACGTGTCAATCGACGGCGGAGACGGCAACGATGACATTGCCAACCAAGGCGATAACGTCACAATCGACGCGGGCACCGGCAATGACGTCATTGGCAATTCGGGCAACAAAGTCACAATCGACGGCGGCGCAGGCAACGATGACATTGCCAACCAAGGCGATAACGTCACAATCGACGCGGGCACTGGCAACGATACCATTCAAAACTATGGCGACGGCGTCCTGTTCAAGTACGCGGCGGGCGACGGCAATGATTCAATCATCGGTTTCAAAGCAGATGAAACCCTTCAAATCGGCGGCGGCTCAGGCACTTACTCGACGCAACAAAGCGGCTCTGATATTATTATCACTGTCGGCGACGGGAAAATAACCCTCGTCGACGCGGCAAGCCTCGCCGCGCTTAATATCGACGGTATCAACAAATTAATCACGCTGACCGAAGGCGACGACACCTATTCTAACAGTGGCTCCGGCGTGACGATTGCGGCTCTGGGCGGCAACGACTCCATTCGCAACTACGGCGACAGCGTGACAATCGACGGCGGTACGGGCAACGATAGCATCTGGAGCACTGGCGACAACGTGTCAATCGACGGCGGAGACGGCAACGATGACATTGCCAACAATTACTATTACTATTATGACAGCGTCGGCTTTAATGTCACCCTCAACGGGGGCGCGGGCAACGATTCAATCTCCAACAGCGGCAACTACATTTCGATTAACGGGGGCGCGGGCAACGACAGAGTTTATAATTACGGTTCCAACACCACAATCAGAGGCGGCACCGGCAACAATTACATTATCAACACCGAAGAAAATGTTTTGTTCGTCTACAATGCCGGCGACGGCAATTACTATATCGACGGCTTCAACGAAACGTCGACGCTTCAAATCGGCGGCGGCACCGGCACTTACTCCACGCAACAAAGCGGTGGAGACGTTATCGTTAAGGTCGGCAACGGTAAGATTAATTTGGTCGGTGCGGCAAGCCTCAACACGCTCAATATCATCGTCGAAGAACAAACCGTCCCCGTTGCCTTAACACTGACCAACAGCGACGGCGCGACGACTTTGGACACGGACATTGACATTGCGGACGCAACTGCGCGGACGAAGGCTATCAAAATCGTGGGCAACACTCTCAACAATACGATACTCGGCGGCGCGGGCAAAGATATTCTTTACGGCGCGGACGGCAACGACTTCATTGACGGCGGCAAGAATAACGATAAGCTCTACGGGCAGAACGGCGACGACACCCTCCACGGCGGCGCGGGCAATGATACCCTAAGCGGCGGTAGCGGCAATGATCTGTTCGTCTACAGCGCGGGCAATGACATCATCAATGACTACGCAAGCGGCGATAAAATTTCTCTCGGCGCAAACGTCACAAGCGCGACCGTCGACGGCTTGAACGTCCTGCTCACCGTCGGCACGAACACCCTCACCGTAGCAAACGGCAAAGGCAAAGAACTTACCCTTATCGACGCGGCGGGCAACGAATACACCACAACCGTCGGCGGTTTGGTTTTGGATAACACAGCCGGCGCAACGACCTTGGCAGCGGGCGTGACGGAGGCTGACGCATCTTCGCGGACGAAGGCAATCAAAATTACGGGCAACGCGCTCGACAACACAATCCTCGGCGGCGGCGGCAAAGATATTCTTTACGGCAAAGACGGCAACGATTACATCGCGGGCGGCGCGAATGCCGATAAACTTTACGGGCAGAACGGCAACGACACGCTCTGGGGCGGCGCAGGTAACGACACGCTGACAGGCGGCGCGGGCGCGAACGTGTTCCTTTACGACACGGGCGAAGGCAAAGACGTTATCAGCGGCTTCGACAACGACGACATGCTTTTGATAACCGGCGCGTTCACGACTTCCTACGACGCATCGACGAACGCTGTTGCGTTCAAGGTCGGCGACGGCTCTATAACGCTCAAAGACTTCACCGCCACAAGCTTCAACGTCAACGGCTTCCGATACAAAATCAGCGGCACCAAGCTCGTTAAATAAAATCTGCGCGGACGCAAAAAAATTTCCCCCGACACTTAGTCGAGGGATTTTTGTTTGCGAAAATTTTTCAGCGCAAGCGTCGTGATGTGCTGAATTGCTTTCCAAATCGGACAATCGCCGCAGCGTAAGCCGCCGCGCAGACTGCCGCCAAAATGTAGCTCAACGTCCAGCCCAAGCCGAAACCTATCGGCGCGTGCAAAATGTACGTCGAGACCATGTACGCGTAAAACGTCCCGGGAAGCACCGCCATAAGATACGGCATGTTGTTTTTCATCATGTAGACCGCAATCATCGCGAAGGCGAACACCGCAATCGTCTCGTTCGCCCAAGAGAAGTAGCGCCACAGGAGCGCGAAGCCGCTCGCATCGGTTTTGGCAATGTAAAGCACGCCTGCCACCACCGCGAAGATTACCGTCGCAAGGATAAAGACGTTGGATTTTTTCTTGTTGTCAATGTGGAGCGCGTCCGCAAGCATCAGACGCAACGAACGCAACGCCGTATCGCCCGACGTTATCGCCAAGACAATGACGCCCAAGACCGCTACCATGCCGCCGATGTTGCCGAGCATGTCCTTCGCAATAATGCCGACGACAACCGCCGCTTGCTTGAAAAGATTTTCGTTCGTCGCAATGCCGCTGCCGACCGCGCCCATTGCCGCGCCCGCCCAACTCATCGCGATAAAACCTTCGGCAATCATCGTGTTGTAGTAGACCAAGCGCCCGTGCGTTTCGTTCGTGACGGAGCGGGCAATAATCGTCGCTTGCGTGGAGTGGAAGCCCGACGTTATGCCGCAAGCAACCGTTATAAAAAATATCGGGATAAAGTTTTCGCCGAACGGGTGCACGTTCGCAATGCCCGTCTCCCAAACTTCCTTCAGCGGATAGCCGTCAACGAACAGCCCGAAGAAAATTCCTATCGCGCTGAGTAAAAGTATCGCGCCGAAAATCGGATAGATGCGCCCGATAATTTTGTCAATCGGCAACAGCGTCGCTGCCAGGTAGTACGCGAGAATCACGGCGTAAACCATGATGATTTCGGTGCTGAGCGTGGAGACGTCGCCGTTAAGAATCTGCGCGACGAACAAATCGCCGGGCGTGTAAATGAAGACGACGCCGACCAACAACATAAGAAAGCAGACGAACACGTTGTAGACGTTGTAGACGCCGCCGCCGAGGTAGCGACGGACGAGCGCGGGCATCTGTTCGCCGTTGTTGCGAACGGAAATCATGCCGCTCATATAATCGTGGAACGCGCCGCCGATAACGCAGCCGATTGGAATCGTGATAAAAGCTATCGGACCGAAGAGTATGCCTTGAATCGGACCGAGCACGGGCCCTGTTCCCGCAATGTTCAGCAGCTCAATCAGGCAGTTGCGCCATTTGTTCATGGGCACGTAGTCCACGCCGTCACGCAACTTAATCGCGGGCGTCTGCGCGGCGGCGTTGGGTTTCATGACGCGTTCGCAAATCGAGCCGTAAATCGCCGCGCCGACAAAAAGAATCACCAGACCGATTATAAACGTAATCAAAACTAATCACTTCCTATCAATCTGTACGATTAACGTCTTCAATCGAAGTTTCAATCTCCTCCATCTTGTACGCCTCGATAATGTCGCCCTCTTTGAAGTCGCGATAATCGACAATCGAAATGCCGCACTCGTAACCTTGAGCAACTTCCTTGACTTCGTCTTTGAAACGGCGGAGCGAATCAATTTCGCCGTCGAAAATCTCAACGTTGTCGCGCAGGATACGAATCTTGCTGTTGTTGAAAATTTTGCCTTCCAACACATAGGAGCCGGCAACCAACGCTTTGCTGAACTTCATGACCTTGCGAATCTCAACGCGTCCTTGAATGACTTCCTTGAACTTGGGCGCGAGTAAACCGCTCATTGCGTCTTCCACGTCGTGAATCGCGTCATAAATAACGCGGTATGTGCGAATGTCAACGTTTTCGGTAGTTGCCGCCTTGCGGGCGTTGTTGTCGGGGCGCACGTTGAAGCCCAAAATTAAAGCGTTCGACGACGACGCAAGCATAACGTCATTTTCGGAAATTGCGCCGACGCCCGAATGAACGATACTTACGCGCACTTCGTCGTTTTTGTTCAAGCCGAGCAACGAAGACTTCAACGCCTCAATCGAGCCCTGCACGTCCGCCTTGATGACGATGTTCAAATCTTTAAGCGAGCCCGCCTGAATCTGATTGAACAGATCGTCGAGCGAAACTTTCTTAGACTTAATCAAGTCGTTGCGCTGACGTTCGATGCGGTGTTCGGCGATTGACTTGGCAAGCTTTTCGTCGAGCGCGGCAAGGATGTCGCCCGCCGCCGGCACGTCGTTCAAGCCCAACACTTCGACGGGGACGCTGGGACCCGCTTTCTTGAGGTTGTCGCCGCGTTCGTTCATCATGGCGCGCACTCTGCCGTAGGTCGTGCCCGCGACAATGTAATCGCCGATTCGCAGCGTGCCGTTCTGAACCAAAACCGTGGCGACGGTGCCGCGTCCTTTGTCGAGCTGAGCCTCAATGATAACGCCGCGCGCTTCGCGATTCGGATTGGCTTTGAACTCTTGAACGTCCGCTTCAAACAGAATTTCTTCGAGCAAGTCGTTGATGCCGAGGTTTTTCTTCGCGGAGACTTCAACCATTGTGGTGTCGCCGCCGAAGTCGCGCGAAACCAAGCCGTGTTCCAACAGCTCCTGCTTTACGCGCATGGGATTGGCGTTGGGCTTGTCGATTTTGTTAATGGCGACGATAATCGGGACGTTCGCCGCCTTCGCGTGGTTGATAGCCTCAATCGTCTGGGGCATGACGCCGTCGTCCGCCGCGACAACCAAAATCGCAATATCGGTGACCTGCGCGCCGCGAGCCCTCATCGCCGTGAAGGCTTCGTGCCCCGGCGTGTCCAGGAAGACGATTTTGCGGTCGTTGCAAATGACTTGATACGCGCCGATATGCTGAGTGATGCCGCCTGCTTCGGACGCCGTGACGCGCGTTTTGCGGATAACGTCAAGCAGTGAAGTCTTGCCGTGGTCGACGTGCCCCATGACGGTGACGACGGGCGGACGGATTTTGAGCGTGGCAGGGTCGTCTTCGATTTCAGGGATAAGTGTCGGGTCGACTTCGGGCGGCAGTTCCTCGGCTGTCACTCCGAATTCGGCAGCGACGAGCGCGGCGGCAGTGAAGTCAATCTCCTGATTAATCGTGGCGACGACGCCCATCATCAGCAGTTTCTTTATGACTTCGGTCGCGGTACAACTCATCTTGCTTGCCAAGTCCTTAACGGCAATACTTTCGCCAACCTTGATGTGCGTCGGGCGGGCGATTTCAACCTTGTGGACAGGCGCGGGCGCGGGACGATTTTTCCTGCGGGCGGAACGCGGCGAACGCTGTTTGGTGTCGCCCGACTGTGCCGCTTGAGTTTTTGCGGCTTCTTTTGCGTTGGCGGGGCCGCGTTGATTGCGGTTGCGATTGCGAGCATTTCTGTTGCCGCCGTCGTCGCGCTGACGATTTTTCGATTGACGGTCGCCGCGCTCTCCGCGAGTGTCGGTCTTGTCCTGCTTATCCTGCGGACGTGTTTCGGGCTTGGCTTCAGCGCGAGTTTCCGTGCGTTCGGGACGCGTATCCTGCCGCCGAACGTCGCGCCGTTGCTGAGTCTGTTGCTGTTGAGGTTGCGGTTTAACCTGCGCGGACGGTTGCGGCTTCGGCTTGTCTACGGGCTTGGCTTCGACCTTGGGCGCGGGCTTTGCTTGCGGCTTGGCGTCGACCTTGGGCGCGGGCTTTGCTTGCGGCTTGGCGTCGACTTTGGGCGCGGGCTTTGCTTGCGGTTTTGCGTCGGCTTTGGGCGCGGGCTTTGCTTGCTGAGGTTGTTGCTTTGCGTCGCTTTTGACTGCAGGTCTTGCAGGCTTTTGAGACTGTCCTCTTCCCTGCGACTTGGCGTCGGTTTTTGGCGCAGGCTTGGCAGGTTTGGGTTGTTGCTGAGGTTGCGGCTTGACTTCGACTTTGGGTTCGGGTGCGGGCTCGACGGGCTTGGGCTTGACGCGCCGCCCGAATTGCGCCTTGACCATCTCGTAAGCCTCTTCCTCGACGCTGTTGTAGCGGTTCTTGACCTTAATCTTGCGCTTGTTCAAAAAATCGATAATAACTTGAGCATCCTGACTGAATTCGTTCGCCATGTCATAAATTCTATACTTAGTAGGTTTTGACATAGATCCACCCCCGTTGGAAAATTTTATTTACATGCGGATAATCTCCTTTATCGAATCGTAAATTTCGGCGGGCACTTTGACTTTGAGAATTTTGTCGAAGTTGCGCCTCTTGAGCAGAGTTGCAAGGCATTCGGGCGATTTGCAGACGTAAGTACCGCGTCCGGGAGCTTTGCCCGTTTCGTCGAATGAAATTTGACCTGCCGCCGTCTTTACAACGCGCATGAGTTTGGACTTATGAAAACTTTGGCGGCAGACGACGCAACGACGCATTTCTATCTGCTTAATCGCCGTGCCCTTGACGGTCTTGCCCTTCGACAACGCGAATCACCGTTTACCTTTCTTCTGACGCGGCTTGAAAACAGCCATTGCCTCCGAAATATCAACCTCGTGCATGTCGGGCGGCAAAGGGTCGTTCTTCGCCTGTTTCATGCTCTTGATGTCAATCTTCCAACCCGTGAGTTTGGCGGCGAGCCGGGCGTTTTGACCTTCCTTGCCGATTGCCAAGCTGAGCTGATTGTCAGGCACGACAACGCGGCAACTTTTGTCGTCGTCACTTAGCGCGACGCTGACGATTTTCGACGGGCTGAGCGCGTTGGCAACGAAGACGCCGGTTTTCGGGCTCCATTCGATTACGTCCAGCTTTTCGTCACCGAGTTCGTCAAGCACGGGCTGAATTCGCGTGCCGCGCTGCCCAATGCACGAGCCGACTGCCTCGACGTTGGGGTCTTTGGAGCTGACGGCGATTTTGGCGCGCGCCCCCGCTTCACGAGCCACGCCGCGTATTTCGATTATGCCTTCCTGAATTTCGGGCACTTCCAATTCGACAAGGCGGCGCACGAAATTCGGATGCGTCCGCGACAGATAAACCTGCGGACCTTTGCCGCCCTTGTGGACTTCGATTATGTACGCGCGAACCCAATCGCCGAGCTTGTAATTGTCTTCGGGCATCTGTTCGCTGGGCACCAAAATCGCTTCGGTCTTGCCGACTTCGACGATTAAATTTTCGTCTTCAATGCGGACAACTTTGCCGCGCACAAGGTCGCTGTCACGATTGGTGAATTCGTCGTAAATGACGCCGCGTTCCGCCTCGCGCAGTTTCTGAACGACGATTTGCTTGGCTGCCTGCGCGGCGATTCGTCCGAAATCTTTAGGCGTTACCTCGATTTCTACGACGTCGTCAATTTCGCAGCCGGGGCTGATTTTGGCGGCGTCCTCCAACGAAATTTCTATTATAGGGTCTTCGACGGTCTCGACGACGCTTTTGAGCGAGTAGACGTGAAAGCTGCCGTCTTCGCGGTCGATTGATATTTCGACGTTGTCATCCTGGTTAAAATTTTTCTTATAAGCGACTTTAAGCGCGGACTCCACCGCCTCGAACATGACTTCGGGTGCGATTTCCTTTTCGGCGCACAAATCTCTGAGCGCGTCCATCAAATTCAATTCGGGTTTCTTCCTTCTGATTGCCAAGTTCTTCCCTCCAAAGTGTTAAAAATCTATGTGCAAACGCACGAGTGCGACTTTTTCACGCGGCAAAGGCGCAACGTCCTTCAAGCGCAGAAAAGTTTCGTCACGACCTTCCAGCACCCCGACGATAAGTTTTTTGCTGTCAAGCGGCGCGTAAAGCGTCACGTCGACGACCTTGCCCGCCTCACGAATGAAGTCTTTATCTTTTTTCAAAATGCGGTCAATGCCGGGCGACGAGACTTCCAAAATGTACGCGCCGCCGATTATGTCCGCCGCGTCGAGCTTCGCGCTCAACTGTTCGCTGATATTTTGGCAATCGTCCAAATCGACGCCGCCCGCCTTGTCGACGAAAACGCGCAGGTACCAATCGCGCTCCTTGACGTATTCCACGTCGACGAGCTCAAAAGCCGTGTCCTGCAAAATTTCCGTCATCAAACCTTCAACTTGTGTTTCGACTTTGCTCAATCGCTCACCCCCTGTTAAGTGGCAAGTTATAAGTGGTAAGAGGTAAGAATTTAACTTGTCACTAACCACTTGCCACTTAAAGCCCCTTACAACGTGAAAGAGTGGACGCGAGCCCACTCTTTCAACTAAGCTATGTCCGTTTAAATCGTTCCCCGCCTGCGCGAGGAGAATTGCAATCTTACAAGCGACGCCCTCCGAAAAATTTTATATAAACCTCGCGCCACATTGTAACCAAAAACCGAAACGTTTGCAAGTATTTTTTATCGCCGCCGATTTTTATTTGTCGGAGCCGTAACTGACAATGAAGTCGTCCTTTGCGAGCTGCGCGGGATTCGTCGCGTTGAGCTTGCCGAGCGAATAATCTGCGGCGTTGTCGACGAGCGTGTCAAGTTGCGCGTCGTCAACGTAATTGTCGGAGGCGAGCAGATAAGACGCCGTGTTGTAGCTTATTACCTGATCGTCCGCGTTGAGAATGGTGATATTTTGTCCCGCCGTGCCCGTGAGTTTAACCTAGGGGTTGTTGGTAAACTCAAGTAAAAGAAAAACATAAGCAGTTCTCTGATAAAATGAATTTGAAAGAAGTGAAAAGCTTATGTCAAATTCATTTTACCATAAAGATTTAACAGAGGCTCAATGGA
>Ga0310697_10002027_pt1 | contig 22260 bp, 14 predicted proteins | sample 172DNAGHGlowgp2_FD_203883 | JGI IMG/M metagenome (GOLD analysis project Ga0310697, IMG submission 203883) | Sheep rumen microbial communities from Palmerston North, Manawatu-Wanganui, New Zealand - 1728 DNA GHGlow gp2 (v2) (version 2) | ecosystem: Host-associated > Mammals > Digestive system >... | reverse complement strand
GAGAACAAACTCATCTGCTCCGCCTGTGGCTTCTCGAAGACAGAGAAGACCGACAAACTGCCGCATACGGAGCACGAGTGGTACGCATGGAACGACCCCGACATGTTCATCTGGGGAGCCAACGGCATGTTGGTGCCAGACCCGAACAGGGGCAGTCGTGGCATCGAGTCACACACAGTCAAGTGCAAGCTTTGCGACGAGAAGAATATCGAGAAGCACGTATGGCCGGTGTGGGAGAACTCGAGAGACGCCAAGATTTCTGGTACGGACACCATTCCCGGCAAGCTTGTGCGCTCCTGCAGCATCTGTAACTACAGCGAAGAGAAGTTCTATCCCCTCGGCTCCTGGCCCATCATGGTTCTTGGCGGCAAGGCTTACGATATAACCATAAGGAATGGAAGAATCATAAGATCTAAGGAAGTTGCATACGCCAAACCGGGGGAGACCATATTCCTCGCCTACGACCCGAAGGCAGCTCAGGTGGAATTGTCCTTTACTAATGTGCCTGTCAAGTTCAAGCAGTGGATTAGTGGTTACACTCCGGGGGGCGATAACGATATCCCGTGGGACGGTGGTCGAAGCGACATCATCCTCCAAAGCTTTACCTTCCGATTCAATCGAACCGCTGGCCTATATGCATTTACCATGCCCGACGGCCCTGCCGTTGCCTTCGCAGACATCGAAGATTGCGACCACTCCGGCGGAACCAAACAGAGCAAGCGCGTGGAGGCCACTTGCTCAAGCCATGGCCATGAGCCACACACGCTCTGCAAGGACTGCGATACCATACTGGAGGAAGGCGCACGCATCCCTGCCCTCGGACACGACCTGCCCGACACACCGATTCCAGGCACGGAAATCGTGGAGTACTGCATGACGGGGGGCCGTATCAACACCTGGAGCACATACGGCTACACTGGCGAATTCCTTTGCAACCGTTGCGGCGAGAGAGTCAAAGGTAAGAGGACACCCCAGAAGCACGGCAGCTACTGGGTGGATAGCTCTGGAAGTCACCTTCAGGAAGGCCATGGGTATATGACTCTGAGGAACATAGTCTGGGAAACCTGCACAAAGGATGGCTACTCGGGCGACTATTATTGCAACTTCTGCAACAAGCTTGCCGAAAAAGGCCATCGAGAACCGCGCCACGGCCACGACTGGGGCGACTGGGAAACCATCCGCGAGGCTACCACAACGGTGAAGGGCATGGAGCAGCGCCATTGCCTCTACGATGATGAACATGTCGAGACTCGCCTCACCGACTATAGCGGTCCGGACTACAGGCTGAAGCCCAACAAGACGAGGCTCCGCTTCGAGTGGACCTATGGCGACCCCATCCCATCGCAGACCATCACCTTCAGGTCCATCGGCAGAAACGAAATCCATAACTTCACCTATGCTATTGAGGAAAACTGCTTGGCAGATGTGAGCTTCGAGGGTTTGACACTCACCATCACACCGAAAGGTATCGTGGATGACTATGAGAGTGCCCTAACGTTTGATCTACAATCGCTCGACGAGAATGGCGAGAAAATATACATCTCCTCGCCCGAGATGTACCTGTCCTGCTATGTCAAGAAGACGGAAGAGAAGTACACGCTGACCGTCGAGGACGGCGTGGCCACGACAGGCACCCTTGTCGGAAACAACTTTGTGCTCGACACGAACTGTGGCAACAAGCTGCAAGTGCGTGGTGGCGTACCCATACGATTGGAGCCTGAAGATGAATGGAGGAAGGACTTCCTACACTGGCAGGTCGTCGAAGATGCCAGCAACCTGTTGCGCAACGAACACGACGTTGAGCGGACTGACGGATGGGACTCATCGTCTAGCCCGACATACGGAAACCGCTGGACATACATGTCGCCCAACAACGTCACCGTGCGCGCCGTCTACAGGAAGAACGTGCCGAGCCTGACATTCAAAGAGAAGATTGTGACGGCCAGCGTGGGCGCAACGGTAGCGGCTCCCCAGCTGCTGAAGACGCCTGGCAATCTGGCAGTCACCTACAAGAGTTCCGACGAGTCCATCGCCACAGTGGATGCTGCGACGGGCAAGGTAACCATGCTGAAGGAAGGCACCGCCACAATCATCGCTACCAGCGAGGCCAACATCCATTACGCGGAAGGCAGGGCAACCTTCCTGGTGACGACAAGCCAGGAGGCACCCATCGCCTACGACCTCTTCATTGCCGGAACACAAGTGTTCAACATCAACAAGCACGACATCCTGGGCGACGGCAAGGTATCGTTCGACACAAGCACCGGTGGCACGCTGACACTCAAGAATGTTGACATCAATTCGGCTTCAGTAGGAATTCTGGCACAAAAGAACCTCCACATAAAACTTGTGGGCGAGAACCACATCGCAAGCGAAAGGCTGGGAATGAACCTCAAGGGAACCACCATAGAAGGCCCGGGCTCGCTCATAGTAAAGGGTACGACTGGTGTCAGGACAAGTGGCCTCACGATAAGCGGCGGCGCATTAGTCTCGCTGGAAGGCACTAAAGCGTATGGATTCTTGGGCGGAAGCCTCTCAGTAAGCGGCAGAGAAACGATTGTGATGCTGAAGGGTAAGTATGGATATGGTGCCTATGTGGGTTCTGAGCCCACACTTTCCGACGGTCTTACCTACATTCAGCCCGAAGGTGCTTACTACGACGAAGAGAAAGGCAACATCGTCAGAGCCAACGGGACTGTCGTTGCGAACGAATGGGTAATGATTGCCAATCAGGACTATGTCGATGGCATCAACAACATTAACACTGACGTTAACCTTAACGACGCCATGTACAACCTGGCTGGCCAGAAGGTGGGCAAGGACTACAAGGGCATCGTCATCCAGGGCGGCAGGAAACTCTTGAAAAAATAGAAGACGAAAACGCCGCGTGCGGGGATTCGAATCGCCGCACGCGGAAATTGCCAACGCCGCACGCGGAAATTGCAATCCCCGCGTGCGGCGTTTTTTCACCCCCCTCGCGGTCTTTTATTTAACGAAAGGAAACTTTTGAATTCGTGAATTTTGGATTTTGGATTTTCATTCGTACCTTTGCACTCACGAAACCCTTCAAACAACACAAAACAATGAAAAAGACAACCTGCACCATCGCACTTCTGTTCGCAGCCATCGTCGCCTACGGACAGTCCAATCACTATCTGACAAAAGAAGAAGCTCCACACGATACCGTCTTCATCGGACCGCCGCCTGCATTCGGCTCGCTGCTGTTCGAACAGGACTTCCACATGTATCAGTACGGCAAGACACTCCGCCCGACTGAGCGCGGCAAGCAAGCCGTCAAGGACGCCAACACTTCGACCGACAACATCCTGGAGGTCTTCTCCGAAGCCTTCGGCATGACGCTCTCGAAAGACGCTACGCCCGAAATCTACAAGCTCATCAACAGGATGAAGGAAGATGCCGGCAGCTATGCAACCCGTTGCACGAAGAACTTCTATAAGCGCACACGTCCCTACGCCCTCTACAACGAGCCGACAGCAGTGCCCGAAGCTGAGGAAGGGCTTCGCCACAACGGCAGCTATGTATCAGGCCACAGCGCAACAGGCATGGCAGTAGCAGTCGTGCTGGCCACCATCAACCCCGAACGTCAGGACCAACTCTTCAAGCGTGGACTGGACTTTGGCGAGAGCCGATGGATTGTGGGCTATCACCACTACAGCGACGTCAAGGCCGGCCAGATGGTAGGCGCCCTCGTGCTGCCAGCCCTCCTCAATAACGACGAGTTCGTGGACCAGCTCGCCAAGGCAAAGAAAGAGTTCAAGAAGCTCATGAAAAAGTAACAGAGCACACAAGAACACAGCCTGAGGCACTAACCCAAAGCCCTGTAGAGACAACAGAACACAGCACGGGGAGTAACCCCGGCTGAATGCCTACAGCGCAAAAAAACAAAACGGGCGGCAGAGATTATCCTGCCGCCCCTCTTTATTATTGCTTCCGCACCGGACGAACAGGCATGCCGAAATAGCTTGTGTCCGAAACCATGCCTGCGGAACCCTGCGTGAAGTAAAAGTCATTCAACATACCGCTCGAACGCGACCAATATGTACCCTGCGTGCCAGCAAAACCCACGGCAGTGCCGTTAATCCAGCCTGCCGCTGGCAGGTAAATAACGTTGCTGTTGACTTTGCTCTCTACTTTGAGCACGCTCACACCGTTCAACGTCGTCCAGCCGGAATAAGTGTACTGACTGTTGACGAGCTCGCGGAACTGCTCCCGGCTCGGCATCTGCCAGTTGCTGCCCCAGTTCGCCGTCGCAGCATCGTGATTCGGCCACAGCTCGCTATATGGGGACGAACCGAAGTAGATCGCTGCGTAGCTGTTGGTCGAACTGTCGAACCACACGTAGCTCGACTTGGTATATTCCTGCTTAGGCGTTGTCTCGCCCCATGCAAAGTAGCTGCCATACTCGGTGGAACTGCTTGCCCCGATATTCGTGCTTGCCCACAGCGTACCGCTCGGCAGCTGCAAATCGACATAATAGTGCCCGTCGATATAACCCGAATCGTCAACCGTCTGCACCGTCACCCCGCATGTGTTGGACACGTTGCTGCCGTCCGTGGCGCGGCAAGTGATGACGCAACTGCCATCGCCCACAGCCGTTACGAGACCGCTCTCGTCCACAGTCGCCACGTTTGTGTCGCTGCTTTCCCACGTCACAGCAGGGTTGTCGGCATCGGAGGGATAGACGTAGGCCTGTAGCTGCGCCGTGCGGTTCAGCTCAAGGTCCAGGTGGCTTGGGTTCAGGCTGATTCCGGTGACCAGCTGAATAGGCTGAGTGTGCGTATATTCGCGCAGCATATCACCATTTCCCATATTCTCGACGACCACCAGCCGCTCGCTGTTCATGTCCACGACACGAATGCAAGACACCGGCTTGTCGGTCTTGTCGTAGACCACAATGTTGCCCGAATAGGGGAAGAAGCGATAAACAAAATCACCCATCATGCCTTGCCCCCAGGAGTTGTCCCAACCGGTCGTCGTGCCGTCTTCATTTAAGGTAATCCACTCGCTCTTCGACCTGTACCACTTGCCCGCGACAAGAGCATTGACCGGCGTGAAGGGACCGAAGTCCTCGTCCGAGCCGAGATTGTCGTAGAACACAATGCTGTCCGTGCGCAAACTGTACTGCGCCACCGTCCCGTCGCTCTTATAGACACGAAAGCCCTGAGCCGTCGCCATTTGCATCCCTGCCACCATCAGCAGCAGGGTTGCCAAAACACTTCTTATCTTCATAATAAACTCCGTTTGACAAGTTAATTACGTAACTTAACTTTCGCTGGGCTTTGCCTCAGACAACAGGCGGAAAAGAGAACATCAATACTTCATCACGGGCTTGAGCTCCTTAGCCTGCGCAATCATTTTCTCGACCTGCTTCACTGAAGGCACGCGGCGAACGAGACGCTTCTTAGCGTTCGTCTCCTGCATCTTCTGCACTAGGTTTTCGGGAACACGATGGCGAAACTCCTTGACTGTATCAACGCCAGAAGCCTCGAGCAGCTCAGAGAACTGTGGGCCAACGCCTTTCACACGGAATAGATCAGCGTGGTTCGTCCACGTCAGGATGAGTTTCTCGCTAATGCCTGTAGCTTCTGCCAATGCAGCACGGCCTTTGGGAGTAGCACCCTCCTTCAGTAATTCGGCAACAGTCTTGATACCTGCCTTGATGAGTTTCGGAGCATAAGCCTCGCCAATGCCCTCGATGTCGATAATCTTGTAAGTCATAATAGTTAAAGTTTTTGAGGGTTAATAACTGTGTTTGTCAATGCAAAGTTACACTTTTTTCCTTTACGTCCAACGTTTTCTACAAGTTTTTTTGCATTATATCCTTACTTCACCACGACTTTCTTACCGCCAAGGATATAGATGCCCTGAGGTTGAATTTTGGCTTTGCGCCCTTGCAAGTCGTAAATGTCATCGGTCATTTTTGTTTGCTCCTCGTGAATAGTCCCGATTCCGTCGTAGAAGTCGGGCAAGGCCTGATAGTAGAGGGCGAAGTTGTCGAAGCAACACCAACAGCCGCTTTTGTAAACGTTGCATTTCAGCCCAAACCTCAAATCGCCTGTCGTCTCCTGAGTATATTCAATTTCGTTCTGGTAGCATCCCTCTGCAAAGCGGATGCCAGCAGCGCGCATACTGTGGGGATAGCCTTGCTGGTTATCTACAGAGCCAAACGACGACGCGTCGGGCCATTGCTCGGAATACAACGACTTCAGCTTGACCGTCTTATTATTCACATAGAGGAACGCGCGAATGTTCTCCGTTCCTGCTCTGTAGGCAGCTCCGCCGTCGTTGCCTGTTGGTCTGAAGAAGGCGTTGCACTTCACGACATATACGCCCGGTTTCATGTCCTGGAGCGTTTGATACGTGTCGAACGTCTTGTTGTACTCCTCGCCGCAACCGTCGCGATAGGTCGGCTCGCCTTCCCATCCTTCCTTCGTGGAAAAGTCGTAGTTGGCGATGAAAAGTGTCATGTCGAGGTATTCGCCCTGTCTTGGCACGGCGCCTTCGGCTTTCAGGTATGCGGTTACTGCACTCTTCAGCGCCACCAGCGCGCTATTCACCGATGTCTTCGACGTTGCCTTCGAGAACGTTCCGTCGCTCTTCTCTATCTTCGAGAGGAAAGTGGTGAGCGGTTCCGACTCCAGACTCACGTCGACGTTCTTCTGCGCGTAGGCTCTCCAGAAGTGGAATTCCTCGCAGAGCGGCATGACGTCCTTGATGGTGTTTTGCAAGTTTTGAACTTGCGTGAGCAGTGTCTTTATCTGAGTATTCGAGAGGCTTCCCGACGTGGCTCTGGTCAGCAGCGATGCGATGTTCTGTCGAATCTTGTCGGGCAATAGCGTGTTGTGAGCCATCACCTCGAGTTGCCTTGTCACTTCTTCCAGCCTGCGGATCATAATGGTGTTCTCACCAACTTTCTCGATGCTCATGTAATCGATGTTCGGTGCCCAGTTTGTCGCGTTGTAGAGCTCGACACTATTGGTGCCGGCACTGAGGTGAAGTGTCATGTTGTACTCCTTGAACGTGTTCCAGTTCGATGTCTGCACCGTAATCGTTCCTGCTTCGACGCCATTCAGCGCGACGGTACAGCGACGGTTTTCTGCCGAGGCGCAACAGAAGTGGAGTGTGTAGTCGCCTTCCTCTGCCACATAGACATCCTTCCACAAGAGCGAGTTGCTGCGCTTTCCTCCAAGCCAGCCGACAGACTTGCCGCCGCTTGCCGAGGCGTTGCTTTCGTAGATGGCCGAGCCGACGGCTTGATTGTTGTAAATCTCCTGATAGTCGTGCAGGAAGGCTGTTTCGGCTTCATAGAGGTAGCGTTCCAACCTGGTCTCTGCCTCAAGCTTGTAGATGCGAGTGCCATGAGCCGGCACGACTGCGGACAGGGCTCCCTGCATCGCGCCCAAGTCCTCGTGCTCGAAGAGGTCGCGCACCAAGACCTGTCCGCCGAGATCAACTTCGCTGAAGCTGATGCACATCTCTTCTTCGCGGTCGGACGGGTTGTAGAGTGCCACAGCGCGAGTGGTGCCGTGAAGCGAGAGGATGTCTTTCACCAGGACGTATGTCTCGCCGATGTGCTGCACGACATGCGCCTGCAGCCCCAACGGGTCCTGATTCAGGGCGATGAGTTCCTCGTTCTTCAGCAGGGCGAGAGGTCGCTCCTTGATGGTCGCCATGTTACAACCGATGAGCAAGGGCGAGGACATGATGCACCACATACCGAAGTGCGTTTTGTCTTCCTCTTCCGACATCGAACGGCCCACCTCGAGCATGTCCATGTCGTTATAGCAGCCGTCGTAGCAATAGGCAGAAAGATAGAGGTTCTCATTGAGGATGCCTTTCACGGATTCCCAGCCGTCGTAGATGTCGCCCGTAGTACGCCAAGAGGTCGATATGTCGTGGCACCAGGTGCCTGGATACGCCCATCGGCAAAGGTTGTAGCGTACGTCCTTACCCGTTGCGACGATGGCATTGTGGATGGCTGTGTACTGCTCCTGCTCGTTCAGCCCTGCATGGTTGCCGCCACAGTAGTCGACCTTGATGAAATCAAACTCCAACTCGTTGAAGTAGAAGTCGGCATCCACCTGTTCATAGCCGTAGAAGCCCACGTTGGTGTTCTGCGTGTCGCCATTGCTGATACTGCCGCAAGTGCAGTCGCCTGCATCGCTGTAGATGCCCGCCTTCAGTCCTTTGGAATGGATATAGTCGCTGACGACCTTCAGTCCATTGGGGAAGCGCTGCGGATGGATGCGAACCTTGCCGTCCGGCGTACGGCCGTACTGGAAGCCGTCGTCGATGTTGATATACATGTAGCCCACATCCTTCAGCCCCTGTGAGACCATTGCATCGGCCTGACCCTTGATGATGTCCTCCGAGATGTTGACTGCAAACGTGTTCCACGAGCTCCATCCCATTGTGGGTCCTTCCACCTGAGCTTGCATGCCGACCGCACAACCTGCCAGCATGCCTGCAAACAAAAGAAATCGTTTCATTATGGTAAGTTTATGGTAAATCACGTGGCAAAGTTACGAAGATAATGTCGCAAAAACAAGAAAACACCGCATAAAGTCACAAACTTCTCGTGCCTCCCGAAAAATCCACACGTGGATTTTGGCAACTTCACACGTGGATTTTGGCAACTTCACACGTGAACTTTGCGAACTTCACCAGAGGACTTTGCCATCTTCTCTCGTGAAGTTTTTCAGAGCCTCTGGTCGTGCTTCAGGTTATCTCGCTTTGACGTCACCATACGAACGAAATAATCGAGGATGGCCCTTGCCTGCTCCGGGGTAACAGAAAGGTAGAAGTGGCGACCCGAGGCGTCTTGCGTGTAGTGCGTATAGCCCTCGTCTGTCACCTCGATATGTCCGGCTGGCGAGATGTTGAAGAATTGCTGCGGGTCAACGGCATAGAGGACAGCCGTGAGGTCCCACGTCGGGCGATCCTCTATCTTCTTAAGATAAGCTTTGTAGGAATCGACGATAGGATGGTGCTTTGCCCAGGTGAAGTCCTCCTCGATGCTTCGTGCCGGATAACGTATCTGCAGGCCAAGCTCGAAGGGCGAAATGCAGATGGGCGTCGGCCAGTCTTGGAAGACACGTTGGCACGCCTTGACGTCGTTCACGACATTGTACTCGGCATACTTCGGGTTCTCAATGTGGCCGGCCATTGCAACGAGTCGCTTCACTTTTCGACCGATGAGCTCCTTGCCCGTCAAGGGTGAGAACTCGTCAGGCTTCGTGTCGAGGAGCAAGGCGAGATTTGTGCTGAAGCCGACCGAGACGATTGTCACCGAAGCATCTTCCGCCTTTGCCAGGAGCTTGCGATAAAGCTTCACGGCAGGCAGGAGCTTTGTGTAGTCCTTGATGCTTCGCTTGTAGAGCGGCTTGCCTTTTGCGTCGAGTTCCTCACAGACGACTTGCGTATAGTTTGTTCCTGCTACCAGACTCTGGTCTGCTCGAGGGCTGACTCCGATAGGAATTCGCTTCTGCCCATACCATGTGTTCAGTAAGTCGATGTACTTAGGCGGGAACTCGCCCTCCTTGTTCAGCATGACAGCCATCAGGTTGATGCGCTTCTGCTTGTTGTATTTGTAGAGCATATCGATGGCCAGCGCATCGTCCACATCGTTGCCCATGTCCGTCTCGAAAATGACATTCTGCCGCTCAGCCCGCATCACAGCAACACCGCACAGCACCGCCATCAGTAAAAATAGTCTCTTCATGGTTATGTTAATTGTTATTTCGCCTGCAAAGATGCTTTTTGCCTATACCACTCTTGCAAGACGTAGAAGGCTTTCTTCTTCTCGCCTTTGTCGCTGAAAAGGCCCTTCCTGTTGTAGTAGTCCTGAATGCCTGGCAATACACGACGTGGGGAGCGGAAATCCTTAAGAATCCAGGGCGTGGTGCCGGAAAGGCCTTCTATCTTGTCGAGCATAGCTATGTTCTCGCGATAGAGGTTCTCTTGGAACTCTTCAGTCCATCTTTGGTTTTTCTCGCCATGATAACCGTACTTTGCCCCTCCGCCGAACTCACTGATGATGACGGGCTTGTCGTAAGGAATCTCCCACTTCATCTTGGGCGCATCATTCACGTCACGATACCAACCTATGTACTGGTTGAAGCTCACCACGTCCACGAACTTGTTCATATTGTCGTTAAGACGGTTCACGTAATTTGACGCGCCTGTTACCTCCATCGCCATAGAAATGAGACGCGTAGAGTCCATGCTGCGCGCATATTGGGCAAGACGTCCCAGGAAATCGTCACGTTCGGGAGAGTGAGGTGTCTCGTTGGCAATGCTCCAGATGATGACGTTGGCGCGATTGTGGTCGCGAAGTATCATGTCCGTCAACTGCTGTTTGGCATTCTCGAAAGTTTTGGGGTTCTTCCATGCGATGGTCCAATAGACAGGAATCTCCGACCACACCAAGATGCCCATCTTCTCTGCTTCGCGAACCATCTCTTCGTGGTGAGGATAGTGTGCCAGACGGACAAAGTTGCAGCCAAGTTCCTGAGCCCACGAAAGCAAAGTACGTGCATCCTCGGCCGAGTTGGCACGACCACCTCCATTAGGCTTCTCGTTATGAATAGAGATACCTCTCAAGAAGATTGGCTGACCGTTGAGCAAAATCTGCTTGCCTTTCGTCTCAATGGTGCGGAAGCCTATCTGGTCGGTAATTGTAGAAGCATCAACAGAGAGACGCACCTCGTAGAGTTTTGGGTTCTCGGGACTCCAAAGTTGCAGCTTCTTCGCCTGAATGCCGAAGGTCGAAGTTTGGACTTTGCCCTCTGCATCTGTGGTGAAAGTCTTCTCGAGTTTCAGTTCTGGGATTGAAACGGTGACCTTATGTCCAGCTTCCTTCTTGTTCAGCTTGGCAGAAAAGGCAATAGGCTTTTCTCCTTTTACCACTTTCGCCTTTTCCAACTGGAGACTATAGTCCTCCAAATAGAGTGCAGGCACCGTCACCAGTTTCACGTCACGAGTGATGCCGCCATAGTTCCACCAGTCGAAGATCTGTGTAGGCACATCCTCTGCATGACGCTTGTTGTCCGCCTTCACGATGACATTGTTCTCACCTTCCTTTAGCATGTCTGTAACATCATAATTGAAGGGCGTGAAGCCACCTATGTGATGTCCCACATGTTGCCCGTTCACATACACATGAGCATCATAGTTCACAGCACCAAAGTAGAGCAGCATCCGCTCTGTCTCTTTATTCTGAAGACTCTCGGCTCTAAACTTTTTATAGAACCAAACCGTTCCCTCGTAGAAGAACAGACGTTCGTCCTGCGTGTTCCAGTCAGAAGGGATCTGCATGGTTGGCGACTTGTCGAAATCGTACTCGATAAGGTCTTCGGGCCTTTGCGGCTTTGCATTCTGGAAGAAGCCCCACCGTGTGGGGTTCATGCGGTAGTCGTAGTAGCCCTCCTCCTGCACGTCGACAATATAGTTCCATTCTCCATTCAGCGACACACTCTCGTAGGCTTTTACATTCTGGATGAGCGGCAGAACAGCATCCTGAGCCGAAGCCGTCAGCACACCCATCATAGCCATAAGGCATAAAAACAACTTATTCATATTCTTTTTCATGTTAATAGATTCTTGTTTGAAGACTCTGCAAAGATACGAATAAGTGAGCAAAAAGCCAAAGGAAATTCAAATAGTTTCACTTTTTTCTCAATATGGTTCCATTTTTAAGATGACAATTTGTGTGCTGCACCATAACGTTTTGGCTTATCACCAACAAGCTGCCGGACTCTTGCCAAGGCTTCCGTTTCACTTGCACTATGCATGGTAATTAATGCTGCCGACGTGTAAACCAAAGTACACAATCTGCCTGCCAAAAAACCATACTCTACTCGATACAATCTTGTACTCATAATTCTTAAGTTTTAATTGTTACTATCATAAATATTTTCAAATTGAAAGGTCAGAGTTAGTGGCTTCTTTTTTCGAATATCATGAATAATAAATTCTGCACCACCCTGTAAGTGATAGTATTCCGGACGATGAATGAAACAAACTTTGTCAGCACATAACTCTATCGCACTTTGCAAATCTCGAAAGTCTGCCAGATCTGGACGGATTCTTTTTTCGTCAACAGGGCAGTTCAGTTGAGACAGGACAATGATTGGGACATTTAATTCCAAAGATAGTAGTTTGAGCCTACAAAGGATGTAGGATCGCTCCTCTGCAATAGTCTCAAATAACCCCTTTACGTTCAATGGCATACCGAATAGTTGTAAATAGTCTATAAATATCACTCTCACACCATCCTCAGCCACTAACTTTCGTGCTTTTGATTGTAATTCTAAAACTGTAAGCAAAGGTGAATCGTTGATGAAGAGAGAAGTGTTATTTGTGTTAATTCCGAGACGTTGAATGACCTGGGCGCTATTCATCTCCATACTGAACAAGGCACAGGGAATCTTTTGGTCAAACGCCATGCGCCTTATCATAGAGAGTGTAAAAGTTGTTTTCCCCATACCTGGACGACCGGCAATGACGATAAGTTCCGAGGTGCGCCATCCTTGGATAAGTTCATCTAACTGAGTGAATCCTGTAGGCAGGAATTCTCCTTCTTTGTTTTTGATTCTTATTTCCATAATAATATTGGTTTTTATATTTTTTTCATAAATGTACCTTTCCAACACTTGGCTTACTGCATGAGCTTTCAAGAAGGCACAAGGGTTGCTGGTGAGCCGTTTCCAGGCTTTTTCCTTCTCTTCGTCAGGAAGATTTGAAGAGGCAAAAAGTTCCTGTTTATAAGCTTCAATTTGCTCGGTCTCGCCTCGTTGAATGTTCAAACGAATCTGGTTGGCCTTAATGCCGCCAACATGAAAGACTTCCTTTAGGATGTCGAACATCTGCTCCTGATAGATTAAAATATCACTCTTGGGATTCTGAATATAAGCATCAAACAGATCAAGTGTGTCAGGGCGGTATAGAGCATAACGTGCAAACTCATCTTCAAGGCCTGTCGGCAAAGGCCTCTCTTGTTTCTTGTTCAGATACTCGTATGGTTTTACGTCCTTGAATAGGCATTCCCTGATGGCGGGAATGTCAAAGTCCTCTTCATTGGCTTGTAGCATATCCTCTGCTCTCTTCATGAACTCGTCGAAGCGCGAAGCCTCGATGTCGAACTGAAATTTCGGCGGTTCTTCGTTCACAAATCGAGCTGAGTGAAGTCCGTACTTAATGGGATCTATTTCCGTAAGCCCCAAGCAATAGCAGACGATGGACGAAGGCATCGCTCCACGAGCCCAAAAGTTTATGTCTTGCATCGAGTACTTGAATATCCAGAACGCCATCAGATAGTAATCCACGAAGCCTGCCTCCTCTATCTGTTTCATTTCCAAAAGCATTCTCACGGGTGCAATACTGCAGGTCTTTGTATTTGCATTAATCTGTTTTGGCTCGAGCTCTTTGCCGTAACGTCCTCTCAAACCAGCCAACACGAGGCCTTGAAGTAATTCTGTGTGTGACTTTTTCATATTCTTATTCATTATTTATTGTCTTTAAGATGCTTCGATTGTAGATTTGTTGTACCCTTCTTTCTGTGAGTCCCCATTCTTTGGCTATGTCTGCAAGAAGACGGCCTTCGTTGATGTCTTGTTGGATGCTTCGTTCGCGCTCAGACAAAGGGCTTGGCTTGCTTGATGAATGTTCAGCGAGGGCTTGCAGGATGCTTTGCCTAACCCACCAGACAGCATAGCTCATAAAAGAGTGTCCTTTGCTGGAATCGAACCGTTTTGCGGCTTCTGCCAGCCCTTGATTTCCTGCTTCAATGAGTTGCTCAAGGGTGAGACCTTGGTCCAAATACTGCTTTGCCACAAGTTCAACATAACGCTGGTTTTCGGCAATCAATTTGCTCGTGTTGATTTGATTCTTTATCATATAATTGTCAAGAGAGGTGTTTTAATTAAGGAAGCCCCTCTATATATATTTATACGATAAGAAAAACTGAAAAACGGCGTTTTTGCCATTATCTATGCAAAAACGCCGCAGAAGCTTCGAGGAAATTTGCGCTATTCGCTAATTATCGCAAAAATTCTGTTATCTTTTTCAGTTCATTAAGATAGGCATCTTGATCTACCAGCTTGAAGTTGAAATCTATATCAGGTTTTTCCAATTTATGTGTTTCTGTTTGATATTGAAGGACTGCATCAAAGATAGCCTTAAAAGCATCATACTTACTCTCGATAAAACTTACAACCTCCCTATATCTCTTCATTACTCGGTATTTTTCGTCTATCTTATCTTCAACCTCATTTGGATTATAGAGCAAATACAATAACTTCACCTTGGCGTTTTTTACATTATGTTTGGCAAGGTCATAAGTTATTCCCAAGAAATGACAAATCAACTGTTTTAGATCAAAATATTCTACAACTGTTTCATTTATATAGAAAGTGATTCCTTTGACATCTTCCTTGCCCTTATTTTTTATTTCTTTAGGTTCATATCGAAAAACTGAAGAACCACATATATTCTGTATTTTATTATATACAGGGATATATACACTTTTTATCTTCTCGTTTTCATGTGTTCCATAATATATTTCACGTCTTTTTGCCTCAACATAGATATACTCATTTCCTTTGTGAAGAAAACCGTCTAAATTAGCTATTCCTCCAACACGTGTGTCTAATTGTTCTTCAAAAATAAAACCTTGAATACCTTTTGATAAGTTATAAATAAGTCTGCTGGAAGACCCAAATGATGCCATCTTTGGAGGGGTAACCCCCCATCGTCCTTTTTTTTCTTCAATCTCATCACCACCTCCATTCTTAAATTGGTTCTTATAATTCTCTGGCATTTTATTCAAGAATGATACCCAGCTCTCGTTACTCATATAATTATAATAAATATAATTGGGCTCATTTGTTGGAATTTGATACCCAGACGCCAAAACGTCATTGTTTACTTCAAACTCTCTGATTGCACAATCTAGAGCTGTTGCCATGTTTTCTGGCTGTTCATACTTTGGTTTCATAATACCTTATTTATAAAAGTTAAACATATTATTAATTCTCTTTTTCAGCTCTTCTCTCAATTCTTTTGGCTCCAATACTTCCACATTTTCTCCCATAGCCAGGAGTTGACTGATAAGCTCTGGAGTTAAGCATAATCTATAAGTAAACTCCGCAAATTCTCCATGCTTGGAACGAACTTCTGCCTGACTCTTATGCAGAGGTGTTGAACGAAGATACTCTGCCTGCACGCCGTAAGCACGAATCTTAACATTCAAGGCTTGCTTGTCCTTGTCCACATAAACGCCAACCACATCCGCAAAGTACTTCCTCGCATCAAAGTCTGACGGCAATTCAAAATGAGTGCTCGTTTTCTTCAAATCATGAATGCGGTCTAAAGATATAAGACGTAGGGCTTCCTTCTCTTTCTGGTATCCTAAGAGATACCATCGGCGATTATAGACTTTCAAGGCGTATGGTTGAAAATGGAACGTTTGCATGTGTTCTTCTTCCTGTCCTCTCTCATAGCGCTGATAGTCTATCTGCAGCTCCACATTCCTTTGCATGGCATCCAGAATGTTGTCCAAGAAAGTTTGCCCCAAAGGAATCTCTTCAAGCAATACTCTGTCCTTCATGCCATTGAAAGTCGCAAAGTCCTTGGGAATACTGTACTTGCGCAGCAGCCACTTGGCCAGTTGATTCTCGTTCAAGACCTCGGGGTTCTTAATGTAATACACATTCTTCTTACGGTTACACTCAATATCTACCCCAAACATTTCTTTAATGCCCTCTCTGCATTCGTGAAAAGTTCGAATCGACAAACCACCTTCGCACAAATAAGAGTTCTTCCATCGTGTTTCGATTTCCTTGAAGCTCAGATCCTCTTTGAGCAAAGTATTCAGAATCCAAATATATTTCTTGTATGTCTTGCTTATCATATAAATAGTGGTAGCATTCTTGCTTGCAAAGATACAAAAATAATTAAGAACTAAGAGTAAAGAATGACGATTAATATTTATGGCGAGCAAAATCAAAAACACTCGTCACTCATCAGGTTTGGGGGTTAATGCAAAGTGTATCAGCAACATACAACCTGACGAGTGCCCTGATGAGTGATAATGAGTCGTCAGGAACTCATCAGGGTGTTACCTTCTGATTGTCAAATGATTAGGACGAAATATGATGAGTGACGAGTAAAATCAAAAACACTCTGCACTCTACACCAATGCCACTTAAGTTAAGGAGATTCAGCAGAATACTTGGGTGTAGAGTGGGTGAAGGGTGATGAAGAGACTCTACTCTGTTCCCAAAGTCCGCACCTTGTTTGGAGGCTTCAAGCTGAAGATCCCATTACTCAACACGCTTAATCTCCCTTTTAACCACTTATTTGACGTTTGTTTGAGCCATCTTTACCGACGGTTTGCCGCATTTTCCGGTTCACTCCCCTACCCTATCGTCAGCCCAAACCCTATAAAGATGCCTGGTGCGAACTTTGGGTACATTTCTTACAACCTGGTGCGAACTTTGAGAACACATTTCGTGTGACTGTACTTCAAAAGTCGGGCAAAGGTGCGGACTTCAGGAAGATTATTGCCTCGAAGTGCGGACTTCAGGAAGATTTTAGGTCGAAAAAGGCCATTTCTCCCGTTCCAAGCGCGGACTTTAAGAACATTTTGGGGGACTAATCCGGGAGAAATGACTTAAATGACCTTCTATTTGGTCCATCTTCCCAAAGTTCGCACCTCATAACGGCATTTTATGTCTCTTGGTGCGAAGTTTGGGAATATTTTACTCGGCTTGACTCAAGACAAAACTCAAAACATTAGACCGAAACCCTCGGAACAGGTCTTTTTAAAACGAAAAAAGGTGCAAAAAAGGCGCACCCTTTTGATGACAAAAAGCATGATTTACGAAAAATCCTGACAAAACGCATGATTTCAGGCGACTCAAACTGTTATGTTTGGAACTACCTGATTTTGAGGCACTCAGGATCACATGTTAAAATGGCAAACTTAACGTGTCGAAATGATGATTTTAACGTGCTAAGTTGAGCAACTTAATGTGTTAAGTTTATCAACTCGGCACGCTAAGTTGAAAAGGGTATCATTTCAAGGCAAAAAGAACAACAGGAAATGACACAAAAGCTGCGAAAAATCTTTACAACTTTTTTATGACCTGATGAAAAAGAAGACCTTTCGAGGCAAAAATCGAACAATTTTGAGGATTTTCGTCCTCAAAAAGAGACGAACTTAACAATACAGCTCTGACGAGAGGAAAGAAACGCTGTGGGCACAAAATTCGAAAGGCTAGCGAATTCCCCTACCCTGTTTCAGAATCAACCGAAAGCGCGTTTCAATTAATTCAAGCACTCTCAGAAGCTCAGACCCACTGATAGACACTATCCTCGTACTGCTCGATGATGCGCATCGCTTCTGCATCAAGTCCCTGACCCTCTTTATAGTGATACTTGAGGAACTGGTGGAGAGCAGCACGAACAACATTCTGTTTCTCCAGCTTCTGGCGGAACACAATGTAATCCAGTGCGTTACGGTCGTCCTCACCTGTGAAGAATGTGAAGCCACCAACCTTCTGAATCGTGCAAACTCGACGTAAGGGCTTCACTGCCGGCGTCTCTTGAACGATTTTGTTTCTCACAGCATCATTGGTTGCCAAAGGCTTCGGTGCCACATAATTCTGAGTAGCTTCAGCTGCTACCCTACTGATATTCAACGATTTCTTCTTAATTGCCATAATCTTTTTCTCTTATGTTTTTGTGGTATTTCTTTCTTTATATTCACCTCTCAAATACGCAGACATCCGAATAGTCAAGTGTCTGGATATTCAAATATTTACATACTTTATGATGCCAAACCGCGGACTTTTTTCTCATTTCAAATTAGATCTGTTTTGGCAGTTAATGCGTTCTTGATCAGCATCTTAAAAAACACTACTCATTAACTGATTTACTTCGCTCCTTGATGAAACGATTGTAGGCAGAATTAGCTATCTGGCCCCAACGGACAGGCGTCCAGGTCTTGGGACGTGCCTTGCGTCCAATCATGTATTCGGCTACGCGCATGTAGTCGTCCGCCACAGGTGAATTGCTCGCATACTCGAATAGGGACATCTCGTAAGCTACTGATTCCGTGCACCTTACACTCTCACGGACGCTCACGGGGAACAGCGGTGCCTTTACCTCTTCTTCGTTGCTGTAGTACTCTTTCACCTCGCGGCTGATGCTACGATTTTTGTTCCAACGCACCAGAAGATAGCCCATGATGGTGACCGGGCAACGAAGCTGCGTGTGTACCTTATTAATATAATCGAGCAGGCGAGGCAAGCCTTGCAAGCTATAGATGCCAGCTTCAGTCGGGACAATCACGAAGTCGCTGGCAACCAATGCGTTAGTGTTCATCAACGTCTCGCCACCTGGAGCACAATCGATGAAGACGTAGTCGTACATATCACGAATCCTGACGCCCGTTTCCGGGTCAATCAGGTTCAGGAAATCTGCCAGCCGATGCTCGCGATTATACATCAACTGAAGTTCCGCGTTGATATTGCTCATACTGTGGCTGCCAGGCACGTAGTCGAGACCATCGTAGCGCGTATAGATCGGCAATGGAAGGGATTCGCCCTGTCCGTCGTGAAGCCATTCGTAGATAGTGCTTTCAGCCTCCAGATGAACAGTTTTGTCGACCGTATCTGTCAGGTTGCACTGTGGATCAGTATCAACGAGCAGCACCTTCTTGCCAAGTAACCAGAGCGCAAAGCCCAGATTGACGCAGGTCGTTGTTTTAGCGCACCCGCCCTTGTCGTGTAAAAGAGAAATAACTTGTGACATATTCTTTCGATAATTACTTTGTCATGGGGTTGTCGTAGCCATGAGACAAGACCATCACGTCTAGATGTTTAAACCTTAATAGCCTTGTCACCACGATTAGTTCCATCCATGATTTCTGTTGCAAAGGTAAAACTTTTCCTCGAAACCCGCAAGAGAATACTCAAATATTTTTAAATATTTATGTATTTTTATATTCGTAAGAAATCAAATACTCAAATATTTAAGCTGATATATAGCAAGAATACAGGCATTTCCACATCATATATTCAAATATTTGAGAATACGTAAACACCCAAATAGAATCAAATATTGCGATATATAGATAGTGAAGAATTCAGCTATATGAATATCCAGACATTCGAATATAGAAGTATTTAAGCGGCAAGGGGACAGGATGATTTGTGTATGCAAATGTTTAAATATGCGAATACAACCAGGATATAACAGAAAAGAATGGGGATAGGGAGATGTTACGAAAGTTCGCACCAATACTACCTGAAGATAACACCATTTGTTCCAAACTTTCGCACCTTGTGTTCATAACGTTCGCACCAAAGAGGAAGTAATACCCTGTAATATAATAGGTTACGAGATTATATATACAATATAAGATAATCAATAATATAATATAGAATATTCTTTAAATAAATCTATTTTATAGAATTATGAATTTATATTAGTTATAGTTCGTTGCAAGTGATTGTTAATCAAGTTGATAGGGTAGTGCTGGTGCGGACTTTGGGATGATTTGGTGAGGGGAATAGGAAGCTTATGTAAGGAGAAAGTGATGATTAGGTGCGAACTTTAGGAATATTACGACAGACACGTGATTTATTCTATACTAGTCAACCTAAAGGTTGACTTATTGAGCGTCATTGCAGGCGTTCTGCCAATGGCTTTCTTGGGATAGTTTAGTTGCATTCTCAGAACTATGGGACGATCTTATCAAGAAGGAGTTTGTTGGGGTTAAGTTCGCATTCGTGTTTCTCATACGGGTTGTCAATATGGTTTTGATCGGGCCAGTGTTAAGCCCAGGCCTTTGATTGCCGGCTTTTGAATGTTTTCGTAATAAACATAATATGTGGGCTGGTTACTTATATGTGCTCTGATGGTCGAATGAGAGGGCAGACAAAAGTGAAAAATCAGGCATTTTTGCATTATTTTGAAAAAAAAGTTGCCTCTAGGGGTTAACAAAAAGGGGGGTACCGAGTATATATATAGCAGGGTAGGGGAAGTATTAAAAAAGTTCGGAGCGACGAAGGTATAGACCGTCGTCTGTGCAAAACGACCAGGCAGCCTTTGTAAACGCGCCTTGTAGGTCTGTGTAATAATATGAAAAACCTTTTGCTTGCGTGTCAAACGCTTTATGTGATGGAGTTTGGCATACCCGTAATTGTGATTTTTTTCAGACAAAAGAGCAGAAGCTTAGTAAAACTAGGTGCGATAAGATTTATAGATAGTCGTGCCAATGCTTATGCAGAACGAGGTGCCAGTGAGTTTATAGACCAAGATGCCAATGAGTTTACAAAGCAAGGTATTAATGCTTTACAGATTGACGTGCCAATGTCGTTACGGACATATGTACTAATGAGTTTACAAAGCAAGGTGCAAGTGCCTCTAAAGATTATGGTGTGGTTATTCTCACAAACCTTTGTATTAAAGCGTTGAAGACTAAGGTGCAAATATGCTTGTAGACTAAGGTGCAAACCTGCATGAAGAAGTCGGTGCAACTTCTTTGCAAATTGTAGTGCAATAATATCGGAAGATAAAGATGCTATATTATTGGAAGTCAATGGTGCCATAGTATCGGAAGATAATAGTTTAAGAGGTTTGGAACAATAAGGTGCAAGATAAGAAGAAGTTCGTGGTGAGATTATCTCACAAATTTTTGTGCGAGCTTAAATAGTCAATGAGGTGCGAATGCTTGGAACACTTCTAAGGCAAATATAAAAACAATTAATAAAAATTTTCACTTAAAAATTTGGATAATACGATGGAATGGTATAATTTTGCAGACGAAAACGTGTTCGATGTCGAAGACAACGTCTTTGGCACCGAAGGAAAACTATTAACAGACGAAGAAATGGCTAAGAAAAAAGGGCCGGCTATTGTTAGCAGTAAGAACGAACTTGTGCAGACGATAGCGAATAATCGCGAGCTGGATTTCATACTCAATCCTGTGAGCTACACGCAGATACGTGGAAACTTCTCGCTGGTACAGACGAACTTGATGATTGCCATCATCGCTCAGTTGCAGAATCGCATTCGCGAGCAGCTCAGCGTGGGCGAATCGTCATTTCTGTTCAAGCCTGAGGATTTATCAGGCAATTTGCTCAACTTCGAGATTCCTCTTCGCGACTTGGGCATCAGTCCGAAGAAGTACGACGAGCTGGAGGTGGCGTGCAATACCTTGTTGAATGTGAACATGTCCTACAAGCGTTACGACGAGTACGAACGCATAGAATATAATGTCAGCCAGAACATCTTTCACAAGATTGAGTTTCCGAAGGCGGAGATAAATGCGGCTGGCGAGAAGGTCGCTTACAAGGGCGGACAGCGAAGGAAGGGTGTCATCAAGATTTCGATGGTGGACGAGAGTGCTCGCGAGATTCTGAACCTCCGCAAGGGCTACACCCGTCACTTGAAGGGCATCACCCAACTTTGCCGCAGTCCTCGCACACCTCGACTCTACATCTATCTGAGTGCTTGGCGCAAGATAGGCTCTTGTACCGTCAACTACATCGACCTGAAGGAGTTCTTCGGCGTGCTTACCTTCAGCAAGGACCACAAGCGCATCATCGAGAACCGTTATGTCAAGTACGGAGCTTTCCATCGCGATGTCCTCGATCCCGTACTGAAGGAGATGAAGAAGCTCTCGGACGAAGGCAAGGTGGAATTTTGCTTCGAGTACGAGCCCGTCTATCCTCATGGTGTCAGTCGTGGCGACCCGGACAGCATCCGCTTCACCATCATCGAGGGCAAGATGGGGCAGGCTCAGCAGCACGAAACTTTCCTGGGCAAGATGCGGGCCAAGCTCATCACGAAGTACGCTCTTCAGCCTAGCGAGTGGGCGAAGTTGGAGAACCTCATATACGACGGTCTGGACCTCAAGCCGGAGCTGGACCGCATAGACAAACTCGTCGAGGAGAAGCAGCCCGACAATGTTCATGCCTATGTTACGGAGGTGCTCTACCGTTGGCTTCTTGAACAGCAAAAGCCCAACCAGCCCGAGTTTGCGGAAGCTGTCGAGGTGAAGGACGAAGAGCCTGACCGTCCTTATGTTCAGCCCATCTATCAGGAGAAGTGGAATCTCTGGATGGAGAAGGCTCGCGAACGTCTTGGCGAGGAGTTCTACAACAAGTATATGACTTGTGCCAGCCTTTGGGCAGTTCGCGACAAGAACGTCTTCGTGTCTGTTCCCAA
>Ga0310697_10002026_pt1 | contig 22262 bp, 12 predicted proteins | sample 172DNAGHGlowgp2_FD_203883 | JGI IMG/M metagenome (GOLD analysis project Ga0310697, IMG submission 203883) | Sheep rumen microbial communities from Palmerston North, Manawatu-Wanganui, New Zealand - 1728 DNA GHGlow gp2 (v2) (version 2) | ecosystem: Host-associated > Mammals > Digestive system >... | reverse complement strand
TCAGTGTAACACCCTCGCTGTCCGTATCATCCAAGGCATACGCCGTAGTATTCTCAGGGACGGGAAGGTCATAAGGAAGACAGACCGTCGTGCTGCCTCCAGTCACTTCACGCTCATAAACCACCGTCTCCACCTCGACATCGATAGGAACATTATATCCGTTAACCTCCGTCAGGTCAAGTGTCTCACAGGTTCCGTCGCCGTTGACGACGTTTGTCACACCCTCCGTAGTGCTCATACCTTCAGGCAGTACAACGATGATGTCCGTAGGCATTTCATCGAAGGCATCGGCGTTGATCTGCGTCACGTCGTATTCATTGCCTTCCTCGTCAGAAACACTGTTGGGAATCACACTGGTATCTTCCCAGAAATTTTCAGGTAGCGTATTGATGACAACCTCTATATCACCGCCTTCGTTCTCAATGAAGTCGCCGTCCACCTCAGTGCCGCTCTCGTCTACCAGCGTGGGGGTGATACTGCTCTTGAGCGTATAGACTTCCGTATCGGTGTGGTTGTTGTCACCTTGCACCTTATAATATACGGTATAGACACCTGCGTCTGTTCCAACGGGAAGTTCAGTGGTGAAGAGCTCTCCATCAAGGCTATACACCAGCGTACCGCCTGCAGCCTCACCGGCCTCTATCAGGGTCTGTGACTCTCCAGTATAGTCGAGGGCAAGCGGCTGAGGGGCTAGGGTGATGACGGGAAGTCCCCTGCCGATGGTGAAGTCCTTTTGGACAGAACCCTGATAATTGCCCATTCCTGTCACTGTGACTGACGCTGTACCAACTTCTACATTACCTGCAAAAGTTGCGGTATAGTCAGCGCCAGACTGCAGCGTCACTCCATCAAGTGTGACGATGAACTCAGGAGTTATGGCTTCACCAGTATATGCCTGGTCAGGAATATCACTAATTGTGGCCATAGCAATGCTCTTCGGCGTGATGGCAGCAGTAGCAGTTGTCTGCTGTCCGTTTTCAGCCAACTGATAGTTGGCAATGCTAGTACCTCCAAGAGTAAGTTCGGTGATGGTCACCGCCTTGTTGGTGCCCACATTCGCATCAGTAAACGTGCCTGTAGCCGTGACTGTCAGTGCGTCGCCATTGACAATGCCATTGTAAACTACATCGTCATAGACGAACGTCGCTGCTATCGTACCATCATACTCCTTGTCCTGAGCAGTGATGCCACTGATGACAATATCTTTCTTAGCGATAGTTGCCGTAGCAGTTGTTTGCTGACCGTTTTCTGCCAGCTGGTAGTTGGCGATGCTTGTGCCATCCAGCACTATTTCGGTAATAGTCACTTCCTTGTTGGTGCCTACGTTCGCGTCAGCAAACGTTCCTTTGGCTGTTACTGTCAGTGCATCACCATCTACAATGCCGCCAAAGACTACTTGGTCATAGACCAACATCGCTATTGTCGTGCCGTCATACACCTTGTCCTGTGCTATGATGCCACTGATGGTGATAGCTACTTTATTGATTGTTGACTCTATTGTTACAGGCTCTGTGTCATTGTGATTTGCATCGCCTTGCACCTTATAAGATATGGTATAACTGTTCACCATCTTACCCAAAGGTAGTGCCTCAGCATAAGTGGTGCCATCTAACGAATAGACCAACGTACCACCATCAGCCTCACCAGCTAACACCAATTCCTGTTCCGCACCATTATATATTAATGTACGTCCTTCAGGTGCCGTAACGACCTGCGCCATCGTAGGAATAATGGCAAAGGGAGCCTGCACAATACCCTGATAGTTGCCGATACCCGTCACTATAAAGGTGGCTTCGCCGACATTCACGTTGTTGGTATATGCGATACGATAGTCCGTGTCTACCGTCAGTGTAATGCCGTCCAGCATCACGCTGACAGCTGGAGTCAGGGAGTCGCCAGTATAGAAATGTGCGGCAATGTCACTCAAAACGGCTCCCTCAATGCTTCGAGGCATGATAGTTGCCGTAGCAGTTGTTTGCTGACCCTCGGCAGCTAGCTGGTAGTTGGCGATACTTGTGCCACCAAGCGTCAGTTCGGTGATAGTCACTTCCTTGTTGGTGCCTACGTTCGCATCGACAAACGTACCCTTGGCTGTTACTGTCAGTGCGTCACCATCCACGATTCCGCCATAGACTACTTGGTCATAGACTAGCGTTGCCACTGTGCTACGGTCAAATACCTTGTCCTTTGCCTGGATGCCGCTGATGGTAATGGCTTTCTTGGCAATAGTGACTGCCACGGTCTTGACCTCTGTATCCTTGTGATTGCTGTCGCCCTGTACCTTATAATATACGGTATAAGAGCCTGCAGCAGTCCCTGTGGGCAGTGCTGTCTGATAGGAACTGTTGTCAAGGCTGTACAGCAAGGTGCCACCGATGGCATCACCCGCAGCAATGAGCGTCTGGGGTGCACCAGTATAGGTCAACGGAAGTGGCTCAGGAGCTACTGTTACCTCCGACGGTGCCTTGGTGATGGTGTAAGTCTTGGTGACCACGCTCTTCCACGTACTGCGGCCCGTTACCGTCAGGCTGTAGGTGCCGACGTCAGACCACGATGTGCCTGCGAAATCCAGCAAGTAGTCCTTACCCTCCGTCAGTCCGGTCACAGTAGCCACTGGCTTCTGGTCGCTGCCGTTATAGACAAATGAGGAAGCAGACAACTTCACCATAGCACTGGTAATGTCCTTTCGCTTCGTAAAGGTAGCATCCACATAGGCGCTGTACTCCCACCCGGGGAGCTGTGCCGTATAGGTTCGGGGCTGCGACAAGTCATCGGGGTCTTCGCCCGTCAGTGTCAGATGGTCAGCTACGGGAGCCGCGCGCCGTGATGTAGCCGCAGGCATGAAGGTCTTGGATACGATGACATCCTCTTTCCTGATATAGTATCCATCAGCAGGAGTCACTGTCACCGTTACCGTCAGTTGGTCAACCGATGACACCACCGTACCGTTAAGAATAGCATCGTTCACCTCGGCCTTACCGCCACGCAATTGGAAATTTGCATGTACCAACACGTCATATTCCTCACTGGGCAGAGTTACCGTATAGACGCGCTGTTGACTCAGATCTTCAGGGTCTTCGCCCACGATTTCCAACTGGTCTGTCAGGGGAAAAGCTCTTCTAGAACTCGCCACAGGCATAATGGTTTTCTCTGCTACAATGTCGCTCTTGCGGATATAGTAGCCTGGATCGGGCGTCACTGTCAGCGTTACTATTGTGCCATTAGCCTGGCCCGTAATAGTACCGTTACTGACATCATCGGCCACCTCCACCTTGCCACCAGCAAAGGCGCTCACACCAAAGAGCACAAAGAGCGCCATGCTGATGTATCTTCTGATGAATTGTTTCATATCGCTATTCTCCTTTCCTCTTTATCTAATAACGACTTTTTGTCCATCCTTTACGTAGAGTCCCTTCTTTGTGGGGCGTCCAGAGAGTTTCTTTCCATCAATAGTGTACCATTTGCCACTCTCGACATCAGTCTTTACGACATCTACACCCGTCACTTCCTCATCGTCATCAAAGACATTGAAGATAGACAATCGGCTGGCAGCAACGCCCTGTATAGACAAGAAGGCGATATCTGCAGGCAGAGTACCCGTGCTCACCTTTACGAACTCATCCTTATAGAGTATGTAGCCCTGTCCCACCTTGACAGGTGTAGGCTCTGTTAACCATTGCAGCAGATTCGTCTCACCGGTAGTCAGCAGACAAACGGGGACCTCAGATTGAGCGTTAGGCTGTATTGACGTGGTAGCCTCTATGGTACCAGCCGTTTTCTGCCTATTCTCAATAAGCACAGCTTGATGGGCAGGGATATAATTGAGTGGCTCACTTGCGATAGCCTCATCCTCGGTAACATCAGTAATGGTATAAGCCTTAATTCCCTCAGGCAACATGCGTCCCACCTTACTATAATAGGTGCGCCATTGCTGTCCGTCCTTCAGTGCCAGCGTCTCCTTGTCCTTTGCCATCCGCTCTCCATAAGCCGACCAACCCGAAGCAGCCTGATAACTCTTCCAACTTCTGGAAGGAACGATAATCCACATCTGCTTGGCAAAGGCATTAGTACCTACGGTCAGAATAGGACTTGCAGGTAGTTCGATACCCGTCAGACGTGTACAACTGCTAAAGGCATTGTTGCCGATGCTCGATACGCCGCCTAAGTCAACCTCTGTAATACTGGTACCCAGCGTACTCCAAGGCGCGTCATTACCCATTGAGACATCGTTACCCTGAGCAAAACTGTTCTTTTGGAAAGCCAATGTGCCATTCTCTACTGTCCATATCAGATTATGACCGTTGTTCACATTGGCAGTTCCGCAATAGCCACCAGTAGAGAACTGTGCAGTTGCCTCAACAGGCTCAGCCGGCATCATGAACGAGAAGACCTCGTCTCCTATTTGTGTCACGGCAATACTGCTGCTCTTGCCCTTCACCGTCAGACCACTCTTGAACAGAATCTTCGTGTCGTTTGGCGACACCTTAACATAGATAGGCGTATTGTCATTGTCACGGATGGCTTTGAAGCCTGCAGGAATCTCCTGCGTCAAGGCCTGGTCGGCATAAACCTTCAGCACACCGTTGCTGTTGGCAGCAGCACTGACAAAATAGCCTGTATGGAGGGACAAAAAGAAATCTTCACTTTCATCATGCTTATATTGCAGACTTGGCCATATGCTGATTAGGTCGACTTTTCCATTTACATCCTTCAGTTGTTCGCCATTGACAAGCAACACTTGATCTGAGGCCACAGGAACATATATATGCTGGGGGCCCTCTGTGATACCCCATAGGGCATTTGCACTGACTCTTGCAATCGTTGGGGACAGCAAAACATCGCCATACAGCCCACAGAGCACGCTCTCACCTATATAGGCCATCTTTGTACACTTGCTCATATCTACGTTCCCTACGCAGTATCTGAACGAGAAAGCCCCAATCTCCTCAAGAGTGGATGGTAGTGTGATGGGTACTAACTGTTCGTTGCCTGTTCCATAGTTGACACCATTAAATGAATTTTCTGGCAGTGATGTGACACCCTCACAAACCTCAATAGCCTTCACCGTTCTCCAAGGATATTTGTCTTTCACCCATTCTCGACTGTCCACTTTGCCCGTTCCGTAAATCTTCAACGTCATACTGCCATCAATCTGCCAACGGGTGTCACGACCTTCATTCACACTCAGGTCGCCGCAGTAGCCACCAAGCGAGAACTTAGCCGACACCTTGACGGCACCAGCAGGCAGAGTGAAACGGAAGAGATTATGTTTTAACTCTTCAGCCTCAACAGTCTGCGACACGCCGTCGATTGTTGCTGTCACATTCAGGTTTTCTGGGAAGACAGTCCTGTCATTAGATGAAGCCTGGATATATATAGTGGGATTAGCACTCATTGAATCCCAAAGCACCTTATGGCCAGATAGGAATTCTCCATCTGGTACACCATCCTCATAACTGGTGAAATAACGAACGGTACAATCATCCGTTCCCACCAACTTTGCCGTTGTTATGCGATAAGCGGTTTTCCATTCCAAGGAATGCTCGACTGAAGAGTCTATTCTATCCTTAATGTCTGCATAGCCATTTTCCTCAGGAAGTTCTTCTCCGTCGTAATATAGAACTTTATCTTCTGGAACGACGATGTAAACATGGTCTGCTGTGCAACTGGTAATACAGTTCTTGGGAATCTTTGTAAGGCATGAAGGCAAGATCAGCCTTCCACCGATATCATGAAGGTCTTGCAAAGTAGACAGGTACAGGTTCGTACAACGACTTAGATCAACAACAGCCTTTGTGCTCCAGAAAGGCGAATAACCAGCATTCGTGCTAGTATTATACAGATATACTATTGAAGAAGGCATCAAAATGCTATCATTAGGATTGTTGTTGCCGAAGCCATAGAACACCTGACTTCCTGGATTTGTTATTTTCGTACAGGCGGTAAGGTCGAATGTTCCACCACTATATCTAAAAGCCTCGGAATTGATAGTTGTTATAGAAGCAGGGAAAACAACTGGCTCTTTAAGTGATTCATGGCCACAGGACTCAAATGCTAAAGAACCGATAATGGCCAGGGTATTGCCAAGACTTATTCTCTCAACTTTTGTTATGTTGGCAAAACACCTGCTTCCAAGGCTGGTGACACCATCTTCAACAACAATGCTCTTTATCTTCTCGCGATTTGAATAATAACCAGGCTGATTCACACTACGCATATTGCCAATACCACTGATTACCAACTTATAGGCCGGCGAACCGTCGTCAAAAGTACCATCGTCATACAATCTCCACTTGACGTCTTTTCCTGCACTGATATTCGTGTCACCACAATAGCCGCCAAACATGGTCTTGCAGCCTATTTCGACATCAGCATTGGGGAATGTGAACGAGTAAATACAATTATCTTCAGATACCATCTGCACAGGAACACGCAGGCCCGTAGCCTTGTTGATGACTTTCAAGCCTTCATCATCAAAGGTGCAATTGCCGGGGAACAAGATTTTTACATAGACGGTCTGTCCCACCATCTCATCATGAAGTTTGTTTCCTGCAGTAATCTGATCAGACAGGGTAGTGCCATTACACGTTTTGTAGAACTGTAGTTTGGTACCACTCTCACCTGTCAGTTCGCCAACAGAAATATGGTTATGATACCCCTCCTTCCATTCCACGGTATAGGCGTTCTGCTGGTTATAGCCGGTCAACTCTATCCATCCTTTCTCGTTGGGCTCCACCATACTCTGCACACCATTCAAGAAAAGTGTCTTATCCTTAGGTGCTACGAAGTATATCTTGATGGGGTTGTTGGGGCTGATGAATGCTTGCTTCTGAATCGTGGTGATTCTTTCATTCAGGAGTGCCGTTCCTGTGAAACCATTGTATTTGCCATTGCCAATGGTGGTGAGTTGGGTACATTCAGAGAAATCCACCGTCAGGTCGGCAGCCGTAGAAGTAAACACAGACTGGTCGCTATTGTCAGAAAGCAATACGGGCATCTTCAGGTATTTCAAGCCTTTGTTGTTTCTAAACATACCATACCCAAGGAGTGTCATGGTAGATGGGAAGGTGACGGAATAGAGGTTGGTGAGGTCTTTCATGGAGCCATCGCCGGCATCGGTAATGCCCTCTTCGTAGACTACAGTACCGATAATGGAATTATATTTACTCCATGGTGCCGATCCGTTAGACGACACACCTACAGAGGGGCCAGTACCGCTGAACACGAGTTTGTATTTTCTGGTGCCAGGCGTAGCACTATTACCCTCTTCGCCCCAAAGACCATCATCACGCACAGACCATGTGACGCTGCCTTGTATTCCTGCCAATATACACTCTACAAACTGAGCCGAAATAGTGACATCGCTGTTAGGCATCACAAACGAGAAGATGGTAACTGTCTCCTGTTTCAGAGGAACGCTCTTGCCTGTAGCATCAACCACACGAATGCCGTCCTTTTCCAGATAAGCGTTGGAGGCAGGGGTGAACTTGATATAGACCTTCGCATCCTCGTCCTCATAGAAAGCCTTCATTCCAGCCTTTACCTCATTGCTCAACTGATAACTGGTGTTCATTGTCGTATAGAACTGCAATGTGCAACCCTCAACACTCACCTCACCAAGGTTCAGACGATAATAGTTAGGTTTCAACTGGAAGGTGAATGGCTGGCTCAGAGTAAGATTTATCGTTGCCTTACTTCCATCATCAGGCATCTGCGTATTGTTCACAAACAGAGTCATGCCTTCGGGCAGTACCATATAAGGAGTCAGTCTGAAAGAATTCTTGTATGAAGCCTTGACAGATGGAGGCAGGATACACGTAACGCTGGTGCCATAAAAGGCCACTTCGCCTACTTCCGTGAGGTTTGTACATGCGGAGAAGTCGAATATGCCATTAATAGCTCCTTTTTCATCACCGTATTCAAAGGCACCCGGGCCTATAGTCTCAATAGTGGATGGGAAAACGATTGTCGTATTCGCACCCAATTTATACGGGCGATAGAAGGCTCCTATGCCTATGTGTTTCAGCGTACCCCACGACACCGTATCCAATGCATTTGCATAATAGAATGCATAGTCGCCGGTGCTCTCCACACCATCTTCGAACACCAATTCCTTCAGACTAGTATTTCCGCCCCACGGTCTGTTTGAACTATTATTGCTGAAGTCTGCAATCTCGCCCTGGCCGGTAAACACCAGTTTATAATAGTTTCCCTCGAGCATAATCTTCTGCCACATCACGTTTCTACCACCTTCTTCCTTACCACAATAGGCTGCATCGATGAATTCTGCAGACACCGTTACAGGGGCGGCGGGCCATTGGAACGTGAGGAGCGAGTCGCTCAGTACTTTGACTGGAATGGCTTCGCCAGTGGCTTGGTTGGTTGCTTTCATACCGTCGTCGAGTGCCAGCAACTTGTTTGCTGTCAAATTCACACGGACATATACCGTCTCGCCAAAAGCAAGGTCTATACGGTCGCCCGAAGGAATTCTTCCCGAGAATGTAGTACCATCATAGCCTTTATAGAAACCGATGGTGCAGTTCTCACCGTTTATCACTTCACCGAGGGTGATCTGATTTCCGTTACCCCAGTATTCGCCTATGCGCATCATACCGGGAATCCAGGGATAATTACCTTCCTGATATTCGAAGGGTTCGCCTAACAATTCAAGAAACGATGGTTTCTTCATTTCCTTGGTTGTCAAGCCCTTGCAGTCTTTAGAGGTGTAACTACCTTCAGACCGACCTATAGTACTTGAATTGCAAACATCATTGTCGTTATATAGATTAGATGCATTGCCGCCTTTCAGTTGTCCAATACAACAACCATAGTAGTTGCCCGTTCCTAAGGTGACAACAGAAAAGCAATTCCTGACGGAGCATTCGTTTCCTGCACATCCCACTAAACCGCCATGGGCATAGGAAGAAACAACATAGCCGTTGGAATAACAATACTCCATCGTACCTCTGGTATTATTGCCGACAACAAGACCTGCTTCGCCACCACTTTCTGCTCGCCCCGATGCATAGCAGCGACTAAGGTAACTGTCTGTCATAAGGCCTACCACAAGACCGTTGGCACTACCACCTTGTGTAAACCCGTCAATTACGCAGATATCATGGATATTAGCCTCACTGATGGCTCCAAACACACCATTATAGGCTATAGTGCCCAAATTAGGGAGGTATGGCCCATAAATACGATGTTTACCGCCATCAAAGTTTCCATAGAATTTGTTGTTTGAAAGACCGATGGGCACCCAGATGTTGGCAGGTGTTCCATTTAGTGTAAAATCATCGTTGAGCACATCGCGATTGAGCACGATGTCAGCTGTCAACTTGAAATACTTGTCTCGCGTCACACTGCCATCGGCATCCTCATTGGTAATCTGTGCCAGATAGGCTAGTTCTGCACCATTCGAGATGAGATACGGGTCATCTTGTGTTCCCGAACCGCCAGCAAACGACGTTGCTACACTACCGTCCCAGACGGCTTGAGCACTTAGTGATATGAAGCTGAAGAACAGCCCCAACAACATCAATAGTAATCTAGATTGTTTCATAATTTATTAGGTTTTAGTTTTAAATCTTATATAATTAGGTGACAAAGATAGTATTTTTTAGGCGAAAAGCAATAGAATGCCTACAAATAATTGTCCCATAATTACAATTTAACATTTTATTCGATGGAATGGATAATTTCTGAGCATACATCAGCAACGTTCAGAAATATGAAAAACCCCGATGAAATCGGCGATTTTTGCAAAAAGCAAATACAACTTTAATATCTTAACGACAACTCATATATTTAACGACAATATCCAGGTCGTCGCTAAATAAAATCATTGTCGTTTCTTGAACCCTGTGTGTTCCTGTTTCTGCATGTTTATGCAACGAAATGCGTAAATTTGCAAAAAAGCTGTTGGAAAGTTGGTGTTATCAGATATTTAGTGTATCTTTGCACCCGATTTTTAAATAAAAAAGGAGCGTATATGAAACTATTCGACGTTTACCCCCTGTTCGACGTGAACATCGTGAAGGGACAGGGTTGTAAGGTTTGGGACGACAAGGGTCAGGAGTATCTGGACCTCTATGGCGGTCATGCCGTCATCTCGATAGGTCACTCCCACCCCCACTACATCCAGAAGGTGACTGAACAGTTGCAGAAGATTGGGTTCTACTCGAACTCCGTCATCAATACCCTGCAGCAGCAGTTGGCAGAGCGTCTGGGCAAGATTAGCGGTTATGAGGACTACCAGCTGTTCCTGATTAACAGCGGTGCCGAGGCCAACGAGAATGCGCTGAAGCTGGCATCGTTCAAGAATCCGCAGGCTACACGCATCCTGTCGTGCGAGAAGTCGTTCCATGGCCGTACGTCGCTGGCTGTCGAGGTAACCAACAACCCGAAGATTGTGGCTCCGCTGAACGACAACCACCATGTGCGCTTCCTGCCGCTGAACGATATAGAGCCATGGGTGCGCGAGCTGTCACGCGGTGGTGTCGCTGCCGTCATCCTGGAATGCATTCAGGGCGTGGGTGGCATCCAGATGGCCACTCCGAAGTTTGCACAGGATTTGGCATACGCCTGCAAGCGCTATGGTGCTACACTGATATGCGACGAGATACAGTGCGGATATGGACGTTCGGGTAAGTTCTTTGCCCACCAGTGGCTGGGCATCAAGCCCGACATCATCACCGTTGCCAAGGGTATTGCCAACGGATTCCCCATGGGTGGCGTACTGATTAGCCCCGACTTCCAACCCGTCTACGGACAGCTGGGCACCACGTTTGGCGGCAACCACCTGGCTTGTGCTGCTGCACTGGCTGTGCTCGACGTGTACGAACAGGAGAACATTGTCGAGAATGCCCGCGAGGTGGGTGACTATCTGATGGAAAAATTGAAGAATTTAAGAATTGAAGAATTGAATTCAAAGGGACAGAGTCATATCAAGGAGGTGCGTGGCCGTGGTCTGATGATTGGCATCGACCTGGACATTCCCCACAAGGACGTGCGCCAGCCACTCATCTACCAGGAGCACTGCTTCACCGGTTGTGCCGGACAGAATGTGTTGAGGCTGTTGCCGCCACTCTGCCTGACGAAAGCAGACGCAGACTTATTCATTGAAAAACTAAACAAGATACTGAAGACTTTATGAAGATTTCAATCATTGGAGCGGGTGCCATGGGTGGTGCCATTGCCGAGGGACTCATCAAGGGAGACTACATACAGAACGAGGATATCTGCGTGAGTGACCCCGTACGCCAGACACGCGACAAGTTTGCCAATATGGGCATTACCGCTACCCCCAGCAATCAGCTGGCTGCACAGGGTGCCGACATCGTGTGTGTCGTAGTGAAGCCGTGGCTGGTAGAACAAGTACTGAAAAGCATCAAGGACGTGCTGGACTACGACAAGCAGACGCTCGTCGTGGTGGCTGCCGGCGTGAAGTCGGAGAGCATCAAGGAATGGATGGCCAAGGACGGCAAGATGATTCCCCTGTTCCTCGTTATTCCCAATATCGCCATTGCCCAGCTGCAGTCGATGACATTCATCGTGCCTAGTGTTGCTGTAACACAGCAACATACAGAACAGGTCCAGGCGCTGTTCGACTCGATGGGTAAGACGATTATCACCGACGAGCAGCACCTTGGGGCTGGTACCACACTGGCATCTTGTGGCATTGCCTACGCCATGCGCTATGTACGTGCTGCCGCAGAGGGCGGTGTGGAACTAGGATTCAAGGCTGACGATGCCAAGCAGATAGTCATGCAGACCATGAAGGGTGCTGTGGAATTGCTGGAGGCAACCGGTCTGCACCCAGAGGCAGCCATCGACCTGGTGACGACCCCTGGCGGTGTGACCATTAAGGGACTGAATGAGATGGAGCATGCAGGCTTCACTTCAAGTGTAATTAGAGGATTAAAAGCAGGAGCGAAGTGACGCATTCGCTAATAATTGATAATTGATAATTATGGACGAACAATTGAAACAAATTGGCGAGCGACTGCGCGGACTGCGCGACGTGCTCGACATTCCCGTCAGTGAAATGGCCGAGACCATCGGCATCAGCACTGAGAAGTACGAAAAGATAGAGCAGGGCGAGTTGGATATTACCATCTCGAACCTGATGAAGATAGCGAAGAAATACGGCGTATCGACCGAAGAACTGATCTTTGCCGAGGCACCCCACATGAAGTCATACTACGTGACGCGCAAGGGACAGGGCATGTCTATCGAGCGCACCAAGGCATACAAGTATCAGTCGTTGGTAGGTGGTTTTGTGGGTCATAAGGCTGACGTCTTCATCGTCACCGTTGAACCAAAGCCAGAGGCTCGTGTGGTTTATAAGAATTCGCATCCTGGCCAGGAGTTCAATATGGTGCTCGAAGGTAAGATGGAGTTGTATATCGCAGGTAAGACCATCATTCTGGAAGAGGGCGACAGCATCTACTTCGACGCCACCAAGCCCCACGGCATGCTGGCCGTAGGCGACAAAGCCGTCAAATTCCTCGCCTTTACAGTCGAGTAATTTGAAGTGAAAAGTGAATAGTGAAAAGTGAAAAATTTGCTACCGCAATGATAGAGAGATTTTTGAAACAGACGAAGTTCACGTCTGTAGAGGACTATAATAAGAACTTAGAGTTCATCATCCCCGAGAACTTCAATTTCGCCTACGACGTGATGGACGCATGGGCAGAGGAGGCACCCGAGAAGTTGGCCATCCTGTGGACTAACGATCAGGGCAAGGAGATACGTACCACCTACGGACAGTTGAAGGAGCAGAGCGACCAGGCTGCCAGCTACCTGCAGTCACTGGGCATTGGCAAAAACGACCCAGTGATGCTCGTTCTGAAGCGTCACTATGAGTGGTGGGTTATCATGCTGGCACTGTGTAAGATTGGTGCTATCGTAATTCCTGCTACCCACATGCTAACCAAGCACGACTACGTCTATCGTAACCAGCGCGCCTCGGTAAAGGCCATCATCTGTGCCGACGACGACTATATCATCAACCAGATCAAGTTGGCCATGCCGGAGAGTCCGACTGTGAAGCAATATATCACGCTGCGCGACGAAGAAGGTTTCCACAACTGGAAGACCGAGTGGCAGCAGGCGCCCAAGTTCCAGCGTCCCGCCTTCGTCAACGAGAACGATGATACGATGATTATGTACTTCACCTCAGGTACCAGCGGCGAGCCGAAGATGGTAGCCCACGACTATCTGTACGCTATGGGCCATCTGACCACGGGTGTCTTCTGGCACAACCTGCACGAGGACTCGCTGCACCTGACCGTGGCCGACACGGGCTGGGGTAAGGCCGTGTGGGGTAAGTTCTACGGACAGTGGTTTGCTGGCGCAACGGTCTTCGTCTTCGACCATGAGAAGTTCAATGCCGACACGCTGCTCCGTCAGATGGAGAAATACAAGGTGACCAGTTTCTGCGCACCTCCCACCATCTATCGTTTCATGATTCGCGAGGACTTGAGCAAGTACGACCTCAGCAGTCTTCAGTATTGCTGCACCGCTGGTGAGGCACTGAACCCTGCCGTCTATGACAAGTTCTATGAGAAGACCGGCATCCGCATGATGGAAGGCTTCGGACAGACCGAGACCACCATGACGCTGGGCACCTTTCCTTGGATGACACCGAAACCAGGTTCTATGGGTATTCCCAATGCCCAGTACGATATAGACCTGCTGCGTGCCGACGGTACCCCCTGTGAGGACGGTGAGAAGGGTGAAATTGTGGTACGCGTTGGCGACAAGAAACCCATTGGTCTGTTCAAGGGCTACTACCGCGATGAAGAGAAGACCCGTGAGGCTTGGCACGACGGCATCTACCACACTGGCGATATGGCCTGGCGCGACGAGGACGGTTACTACTGGTTTGAGGGCCGTATCGATGATGTCATCAAGAGTTCAGGCTACCGTATCGGTCCGTTCGAGGTGGAGAGTGCCTTGATGACCCACCCTGCTGTTGTGGAGTGCGCCATCACTGGTGTGCCCGACGACATCCGCGGTATGGTGGTCAAGGCTACCGTCGTACTCGGTAAGGAGTGGAAGGACAAGGCTGGTGAGGATCTCGTCAAGGAGCTCCAGCAGCATGTCAAGAAGGAAACCGCTCCTTACAAATATCCGCGTATCGTAGAGTTCGTTGACGAGTTGCCTAAGACCATCAGTGGTAAGATTCGTCGTGTGGAGATTAGACAGAAAGACGCCAAATGAAGAAACGAATCGTTGTAAAGATAGGTTCTAATGCGCTGACCCGTCCGGATGGTCGACTCGATGTCACCCGTATGTCGGCACTCGTGGACCAGATAGCGTGGCTGCGCTCCAAAGGGTGCGAGGTCATTCTGGTATCATCAGGTGCCGTGGCCTGCGGACGCCGCGAACTGGACATTGAACATGAACTCGACTCCGTAGAGCAGCGTCAGTTGTTCTCAGCCATGGGGCAAGCCAAGTTGATCGGTCTTTATTACGATCTCTTCCGTGAGTATCACATCCACGTAGGTCAGGTGCTCACCATGAAGGAGAACTTCCAGCCTGGCGAGCAGTATCGGAATCAGCAGGCCTGTATGCGTGTGATGCTCGAAAATGGCGTCCTTCCTATTGTCAATGAGAACGACACCGTATCTGTAACGGAGCTGATGTTCACCGATAACGACGAGTTGTCTGGACTGATAGCACAGATGATGCAGGCTGATACACTCATCCTGCTGTCAAATATCGATGGCATCTATACAGGCAATCCTGCCGACCCACAGTCACAGCTCATCAAGGAGGTAGCCCCAAGTACAGACCTCTCACAATATATCCAGACCGAGAAGAGTTCTGCCGGACGTGGCGGCATGCAGTCAAAATATGCCACTGCCACTAGCGTCCAGCAAGCTGGCATCAGTGTCATCATTGCCAATGGCAAGCGCGAGAACATCCTGGTTGACCTGATGGAACAGCCCAATACCACACCACATACTATTTTCAAGACATGTTAAAAGAGATTTTTGAACGTACAAAGCGCGCCAGTAAAACGCTGGCCTTGCTCAATGACCAGCAGCGCAACGAGATATTGCTGGCTGTAGCAGATGTCATCATAGCCCAGAAAGAGAGAATTCTGAAAGCCAACGCCGAAGACCTGGCTAAGATGGAAAAGAGCAATCCACTGTACGATCGTCTGCAGTTGACCGACAGCCGACTGGAAGGTATTGCTGGGGATATGCGCAACGTAGCCACCCTCCCCTCGCCTCTCGGACATATCACCAAACAGAAGACACTGCCCAACGGACTGCGTCTCTGTAGAGTGAGTGTGCCTTTCGGTGTGATAGGCATGATCTACGAGGCTCGCCCCAATGTGACGTTCGATGTCTTCTCACTCTGTTTTAAGAGTGGAAACGCCTGTGTATTGAAAGGCGGTAAGGATGCCGACTGCTCAAATCGTGAAGAGGTAGCACTGATTCACGAGGTACTGGAGAAATATGGCGTATCAAAAGATGTGGTGGCTTTGCTGCCCGCTACCCATGAAGCTACTGGCGAGATGCTCAATGCTGTGGGGTATATCGACCTCTGTATTCCTCGTGGTGGCAGAAAGCTCATCGACTTCGTCCGCGACACGGCTCGTGTGCCTGTCATCGAGACCGGTGCCGGCGTTGTGAACACCTATTTCGACAAGGATGGTGACTTAGAGAAAGGCAAGGCCATCGTCAATAATGCAAAGACCCGTCGTGTCAGCGTATGTAATGCGCTGGATTGTCTATTAGTGCATGAAGAAAGACTAGTGGACCTAGCAGAGCTAGTGAAACCGGTCTCTGAGGAGCATGTCATCATCTATGCCGACGACAAGGCCTATTCCGCCCTCAATGGCAAATATCCATATCTGGAGCATGCCACAGACGAGAGCTTCGGCACGGAGTTTATGGATTACAAGATGGCTATCCGCACCGTTGCCTCACTGGAAGAGGCGCTGGCCCATATCGACCAGTACGGTAGTGGACACAGCGAAAGCATCGTGACCGAGAACGAGGGCACCGCCCGTAAGTTCCAGCAGATGGTCGATGCCGCCTGTGTCTATTGGAATTCCCCTACATCATTCACCGATGGTGCACAGTTTGGACTAGGCGCCGAGATAGGTATCTCTACGCAGAAGTTGGGGCCTCGCGGTCCTATGGCTCTTGAAGAGATTTGCACCTACAAATGGCTGATTGAAGGCGAAGGACAAGTGAGGGTATAGTGAAAAGTGAATAGTGAATAATTTGCTACCGCTGACCCTAAGGCGAAAACAAACGACAAATAATAAAAAACAAGAGTATTAACAATAAAAGAACAGATGAATAGTAAGAAGTGCGGAAGCAAATTTTTCACTTTTCACTATTCACTCTTACCTTAAGTTATGAAAACCTTTATAAACGTAGAAGATATTGGCCCGCTGGAGAAAGCTCTGGCAGAGGCCATGGAGATTAAGAACGACCGTTATAAGTATCAGCATCTGGGCAAGAACAAGACCTTGATGATGATTTTCTTTAATAACTCGCTGCGTACCCGTCTGTCAACCCAAAAGGCTGCCATGAATCTGGGTATGAACGTCATCGTACTCGACGTGAATGCCGGTGCATGGAAGTTGGAAACAGAGCGTGGTGTCATCATGGATGGCGATAAGAGCGAACACCTGTTGGAGGCCATCCCCGTGATGGGGTGCTATTGTGATATGATTGGTGTGCGCTCATTTGCTGGTCTTACCGATCGCGAGTACGACTATGCAGAGACCGTTCTGCAGCAGTTCATCAAGTATTCTGGCCGTCCCGTCTTCGCCATGGAGACAGCTACCGTACACCCCCTGCAGGCCTTTGCCGACCTCATCACCATTGAGGAATATAAAAAGGTAGAGCGACCCAAAGTCGTTCTCACGTGGGCTCCCCACTGCCGTGCATTGCCACAGGCTGTGCCCAACAGCTTTGCCCAGTGGATGAATGCCGCTCCTGATGTGGACCTCGTCATTACTCATCCTAAGGGTTACGAACTCGACCCGAAGTTTGTAGGTAATGCCGTTGTAGAGTACGACCAGAAGAAAGCCTTCGAGGGTGCCGACTTCATCTATGCCAAGAACTGGAGTAATCCTGGTGTCACCAACCTTGCCGACTATGGTAAGATAACCTGCGAAGACCGCTCATGGACAGTAGACACCGAGCACATGTCGTGGACGAACGATGGTAAGTTCATGCACTGTCTGCCCGTGCGTCGTAACCTCATTGTTACCGACGACGTCATCGAGAGTCCCAACAGTCTGGTGATTCCAGAGGCTGCTAATCGTGAGATCAGCTGCTCCGTAGTCATCAAGCGCATGCTCGAAGCACTATGATATCATTCGAGTGCGACTATAACAACGGGGCACACCCGAAGGTGTTGGAGAACCTCATTAAATATAATAATGAGAAACCAACACCCTATGGTTTTGATGCCTTCTCTGAGCGTGCCAAGGAACGCATCCGTCAGGCTATCGGCATGCCCGATGCCCAGATATTCTTCTTGACGGGTGGCACACAGACCAATGCCACCACCATCGACTCGATGCTCTATCAGTACGAGGGTGTCATCTGTGTGGGTAGTGGTCATATTAATGTTCACGAGGCAGGAGCCGTAGAGTTTACAGAACACAAAATCATCACCATCGCCGATACTGAAGGCAAGATGGAGGCCAAGGTGCTCGACAAATATCTCGACGACTACATGCACGATGGCAACAAAGACCATGCTGTGCATCCAGGATTGGTATATATTACGTTCCCGACAGAACTGGGTACCCTCTATACCGCAAAGGAGCTCGATGACATCTATCAGGTATGCCAGCAATACGAGATACCGCTATATATTGACGGAGCCCGTCTGGGCTACGGATTGATGGCTGAGGGCAACGACATTACCCTACCCTATCTGGCCCGCCACTGCGATGTCTTCTATATCGGTGGTACCAAGATTGGTGCCCTCTGCGGTGAAGCGGTAGTGTTTACAAACCGTAAGGCTCATAAGCACTTCTTCTCCATCCAGAAGCAGCATGGAGCAGTCATTGCCAAGGGAGCGCTTATCGGCCTACAGTTCGATGCGCTATTTACCAATGATCTCTATTTCAAGCTTTCTGAGCATGCTATCAAAATGGCAATGCGGATGAAGGAGATGTTCAGAAGCAAGGGATATCAGTTCCTAGTCGACTCTCCCACCAACCAACAGTTTGTCATCATCGATAATGCCCAGGTAGAGAAATTGAGTGAGAGGGTGGTCTTTACCCATTTCGGTCAGGCAGACAAACGTCATACCATCTGTCGTTTTGTTACCAGTTGGGCCACGACGAAAGAAGAACTTGACGAATTGGAACGTCTACTATAATAAGAATTGAAGCGCCTTACTTGAGGCGCTTCAATAATTTCTGGGTCTTTCGTTCCATCTTCGTAATAATCTTGTCCGGATGCCAATTGCCAAATACATTTTCTATGGTATAAGTAGCTGCTCTCTCAGCACCTAGGATGGTCTCGTCTGTATAGTTGCTCTCTGTCACGATTTCCTTGTCACCCTCCTGTTTCTTTTTCGTCATCGTATAGGTAATGACATTCGTATTCGGTGTAATGTCGCGACCCTGTGCATCCATCGTGCCATACTCCTTGAAGTCGTTCTGCACCGTATTCATACCGTGATAATCGAAACGTGTAGGGTTCAACCGTTCAGGCGTCAAAAGCGTCGTATGCAGCCAGATGCAGTGGGGCGTGCCATTCCATCCGCGTGCATATTCAAAGTTCGATACGATGTTCTCTACAGTACAATGGTTAAAGATGTAGCCCCATTGCGTCTTCGACGTCTTCGGAGCCGCTATCACGTTACGCCCGCTACCGTCTGCCGTACGCTTCTCGGTAACAATCTTACAGCGTTCAAACCACACGTCGCCATCACCGCAGACAAAGTCCACCGTACCGTGAATCTCCGAATCCTGCAGATAATGCACCCCCTGGTCGTTGTCCGAATAGTATGTATCCTGATATGACAGCAGGCGCACCCGATTGCAAATGGTATGTGTACCCTTATCCTGCAGCGTCACCGCACGACCGGCCGAACCTGCAGCATAATAGTCCAGTGCATTCTTCAGCGTCAGGTCCTGAAAGTAGTTGTTCGTGCCACGGTTCTGGAAGATGGCCGTCTTCGAGATGCCTTCGTTCTTCACGTCGGGCTTATTCTGGATGATGGTTCCATCCATGCTTTGGCCTATCATCGCTATGTTATGACCCGTAATCTTGGTCAGCACCGTTGCTCCTAAATCATAGAATCCATCTGGAATCAAGATATAGAGAGGTTTAGAATCTTTCTCCGCATTCTTCTTGTTGGCAAGCTCAATAGCCACCAGCAAAGCTTTCACGTCGTTCTTGGGGATATACATCACCTCTTGGGCTTGTATCATCACAGCCCACAGGCAGACGAATAAAAACAGGCTACGTTTCATCTTAGTTCAGTTTATATTGTTTCTTTAGTTTTCGTACTTGTCGCTCTATCTTCCTCAGCTCCTTGTCGGGTCTCCAATCGCCAAATATCCGCTTTACCGTATATTGCTTGGCCTCCTCTTTTGTCATGATGGTCTCAGCCGTAAAGGGCTGCGTATGATCTCTCAGCGTAAACCTCACCACGTTCGACTTTGGTGTGATGTCGTGCCCTTTGGCATCCGTCGTACCATACTCCTTGAAGTAGTTGCTGGACACCTTCATACCTTCATCGTCAAAGCGTGTGGCCTCTAGCTTCTCCGGTGTTAACAGCGTGGTATAAAGCCACACGCAGTGCGGATTCGTATGCCACGAACGACCGTAGTTGAAAGCCGACACGTCATTTTCTATTGTACAGTGGTTGAACACATAGCCCCACTCCGTCTCCGACGTACGCGTTGCTGTGATGATATTGATGCCGCTGCCGTCCGGCGTACGTTTCTCGGTCACTATCCTGCAGCGCTCAAACCACACGTCACCCGCCCCGCAGATGAAGTCGATGGTGCCGTGGATCTCCGTATCCTGCATGTAACTCTGGCACTGCTCGTAATCCGAGTAGTATGTGTCCTGATACGACAGCATACGCACGCGGTTACAGATGGTCCTGGTACCTTTGTCCTGCAGCGTCACCGCGCGTCCGTCCGGCTCCACGTGGTAGTAGTCCAGTTCATTCTTCAGCGTCAGGTCCTGAAAATAATTCCCAGTACCGCGGTTCTGCAGCACCGCCGTCTTGCTGATGCTCTCCGTCTTCACGTCCGGCTTGTTGCGAATGATGGTGCCGTGCATACTCTGGCCCACAAGAGCCACATTATGCCCTGAAATGCGCGTCAGCGTCGTCTCGCCCAAATCATAATAGCCGTCAGGAATCAGGATAAACAAACGTTCGGCAGTGCTGTCTGCATTCAGGTGGTTGGCCTCGCTGATGGCCGCTAGCAGACTCTGAACGTTCCCTTTTTCCACGATAATAGTGCGCTGGGCATAGGTGGCCAACGTCATCCATACACATGCTATTATCAGTGTGATTTGTTTCATTTCGGTTAGTTTACGCCTGCAAAGATAATGCAAAACGGATAAAATACCAAAATTTTTCATTAAAAATGCACGTAATTCAAAAAATTGCAGTACCTTTGCAGCCGGTTTTTTGAAACCATCGGGATGTAGCGCAGTTGGTAGCGCACTACGTTCGGGACGTAGGGGTCGGGCGTTCGAGTCGCCTCATCCCGACCTATTAAAGGCCACTCAAGTTATGATTTAATACCTTGGGTGGTCTGTTTCTATGCAAAATCTTTGGTTGTTTCATTTAAATGTCGTACCTTTGCAGGCTGAAAATAAACAAAACGAACATGAATTATCTTGATAGAAACGAATTTAATTTCGAGCCAAGTCAGAAAGTTATCGACGCTGTAAAGGGTTTCGACCCCAAGGAGTTATGCTTCTATACCCGTATCTACGATCAGGGCAAGAAAAGCGTTATCTCAGTTCGCGTCAGCGAGATTTATGGTGTTCCTGAAGAGCAGGTCCTGCTGACCTATGGTGGCGAGGACATGCTGAAGAATTCCATCCACTATTTCCTGAGCAAGGGCGACAATAAGAAGATTCTCATTCCCGAATTTTCGTGGTGGTACTACAACCGTGTAGCTTCTGAGTGCGACGGCGTATTCGAGATGTATCCCCTGCACGAGCAGGAGGACACCTTCGCCTACGATGTCGACGAGGTCATTGAATACACCAACCGCCTGCATCCCCGTATGCTGTTGCTGGCTTCGCCCAACAACCCTACAGGTAATGGTCTGACACCCGACGAGGTGGGTCGCATTATGGAGAACATCCCCGCTGATACGATGGTACTCATCGACGAGGCATATGCCAGCTTCATCTCAACGGACACGGCCTATATCGCTCCACTGGTGAACAAATACGACAACCTAATCATTTCCCGTACCTTGTCTAAGTTCTATGGTCTGCCCGGTCTACGCTGTGGCTTCGGCTTCATCGGTAAGGGTCATGACCAGTTCTTGAGCTATGTGAACAAATATCTGGGTTACAACCGCTTTTCAGAGGCTGTGGCTCTGGCTGCGCTAGATAGCGATGAGCACTATCGCCACGTTGCTAACGATATGGAATGGGGCCGTCAGCTCTACAAGAAGGAGTTGGGCAACCTGCCTGGCTTCAAGGTGTACAAGTCTGTTGCCAACTTCATCCTCATCAAGTATCCTGTTGCCATCAAGGAATCACTGATGGAAGCCCTGAAGGTACAGGATTACAAGATCAAGTTCATGGGCGACAAGGGCTTGGAGGATTGCCTGCGCATCACGCTGGGTCGCAAGGAACAGACACAGGTTGTCTGTGATACCATCAAGAAGTGTTACGAAGCTTACAAGAAATGAACGAAGGGTATAAAGCAACACTAAAATCATCAGAGACGGAAGACTGGCTTGACCTCCATGTCATCCGTCCTTTCTGTTATTATTGTGCACTGGCTTTTAACAAGTTCGACATTCACCCCAACACAGTGACCATCTGGTCTATGATTGTCGGTGCCGCCAGTGCTATCTTCTTTGGCTGCGGCAGTTTCTACTATAGCGGCACATGGGGCTTGTTGATGAACATCATCGCCATCGTGCTGCTGATGATTGCCGACATTCTGGACTGTACCGACGGTCAGTTGGCCCGTCTGTCAGGCAAGAAGAGCCGTATCGGCCGCATTCTCGATGGTGTGGCAGGTTTCGCATGGTTCATTCCCATCTACCACGT
>Ga0310697_10002025_pt1 | contig 22267 bp, 17 predicted proteins | sample 172DNAGHGlowgp2_FD_203883 | JGI IMG/M metagenome (GOLD analysis project Ga0310697, IMG submission 203883) | Sheep rumen microbial communities from Palmerston North, Manawatu-Wanganui, New Zealand - 1728 DNA GHGlow gp2 (v2) (version 2) | ecosystem: Host-associated > Mammals > Digestive system >... | reverse complement strand
CCACTTTTTAGCGTTTCTATTATTTTACCTGAACTTACGCCAAGTTGTTCACATTCAATTCCATAAGCTTTAGAGATGTTGGGAAAGAATGACCAATAAGTACCATTACCTGGGCATCTTCCACCATGAGCTAAGCTCCAGTTAGCTGTTTCTACTGGATCTACTGTTTCACCAGTTAAATATGTTAAAACCATTGCCATTGATGTTGGTCCACATCCGGCATTTGCTATAGTACTTCCATATCCATAACTTTGTTGATAGTTATATTGATAAAAGTTAACAAAGTCATATAGTTTATATGAATCTGGTGTTCTAACGGTAGCTGATGAAATATCTAACTTTTTAGATTTAACACTTTCCAACAGTTTGTTGATTTGTGATTTTAATGATTCCATCTCACGATTATAATCATTTACTTTTCTTTGATATGATCCCAAATCTATATTCGATTTTGGATTGTTGTTTTTTGTTCTTTGAGCATTTTCATATGATGTTTTAGCACTCTCATAGTTTCTTTTTGCTGTTTCCCATTCTTTGTATTTACTTGCAGCTGAAGAAAAATCACTGAATTGTGATTCTATTGGTGCTTGAAATTCACTAACGAATTTGTCAGCTTGGTTTATTGCATTTTCTTGGGATTTTCCTTCCCATACATCACTGTTTTCTAATTCGCTGATTTGGTTTTCATATGAACTGAATAGTTGTTTTGCTGATGAACCATCACTTGATACTGTTCCACTTGAAATCATATGACACCTCCAATATCGTTAGAAGATTTTTTATCTATATTATGATAATTGGCATTAACTCTATCTAAGGTATTAGCACTTTTTTCGAAATTAGAGATGTTGTCATTTGTAGTTTTGTTGATTATGTCCCATACTCCACTTACATGGTCAGCTACTGGGCCTTCAAAAACACGTGGTTTTTGAATGTTTCTTACAAACCCATCAGTGTTTTCTAATCCACTTCGAAGATTAGAACTAGCTTTTCTAATGATACTAGATCCTTCTTCTAAGTTTCCATAAGAACCTACATTTATTTCTTTATAGTCTGACATATAATCACCCCTATATCTTTATTGATGAAAGAGCTTCCTCTGTTTCGTCGATTACACGAGAAACTTCTCCTAGGTATGAAGACATACCTCTAATGGTATTTATGTCTTCAGCAATAGTTTCGTAATTGTCTTCAGTATTATTATCATATTTTTTTGAAGCTTCACCTGACCATGAAGATAATTCTGAATTTAGATTACCTTTAGTAGATTTAAGATTACTTTCTAATCTATCTGCTTCTTGATCTAATGCTTTTCTTGCTCTTGCTATTTCGTCAAAGTCTAGTGCATATACTGCCATATTACTCACTACCTTATCTATATTAAATACTAACATATTAAGCAATTATTATCAATGATACATAATTGCTTTTTAATTTCAATTTAAGTCTTGGTTGGAGGAATTACTATATTTGTCAATGATTTATAAGTACCACTTAATGAAACTTTGGCACTTTTTGATATTCTTGAGTCCCCACTAATGAAATTTGTTATATTATTCCATGCTTCTCTGATTGTTTTTACTTTGGTCTCACTAGTTGCTGTTTTTGCCATTGTTTCAGAAACTGGTTTAACTATGTTATCTACTACTTTGTTGATTTCTTTTGATAATTCTCTTATTCTATCAGCTTTAAATAATTCTGTGATGAAGTTGGTTCTTGAGTCATCATCAAAGTTTGAACTAATCATATCTAAGAATTTTTTACATTCTTCTTGATCCGGATCAATTATATCTCTTAATTTACCAGGGCTCATCTTACCACTTTGATATAACCTAGATAATTCGGCAGCTAGTTTTTTCTGTTCTTCTAATGGAAGATTATTAATAATATATTTTTGGAAATTAGTACCCATTTTATTAATATCCTCTAACAAGGATTCATCTTCACCATATTGCATTACTCCACTTGCAAGTAATTTTACTATTTGTTCTTGTCTTCCGCTTACACCGGATACATTTTTTAATAGTTTATCAGCATCTTCGTTACTTAAATTCTTGAATATTCTAAATAATTCTATATCAGGGTTTTTACTGTTTAATAATATTTCATCAATTAGCATCTTTTGTTGTTCTGGTTTAAATTTCATTAAATCATGTGTATTACCAACTTTTAGTTTTTCTAATTGATCTGTTAATGCTTTTGTTCGATTTTCTCCATCGTAGAATTTTTTATATGCATATGGATTTTTTACGTAACTCTTTAGTTCTGATAACATTGCAAGAGAAAGGAGATACCATGCTCCTTTAGTTCCTACTTTTAACCAGTTTCCTAAATTGTTTTCTTCTTCTCCTGTAATTATTTTCATAATATCTGGGGCAACTTCAAATCCAGTATTTAGTACTGTTGTTACACCAGTTAGTCCTTTTAATTGTTTTGCGAATGCATTTTTAACAAATTTAAGATTAAATATATCATGATATGCTTCTGTTAATGTTGGAAGGATACTTTTATTTTGTTTAATAACGGAAGCTAAATCTTTTACTCCTTTACCTAGTGCTCTATTAGCAACCCATGATAAGGATCCTAAAACTCCAGATACATTAATTAAAGCTTCGTCTAATAAATTAAATTCGTAATTACCATTTTCATCTGTTTTTTGATATTTTTTCTCAGCTGCTTTTCCACTTCCAGATAAGAACCCATAAAATAATGTGCTTGGTACTCCTCCGCACATTGTGGCAGCTGTTATTTCCGCAATGCTATTAGATGTATTTCTTAGCCATTTAGATACTTTACCATCATATGCTATATATGAAGCATCAGCTGCCTCTTTAGCTATTCCTGTTTCAGAATTAAATAAATATTCATTTAAGTTATCTCCCCAGTTTTCTGCTATAAACTTGCGGGTTGCTTCTGCTCCTTCTTTGTTACCTAATAATTCACAAACATTGGCTCCAGCATGGAATAATCCATCTACTAATCCATCTGCAGCATCTATAAACCCATCTAAAATACTGACAGTGCTTACTGCCATTGTTGCTTTGGTTCTTTCTAACCAACTATATTTGTAACCTTTAGGTATTTCTCTTGGTACTTCTTCAAAATTTTCAAGGTCAAATTCTTCTACTGGTCTAATAGTTTGCTCGGTATTTAAAGTTGTTGGTGCAGTCGAAAAATTAACATTTACCTTAGGAATGCTATCTGCTCCAATAATTTTTGAAGTGTTTAATTGAAAATTTGATGTTAATTGTGATTCTTTCAAATCTATCTTTCTACTATTGATTGATGTTTGCATAGACATCACCTATTATAATTTTACCTTATTTTTGACACTTTAACTGATTTTTAGAGCATTATTTTACACTTTTATTGTTTTTTTGCTATAATTCGATTAGATATTCTTATTGATTGGAGGTTTTTTTATGCATTTAGATATAAAAAAATATAATCATATTTATATGGTTGGTATTGGTGGTATCAGTATGAGTGGTATTGCTGAAATACTAGTTAAATGGGGATACCAAGTAAGTGGTTCTGACGGAACCAAATCTAGCCAAACTGATTGGTTAGAAGAGAACGGTGTTAAAGTTAACATCGGACAAATAAGTGATAATATTACAAAAGATATAGATTTAGTAGTTTATACAGCTGCTATTAAGGAAGATAATCCAGAATTAGTCAGAGCTAGAGAATTAAATATTCCTACTGTTGAAAGAGGAGAATTCCTAGGAGAAATAACTAAGTTATATAAGGATACAATTGGTATAGCAGGTACTCATGGTAAAACTACTACTACTAGTATGGTTGCATGTGCTTTCTTAGAAGCAAATTTAGATCCTTCTATTCAAGTAGGTGCAGTACTTAATAATATCAATGGTAATTATCGTGTTGGTCATAGTGAGTACTTTATTATAGAAGCTTGCGAATACTGTGAAAGTTATTTAAACTTTAAACAAAGAAGTGCTATTGTTTTAAATATTGATAATGATCATTTAGATTATTTTGGTAATATTGATAATATTGAAAAGAGTTTCCAAAAGTATGTTTCTAATCTACCTGAAGATGGATTTCTAATCGTTAATGTAGATGATGAGAGATGCTATAATTTAAGACTTCATACTAAAGCTAATGTTATTAGTGTTGGTAGTGGTGCTAATGCTGATTGGTGGTATGAAAACCTAGAGTTCAATGATGAAGGATGTCCTAGTTATGATGCCTTCTATAAAGGTGAGAATAAGGGACGTATAGAGTTAAAGGTTACCGGTATACATAATGTAATGAATAGTTTAAGTTGCATTGCTTTATGTACAGCTTATGGAATCGATTTAGATACTATTGCTAAAGCTTTATTAAAGTTTGGTGGAGCATCTAGAAGATTAGAATATAAAGGCGATTTTAATGGTGCTAAGGTATATGATGATTATGGTCATCATCCTACTGAGATTATGGCTACTGTTAGAGGATTAAAAAACAAGAAATTTAATGAATCTTGGGTAGTATTTGAAGCACATACTTATAGTAGATTTGCTGAACATTTAAAAGATTTTGCTAAAGCATTAGTAAATTTTGATCATGTTGTAATCATGGATACATATGCTGCAAGAGAAGTTAATACTTATAACATTCATGAAGAAGATTTAATTGAAGAATTGAAGAAACTAGGAAAAGAATCTATTCATATTTCTGATTATGATGAAATAGTTAAATATTTAGGAGATAGAGTTAAAAAAGGTGATGTTATCTTAACTCTAGGAGCAGGTAATGTTACTAAGATAGCTAGTTTACTTACAAAATAAAAAGAGATTAAACAATCTCTTTTTTTTATTTAATACTACTTGCCATAGCAGCTGCTTTTTTAACCCATTCACTTCTATCTATTTCAGTATCTTCTCTTGTTGTTTCTACTGTTGCTGCACCAGTCGCACCGGTTGATTCTACTGGTGATGGTGTAGGTGCTGCTTTAACTTCCTCTTTTGGTTTTATTACTGGATTTGTTTCTACAGGAGGTTTAGGTTCTGGTTTAGAAATTGGTTTTGGTTCAGGTTGTTTTGCTTGTTGTTGAGCCAATTCGGGATGAATGACCAAATCTAAATCAACTTCTTCTACTGCAACTTCGTTAACTGTATTAGTCTTTTGGAATACTGCTGTATTTGGTTCTATTTTTACTTGCGGTCCAGCAGATGGATTTATTTCTTTTTGAATGCTTTTAGATGTATCGATATCTATTGGTCTATTAAAATCCAAATTAATTTTCTCTGGGTTCATTCTTATCCCTCCTATATATTATTATATCATAATTAATACTGAAGAAGTGTGATATAATACCTTTGGTGATGTTTATGTTTAAAAACAAAAAAATTTTTATTCTTGGAATGGCTAGAAGTGGTTATGAAGCTGCTAAGTTATTAGCGCCTGATAATGAAGTTCTAGTTACTGACATGAGTGAACAAGATGAAAAACAAGTTAAAGAATTAGAAGATTTAGGTGTAAAGGTAGTTATTACTGAAGATGCTGTAGGCTTATTAGATGATTCTTATGATGTTATGGTTAAGAATCCTGGTATTAAATATAGTACTCCAGCTGTTGTTAAAGCTAGAGAACTTGGTATGGAAGTTATCAATGAAGTTGAATTAGGTTATAGATATTTAGATAAGAAAGTTAATATTATTGGTGTTACTGGTTCTAATGGTAAAACTACTACTGTAACTTTAACTTATTTAATGATGAAAGAAGCTGGTCTTCCTGTTTTATTAGGTGGTAATATTGGTACTCCTTTCTGTAGATTTGTTAAAGATGTTAAGGATGGAGATTATTTGGTAATGGAAATCTCTGATCATCAATTATGTGATATGTATAAGTTTAAGACTAATGTTAGTGTTTTAACGAATATTTATGATGCACATGCTGATTTCCATGATTCACATGAAAGATATGTTCAAACTAAGATGAAAATATTTAATAATCATACTAAAGATGATATTGCTATTATTAATAGAGATAATGAAGAAGCTGTTGATAACACTAAAGATATTAACAGTACTAAGTATTATTTTTCTAAAGATAAACATGAAAATGTTTATATGAAAGATAATGCTATATATTATCAAGACGAAAAGGTTGTTGAAACTAAAGATATTAAATTAGTTGGTAATCACAATTATGAAAATATAATGGCTGCGATTAGTGCTGTTAAAGTATATGGTATTAGCAACTTTTGGTGGTGTTGAACATCGTATTGAATTTGTAACTACCGTTGATGGTGTAGATTATTACAATGATAGTAAAGCTACTAATTGTGAATCTACAAAAACAGCTTTAAAGTCATTTACAAGACCTACATTGCTTCTTTTAGGAGGATTGGATAGAGGACATTCTTTTGATGATTTAACTCCTTATATGGGCAATGTAACATATGTAGCGTGTTATGGAGAAACTAAAGAAAGAATTAAAGAGTACTGTGATCGAATTGGAATTGATTGTGGTGTATTTGATAATCTTCATAATGCTACAATTGCTTGTTATGAAAAAGCCCAATCTGGTGATGTTGTATTATTAAGTCCTGCTTGTGCATCGTGGGATCAATATAAAGCATTTGAAGATCGAGGTAATGAATTTAAAGATTTAGTTAAATCATTCAAATAAAAAATAGTAAACACAATGTTTACTATTTTTTTTAATTAAATTCTGAAGCTTTTATTTTTTTTTTGAAGTAAATCACCGATTTCAAGTTCTGGGTCTGGAGTTGATAATACAACGATGTCAGAATCTTCATACAAATCTGTTGATAAATTAATATCATTATAATTCATAACTACTTTATAGCTAAGTTTTTCTCCTTCAGCTCTAATCTTATCATAATTTCTTATAAAAGCATCGATGTTATAACTTCCTGATACTTCCTTAGCATCTAGGTCTACATCTTCGTCTACTTGAACGAATTTGATTTCAATTTCGTCATTATCTTTTAATTGTTGTACTATCATAATGACTGGTTCATTTTCTCCTCTAGAATACCATTTTGAAACATAGTTTGTTCTTTTAATTTCGTTTGTCTTTTCCATATTATACCCTCCTAATTAAACACTACTTGAATTCCATGTTCTATAAAATCTAATTCATTAAAGAACTCTGTACATCTTCTCATTGCTTTTGCGCTATCTTCTGCTGATAGTCCAAGTCCATTAACTATTTCTGCTAATTGTCCTTTGTCTCCAGCTTGTTGAGCAGCTATAATCATTGTTCTTATTTGTTTTGCTTTATCTTCAGCACCATCGCCAGTAAGAATACCCTTTAAATTATCAGTAAAGGTTGAACCTTTAGATCCTGTTAATCCATCTTTGATGGTATCTACTGCATCTGTATACCAACCAGCAAGTTTTGTATCTCCATCAACTGGTATTTTTATAGTATAACCTCTACCTGATAAGTTGTCATATGTTATAACTTCACCAATACGTTCGTTAATTGCATATATATTAGCTTCAGGTGATTTTAGAGGATCTACTATTGTAGATGTAGCGTGGTAAATTGTTCCTGAATTATCAATTGTTGAATCAAACCTAACATTGTCTTCACCAGCATGAATGATTTTACTCATTCTAGATTCGATTGGTTCGCCTGTTTCAACTATTGTATCTGAAATCTTATCTGCTCCGATGAATGATGCATCCACATTGCTATCAGGTATTGTATAAACAGGTGGTGTAACATCAGCTGATGGTAATGGCTCTACTTCTATATGGACTGTTCTTCCTGTTTGCATTATTGTATCGCCAAGATCATTAGTTATGATTTCTGACATGGCATCGCCATCTCTGATACACATTGCTTGTTTTTGTAGTTTGGCGAATTCATCTGGATCTTCGATTAATTGATATAATCTTGCCTTAGCAACAGGATCCATTCCTTCGCCTCTACTATATTGTAACGCTTCATCCAATTTGTCAACACATGATCTCCACTCGTCTGGGTCACTCATGTGTTTTATACCAGATGTTGATTTACTATGGCTCATTGCCAATAGTGCTATTCTTTCAGGATCTGTTCCTTCCGGTGCTAGATCATATTGAATAACTGCTATAGCTGAGTTTAATGGGTGATTTGATCTTGCTTTTCCACCCTTTAAAGTTTCCATCCATCCTAGGTCTTTATCTTTGTAAACTCCTCCGGCCATACCTAAGTCATGGAAGTATGAAGCTAAACTTATTTCTGCCAATTCATCTTCAGTAAGATCTGAAATGTTCTTACCAAGTTTTTCTGCATATCTTTGAACTGCTCTAGTATGCAATTCGGCATGCTCTCTATATGATGTGAATGTACTTACGAATCTACCATTAGCTAATTGTTTTTCTTGTTCGAAAATTAATGCTAATCTTTCTTCTTTTTCTAAACTCATCATTACTCTAGTTGTTGTTCTAACTCTATCAGCTGTTTTAGCTCCATCACCTATATCTAGAATATGGTGCGCTAATTCTTCGGTAGTCATACCTTTGACTGCACTTTCAATTACTTTTTGGTCATTTATTTTAACTAAATCATTTAAGTTTAATTCTCCGGCTTCAATTTTGGTTCCAATTGTTAATCCTAATTCTACTTTTTGAGCTTCATCTAAACATCCAGCAATTTTCGTAGCATTAGTTTCATCAATCGCTAATAATTTGCTTGCCATTTCTTCACCAGAGTAAGCACCTAATGCTGAACTTATTACTGTTTGATCTCCTAGTTTAGCTAAATCATTTAAGTCCATGTCTCCATCTAGAACTTTAACTCCAATATCTAAACCTAGATCTGCTTTTTGAGCATCATCTAATAATGAAACCATCTTAGCTGCTCCATCATCATCTAATTGTCTTATTGTTTTTAATAAATCATCACCTTGGATTTTTGATACAGCACTACCCGTTATAACATCATCTCCAAGGGCAAGGATTTTTGACATATCCGTGTCTCCAGATGATAATCCTGCTCCAAGAGTTGCACCTAAACCAATCTTTTGGGTATCATCTAAGAATCCTAGTACTCTTTGAACATTTTTATCATCTAAACCTTTTAATTGATCCGCTAATTCTTCACCAGATAATAAATCTGTTAATTTTCTTACTGATTCATCACTTAAGTTAGTATAGTCGCTCAACTTAGCAGCATCATCAGGATCTAATATCTTTTCAGCAAGTTTAATTGCATTATCATCAGACATCTTGAAGTTAGTTACATACCCTCTTAAAGCATCTTCGGCAACATTTAATCCTAAAGCCCACACATATGATTTTGCAAGATCCCAAGCTGCTTCAGCAGTAAATGGTTTATCTCCTCTAATATATGGAAGAACTTTTTCACCGGTCATCATTGCACTGGCAGCATAGTTTCCTACACCATTCCATCCGGTTAAACCTTCTTTTAACGCTTTCTTCCAGAAGTTTTTACTAACTACTTCTTTTACTAATTGATGAACTACTTCTTTACCGCCTAATGTTGAAGCGGTTTTACCAATTTCAATAAATCCTTTACCAAGTTTTCCTGTTGCATACCAGCTAAGTCCTGTAACTCCACCACTTAAAGCTATCATTCCTTCTTGTAATAGAGTCGTATCGGTACCATTTTGTTGGTATGTACTTTCAGCTGATTTACCTAAACCTACTAAGGCACCAACAGCAAAGGTTGCTGCGCCACCAGTAAAGATGGTTAATGCTGTTGCAGCTGCAATTTCAGCTGCTTTTTCTGATATGTTCATTATTTTCTTAGCAGCTTCACTATCGTATTTCATCATTGATTTTTCATTTATATATCTACCAACTTCGGTCTTTTCATAGAACCATTTATTGGCTTCACCAACCCAGTCAACTGCAATAAATTCTTTAACATCTTTATCAGCTTGTTTTCCCCAGTCGATTATATCTTTTTCAGCTTCTTTAGCACCGAATAAACCAGCTACTTTACCTACTAGCCATGATCCTCCTTCAACTATTTTTCCACCGCACCATGCTAGTCCATCTACAACATGTTCTCCAAGCTTTGTAACACCACTTGTTATAGTTGTCGCGAGAACCGTGCCGGTAGCCGTCAGTTTTTCAAAACCATCAATAGCTAGTTGTCCTAATTTACCTCCAATTGTTACTGCATTTTTAGCAGCATTTGCTGCTGTTTCAGCAAGGTTATTACCAGGACCTAACAAGTTTTCAGAACACCATGTTTTAACGTCTTTTACAACTTTGGCTCCTGTTTCATAAATTGCTTTTCCAGTGTTTACAAACCAATCGCCAATTCTAGAAAAAAGTCCTTTTTTTGGTTCTTCAACTTGTTGAGTTGTTTCAGGCACAGATGCCTCTTCTTCTAAAGATAAGTCTACTTCTTCTATGTCATAAGTGTTTCCAGTATTATTAGTTTGATATGAACTTGTGGATACTTGCTCGTAATTACTATTTACTGAAGGGCTACTTACTGAACCTATACTACTTGAAGTATCAATGTCAGTTCTTGAGCCACCACCGTCATTCATATTAATTGTTGTTCCTACTACTTCCATGTAATCACCACATTCTAGTTTTCTCTAATTATATTATATATTATTAAGGTTTTTTTTTAAACCTTTTGTTGAATTATCATACACTTTAATAATATAATATTTATAGAATATGGAAGTGATTTCATGCAATTGACTCAAGAATTTATTAAAATTGATTCTGTAAAGGAAGGCATAGTAGACTATATTAACAATTTAATCATAATGTATATGCCTTATATGAGTGGTAGACCTAAAATTATTGGTAAAGACCCTTTAAAGTCTGAGTTCAAAAGATTAAGAGCATTAGTTAAAACTACCCAAGATTGCAATGATATTAATGGTTTTTATACTATTAAACAAGCTGTTGAGAATGTAGAGTCTTCTATTGAATTAAGGATTAGAAAAGAAAGAATTGACGCTTTAAGCTCTAGAGAAGTTGCATTAGTAAATCGTGGCTACGATGTAGATGATGTTATTAGATTATCTTATTTTACCGAAAGCCAAGCTCAAATTATTGCTAATAATATTTTTAATAGAATTACAAAAAATTGTGAAAGAGTAAAATATCCTGTTTGTTATTTCTTAGGTGGACAACCTGGATGTGGTAAGAGTACAGCATCTATGCAATTAAAAGCCAAATATGGAAATGGTGGTATTGTTGATGTTGGAATCGATAATTATAGAACATATCATCCTAATTATTTAGAAATAGAAAAATGTATAAAAAAATATTGGGAAGGAAAACAACCTGATGATAATAGTTCTCCTGGAAATGATATTGCAGATTTTACTCATGCATTTGCTGGTAGGATTAGCGATATTCTAGCAGATAAGTTGATAGCAAAAGTTGATGGTAAATCTTATAATATTGTTATGGAATGGGGTATGAGAACTCCTACTGAACCTATAAAAAGAATGAAAGAATTCAAGAGTCTTGGATATCGAAACTATGTTGATTTTATTGCAGTACATGAAGATATCTCATATGAAGCTTGTAAGTTACGAGCTGATATCATGAATGATCATAATCATATAGTCAGAAGAGTTCCAAAAAGTTTCCATGATTTAGCTGTTTCAACTCTTCCAGAAAGTAGTTCTATTATCTATGAAGAAACAATGGTTAAAGATAATGCAGTTGAAGATTTCTTGATTACATCAAGAGTCGGAGATATATTATGGAATAACAAAATGAGTGATTCTCCTAAAGATACTTATTTCAATGTATTACATAATCCCGAATTATCTGTTGGTATGATTAATCATGAAGATATAGCAAGATTATCGTATTTAACCGAAGCCTTAGGATTTAGTAGTGAAGAAGTAGAAAAAACTAATTCAAAATAAAAAAGACAGAATTTATTGATTCTGTCTTTTTATTATTTCACTTCATTTCATGCTTATTCCATGATGTTCTTCTATATATCTTTCGTGATCTGCCAAAGTTTGTTCAAAGTTTTCTTTAACAAAATCCACTCTTTGCAATAAATCTTTTTCAGTTTGTAGTCTTTCTTTAAGAGTTTCTAGTAATTTTCTACAATCAATATTAAATGGAGATTTGCCATTTGCTTGAGAGTCTAGTTGATACTCTAATACTTTTAATCCATTATCGATTACATATGCTACTCCAGCTGTTTCAAATATTTCTTTTAATCCACTATATGTTTTATTTGCTAAGTCCAATTCTGGCTTTTCCATAAATAATTCATATAATGAATTCATTATCGCTCCCACAGCTAGAGTGTTTTCTCTATTGGCGTTCTGCGTTTCAACTTTGTATAACCCTACTCCACCAAATAATTGAAACATTTGATTTTTATTTGCTGCAATTTCAACGACTTGTTTAGCAAGTTTTTTTAGTTCATCATAATTATTCATCTATATACCTCCTATTAACGGTCAAATAATCTTCCGACTATGCCAGCTCCATCTATACCGCTTGTAATTGATTTAATTTTTATTATAGCATCAGAAATCGTTTGTGTCACTGTAGAACCATCAATTACTAACTGAGTTTTATCTAATATTCTTTGTGGTATTAAAGCTTCGTATGATCCACCGCTTGTTTTTCCACCAGGTACCCAATCACCAATAAATGATCCTTCTAAATTACCTCTTGGCATTTGTAAGTCTTTTACATCTACTATTTGTTCTATTGAAACAATTTCACCCTTACTAACGTCTACACCACCTAATGCTTTTGATAGTAAATCTCTATCTATGCTTCCATCTGATAGAGTTGCTGCTTGCATTACTTTTTTGTAATCTTGCTCACTCATAACGAACATTCCTTCTGATCTTCCTACATTTCCATTCATTTGTGGTTTAGAAGATAAGCATCCTGCTTCGGTAGTTTGGAATGCATAAACCTTTGCTTTTCCATCGACAGCTCCCCAAGCACTTTCCCACTCTTGAATTGCTTTGTCTGATAGATAAGATTTTGGATCGGCATCACTTTGTATTAATCTTAATACTTCGTCTGAACTCACGCCTTCTCTTAACATTCCGGTTCTTTCCATTTGTTCTAGTTGATCTATAGTTGCGTCAGCAACATGCTCTGCATATGCTTTTCTTAAAGCAACTAAACTTCCGTCATCAGTGTTTATTTTTTGGAACGAATCAATTTCAGCTGTTTGTTGGGCAGCACTTAGTTTATCAAAAGCACCTGCGCCATGTTTAGCATCATAGTTTTGTTGTGTTCCATACTTAATTGCACTTTGATCTGACCAATATCCATTTTTATCTTCAATTACTAATCTTCTATAATTATTCTTAGTAATCTCAGCTACATCTGTTCCGTATAGTTTCTTCGCTGTATCAAAATCCATACCTTTTACATCTGGATGATTTTTGCTTAATTCAGACATAACTTCCATTTCTTTAAATTCCTTTGAGATTCTTTCTGTGCTTCTTATATTCTTAGCTCTGATTGAATCAATCACTTCATCAGCCATATCATCGCCATATTTAAATAAATCCTTGCTAGATAGCGATGTTCCTGGAGACAATATATCTTCTCCAAATTGTTCAACGAATTTCGCCCTTTGACCATCGTCCATAAAACTTAGTATTCTGGCTTTTGCAAGATCATCCATTTCGTCCATGCCTTTATAGATTTCATCGCCTGTTAAACAATCTATTACTTTTTTCGCTGATTCATCTGTTAAATCTTCTAGTTTTGATAGTTTTGTCGTTGTACTAGGATCTAATATATCTTCTGCCATTGCTAGAGCATCGTCATCAGATAATGCTCTTCTAACAGTTGTTTCCACTCCTTCGGCTGCGTCTTCTAGAGTTTCTCCAGCCTTAGCTGTCATGCCAGATGCATCATCAGCTAAATCATCTAAGGCATCCGCTGCTTCATCTAATTTTTCTGTAGCATCTCCGGCTACATCTTCAATTTTTGATGCATGTTCCATTAGGTCTTCTGTAACATCTTCGGCAACATCCCCAGCTAGAGCAGCTGCTCCCATAGCTTTCGCTGCTTTTGCTGCTGCACGTTCAGCAGCTTTTTGTGCTGATATTTCTCTATAATGACCCATCTTGTCACCATTAATTCCACCAACATATCCTCTTAAGGCATCTTCAGCTACATTTAATCCTAGATTTTTTAAATAAACTAAACATAGTTTACCAAATGCTTGAGGAGTAAATTTCTCTTCGCCATTTAAATATGGAATTAAATCTTGACCAGTCATCATAGCACTGGAAATATAGTTTCCTATACCATTCTTTCCTGTTAATCCTTCTCTTAAGGCATCTTTCCAGAATTCTCTACTAAATATATCTTTAGCTAAAGAACTTACTACATGTTTAGCTCCTTTAGCTGCGACTTCTTTACCTATATTTATAAAACCTTTACCAAGTTTTCCGGTTGCCATCCAACTAAATCCAGTTAAAACACCAGATCCAGCAATTCCCAATTCTTGCAATAGTGTTGTATCAGTTCCGTTAGCTTGGTAAGTTTTTTCAGCTTGCTTTCCTACTCCTACTAAAGCGCCAACCGCAAAGGTTGCTGCGCCACCAGTAAAGATTGTTAATGCTGTTGCAGCTGCAATTTCAGCTGCTTTTTCAGATATTTCCATTATCTTCTTAGCAGCTGGGCTATCATACTTCATTATTGAGTTCTCATTTAGCCATCTACCTACTTCAGTATTCTCATAGAATTCTTTGTTTGCTTTACCGACCCAGTCTTCAGCAATAAATTCTTTAACATCTTTATCAGCTTGTTTTCCCCAGTCGATTATATCTTTTTCGGCTTCTTTAGCACCGAATAAACCAGCTAGTTTACCTACTACCCATGATCCGCCTTCAACTATTTTTCCACCGCACCATGCTAGTCCATCTACAACATGTTCTCCAAGTTTTGCAACTCCACTAGTAACTGTTGTAGTAAATACCGCGGCGGTCGAGGCGAATTTCTTAGCTCCATCAACAGCTAGTTGACCCAACTTACCACCAATTGCTATGGCATTATGTGCTACATTCGCTGCAGTTTCAGCAAGGTTATTACCAGGACCTAACAAGTTCTCTGAACACCATGATTTAATATCACTAACAACTTTGGCTCCGGTTTCATAAATCTTTTTACCTGCATTTACAAACCAATCGCCAATTCTAGAAAATAAACCTTTCTTTGGCTCTTCAACTTGTTGTGTGGTTTCTGGAGTAGAAGCTTCTTCTTCTAAAGATAAGTCTACTTCTTCTATATCATAAGTATTTCCAGTATTATTAGTTTGATAAGCACTTGTAGATATTGTGTAGTTTTCGTTAGCTGAAGGGCTGCTTACTGAACCTATACTACTTGAAGTATCGATGTCAGCTCTTGAGCCACCACCGTCACCCATGTTTACAGATGTTCCTACTACTTCCATCTCATCACCACCGTCTATACTATTCTATTTATATTATATATTATTTTTGTTATCTTTTTTAGTTTTTTCAAAAAATAGTGTAAACATAATTGCTATTTTTCCCTTTTATTTTCTTTAAATTAAAAAATAATTTACGTAAATAAAAAAATAAGACTTGCGTCTTATTAGATTAATGTTTTTAGTTTGCTTTCAAATTCTTTGAATTTTTCACCATCAAATCCTTTAAATAAAACTTGTTGAATTTGGCTGTGATTGAAGACAGCATTTTGATTGCTTGAAATGATTCCTTCTGGATATAGGCATCCGCTGTAGTCATAAACTTCTTCTTTGCCTTCTTCAGATACTAAGTATCCTGTAATCATTAATTCTTTTTTTCCGTTTTGTAGCATTACTACTGTTCCGATTGGTAAAAATTTTTCGTTCATATCTATTCTCCTTACTCACTAAATGGTTTTATTGAATCAACCCCAACTGGTCCATTGTTATCGAATGGGGCAGGCGCTGGTGCTGGTGCACTAGCAGATGCTTGTTCCTCAACAACTGGAGCAGGTGTTTCAGGTTGTGGTTCAGCTAATGTTTCTTCTGGTGTTGGTTCTACTGGTGTATCGTCAAGTCCAGGGTCTTCAATTGATGGTTCTTCTACCTCTTGTTCAACTGGAGCAGGTGCTGGTTCTACAGGTGTAGGCATGTCTAATGCTTCTGGTTCTTCCTCTTGTGGTTGTTCTTCCATTGGTTCTTCCACAACTGGTTCAGGTTGTACAGGAGCAGCTCCACCTTCAGATGATTCTGCAGTATCTTCTTGAACTGTTTGAACATTTTCGGCATTTACTATTTCATTTAAAGCAGCAACAAATTTCTCTGTTTCTTCGTTACTATATCCAGGTTGGATAATTTCAGCAATTTGTTCAGTATTAAATACTGCTGTTTGATTGCTGGCAACTATACCTTCTGGGAATAAACAAGCAGAGTAATCATATATTTCATCAGGTTTACCTTTTGTTTTAGGTAAATAACCGGTAATCATAATCTTTTTTGTTGCATTTTTTAACAATACTACAGTACCGATTGGTAAAAATTCTTTCTTCATGTTACCACCCTTTTACACTTTTACATTCTTATTCTATCATATTTTTACTTATTGTATCAATGGTTATATTTTCTTTGATACACTAAACATTAATTTTTCTCTTAATTCACTTTTGATGTTTACAAATTCATCTTTAATAACATCAAAATTTTCTTTGCAAATACATAAACCATCTATTTTTACATTTGAATTAGTGTAATCATATAAGTTTTTAGAATCTTCTTCTAGAGTTCTTAATTTTGCTCTAATTCTTTGTAAATTATTAAGCATATAACGATACTTTATTCTTTTTACTTCATCTGTCATTTAACATTCTCCCCTAATTCTTCGAATGACTTCTCGTAAGACTTAGTAGCTTCACGATAACCAATAACAGTTTTTCTCAGTACTTCAATAAAGTTTTCGTTATTTTTATTTATTGTATTTGCTTCAGCATTTATACTATCTATTTTTCTTTCGAATTTGTCTCTTGTTTTGGATCTATACATATTATTAAGTCTTGCAAAAGACTTTTTAATATCTTCTAGTTGTTTATTTGATTCTCTTACATAAAAAGAACACTTTTGAATTGTATTATTTATTTCTCTTTCAGCTAACATATACTACACCTCCGGTAAATATAAGTTAATATCAAATACTTTTACTGGATCTATATCATAGCTAGCAAGTTGAATCTTAACTTCTTTCTCTATATTAATTATTGTATCTAGCGCTTCTTTTACTTTTTGTTTAGTTGCTATATAGTCATTTTTTAATTTATATAATCTATTAATTTGACTATTTATAAGTGGCCTTTCTTCAGCACAAAAAGATGTATCTAGATGCTCAAATAGAACTATTAGTTCACTTGTTTCATTGATACACTTGTTGAATTTAGCTAATATATTGTCTCTTTCTTCGATATTTACATAGATTTGTTTACCTATTTCACGATATTTATTTTTAATGTATTCAAATATTCTAAAAGTTTTTAAAATGGCATTATAATGATTTGTTTCAGCATATTTTTCAAATTTTATCTCATTAAAAAATTCCTTAGCGTGGGCATCTTCTTTCCAATAGAAAGAAGCATCGCTAAGTTCTTTAAACAAATATAAGTAGTTTTTTTCGTAGTCATTTATTAGTTTACCTAATAATTCTACTTCTTTTTCGATGTCTTTTGTTTTGATGTATATCATTTAAACCACCATTTTTTTCCAAATATATAACAATTATCCAGAGATAGTTATCATATATTTAGAAAAAAACCGAGGTTTTTTTCTAATTATTATAACTTTTATTAAACTAGAATGCTTGTTCGTTAGCTCTAGCAATATTTCTAGAATCGTCAACAGCAACTTTAGCAACTTTCTTAGTAGCTGTACCTAATTCTTTAGCTACACCAGCGATACTATTTTTAATCTTGCCCATAGAAGCTGTATATTTTTGTTGTTGATTTCCACCATAGAAACCACTATCAGCAGCAGCTTTTTTAGCTTTTTCAAGGATCATTTCAGTTTGTTTTTGTAATGTATCCATTGCTGCTTTAGCAGATTCGATAGCTGCTTCATTTGTGATACCGATAACAGTACCTGTAAATGCACCTACTGGATTAATTAAGAATCTTAGTGGGTGGTGTGCTACAGCTTGGAATACTTTAGCTCCCTTTAAGAATCTCTTTTCATAATTTCTTGCATTTTGAGTTACAGTATCATTGATACTTTGGAATACTTTTTGAACTTCATTAGCAGAATCCTTAACAGCAGGAATTAAATTTTTGTTAATGAATTCAACACAGTCTTGTCCTTTCCATCCATCTTGGATTTGTTTAATAGCTTCTTGAACTCTTTTTTGTAGTTCATCCATTAAGCTACCATATTCATTTTCAACTTTTTGTAAAGATCTTGTTGCAACTGCACCATCAAGATAACTAACTTGTGCCATATTAATTTTTCCCTCTTTCTAAAATAACATTCTTCCTATGTTTATTTTCTAATTAGATTATACCATTGTCAAAAAAAAGCAGCAATATTTTTTGTTTGCTGCTTTACATTTGTTTTTTTAATAGTATTAATTCTGTACCATTTCTTATGTCAGTATCGGCGATAATATCGTTACTTGGATAGATAACTCCTGTTTCTGTATTAATAAAAATATAGTTATCTTTGGTGCTTAAGTTAACACCAACCATGTCAGATATTACTTTTGAAATAAGTTTGCTTATTTTCCATACTTGTTCGTTTACTGGTAAGAAGACATCAAAAGAATTACCAATTTCTGGTACTACTATGTTGACTAGGACTTTATTGTTCATCTTCGTCACCATCCTTTGCGTTGAAGTCTAGCATTTGAATACTATATGCTGTTCCTTCTTCTATATAGTAACCAATATCATTTTTAACATCTTTATTCATTTCTTTGTCGAAGTTGTTGTATTTGAATAAGCCTTGGTCTCCCATTCCTTTACCTACCCAGACACCAGCGTCTTTAGTAAAGAAGTTATACCAGTTTTCATATCCGTAATCATTAAGTTTGTTTTGATCTTCAAATAGTATTACTGGCATCTTTTCATATTCTTTTAATTTGTCGAAAAGTTCTTCTGCTTTCATGCTATCATCTAGTTTACTAATAACCTTATATATATTATAGATTATCAATAATAGGTTAGCATGTTCTGGAGGTCCTTCTTCGATTTTCTTATCAATATAAGAGATAATCTTGTCAATTACATTATCGAAGTCATTATTATAGTAATTAGATGCAAATTCTTTATGATCTTCTAACATTCCGTTACCATCGATAATAATGCTACCAATGCCTTTAATTTCTTTAACTTCTTTAACTATACTTTGTGCTATGCCAAGTAAGTTATCTACTTTATTAGCACTTATTACAAATCCTAAGTTCTTTTCAAGATTAATGCTTACTGGTTCAAGATCTTTTTTGAACATTGCAACTGGTAATGCAGATAAGTCTGTCAAGTACTTCTTAACATCATCTAATCTAATATGTTCAGGTAATGATGGAATTTGTACTGCAGTGTTTGGATTCGCTGCTTTTACCTTTTCTAAGGTTGCTCTAATATAATCATTCTGTTTGTCTGGATCTTCAACTAGAGAAGCAGTTTGGAATTCATGGATTACATCTTTATCTAGGAATAAACCACGTCCAAATAAATCTCTAGGAACTAAGTTAGTTCTTACACTGAAGATAGTTGCATAATCCATAGAGTCTTTTAAGTGTAATACATATTGACTCTTGAAATTACCACTAATTCTTGAGTTTATTGAATGATCACTAGCTGCTGTAAGAACAAAGACAATACCATATCTTTCTGAATCTCTTAATAGATCTGGTAATTCATCGATTACATCGTCATGGTTTTCATATAGTGTATCGAAATTGTTTATCATTACCATGATGACTGGTTTTTTAGTTGAACTTTGCTTTAGGTAGTTTTTAAACTCTCCACCATATTCAACTAATTCTCTTTTTCTAATATCTCTTTCTGTTCTAATAAGTTTTAGTAAATTTTGATATTTTTCATCTTCACCTACAAATACCATACCACCAATTTGTGGATATTGCATTATTGCACGTAAAGATTCTGAACCATAATCGATGATATATATATTTAATTCTTCTGATTTATGGCTTGTTACTCCTGACATAATCATTGTCAATAATATTTTTTCTCTTTCAGCACCATCTAAACCAAAAACTAATGTATTTCCATCTTCTAATAGGTTATATACTACTTTTCCTTGCTCTTGTAATTCTGGAGCATCGTATTCACCTATTGTTAGGTTTATATTATATGGTTCATGTGTAATATTATATTTCTTTTCAGTATTTTCTATAGTTATTGTTTCTGGGACATTATCTAACCATAGTGTTCTAGCGTATTTGTTAGTTTGCTTAGCTGCATTAATGATTTCGTTCATTACTGCTGCTAATTGTTCACCTTGCGCTTCTACTTTAGTATTCTTTTGACTGTCTTGAATACTCTTTATTATTTGACCATTATTAGATATAAAGTTAATACTCTTATCTATTTGTTTAATGATCTTGTCTGACGGATAATACTTAGCTCCGCACCATCCAGATTGACCTAAAGCAAAGTATTCGTCATAACCAACTTGTAAGAAGAAACGTCCAGTTTGTTTTAAACTAGCTGCATCTGGTCTCTTTAACATTTCATTACTATCAGATGCGTCTTGTACTTTCAAACATACTCTAAATTTAGTATTTGACCAGATTTGATCATCTACTACACCACTTGGTTTTTGTGTTGCTAGAATTAAGTGAACACCAAGTGAACGACCGATACGGGCAACACTGATTAAGTTATCCATGAATTCTGGTTGTTGAGATTTCAACTCGGCGAACTCATCGGAAATTATTAATAAGTGTGGTATTGGTTCTTGAAGTTTACCTTCATGGAAGAATTTTTGATATTTATATATGTCTATTGTTGATTCTCCTAAAGCGTCACGCGCTGTATTAAACATAGCTTGTCTTTTCTTAACTTCACTATCGATACTTACTAATGTTCTAGACATTTCTGCTTTGTCTAAGTTTGTAATAGTACCAGCTAAGTGTGGTAATTTAACACCGGTTTGTTTGTTTTCAAAAGCTCCTGCTAAACCTCCACCTTTGTAGTCGATTAAAATGAATGCTACATCATCTGGACTGTAATTCATTGCTAAAGATAGAATATATGTAATAATGAATTCTGATTTACCTGAACCAGTCATACCAGCAACTAAACCATGTGGTCCATGGAATTTTTCATGAATATCTAGATATAAATAGTTACCATCTTCATCTAAACCAACTTCTGCTTTTAAAGATGCTACTGAGTCATTATTACTCCATCTATTTAATACATTTAATTGTTCTACTTTACCAACTTTTTCCATTTCTAGGAATGCTACAGCATTTGGTAATTGATTAGCTGTACCAGCAGTTTCAACAGGAATGTTAGATAGAATTCTAGTTATTTCCATCATGTCTATATTCTTATTAATCTCGTCTTGGAAGTTAATAACATCTTGAGATTCATAAGAATTTCTTAGAATTCCTGATGTTCCATCTGATATATTTATAAAGTTTGAACATTTACTTGGTAAGTTACTTAGGTTACTATCGACGAAGATAGTTGTATACCCTAAATTAATATCACTATCTGTTAATGTTTTAAAGAAAGGTATTTTCTTTAATAATGAATAGTTTTCACAAATAATGATGTAATATGGATTAACATTTTTAATATTAGTCTCTCCGGCTATTTGCATACGATAATTTAATTCGTTGATTAAAGCATCTCCAAGTACTTTAGCTTCTTCTTGGCTACCAGAGAAATATCTAATGTTCTTATTATCATCAAAGCAATAATTACTGAATCGAATATATTTCCAATGATCTACGTGTTCTTCATCTGTAAATATCATTATTTTTAATTCATCATAACAGTAGAATGTCATTAGTTGTAATAAAATATTATCGACAAATCCAACAGCTTTATCTGCTTGACCCATTACTGCTGTCATGTAATTTTCAAACAAGTTATAACCTAGAGGCGCATTTTCTATTACTTTATATTCTGCTACTAAATTATCAGTTACTTTTCTTAATTCTCCTTGATCTAGTGAGAAACCTGCTTCTGGATATTCTATTTTTACATCTAATGGAACTGTTCCAGTTCCTACTCTTACTACTAAGAAATCATCTTGGTCTTTTCTTTTATCCCATAAACCATTTCCTTTAGAAGAGATGGATTTAATACATTCATCTAGATTTATTAAGTTTTCTTGTAAGATACCAGCT
>Ga0310697_10002024_pt1 | contig 22277 bp, 20 predicted proteins | sample 172DNAGHGlowgp2_FD_203883 | JGI IMG/M metagenome (GOLD analysis project Ga0310697, IMG submission 203883) | Sheep rumen microbial communities from Palmerston North, Manawatu-Wanganui, New Zealand - 1728 DNA GHGlow gp2 (v2) (version 2) | ecosystem: Host-associated > Mammals > Digestive system >... | reverse complement strand
CTTTATTATAATAATGTGAGTAAAAAAGTGGGTCGTACCGATGATTTGGTGAAAACTCCTGTTTCACACGATAAGGGCGTCCTCCGTCTTTGTAATCCACCGGCTTTTGTAAGCTCCCCTATACAGGGTAATAGCATGGCCCGCCATTGACAAGAGAAACATTCCCGGTTTTTATGATTATTGTAGAGTATCCCGATCTATCAGGTACGACCCATATCCGTAGGTGGTCAGCGGGAGAGACATGTCAAGACCACCTCAGCAGTGAGCGGGATACGGGAATCGAACCCGCCTCCCAGGCTTGGGAAGCCCGTGCACTACCGATGTGCTAATCCCGCTGAATAAGGTCCATTGAATCTCTCTCTCTCCTTGAGCCGATACCCGGACTCGAACCGGGGACCCACGCATTACGAATGCGTTGCTCTACCAACTGAGCCATATCGGCAGCCATTGCACTGGGCTGTTCCCTGAATTGCGGGTGCAAAGGTACTAATTATTTTTTGTACCGCCAAACTTTTTCCCAATTATTTTCTTACACCACTGTCACTTGCGTTGCATGCGCTGCCGCTGCAGCTCCTCGGCCTGCTTCTGCATGGCCTCAAGACGGGCTGCCAGTCCCGACTGCTTCTTCGGGTTGTTCTTGTTTTCGCGGTAGCGTGCCTCGAGTATTGCCAGCAGCTTCTCGTCGTTGGTGGTCTTTCGTAGCGTCCACATGATAGCTGCCGAGAAGAACAGCGACACGAAGTAGTAGAAGTTCAGACCCGAGCTGTAGTCGTTGAACATGAAGAAGAACATCACCGGCATGAGATACATCATCCACTGCATCATCTTCATCTGCTCGGCCTGCTGCCCTACCATCTGGTCGCGCTGCTGACGCATCGTCATATAGCTGTAAAGCACGTTCGACACGCAGAACAGTATGCACGTCAGTGACAGGTGGTCGCCGATGCCCCAGACGTGGGTGCCCCATTCCACGATGGGGTCGTAGGTCGACAGGTCGTCAATCCACAGGAACGACTCGCGGCGAAGCTGTATGGCGTTGGGCACGAAGTTGAACATCGCTATCCAGATGGGCATCTGTATCAGCATCGGCAGACAGCCCGACAGCGGACTGACACCGTACTGCGAGTAGAGCTGCATCATGGCCTGCTGCTTCTGCATCTGGTCCTCAGGCTTGTCGTACTGCTTCGTCGCCTCGTCGAGCTTCGGTTTCAGCACGCGCATCTTAGCCGACGACATGTAGCTCTTCTTCACCATCGGAAACGTGATGGCCTTCAGCAGCAGCGTGATGAGTATCAGTACCACACCCATCGAGAAGCCCCACGAGGTGAGCCAGTCGAAGACGTAGATGGTGAACCAGCGGTTGATGATCCTGAATAGCGGCCATCCTAAGTAGACGAGCTGCTCCAGGTCCAGTTCCTTGCCGAAGCGGCTCTGCTGCTCCACATCTTTTATAAGACGGAAGTCGTTGGGGCCTATGTACATCTCGAACTCCGACGGACGACGGCCCGTGGGGTCGAAAGGTGTCTTCATCTTTGCCTCGAACTGCTTAAGGAATCCCGAACCTTTCTCCTGCGGGATGCTCGTCATCAGCGCGTTGGCGGCGATGTCGTCGCGTGCTATCAGTGCTGCCGAGAAAAACTGGTTCTTGAAGGCCACCCAGTCCAGTGCCTCCTCTATCTTCTCGTCGCGCTTCTCGCTCGTCTCGTTCAGGTAGTCGGTGTCTCCGTCCTTCTCCTTATAGGTCAGCGTCGAGTAGCGGTTCTCGAACGTGAAGCCACGCTCCTGCTGGCGCGCCTTGTCGCGCCAGACGATGTCCATCTCCTTATAGCTCGGTGCAAAGATGCCCTGCATGCCGTTGGCCTGGAGACTGAAGTGCAGCAGGTAGTCCGGGCCGAGGTAGTAGTCGAGCACCAGGCTGCCGCCGCCCGCCGCCTTGGCAGTCATCGTCACCGTAGTGTCGCTGACGTTCGACGGGGTGAAGAACAGGTCCTCGGTTATGATGTTGTCCTGCTTGCCGGCAAGCATGAAGGTCATCTGCTGGGTGTCGCCGTCAAACAGCGTGACGTCGGGCTCGGTGTTGTCGGCATTCTGGAATCCCTTGATGACGGCCTTCGACACAGTGCCGCCTTTGGTGTTCAGCGTCAGCTCTACCTTGCCGTTCTTGAGAACTAATGTATGCGCGTCGCCGCTGAGGGAGCTGAAGAACAGGGCCGTAGTGTCGGCCTGTGCCAGTGAGTCGGCACGGGCCTCGCGCTCTGCGCGGGCCATCTGCTCCTTAACTTCCTTGTCGCGCTCCAACGCGGCTATGCTATCCTGCTGACGCTGGTATGTCTCTATCTCCTCCTGCGAGGGCTGGTTCCACCAGCTGAACCCTATGAGTACCAGACCGATTAGAACGAATCCGATAAGTGTGTCTCTATTCATATCTCTCTCTGTTTTTTCTCTGAACTCTAAACTCTAAACTCTGAACTTTCATTCATTTTGGCCGCAAAATTACAAAAAAATGGCGGAATAATAGCAAACTGTTGGTAAAAATTAGTAACTTTGCAGACAGATTATGAAAAAACTCGCAATTATATTCGCAGCATGCTCCGCACTCAGTGCCGCTGCTGCAACGGAAAACGACAGCGTCGACGGACGCTACTACCGACTGTTCACACCGTTGACGTTCTACCACTCGGTAGCAACCGACAACCTCAGTCTCACGACCGACGAAGAGGCCGACGACACCGACCGCGCCATCAGCCAGGCACTGCTCAGCATCTACCTCAACCGCCCCGACCTCGTACAGTCCACCGACTCGCAGCTCGACGAGTCGGGCTCCCTGCGCGAGGACATCGACGAACCGATAGTACAGGAGGTGGAGCTCGTCGAGTATGCCGAGCCCATGCCCGAGGAACCGCAGATAGCACCTGCCGAGGTGGTCGTCACCAAGCCTAAGTTCTGGACGCGCAAGGGCGACGGATACCTGCAGTTCATGCAGAACTTCATCAGCGGCAACTGGTACAAGGGCGGCGAGTCCAACTACTCGCTGCTCGGAAGCCTGACCCTCGAGGCCAACTACGACAACAAAGGCAAGTGGAAGTGGGACAACAAACTCGAGGCAAAGCTCGGATTCCTTACTGCCAGGTCCGACTCGCTGCACAAGTGGAAGTCCAACGAAGACCTCCTGCGTCTTACCTCGAAGGTAGGCCTGCAGGCCACCAAGCGGTGGTACTACACGCTGCAGCTCATCGCATACACGCAGTTCGCACGTGGACTGAAGTCCAATGACCACCGCACCTACTCCGACTTCTTCTCGCCCTTTAACCTCAACGCCGGTCTCGGTATGGATTATAAGGTGGAGGCTTTCAACAAACGGCTCACCGGTACCGTCAACCTCTCGCCCCTGGCACTCAACTACCGATACGTCGACCGTAACTGGTTCCCCAACCAGAACTCGGCAACGCCTACCGACTACAGCTGGTTCCCGTCGCGCCACGGTCTCGATGCCGACAAGCACTATAAGCTCGACCCAGGCTCGCAGATAACGGCTGACCTCACGTGGAAACTTTCTGAGACGGTCACGTGGAAGAGCCGCTTCTGGGCCTTCACCTCTTATGATAATACGCAGGTGGAGTGGGAAAATACTTTCCAGCTCAAGGTCTCGAAGTACATCTCCGCCAACATCTTCCTCTATCCGCGTTTCGACGACGGCAACGTCTACGACGACGACCTCGGATACTGGCAGTTCAAGGAGTACACTTCGTTGGGGCTCTCATATACATTCTAAATAGTTTTTCTTAATTTCAGCCTACACTGCCTGCACTCCTTCACTGAACACTGATTACCAGCGACTTACAACGGCGGCTTTAGTGTAGGAGTGTAGGCAAAACGGCAAAAAAAGCCGTTTCACACTCCCGATTTTTGGGGCATCTTTCCCGATTGGGGTATTTCCCGTCATTTTGACCAATGATTGTTCCTCAATACTCATGGTTTATTTCCAAATAGTCGTGGAGTATTGAAAAATAGTCGTGGAGTATTGAAAAATAGTCGTGGAGTATTGAGCAATAGTCGTGGAGTTGCTATTTGTACCTATGCTTTATGCTGAATTATGTAGCGACTCATTAAAGGAAAAGCAGTTCCTACGTCCGAACGTATTTTGCCCTCAGGTAGTTGGCAAAGATGCGGGCGGCACTCTCAACCTTGGCTGCACAGGGCCGTTGCTTGTAGTACTCGGCGGTACGTGGCGAGGCGACATAGCTGGCATGTGCTTTCACGTAGCCTTTCAGTCCCAGGATTTCTGCACAGATGAGGCTGCCATTCTCGGCTTCCGAATGTGCTAAGAGCTCCTGTACAACCTTGTAGCATGCCGACTTCCCGTCGCTGTCGCTGCCCGCAGTCTGCCCGCAGTCTAAACCCACTAACATGACGATAGCCGATACTGCGCCGCACATCATGCGCAGACGGCCTACGCCGCCTCCAAAGCCCGCAGCGATCTTCTTGGCTAATACGTCATCCAGGCCGTACATGTCGGAAAAGGCTGCTACCACACTCTGGCAGCAGCCATATCCCGACATGAAATTCTCGACGGCTCGGGCTATCCTCTCGTCCAGTTCTTGTATGACTATCTTCATAGGAAAAGCGGTCAGTTGGAAAAACGGAAGCCGGTCTTCACCACACCGTCGCCGTAGATGGTCTTGAAGTCGTCGCGCATGGAGATGACATGGTAGCCGGCCTGACGCCACTGCTCAGCCAGGGTGAGGGCTTTTTCGCGGTTGGCATGGTCGCGGGCGTCATCGTCGGCAATGAGCATGAAGGCTGCCGACCTGTATCTTGAATTGCTCAGCGCATAGTTGTGCATGGCCATGTCGCCACTGCTGTTGCCGAACGACAAGACGGGCACCTTGCCTATTTCCTGCGATATCTGCAGCACCTTGTTGGTCTTCAGGTTCTTGATGATGAGTTCGTCTGTACGTATGAGGTCCTCCTCGCGCCCCATAGTGTAGTTCACACCTTCAACCGTGCCCTGACTGGCGGAGCGCAGCTTCACGTCCATGCCGATGACACGGTTGGGCTCGATGCCGATAGTGCTGGTAAGGGCACGGCAGATGAAACGGTCGGAGCCCGAGACAACATAATAGGTGAAGCCGTGATCCTTCAGGTAGTCGAACACCTCGAGCATCGGCTTGTAGAAGCTCTGGCCGTAGGTCATGCCCGAAAAACCGTTGGCAGGCTGCTGGGCGTAGGCCTTGACATAGGCATCGAAATCGGTCAGCGTCATGCCTGCATAGGCCTTGGCGGCGGCGTAGGCATGCTTCATGTCAAAGTGGTCGGGCAGCTTCGTGCCGTTGCGTACGAAGTCGCGTATGTCCTGAGCAGCCTCTCTTACTTCATCCGGGGCTTCGTATGTGGCATCGTCCAGGGCACGGTACTCCAGCAGGTTATACTCGAAGTATGTCGGGTAGAGCTCACCGACGAACGTCCCGTCCATATCGAATGTGGCGATGCGGTCTTCCTCGCGGATGAAGTTCTTCGATGAAGGGTCTGTCACGTCATTCACGTATTCCTGCAGTGCGCTTAGCGCTTCGCACTGGTTCCACGACGTGAAGTACTCCTTCTGTTGCTGCTTCACTGTCGTCTGGTTCTCGTCGTCCTTGCTGCACGATGTCAGCACGATTGTGCCGCTGATAACGAGTGTAGCGGCCATAATCCATAGTCTTATCTGTCTCATAACAATTATTTTTTACAGTGCAAAGGTAAGCAAAAAACTAAAAATATCATAAACATTTAGCATCTTTTTCATGTTAGCATTTGAAATCAAAAAAATATGACTAACTTTGAAGTCCAAATTAAGCAATGAGTGAAAAAATGGCAGTAGAAGAGAACAGATGGGGCGTGCTGTACTGTCCTAAGACTGGACTGACGAACAAGCAGAAGCGCTGGGAGAAGGTGGAGACGGCACTGAAGGCCGCCGGCGTGTCGTACGACATGGTGCAGAGCGAGTCGGCAGACAGTGTGGAGCGCCTACTTACGATGCTCATCAGCAACGGTTACAAGACGATAGTCGTTGTGGGAGGCGACTCGGCACTGAACGACGCGGTGAACTGTCTGATGAACGTCGAGAAAACGGTGCGCGACAGCGTCAGCCTCGGGGTGATACCTAACGGCGTGGTGAACGACTTCGCACGCTTCTGGGGCTTCGACGAGGACGATGTGGAGCAGACCGTGGAATGGCTGCGGCAGGGTAGGGTGAGACGTGTCGACCTGGGCTGTGTGCGCTACACCAACGCACGGCAGGAGAAGTGTCACCGCTACTTCCTGAACTGTCTGAACATTGGCATGACTGCCGACATCATGAACCTCAGGCGACAGACCCGGCGTCTGCTCGGCTCGAGGACACTGTCGTTTCTGACATCGGCCTTCGTGATGCTCTTCCACCGTATGGAGTACAAGATGAAGCTGCGGATAAACAGCGACACCATCGACCGCAAGGTGATGACGGTGTGCATAGGCTCCGGACCTGGCTACGGACAGACCCCGAACGCCGTGCCATACAATGGCATGCTCGACGTGTCGGTGGTCTATCACCCTGAGATGGTGCAGCTCATAGAGGGCATCTGGCTGCTGCTGACGGGACGTTTCCTCAACCACCACAGCGTGCATCCCTACCGCACCCGTGAGGTGACGGTAGAAGAGGCGAAGAAAGCTCTGGTGGGCATCGACGGCCGACTGATGAAGACTCCCGTGGGAGCATTCCGCGTGACGGTGGAGTGCGAGGTGGTGAACTTCCTGATTCCGGCGTAGCCCGCTATCTACAATTTTAGGTACGGGCGCGCGCGTGTACTAATACTAATCTTCGTCGGCAGTGCGCAGAATGATGCTCGTGGCACCGATGGTGAAAAGGGTCCCGTCGCCGATGACGCGACGCTCGCGCTGGCGTATCTCGACGTTGTCGACAAAGGTGCCGGTGTTGCTGTTGTTGTCGCTCAGCGTGTAGCGCAGACGTCCCTGGCGGTCGCGGCTGACGTTCAGCGTGCAGTGGTTAAGGTCGACGCTGGGGTCGACGGTCTCGAAGGGGGTGTTCACGGGATTTCCCTTCTGGTAGCGTCCGATGACGTTGTCGCCCATCTGCAGGGGCAGCACCTGCTTGTAGTGGAACACGTTCTCGATGACAACAATTGAGCCGCAGGCATCGTCGGCAGTCTGACGGCCGTCGTCAGTGCTCAGTGCGCGCGTCTCGTCCTTCTGGGTGGACTTGAGTTTTGACACGCCGATACGTATTCCGAACGTCTTGCCGCACTCCGTACACTGGAAGACCAACGACTGACCGTCGCTGTACTGGCTCTCGTCAAAGACGATGTAATGGTCGCACTTCGGACAGCGTACTCTCTTCATGTCACGTTACTAAAGACTATCGAGTGATATTATTGCTGCGTCTCGGCTTCATCGATGTGCAGCACCCATGCCTGGTCGAAACCATCGGCCGTCTGGCGCAGACGGTTTAGGGCGCGGTAGGCCTCGCCCTCGGTGGCGAAGCTGCCGTAAACGACGCGCCGTGTGCTGTTATGGACGTTGATGCGTGTCGACTCGTAACCCTGACTGCGCATCTTGCTGACGAAAGCCTCGGCGTTGCGACGCGCCACCTGACTGGCAAGTACCAGACTGTAGGTGCGTACGGGGGCAGGATCCATAGTGGCAGAAGGCTCTATGGCGTCGGTCGGCTCTGCCTGCTCAGCGTGAGGCTGTGCAGCGGACGGCTCATCAGTTGTGGCGGGAACTGCGAAGGTCAGGCTCTTGGTGGAGGACTTCTGCGGCACGCTGATGAACTCCATCTTGGTGAGTGCTTCGTGGTTGTCGGAGGGCTCTACGGTGGTTGCGGGTGTGGCAAGCAGTAAGAACGCGGCGACAGCGGCGGCGGCAGCGGCGACATTGCGGAGCCACGACATCTTGATGGTGATGGCACCGTCGTGCGGACGCGGTTCCATGTCGTCGGCAGCGCTGTCGCCCTCCGACGACGGCTCGCGTTGAGGAGCAGTGGCCGACAGGGGCAGCAGCTCGTAGGAGCTAAGGCCATAGAGGGCGGGCGTGAGGATGCCGGCCTCGCATGGCTCGAAGACGATGTGCGAGTCTTCGTTGAGCGACAGCTCGCCAAGCCCGCAGAGCTCGTAGTAACCCTCGCAGCTAAGCTGCTGGCGCAGCTCGTTGACCTCGTCCTCGATGCGGCGTACTGCCTCGGGATAGCTGATGTCGTAGGCTTCGATGTATGACTGTGCCAGCAGCGAGTCGTTCATCGTCAGCTGCGGGTTGAAGCCCACAGTGCGCAACGGCGGCACGAACATGGAGTCGTTGTCGTCGTAACGCGCGTCGACATGGTGGGCGACGAAGCCTCCCAGGCCTGGTACTATCACGCAGTCGCTGTCGAGCAGCAGTATTTCTATATGCTTTGAGAGTTCTATCACGGGTGCAAAGTTAGTGTTTTTTTCCATAACCTGCAAACAAAAGAAACTTAAAATTTCGACGTTGTGGAAAAAATGTATTACCTTTGCAGGCAAATAGCAATGGTTATGGACTACAGAGAAACTGACATAAGGGGCGTATTCGTTATTGAGCCGCAGGTGTTCAGTGACGAGCGCGGATACTTCTTCGAGGCGTGGAAGCAGAAGGAGTTCGAAGAGCACGTCGGCAAGGTGGCGTTCGTTCAGGAGAACGAGTCGAAATCGAGCCGCGGCGTGCTGCGAGGACTGCACTTCCAGAAAGGTGCTGCCGCACAGGCAAAGCTTGTCAGGGTGGTCAGCGGCCGTGTGGTGGATGTCGCCGTTGACGTGAGACGCTCGTCTCCGACTTTCGGACGCCACGTCATGGTGGAGCTCAGCAGCGAGAACAAGCGGCAGCTTTTCATTCCGCGCGGCTTCGCCCACGGATTCCTGGTGCTCAGCGACGAGGCCGTCTTCACATATAAGGTGGACAACGGATATGCTCCGCAGGCCGACGGCGGCATCAGGTGGGACGATCCGGAACTGGGCATCGCGTGGCCTACACAGGGGCTCGAGGTGCTTACCAGTGCGAAGGACCTGCGGCTTCCGCTGATGCGTGATGCAGAACTCTTCGAATAGTGCGAGGAGGGAGAAACGAGGAATGAGGAGCGAGGATAGTGCGAGGTGCGAGGTGAAAAGTAAGAAATTGGACTGATGAATATAGCGATAGTAGGAACAGGATATGTTGGACTGGTGTCGGGTACATGTTTCGCCGACACAGGTGCCAACGTGACGTGCGTCGACGTCGACGCACAGAAGGTGGAACGACTGCAGCGTGGCGAGGTGCCCATCTACGAGCCGGGGCTCGACGAGCTGGTGAAAAAGAATGTTGCCGCCGGGCGACTGAAGTTTACCACTGACCTGGCATCGGTGTTGGACGACGTGGAGATAGTGTTCTCGGCTGTGGGAACACCGCCCGATGAGGACGGCTCCGCCGACCTGAAGTACGTGCTGCAGGTAGCCCGCACCATAGGGCAGAATCTGAAGCACTACGTCGTTGTGGTGACGAAGTCGACGGTTCCCGTGGGTACGGCGCGTAAAGTGCGACACGCCATCGAGGAGGAGCTCGACAGGCGCGGTGTCAGCGTAGAGTTCGATGTGGCGTCGAATCCCGAGTTCCTCAAGGAGGGCAATGCCATCAAGGACTTCATGTCGCCCGACCGTGTCGTCGTCGGTGTCGAGAGCGAGCACGCCAAGAAAGTGCTGACCAAGCTCTATAAGCCCTTTCTGATAAACAATTTCCGGGTGATCTTCATGGACATACCCTCGGCAGAGATGACAAAGTATGCCGCCAACTCGATGCTCGCCACACGTATTTCGTTCATGAACGACATTGCCAACCTCTGCGAGCTCGTAGGAGCAGATATAAATATGGTACGCGCGGGGATAGGCAGCGACACCCGTATCGGGCGCAAGTTCCTCTACGCAGGATGCGGTTACGGAGGCTCCTGCTTCCCCAAGGACGTGAAGGCACTTATCAAGACGGCCGACACCGCAGGCTATTCGATGGAGCTGCTAAAGGCCGTCGAGAGGGTCAACGAGCGGCAGAAGTCGGTGCTCTACAGAAAGCTTGTCAATGCTTTCGGCACCGAGAAGGCCCTCAGGGGCAAGACCATTGCGCTGTGGGGGCTGTCGTTCAAGCCTGAGACTGACGACATGCGCGAGTCGACGGCACTGGTTATGATAGACCTTCTGTTGAAGGCTGGCTGCACGGTGCGCGCTTACGACCCCATAGCCAAGGACGAGTGTCGCCGGCGTATCGGCGATGCCGTCATCTACTGCCGTGACATGTACGATGCCGTGCTCGATGCCGACGCGCTGCTGCTGCTCACCGAATGGAAGGAGTTCCGGTTGCCCACGTGGGGTGTCATACGCAAGGCCATGCGTCAACCCCTGGTTATTGACGGTCGCAACATCTTCGATACCGAAGAGCTGGAGGAGTACGGATTTGAATACCACTGCATAGGACGATGACGAAGAAGAAATTACGCTGGGCGGCAGTGTCTTGCGCCATGGCTGCACTGACATGCCTCACGGGCTGCGGCACGAAGACCGGATCCAAGGCAGATGTTGAAGAGGAGGTGGAGGACAGCCGTGCCAAAGAGCTGCTACAGGGCGTGTGGATGGACAGCGAGACCGAGGAGACCGCCTTCTGGGCAAAGGGCGACACCATCTACTACGCCGACTCGCTGAGCCAGCCGACGGCTTTCGCCGTCGTTGGCGACGAGCTGGTGCTGCGCTCCACCGACTCGCGATACAAGATAGAGAAGCAGACGGAGCACATCTTCTGGTTCCGCAACCAGGCCGGCGACATAGTTAAGATGGAGAAGAGCAACGAACCGCCTACCGACGAACTGGTGCGCGGCACCCACCAGAGCATACTGACATACACCGAAGTGGTGAAGCTCGACTCGGTGGTGACCTTCGAGGGTGAGAGGTACCACTGGTACATTGCCATCAACCCCACGAAGTACAAGGTGCACACCACGGGATACAGTGACGATGGCGTGGAGGTGGACAAAGTCTACTACGATAACATCATGCACGTCAGCGTCTTCCGCGGAGGTACGAAATTCTTCTCGCGTGACTTCAGGAAACAGCAGTACGCGGGAAAGGTTCCCGCACAGTTCCTTGAGCAGTCGGTGCTGAGCAACATGGAGTTCGCGGGTGTCTCAAAGCGGGGATTCGCTTTCATTGCTACAATATGCATCCCCGACGGAGCAACGTGCTACAAGGCCGAGAACGTCATCTCGTTCGACGGTCAGCTTACTTCTACACTTGTGGAATACTGACGCTGACGGTCACTCAGCACTTGTGGAATACCGGCGCGTCCAGTCGTCGAGGAGCATGCGGGCAATAGACAGCTTTTCGGGGATACGAGGAAGGGCATCGTAGCGGAACCAGCCGCCACGGGCTATCTCGCTGCGCTGCAGACGCAGCTCGCCACCGGCATAGTCGGCATGGAACCCCACCATCAGCCCGCAGGGGTAGGGCCAGGGCTGCGAACCGAAGTAGCGTATGTTAGTTATGCTGACACCAGTCTCTTCAAGAGCCTCGCGAGCCACTGCCTCCTCGAGCGTCTCGCCCGTCTCGACGAAGCCGGCAACCAGGCCGTAGAAGTCAGTGCGGAAGTTTCGGGCACGTACCAGCAGCACCTCGTCGCCTCGGTGAATGAGCACGATGACGGCGGTGGCAAGTTGCGGCCACACCTCCTTGCCGCACTCCGTGCAGCGTTTCGATATCTCGGTGTGCATCTTCATCTGTCCGCCGCAGACACCGCAAAAGCGGGTGTTGTGGTCCCAGTAGAGCAGTTCGTGGCACTTCCCAGCTATGAGGTAAAGGTTGCGAGGGAGCAGGTAGTACGACTGCCTGAGACCGACGGGCTTCAGTGTGGCGGGAGCATCTGCCGGGCTGTCGATGGAGTAGGTCACGACGTGGGTGCCGTCGGGCATGCTCACAGGCATGAGGTGCGTCCACGGCTTCACCGCCGTCGGCGGTTCCTCGGCAAGAGGTATGCCGCCAGTGCCGTCGGTGTGCGGCTCCACCAGCAGCTCGTCCTTGCAGAAGACAAAATAGTATTGCTTGTTCATTTCCACTTGCTTACTTGGCGTCACCGAACAGCAGGCGGCGGTCGCGCTCTAAGGAGGGAACCGCCCATTCTTCGGGCACGAAGCGCCAGTTGTGGTTGGGCTGAGGGTCGATTGTGCCCATACGTTCTATTTCAAGGGTGAGGTAGTAACGCTGGTCCATGTCGGTGTGGAAGAGCACGCGTCCAGGCAGAGAGTCCTTGGCAATGCCGGCACCACGGGTGAGCAGCTCGCCGCCGCCGTTGGCCCGGTAGCTGTTCATGACTACACGATACCACTTCTTCTCGTCGAAGGGACGGCCGTCGGACATCCTCAGTATGCGCACCTTCTGTCCGTCGGCCTTCGTCAGGTCCACCTCGTAGTCGATGCCGCAGGCGGAGTCGAAATTGAACGTGTAGTACTGGAATCCCGTGCGCTGCTGGTCGTCACGTGACTCGTAGTTCAGACGCAGGGCGTGGTCGGAGGGCGCGGCCATGGTGTTTGTCCACATGTCGTACGAGAACTCCAGGTGCCGGCGTATCTCCTCGCCCGTCATGCGCAGCACGTAGAGGAGGTTCTCGAAGCGGTAGAGCTTGAACATGTCAGCCTGTGTCACGTCGCCAGCCTTGATGACGGTGTTGAACGACAGCGGTGCGTTGAACGACACGTCGGCACCGGAAATCTGCATCTGCAGATTATGGATGAGGTCGGTGAATGCGGAGTTGCCGAAGAAGCTGTCGCGTGTGTATATCGGGTGCTCGAAGCGTCCGATGCGGCGTGCGACATAGCTCTTCACACGGTCGATGTCCGGCTGGAAGCGCGCTACCATCTGCTGGTCGACAGCCTCGTCGCTGACGCTTACTATCTTGCCGGTAATCTGTTTGTCAACAAGGTGTCCGTCGCGATATGTGAGCTTGATATCAGCCTCGGCGACGTTCTGGACATAGCACGAGGGGTCGATGATGAGCACGCGGCGACCCTCGGCGTTCGTTATCCACTCGTTGTGCACCTGATGGTCGTGTCCGAAGAAGATGACGTCGAAGCCCGGCACCTCGCGAGCAACTGCTGCGGTGGCGTTCTCCTCGACACCGTCGTCAACGATGCCGCCGTCGCGACCGCTGTGGAAGAGCCCGAAGATGAGGTCGGGACGCTCGTACTCCTGGATGTACTTAACCCACCGACGTGCACAGCCCACCATCTCCTGAAACTCCATGCCCTTCCAGATGCTCTCGTTGAGCCAGTGTGGTATGCTCGGGGTCAGGAGACCAAGTATGCAGATCTTTACGCCGTCACGATAGTGTACAGAGTAGGGGTGAAGACCGTCGTAGACCATTGCCGGCCGCCCGTTGAGGTCATAGTCAGCCGGCTGCTGTGCGGCCACGATGTTCGCACCGAGCAGCGGACAGCGCACCTCGCGTATCCACTTGTCGTAGACCTTGTGTCCCGGCTCTATGTCGTGGTTGCCGACGGTCTCGGCATCGTATCCCAGGTAGTTGATGACACGGGCTGCGAGGTTCTCGTCGTCAGGCATGACGTAGTTCGACCAGTAGACGCAGGGCTGCCCCTGCAGTATGTCACCGTTGTCGATGAGCAGCAAGCGCTCGCCGTAGTCACGCCGCTGCCGTCTGATGTAGGTGCTGGCACGTGAGAGAGTGCCCGTCAGCGGACGGTTCTCCATGAAGTCGTGTGGGAAGAAGTGGCCGTGGACGTCGCTCGTCTCGATGACTTTCAGGTTTACGGTCCTCGTCGAAGGCCTCGCGGACTGTTGTTTTTGCGCAGAAGGAAGTGCCGACGGATCCTCCGTCGAATGGACTTTTATGGTTGGCTCGGCTGATGCAAAAACAGTTGCCAGAAATAGTACGTTGGTGAATATCGCGGTCTTCATGTGTGCAAAGTTACGAATTCTTTTTCTGCCGCGCAACTTTTAGAGAACAAAACTTTGCACTTCTCGCAATTTTTGTTTACCTTTGCAGTCCGTAAGAAGAAACATCGAAAAACAGAGTATGTACAGAACAAACACTTGTGGCGAGCTACGACTCGCCGATGCCGGACGGCAGGTGACGCTGGCCGGATGGGTGCAGCGCACCCGTAAGATGGGAGGAATGACGTTTGTGGACTTGCGCGACCGCTACGGGCTGACGCAGCTCGTGTTCGACGAGTCGAAGGATGCTGCTCTCTGTGAGCGGGCCAACAAGCTCGGCCGCGAGTACTGCATACAGGCCGTGGGACAGGTCAGCGAGCGCCAGTCGAAGAACCCTAAGATGCCCACAGGCGACATCGAGATACTTGTCACGGAGCTGAATGTCCTCAGCGAGAGTCTCACGCCTCCATTCACCATTGAGGACCAGACAGACGGCGGCGACGACATACGCATGAAGTACCGATACCTCGACCTGCGACGTGCCGCAGTGCGCAAGAACCTCGAGCTACGCCACCGCATGACGATACTTATACGCAACTTCCTCGACAACCTCGACTTCATAGAGGTGGAGACACCTATTCTTATAGGCTCTACACCAGAGGGAGCACGCGACTTCGTGGTCCCCTCGCGCATGAACCCCGGACAGTTCTACGCACTGCCGCAGTCGCCACAGACACTGAAGCAGCTGCTCATGGTGTCCGGCTTCGACCGCTACTTCCAGATTGCCAAGTGCTTCCGCGACGAAGACCTGCGTGCAGACCGTCAGCCAGAGTTCACACAGATAGACTGCGAGATGTCGTTCGCTGACCAGGAGGACGTGCTCGAGATCTTCGAGAACCTTGCACGCCATCTCTTCCGCGAGGTGCGCGGCATCGAGCTGCCACCGCTGCAGCGCATGACGTGGCACGAGGCCATGCGACGCTTCGGCAGCGACAAACCAGACCTGCGCTTCGGCATGGAGTTCGTCGAGCTGATGGAGCAGCTCAAGGGCACAGGCACATTCCCCGTGTTCAACGAGGCGGAGTACATCGGAGCCATCTGTGTTCCCGGGTGTGCCGGTTACACTCGCAAGCAGCTCGACCAGCTGACCGACTTCGTGAAGCGTCCGCAGGTGGGTGCCAAAGGCCTTGTCTATGTGAAGTTCAACGACGACGGTACCGTCAAGTCGAGCATCGACAAGTTCTATGCTCCCGAGGTGTGGCAGCAGGTGAAGCACGCCTGCGGTGCACACGACGGCGACCTGGTGCTCATCATGTGCGGTGACAATGCCAACAAGACGCGCACACAGCTCTGCACCCTGCGACTGGAGATAGGCGACCGCCTCGGTCTTCGCGACAAAGACAAGTTCGTCTGCCTGTGGATTGTCGACTTCCCGCTCTTTGAGTGGAGTGACGAGGAACAGCGCCTCATGGCCACACACCATCCCTTCACCCTTCCCAACCCCGACGACATACCGCTGCTGGACAGTGCGCCGGAGAAGGTGCGTGCCGTGGCCTACGACTTCGTGTGCAACGGCGTGGAGGTCGGCGGCGGCTCACTGCGTATTCATGACGGCAAGCTCCAGGAGAAGATGTTCCAGATCCTCGGCTTCACTCCCGAGAAGGCGATGGCACAGTTCGGGTTCCTCATCAATGCCTTCAAGTACGGAGCGCCGCCCCATGCCGGTCTTGCTTTCGGCCTCGACCGCTTTGTCTCGCTTATGGCCGGTCTCGACTCCATCCGCGACTGCATAGCCTTCCCTAAGAACAACTCCGGACGCGACGTAATGCTCGACGCACCAGGCTATTTGGACCAGAAACAGCTGGATGAGCTACAGCTGAAACTTGATATAAATCAAGAATAATGCATTTTTTTGACAAAATGTATTAAAAATCAGCTACTTATTAGAAAAGATAGGCTAACTTTGCACCCAGAAAGGAAAAGGAAGCATTAACAGACTTCAATAAGAGTATTAATTTTTAAGCATTATGGCAGAAAAGAAAGCAACAGCAAAGAAGGCTACTGAGACAAAGGCTACAGCAGCCAAGAAGACTGAGACCGTTAAGAAGACCGCTACGAAGGCTGCAAAGGCTACTCTCGCAGTGAACGCAGAGAACATCGGTTTCAAGGCAGGAGATGTTTATCAGGCACTGGCAGCAGCAGAGAAGGCTCTCACCGTGAAGGAGATTGCCAAGGCTGCAAAGATTTCGGAGGAGGAGACTCTTCTGGGGCTCGGCTGGCTCTTCAAGGAGGGTAAGCTCGCCAATGACGCAGAGAAGATCACACTTGCATAAATTTCTTTACAGATAAAAAGAGGTCGGTAAGCACACTGGTTTGCCGACCTTTTTTAGCGTTTAGTCACGCCATACGGCTCAAACACTTCACACCGCAGAAGACAACAGATGTACGACAGACAGATACTTGGCATCCTCTCTGATGTAGGACAGCGAGGCATCAGCGTGCAAGCACTTGCGAAACACGTCTACAACATGAACTGTACTCTCTTCGCATCGCCGCAGTACGATGATGTGAAGTCGTATGTGCAGAAGTATCTGCTCAAGAACTCGAAGTCGTCGCAGTCGCTAATAGAAAGAACGGAACGACGCGGCTACTATCGGCTGAACACCAAAGGCAATGCCGATGCACGCCAGCTCGTGCTTGACTTCCGTAGCGGGAATGCCGTGGAAAAGGAGACGGAAGCTGATGTACAGTCGTCACTGGTACGCGATCTGTCGCTCGACCTCTTTGACGGACTGTTGTAGGATACTCAGACCGACTCGTATAGTTCCAGCAGCTGCTCGGCAGTCTTGCGCCACGAGAACTGTTTTGCTCTCTCCATGCCTACCTCCCGCTGGCGGTTGTAGAAAGTGTTGTCGGTCTCGAGACGCAACATGGCTTCGGCTATGGCTTCGGAGTCGTCGGGACTGACGAGTATGGCCTGAGGCCCTCCAATCTCCGGCATCGACGACGTGTTACTTGTGATGACCGGCGTGCCGCACGCCATAGCCTCCAAGAGCGGTATGCCGAAACTCTCGCGCAGCGAGGTGTACAGGAATGCGAAGGAAGCGTTGTAGATGAAAGGCAGCTCGCTGTTGACGATGTACCCCGGCATCACTATGTTTTCCCTTATGTTCTCTATTCCGTTACGCTGTATTATCCCATTGAGATAGTCAGGGGCGAGGTCGGCCATCAGCAGCTTGCGCTTGACTGCCGAGGCGTCGAGGTACTTCGAATATGCTATCAGTGTGCGCTCGGTGTTCTTCTTCGGGTCGGTGTTTCCGAGGAAGAAGAAGTAGCCCCGTTCGGGCACGTACTTCTTGTAGATCTCCTGCGTATCGTCAACAGGACGGAACCATTCGTTGTATCCGTTGTAGATCATGGCCATGCGTTCGCGTGGTATGTTCAGCTTTGAGATGATATTCTCCATCTCAAAGTTCGACACGGTGATAATCCGGCGGCATTTACCGAGAATACGCGGCACTACCAGTCGGCGGTAAAGCCATCCCATGTTCTGGTAGACCGAATGGTTCTGCTTGTCGCGTGGCTCGAGGAAGATAATGTCGTGCAGGGTGAGCACTAACGGGATATCGCACCACAGAGGGGCGGTGTTGCTCGTGCAGTGCAGCAGTTCTACTCCATATTTTTTTGCCGCACGGGGTAGAGCCCACTGTTCCCAGAGAGGGTAGGAGGGACATTGCAGTTCTATGACGTGGACGTTCTTGCTGTCGGCTATGCACCTGTCCTCGCCGGGCTTGACAAAGACGAAGTACTCGTGCGACGTATCCATGCGCTGCAGTTCCCGTATCTCCTGCAGCACCACATAGTCCATGCCGTGCTTGTTCTTACGGAAAATCCGTTGAGCTTCTATTCCTATCTTCATTACGAGCCCTTTCCTATGTTACGCTTTACGTAGCGACTTGATGATTTTAGCCGGGACACCTCCTACAACACTATAGTCGGGGACGTCACTTGTGACGACGGCACCGGCAGCCACCACAGCGTGCCGTCCGACGGTGACTCCCGGCAGGATGACGGCATTAGCACCAATCCATACATCGTCCTCAATGACGACTTGTTTCGTTGAAACACCCTGCTGGTCAATGCGTTGAGCAGTATCCTCAAAGTTGTGGTTCAGTGCCGTCACGGTTATTCCCTGAGCCAGATTGACATGACTTCCGATGCACACAGGGCCTATGACGGTGCAGTGTATGCCGATACGTGTATGGTCGCCTATGGTGATGTCGCCCACAGCATTGTTGATGCAGCAGTATGACTCCACGACACTGTGGCGACCCAACGCAAAACGGCGGTAGGGTGGGGTGTCCATCCTCACCGAATGGTATATCTTCGACCCTCGTCCCCGATGCTGATAGAAGGGTGCCAACAGGCGTACGTACCATCGTGGCCTGGCATCGCGCTGGTTCATGATGGCATAGTCTATCCATTGTTTCAGTCTCGGACTTGCCTTGAGTCCCTGGCGTATCTCTTCCTTGTTTTTCATTGATGTCTTCGTTTAGATGTTATCCATTGATGATGGCTTTCCATTGTTTGACTATGGCTTCCACGTCGAAGCGTCGCGCAATCTCAAAAGCCTCTTCCGACTTTGCCGGCCAGTCGAGCTGCGTGGCCGCCTTCAGCTGACGGGCAAGCCCCCTGATGTCGCCATTGCCGAAGTACAGTCCGAAGTCGCCCATTATCTCCCTGCTGGTGGGCAGGTCTGACGACACCACGGGCAAGCCGTGAGCCATGGCCTCGACCAGTACCAGGCCGAATCCCTCCCATCGTGAGCTGAGCACATAGACCTGCGCATTGCTGTAGTACGACTGTATGTCGTTTGTGAACGGATGCAGCATCACACGTCCTTCCAAGTGGTGTCTGGCTATTAGTGTGCGGTAGAGCGGTTCCTCCGGTCCTTCGCCTACGATGTCGAGCGTCCACTCCTTGTCTTCCTCAGCGAAGAGATGGAAAGCCTCTATCAGCAGGTCGAAGCCCTTGTGACGTATGGAGAACCGTCCTACCGCCAAGAACTTCTTGCTGGTTCCTGTGGCGGCCTTTCCTGGTATCAGCGTCAAGGGGTTGTAGATGACCGTCGTTGGGAAGAGGTATTTCTGAGCATCGTCGTGGCATAGCACCACCGTACGGTCCAGTTTCTCCAGTTGCCACTCATAGTAGCGTCGCAGCTCCGGACCGGCATAGCGCGAACCATGTGAGAACAGCGCCTGGTAGGAGTTGTGTATCCATCCTATGAGCCGCGTCTGTCCCAGTAGCTCGCGGCACGTCGCCAGTCGCACCGCCAGGGGGGCATGCACGCCGACGATGGTGTCGTAGCCTCCGTCAGCCAGTTCACGTGCCAGAGCCTTACGCTTCTCTGAAGGGAAGGAACTGTGTGCGTAGATGCCTGATGTCGCCGGAGTCTTCGGGAGCACCTTCCTGTAGACGTAGCTGTAGGCTTTACACAACATCAGCTTCCACGACGGCGTGGCAGGGTAGGAGAAATATCGGTAGCTGATGGTCGCTTCGTCAAGACCGTATAGCGTGGCGTCCTTCTTCCCTTCGTCGTCGAAGGTGACAATAGTCACGTCGCAGTCTTTTGCCATTTCCTTAGCAATGACTGCCGTCACCCGTTGTACGCCCCCGAAGGAGAATATGGAGTCGGTCAGGAAGCAGATGCGTCTTTTCATGCTATGGACTCGTAGTAGCCTATCAGTTTGTCGACGCACGCCGACACATTATATTTCCTCATCAGCGACTCTCGCAGGCGTGGCTGCGACTGCTCGTCGCTGAGTGCGCGAAGCACCGCCTGTCCGATGTCGTCGACATCGTAGGGGTTCACCAGCTGAGCCGTTCCGTCGTCATAGTACTCCTTTGGTCCTCCCAGGTTTGTGATGACGATGTTGCAGCCGTGCATTGCCGCCTCGAGAGCCACCAGCCCCACGCCCTCGTTGAGGCTCGGCAGTGCAAAGACCTTGGCGCGGTTGTAGAGTGCCGTCAGCTCTTCGTAAGGCACGAAGCCGAGAATCTCGATGTTCTTGTCGTCGCCGATAAGCCTTCGAAGCTCCGCTTCAGAACTGGCATTGCCCTTGTTGCCTACAAGCTTCAACGGGAAACGGTATTTCTTTGCTGCACATATGAGATTGGGTACGTTCTTGCGCGGCTGGGTCATCGTCCCTGCGAACAGGCAGAACGGCTCTTTCACGACAGTGGCGTCGTAGCTGTCGGAACGGTATGAGAGCGGCACGAGTGCTATCTTGTCGCTGTTGATGCCATAGCCTTCGCGAAGATAGCGTGCCTCGTACTCCGTGCGTGCGAAGAAAAGCCTGATGTCAGACTTCAGCTGGCGCAGTGCGTAGTTCTGTGTGAACAGCCGCAGCTGCTTGCAGCCGAAGTGTGTGGCGAGACGGTATTTCCACATCGGGGTGTTGGTGTCGATGATGGGCGAGAAGACGAATCGGCTGTTGATGCCGCTACCCCAGTGTATCATGTCGTAGTTCCACAGTCCGAATCCGAAGACATGTATGACGTCATAAGACTTCCACTCGTAGTGTCCCCACGGGCTGATGCGGTCCACCTGGTGTCCCTTGCGCTGCAGTTCCTCCAGCCATATCTCTGCCTGCATCTTACTGCCGTCGCCAGCTCCCATGTAGCAGGCTCCCGGATACATGATGTATGCTATCTTCATTAGGTTGAATATTTACAGATGTTGCTCCGATGCGAAACCGTTCGCACGTTAGTTGTTGGCAAAGATACGAAAAAGTTTTTGATTGAGACTTGTTATATGGAAAATATTTTTTACCTTTGCAGAAAATAAGTGCCAGGATGAAGATATTGTTCCTCGTTTATCACGGTTTTTCAGAGTTCAGCGGCATCTCTAAGAAAATTCACTATCAGGTGAAGGGGCTGCGCGAGAACGGCCATGACGTCCGTCTGTGCTACTACGGCTTTGCCGCTAACGGTCACCGTTGCCGGTATGTAGATGAGACGGTGCTGAAAGACTATGGTACAGGCTTCGTTGCCGGTCTGCGGCAGCGCACAGACTACCGTTGCATCTACGACTACTGCGTCGTCCAGGGCATTGAGCTGGTCTATGCGCGCTGTTTCCAGAACGCCAATCCGTGGCTCATAGGCCTGTTCCGTCGCCTTCGCTGTGCCGGGATCCATGCCGTGACAGAGATTCCCACCTATCCTTACGACGCGGAGTTTGTGGGCTTCCCTTTCATGACGCGCCTTAACCTTAAGGTCGACCAGTTGTTCCGTAACCGTCTGTCGTCCGAGATGGATGCCATTGTGACGTTCTCTGATGCTAAGGAAATATTCGGTCAGCGCACGGTAAACATCAGTAATGGTGTCGACTTCGAAAGTATACCGCTGCACTGTTACCATTCTCCGGTGAAGAGCACGGAGCATGAGCCGCTGCATCTGATAGGGGTTGCCGAGGTCCACTACTGGCACGGCTACGACCGTCTCATAGCCGGTATCGGCGAGTACTACCGTAACGGCGGCCGCCGTGAGGTCTTTTTCCACATTGTCGGCGGTGTAGGCCCGAGCGAGATGTACGACTCGAGTCATGCCCCGGGCTTTACCGAGCTGATAGCGAAGTACGGCGTTGGTAATCGTATAGTCTTCCACGGGCAGCTCTTCGGCGACGCTCTGACAGCGGTCTTCAACCAGAGCCGTTTTGCCATTGGCAGTCTCGCCCGGCACCGTAGCGGCATTACCGTTATCAAGACGCTGAAGAACCGTGAGTACGCCTCTCGCGGCATACCTTTTATATATAGTGAGCAGGACAGCGACTTCGACAGTCTGCCCTACGTGCTGAAGGCCTCTGCCGACGAGACACCGATAGACGTTCAGCGGATAATAGATTTCGTCGACGGCTTCTCAATGTCGCCGCAGGAAATCCGCAAGACTGTTGAACATCTCTCTTGGAAGATACAGATGCAGACAGTTGTCAGTGCCGTGACAGCCGGGTGATGAAGCTCGGGTGTTCAGTGGCGTGACAGCCGGCTGAAGAGGTCTGTCCATTGCGCCATTACATTATCTCTGGAGAACCTTTTAACGTTTTCCTTTGCCTTCTCGCCCATAGCTTTCCTGATGTCTGGATTCTCTATCATCCGGCAGATGCCATCAGCTAATGCCTCTGTGTTGAGGTGTTCCACCAAGATGCCGTCCTCGCCGTTGCGAATGATGTTCCTCGGGCCGTGTGGACAGTCGAACGACACGACGGGCACTCCGCACGACATAGCCTCGAGGATTACCATCGAGAACCCTTCGTAGCGTGAACTCACCACGCAGAGT
>Ga0310697_10002023_pt1 | contig 22286 bp, 13 predicted proteins | sample 172DNAGHGlowgp2_FD_203883 | JGI IMG/M metagenome (GOLD analysis project Ga0310697, IMG submission 203883) | Sheep rumen microbial communities from Palmerston North, Manawatu-Wanganui, New Zealand - 1728 DNA GHGlow gp2 (v2) (version 2) | ecosystem: Host-associated > Mammals > Digestive system >... | reverse complement strand
TGAGTAAAAGGTCTGTTCAGAATGATTTGCAGCTGCTACAGATTGAACCTTACAATGTAGAGTTTGACGAAGTCTTAAAGAAGCAGCATTTCTACCGCTATGCCGACACCTCTTTTAATTTGGAGGTGGTCTCTGACCTTACGAAGCGTGAGAAGACAGCGTTGCATGAAACTGTTGAGCTGTTGCGTCCTATATGTGAGGATCCAGATACGGCCACTCCTCTGATGCAATGGATGTTTATGAGTCTTCAACGGCTGGAATCTGGCAGACCGCTTGCTGAAAAGTCTCCGTGTGTGGCATTTGAGAACAACGAGTCATTGGCTGGTTTGGGCAATTTCAATCCCTTACTCGAATGCATCATGAATCGACAGCCCGTAACGCTGCGATATAAATCGTTCAGGAGCACAATGGCTAGGAATATCAATGTCCATCCATACTTCCTGAAACAATACAATAACCGTTGGTTCCTGATCGCCACCCCCGAAGAATACGACACCATTGCAGCCTACGCCTTAGATAGAATCCTGACGGTAGCGATATGGAAAGCGGAGTATATACCTTGCTCAACTGACCTTGAGACTATCTTTGCCGACACCATAGGCGTGACACTGAGGAAGGGGGCGAAGTTACATCAAGTAGTGTTGAAAATAGATGCAAAACGATATCCCTATGTAGAGACAAAACCCTTCAGCAATAAGCAAAAAATAATAGAATATGATGACGAATTCGTCACCATTTCATTTCCCATCACCCTCAACCCCGAACTTGTCTCTGAAATTCTCTCATTTGGCAGTGATATCGAAGTACTTGAACCCACTGTACTACGAGATGAAATCGCCCACCAAGTCGCCACTCTGAATGACAAATATTCCACAGTGCAAAAACCTTGCACTCAAAGATAGTACTTTTGCAGTCGAAATTATCAATACTTCGCCCATGAAGAAGGAATCAGTCACAGCAGATTTTCAGAGAATCATCAAGTCATACATTTATTCGTCTCCCTCCGGGATGTCGGTAAATACATTCTATATTATTCTATATGTCCTGTATGCCCATCATCATGGCCTAAAAAGAGATCAGATATTTGGAACTGGGCACATTGTGAACTATTCTGTTCCATCGGAGTTTGATGAGTTTCCGAAGTATATCCTTTCGTGTATATGGAGGAAAGCGGAATTTGATTGGTCAAGAAGAAAGAATCCCACATTTGTTGTATCGTTATGTGGTGAATTATGGGATTTTGTTCAAGACCACGAGAATGATCTGGAGGAGGTATACAGAGACATTGTGGAGACTCTTGTTTCCAAAATGCTATATATAGGACGTGAGTTTGAAGAGTTCCTATCTGTTCCAGAAGTTGTGAACCTTGTTGCGAGTATAGCCGCATCGATGTCGCCACAAGCGGTTTATGACCCATTTGCGGGAATCTGCTCTTTTGCCGTGGCTCCGCAGTTGAAGGATGTGCCGTTTACAGGACAGGACGTTAACCGAGATTTGGAGGTACTGTCAATGGTCAGGCTGGAAGCTGCAAATAGGAAAAACTTCAATCTCTGGCAGTTCGATAGTTTTCATACCCTTAAAGACATTGAGAATCATGATACCCTCGTCTCTGAACCGCCATTGGGAGTTCGATTGGATAGAGACTTTCGAGCGATGTGTCCATCGTTAAGAACTGAGGAATACTTGATTCGGGTTTTTATTGACACGGAAACTATTCAAAAAGCTGTTTTCGTTTTCCCAACATCGTTTTGCTATTCACGGAACCTCTCAAATATTCGAAAGGAACTTTGTGACAAAAACTATATTTCAAGCGTTATTTCATTGCCAGAAAACTTACTTCAATTCACTGGAGTACAGGTTTGTATAATTGTTTTAGAGAAAGGTAGAGAGACAGACACCATCCGCTTTGTTGATACGAAAGATTTGCGTCATCGGAAAGGCCGTCGTGATATTCTTGACTGGGAGAGAGTATTGTCCGTATATTGTAATGGCTCGTCATTGACCAGCGAGTGCAGAGATGTACATCGTTCCGAGACAGAACCAGAGCTATGTTACCTCATGCCCAAGTTCTATACACTTGATGACCAAATAACTGCGCCAAACGACTATAAGGTGGTGTCCTTGGGGGAGCTGCTTGTTGCGAATAGGCCGATACTAACTGACAAAAAAGAGGGAAGGGTTATTTCTGGTTCGGATTTTCAGAGTAATAGAATTGGGAAGACTATAAAGGCATCAAGTCTTGAATTAAAAAGTTTTGGCGAAGAACAGTATTTTGAAATAGTTGATAGTTGCATTGTCTTTCCAGCACAACGCCCAGAACTTGCTTGCTATTTGGTCAAGGAAGATGATGAAGTTTTTACCAAATCCCGGATACTTTCTTGTTATACGGTGACAAATCAGGATGTGGATCCGTATTATCTTATTGGGGAATTGTCCAAAGACTATTTCAAGAAGCAACTTGATAGATTCTTCAGTGGGTTTTATGCACATCAAGCTAATGCAATAAACTTAAGATATTTTCTGTCATGCAAGGTTGTTCTCCCATCAAAAGAAGTTCAGCATGAACAATTCTTGAAAGAACAGATGGAAGCCCTTCGCTCAGAAGGCATCATGGTTGATGCTATTGCCAAGGAGAAGGTCGACCTTATCATGAAAAACCAACGACAGAAGAAACATGCCGTTCAGCAGATAATGAACGATATTTTACCTGCATTAGATGATTTGCTTGGTTATATAAGTGAAAATGAATCTATCAACAAAGACACTATTGTGTCTGTGAAATCAGGGCAGACACTTGGAGATGTTATTCGAAACATAACGAATGAGGCTAATAGAGTTTCTAGAATGGTAGATAAATTTACTATGCTTGAAACATACGGCCCTTCGGAGGAAATTCTTGTATCTGCCACGTTGAAAGAATATTGCAACACCAGAATAGATGACACATATGAAGTGCATTTTTATGGATTAGAGGATGAATATGATGTTAGGGTAATGATGTGGGGCCCCTCTTTTTTGCAAATGTTTGACAATCTCTTCTCGAATGCAAAAAAATATGGCTTTAAAGAATCGCTCGAAAAGCGTTATGTGATAAGGGTCTATTTATCGATGACTGAGTTGCCTTCTCGTATTCCTGCTGTAAAAATTAGCGTTGTCAATAACGGCGAACCTGTTTCCAAAAGCATCAGTTTGGACAAGTTGTTTGTTTGGGGATTTGGACAAGGAGATGGCATCGGTTGCAACCAGGTCAAAGAAATAGTGGAACATTATGGTGGAGAAGTTACGTACTGTGAATATCCAGATGATCCTGAAGACTATTGTAGCGAGTTTAATATTGTTTTACCTATTGTAAATGAATAAACTATGATTACTGTTCTGTGGATAGACGACGAACCGAAACAAGGTTTTATTGACAACGCATACAATCATGGCATTGATATATACACAGCCACAACAGTTGATGCTGGCATAGAGGAACTTTGCGTCCCAAAACACAAATATGATGCAATAATCCTTGATGCTAATTGTAGAAGACATACGGATGATGAAACTCCCAATGTTCTTACATTAAACTACGCCATAAACAAATTGAACTCGGAGAATATTCCTATTCCTTGGTTCGTGTATTCTGGGGGAGGTTTTGAAGGTGAAGATGATATTGATAAATTTGTTGAGACCCAGGAAAGGACTTATGATGACAAGAACTGGTATCATAAGCCTACAGAGCGTTTGGAGTTGTATGAGAGTATAAAAAAAGTCGTAGGTCAATCCGAGGCCGTCATGCTGAAACGACAATATTCCGACATTTTCTCCTTTTATCCCAACGATAACGAACTAATTAAGATACTTGGATTCCTTCAGCCAGATAAAAGAAATGACCCAGATGTGTACAATCTTATCCGCAAAGAGCTGGAGTGGATAATGGATTATTGCTTTGATTGCGGTTTACTTCTGGAGAAACTTGGAAACAAGCAGACGGATACTGATAAAAAGAATGGGTTGAACAATTGCAGTTGCCTTTTGAGCAAACATCCCAGTGTCCCCATATACATCCAACGGAGTTTTCATTCCACTGTGCAAATAAGCAATGACGGTTCTCATAGACTGGAGATAGATAATCTGATTAAAGCAGGAAAGGCTCCCTATCTAAATAGATCTACCATTCTCGAACTACTTAACATCATAAGATGGCTTAAGACATTACCACAAGATGGGGAGGGACGTAAGAAATTGAGAGAAACTACCACACAGTCATTGAATAGACTACTTTCTCCCGATGATTATAATGGGAAGGAAATGGTAGTTGAGCAAGATGACGGTGGTAATTTCCATTGTGGAGAATGCTTATTAAGCTACAAAAGTGCTCAGTGGAACAAAGGAAAGGCTGTAGTCCTTTCAGATGTTGCGGTTAATACCAATAAAAATACTAAAGATAAATATCCATATTTTGCTCAATTCACCCCAAAAATTGTGTAATATGGACCCCTCAGGTCGTAGCAATTATTAATTTCTCAACCAATTGACGGACTATAAAAACAATAAACTATGAATGCTTCAACTGACATGAATTTAATAGCTGATAATAGTATAATGCAGCAGCCTCGCGATATCATGCACTACGAGAGTGATATTTGGGCGATTGCCGATTTGCTGCTGGCGGCTAGCGTAAAACAGAGCGACTTCCCGGCTTATATGATGCCGTTTTTTGCATTGATGATGCTCGAAGGGCGTATGCTGAATGCAATGAAGCGTGTGGAGGAAGAGGAAGGGTTAACCGTAAAGGATGACCCTGAGGATTTCAAGGAGGCCTTCATCGACATGGATTGCGGCTACAATGAGTTTATCGTGATGGAAGGTAAGACGCTGAGCAGCATCTGTAGTAATGACACCACCTTTGAACAGGACTTCGACAGCTACCTGAAAGCCTTTGATGATGTGCTGAAGAAACTGTTGGGTATTGAGCGTGGGAAGGACGAAAAGAAGTATCTGAACATGGACTACTATGTGGCCGAACTACGTAGCAAGAAGATTCTGTTGTCTGTCATCACTGCTTGGTCGAAGATCGACCTTTCGCCTTACGACAACTCTGCCATTACTACTCTGGAGGAACATATCAAACGCAAGTGGGCCGACATCAGCGCATCCACGGCTGGAGAGCAATATACACCTGACGATATTATCTCTTTGATTGCTGACATTGTAGCCTCAAAGGTGACGAAGCCCAGGAATCAGAATATCCACGTTTATGACCCGACGTGTGGTGGTGCCAACCTGCTGTTTGGTGTGGCCGACCGACTTCAGACCCAAGCGGGCTACAAGAACATCCACACTTGGGGCAGCGAATACAATGACGCGCTCTATGCTTTGGCGGCCATCGAAAGTCGATTCCGCAGCCATTCCCAAATCAGCTATGGCAACACGCTCACGACGGCCCCGTTTGCCGGAAGAAGCTTCGATGTGATTGTTGCTAATCCTCCCTACGGCACCAAATGGAGCGGTTATGAAAGGGACATCAAGAACGACCAGAAAGGGCAGTTTCCTGGTGGTTTGCCCGCTGTGAGCGACGGACAGCTGCTGTTCATGCAGCATATCCTTTGGCAGCTTGATGAAAATGGTATTGCCGTAGAGGTACACAATGGTTCCACTTTGTTCAGCGGTGATGCGGGAAGCGGAGAGAGCAACATCCGAAAATACATATTCGACCACGATTGGGTTGAAGCTATCATTCAGATGCCTCAGAGTGAGTTCTTTAATACGGGGATATACACCTACTTATGGATAATGAATAAGCAGAAACCCTTTGAACGTAAGGATAAGGTGGCTCTCATTGACGGAAGCAAACTTTGGACACCATTAAAGAAGTCAAAGGGTGATAAACGTCGGGAAATGAATAAAAACCAGCGCACAACCATCGTAGATGCCTTGACAGACTTCGCTCCCAGCGATATTTGTAAGATATTCGATCGCGAGCATTTCTACTATAACAAACAGTCGCTCACGCTTACCGATCTCGACGATGATGGGCGCAGTGTGTCTGATACCATCTGTAAGGAAGGCAAAGTGAAGGTTAAAGAGAATGAATACCGCTTCGACGAGGAACGCAACACCATGATTCGCGTCGCCGACGGTGAAGCCGTAGGCTGTGGCCACTTTGTTATCAAGAACAAAAAAGACCGCAGGACGGGAGCGACTATCGTGGAAACCTTTATTGAGCCCACCTACATCAACGACTACGAGATTATTCCTCACCACTTTGATGGGCATGAGAACGAGCGTGAAATCAATACATTCATGCAAAAGTATGTGTTCAAGCCATATACATTGGGAAAGAATGTGATAGGTGTTGAGTTGAACTTCAATAAAGAATTCTATGTGCCAGAAAAGCTGGAAAGTGTGGAGGAAATTCTGAAGGAACTGGCAGAACTGGACAAAGATATGAAGGAGATTCTTGTATGAGACTACGAGTAAAAGATTTTACTACAAAAGTGGGTAGTGGCGTAACTCCCCGTGGAGGAGCCGAGACCTATCTTGAACAGGGAATCCCCTTGTTCAGGAGTCAGAATGTCCATGACAATGGTTTCCTCATGGATGACATAGCTTATATTTCAGAAGAGGTGGATGAGAGTATGTCAAGTACCCGAGTTAAGCCTGGCGATGTTCTTTTGAATATAACAGGAGCATCTATTGGCAGATGTTTCTATACATCAGATGGTTTTGAACGTGGTAATGTGAATCAGCATGTATGTATTATTCGCCCTAAAAGGAATAATACGAGTCCATCGTTTCTGCATTACTGTATTATCTCAAATGAAGGACAAGAACAAATCAACCTTTCTCAGACGGGAGCAAATAGAGAAGGCTTGTCGGTTGAGGATATCAAAGGCTTTTCTTTTGACATTCCGTCTCTTTCCATCCAACAAAAAATGGTCGATTATTTGGATGAAAAGACTTCTGCCATTGACACACAAGTTGTGCTGTTGGAAAAGAAAAAGGATGCCTATGCTCGCCTGAAGAAAGCAATGATCAATCGTGCCGTCACGCGTGGACTTGATGAACACGTGAAGTTGAAAGACTCAGGCTTGGAATGGATTGGAATGATTCCGGAACATTGGGAGCGTTTTCGTCTTAAAGACCTTGGATATATGTACAGTGGCTTAACAGGAAAGTCCGGAGATGATTTTCGTTGTGATGATGAGACAATGACGAAGCCTTATGTACCATTTACAAACGTACTTAATAACACTGTTGTTGATAATGACAACTTCCATTATGTTGTGTTGGAAGAAAATGAGCAACAGAACCAGGTTAAAGCAAGCGATTTACTGTTTTTAATGAGTTCTGAAGACTATGAGAGTATTGCAAAATCAGCTGTAGTGTTAGGTGATCCTGGCGAGGTTTATTTGAATAGTTTTTGTAGAGGGTTAAGAATTACAAATCATAATTGCTACGCTCCGTTTTTGAACTATCAGTTAAACTCTGAAATGTACAGAGATGCTTTACGTTTCGAAGCAAGAGGTTTTACTCGTATCAACATAAAGATTGATAGAGTGGCCAGTCATTTTGTTTCATTACCTCCTTTCTCGGAACAGCAAACCATTGCAGACTATCTTGATGAAAAATGCGCCAATATAGATGCTGCCATTGCCAACATAGACAAACAGACGGACGCATTGAAGCGTTTGAAACGGTCGCTAATAAATGAAGTAATAACCGGCCAACGTGCCGTATAAATACAACCGCTTATGAACGAACTGAAGATACAGCATGAATACGTAATGGATTTTCTTTGCCGCCTCGAAGAGCAAGGAGGCTTGGGCTACCGTAGCGTGAGCAACATCGTCGTCAGCAACGATTTGTTTATCCCCTCCATTATGGGAGAGTTCATCAAGAATAGTCAGCCAGAAACCTGGACACGGCTGCTAAGGAAGTTCGGCAATAATGAGCAGGCCTTGCAAAACGCCTTGAAGAACAAGGTAAAAGAGACCCTTATGGACGCTCAGAATGTGGCCATCTACATCAATGGCCACAAGTCTATCACCTTTGAGGGCGAAAAGGTTTGGCTCTTCTACGTCTCAGGGACAGAGCTGAAAGGAGATGAAGAGTTCAAGCAGAACATCTTCTGTGCTGTGGAGGAGTCGAGTCATACGCTCAAAGTCGGCGAAACAGAACTTTATACGATTCGCCCGGATATCATGTTCTTTGTCAACGGCATCTACATTGGCTACATGGAACTGAAATCATCCACAAAAGGACAAACAGCACGTGTCAATGGGCGTCAGAAGGTGGCAAAAGACTATCTGGCTACAGTGAAGGCACTGACGGAGCAGGAGAAGCGTGACGCAAAGGTCATGAAACAACGCAAAGAAGTGCTGGCCATCTATGAAAAAGCCATACACCTGACGGCCAGCGACTGCAACGAGACCTACGTGATGCGAGGCATCAGCCAATTTTTCGACCTTGCTCATCAGGGATTCACCAACGAACCCGCTAAGACTGTGGAAGAATTGACCCCCGCTGTATTGGAACCGTTCAAGGTTTATCCTGTTACAACTTCGGCACAGACGGAGAAGCAACGGTTTGAGGAAGTGATGCATGCTTTGTATGACAAGAAGATGATAGAGAAAGAAATTCTCTACTACAATTTCATTGAGTACAAATATGTAAGGAGGGGAGGCGTGAGAGAACGCACTTCCAATACAGGCCGCCTGATAGCACCTCGTCCCAAGCAAAAGTTCGGTTGTGATAAGATTATGGGTCGCATTACAGAGATGTTGGACCATGAAAAGGAGCCAGACTACTATATCAACAAACTACGAAACTATTTGCAAGCGCAAGGGATCACGCCTCAAAAGATAGAGGAAATCATCCTGTTGCGCGAACGCTATTTCAACAACAAGTTTGTCTATTCACTTTTGTTGCAGTATGCCGCAGGGTTCGGAAAGAGTAATATCATCGGATGGACGGCTTTGCAGCTGAAGGATTACCGCTATGAGGGTAAATACGCTTACGACAAGGTGATGATTGTGGTGGACCGTTTACAGTTGCGCGACCAGTTGGACACCATGATGATGAACATGAACATTGACAAGTCGATGTTTGTGGAGGCAACAGACCGAGATACATTCATCAATGCTTTAGACAGCAAACTGCGTATCATCGTAGTGAACATCCAGAAGTTCTTGAATCTGCAAGATGCATTGTCGGCAGCAGGTAAGAAACTAAAGAAGATGCGCGTGGCCTTCCTCATCGATGAAATTCACCGTAGCAATTCTGGCGAGAACAATCAGGAAATGATTGACCTTTTCGCCCGTCTACAAGAGACGTTCAATGTGGCGGGCCAAACTGTGGTGAAGAAGAACCTGTTGATCGGTTTCACCGCCACACCAAGCGAAGAAACGCTGGCAAAGTTCGGAGAGTTCCGAAGCGCTATAACGAAACCAATGTGGATTCCATTCGACTGCTACACAATGCGCGAAGCTATTGATGATGGATATATCCTTGACCCTACAAAGACCATTATTCCCTACGCGGTACCCATTGATTTCCAACTACCTGAAGAACTGGAGGACAGCGATGAAGATGACATAGATATAGTTCTCCGCAAGGACAGGGTCTATTCCTTCGAGCCACGTATGCGCAAGATTGCAGAATTTATTGTGCATCGACTTGTGAGTCTGGTCTATAAGAAAATTCGTGGAGAAGGAAAGGCTATGTTGGCTGTGAGAAGTATTCCCAATGCCATCAAGTATTTCAACATCATTCGGTCGTTGTATGCCGAGAAATGCCAAGAACCTGCCTACGAGAAATACAATGGCGCACCTATCGTCATCATTTATAGCGATGACCAAAAGCACGAATCGTGTTCCTCGCTGAACGGAGGCTTGAACGAAGAGACTGTAATCCAGAACTTCCGTCAAGCAAAGAATGGTTTGATTATCGTAGTGGATAAGTTGCAGACGGGATTCGACGAGCCCAAACTTCATACGCTTTTCCTCGACAAGGAAATCAGCGACATCAATGCCATTCAGACTATCAGCCGAGTGAATCGCAAAAGCAAATACAAAGACGATTGCCATATAGTTGATTGTTCATGGCGTAACGTGAATGTGGAAAACATCAAGCAGGCTTTCGAAAAGTACTGTGATATGGCCATTTCTGATTTCAATCCGGAATTTGAAGCCAAAAGTGTGGCTCGTACTTACAAACTGCTTCAAGCCAGTGAACCATATCTACAATGGTACTCACGCTATCAACATGAACGCGAAGACACACATTTCGTATTGGAAATGGAAGATGGAATCCGTCAGTGGATACAACAATGTTTTTATCAAGAGAATCTTGCCAAGAAATATAATGAAGAAAACGGTTCGAAACCATCGGATTCCGACTACCATGCAGTAATAAACCCTGCTCGCGACCTGCGGAATTTGGTTGGTCATTACTTTTCCGGCATTCGGTTATTGGACGGTGTTTTCGTTATTGACAGAAAGTACTATGACGAAGTGTTTCTGATGTTCTGGCAAATCTATTGCCATATCTATCACGAGGTGAACTATCAAACGGAGAATGAGCCATACGAGTATGAGGTGATTGATAGCGATGAGGAACCTGGCATTATCTTGGTGGAAGGCGAAGGAGAAGGTGGCAGAGGAGGACACGGAGGCTCACGCGGTGGTTCCGGTCCACAACCACCCAAAGGTAAAAGCATGGATGAGGTGTTGGCTATTTTGCAAAAGCTACATGATACCGAACAACTGACAGCCGAACAAGCTCAAGTATGGCTGAAAGAAATCGGCTTGATGTTCGATTTTATCAAGAACGATGAACAGTTCTGTGCCTTTGCGAAAGATGACAACTACACAGAAGAGGAAAAGCTGTCAGAGTACAAGAAAGTTCAAGGAAGGTATCGCCGTAGCTTGAAAAACCGTACAGATTTCCCCCAGGTTGAGCGTTTCAAGCAGATGATTACTGAAAATGTAGAGCAATTATTTGCTATTTTCATGGCGGATCTGCGTAATGTCGAGAATGGGGATTCTGATTTTGACTATGATACTACTTCAGTGGTTGTCGATTCTTCATTATCTTCAATGGAAGAATTGATAGCATTGGCGAAAAAGAAGATACGTCCGGAATACGATGAAGAGAAACTTAGGCAAAAAATAGTAGAAACATATTCCGCTCATTTTGCTGGATTATCCAAATACATTCGGGGGCTTGATGAGATTACAAATAACCTGTTTATGGTGTTGAACACACCTTCATTACCAACTTTAGACGGAATGAATTCAGTGGTGAAGGAATCACTGAATATGGTTTGTATGGCCGAAGGTTTGTCAATAAATGATAAACGAATGTACTTAGACATGCTTTTGATGAGATATGAAGTTTATCTTAAGAAATTGTATTACCTAATTCACGGAGAAGAATTAAAAGCTAAAGAGGAGGAACAAGGAGCCACACTCTCAAACGCAATATTTGCTTTCCCTTCTCTAAGAGGTTTAAAGAACAATCCTAATCAGGCGTATCAAGAGTTTAACCATAAATTGACAATACTCCGTCGGTTGAGGAACGAGGAGACCCATGGAAGCACCCACCTTTCGGAACAAGAGTTAAACACAGCTATCAGTACTGTAATCGATATGTACCTGTATGTTACTGGCACAAATATTACAGAGTTGGAAATAGCTGGATATAATGCATAGGAAACCCAAATAGTATAATCAGGTCAATAGGTTCCAAGTATAATATAAATAAAGAAAGATAAGCCATGAAGCATATTTCAATACGAGTACCTTGGCATGAGAACAGATGGAATGGCACCGTGTGTAAGTGCCCTCATAACAACCCTTTCTGCACATGCTTAAAACGAATACAACAAAATAAAGATTCTGTTAAAGAAGAGAAAACAGCAGGTAAGAAGTGGAGTGAATTGTCAATAGAAGACCATCCATCGTGTATTACGGAAAATGGCGGGTTCATGTCACCTACTTCTGTATCACATATAGTTGTTCATCCTATTAATGATGACCTTCATAAGGTTCTCAAGCCAACTACAATTGAGATTCCTCCTTTTTTCTGTATGCCAGCCCCGTTCAGATACTTCTCTTTGGATAACCAAGATTATTTGAATGAGAGATACCCTAATCTTTCCCTTGACGAAGATGCGCCATTTCATTCGGCTTGGGTATATGGTAGGCAGCGACAATTTGATATTGCCAACTTATTTCGAAATGAGATTGTACCGGGTAAGTCCTTGGCCGTTTTTTATACCAAAAGTGGTAATCCTATTGATGAAGATTCCCCTAGACTAATCGTAGGTATTGGTATGGTCTCGGAATTACGTCCAATCGTAGAATATGAAAGCAATGCTGATTACACATATCCAGTATGGAATATGCTTTTAGGACATAGCATTCGACCTGAAATCAATAATTCTAATGGATTCTTATTGCCATATCACGAATATTTGGAATTGGATAGCGACCTATTTCTTGAAAAAGCTCACATTACGAAAGAACAAGCCATCGATGAGATAAAGCTTTCTTTGTCTGAGTTGGACAACAGTTCCAAAATAATGAAAGAACTTTCCTATGGATGTGATTATGTCAGCAGTCAGAGTATGCTGACAATCCTACAGGCAGCCAGGAAATGCCTTGAGAAGGTAATAGACCATCAACTTGTCATAAAAGATTGGACAAAACAGGTTCGTTGGATTGATGAACAAATTGCTCATGTCAAACTATCAACTGGTCCATTCCCATCATTTGCAGAAGCTCTTCGTGCTTTTGGGTTCAACTATGCTTATCTAATAGAACATGATCTTAGAGAAGTCTGTGGCTGTGGCATTAAAGACAATCCTTGGGAATACTTCGACAAGCTTATGAAGAAAGAAATTGAGCTTCCAGAAGTATCATATAGTGCTGAATTAAAACAATATCGAGATATATGGAAAGTTACGGACGAAGAGTCTATGTCAATACTTCAGCTTCTTTCTCGATTTGATATTAATAGCAATACTATCAATTATTGGTATGAACATGATGACAGATGGGAAGAGCTCTTGGCCAATCCTTATGTTATTAGTGAAGAAAGCCGTATAGATGATGACGAATATGTCACTCATGATGTAATAGATATTGGGTGTATTCAAGATGCGGATTTACAAGGGAAATGGATACCAGATAAATCCTTCGCTATAGAGTCATTAATTGATGAAAGACGTATTAGAGCGTTAGTGGTTGAGCGATTAAAATTGTCCCTGATGAATGGTGACACCCTATTGTCAATATCAGAATTGATGGAATATATAGGAGAGAAACTATCAACTGATAATATGGTTATTCCTAAGAGATATTTCCATTCTACCAAGGTCAAATCCTTTATGGAAGAGAAACTTGTGTATATCAACAGCGAGGCCATACAATTAATGGACTATAGAAAAATGGAGGATTTCTTGAAGAGCAGACTCGAAGCGAGAGCCAAAACATTGGTATCGGCTCCTGTTAAAGAGAACTGGGATGATATAGTTATCAGAGCTATCACGAATTATCGAGAAGACAATCCTAGAAGTGTTGAAGCAGCCAAGAAGCAAATTGAAGCAGTCAAGACCTTTTGCCAAAAGAAACTATCTGTTCTTACAGGTTCTGCTGGAACAGGAAAAACCACAGTGGTAAAAGCTTTCCTAAAATCCACCCAAATCCAGCACGAAGGTGTGTTGCTGTTAGCTCCCACTGGAAAAGCAAGAGTACGTTTGGGTTCTATGTCCTTAAACACGACAGCTCAAACAATTGCCCAGTTCTTAACCCAGCAGGGAGTTTATGACGTTAGCAATAATAGATATTGTGGCATCAATAATATTCCAAAGAACAAGTATTGTACTAACAAGAACATTATCATTGACGAATGCTCAATGATAACTACTGAGGAACTGTACTATCTGATCAGTGTTCTCGACTTGACTAAAATAAATCGCATCATTCTGATAGGTGACCCATATCAATTGCCTCCAATTGGAGCAGGACGCCCTTTCTCTGACCTGTGTGCATACCTACAGACTAATGAGGATGCTCCAAAGGATGCTTTAGTGGAACTGACCGCTGTGGTTCGAACCATTACTGAGGGGGAATCTGACATTCTCGCATTGGCATCCCACTTTAGGGACGGTATACGAGAGAAAAATGCTGATATGGTCTTTGATAAGATTGCAATGGGTGAATTAACAGGAGACCTAAGTGTTTATCATTGGGAGAATGAAGAAGACTTATATGGCAATCTTGAATCGATATTGAATAATGAATTTTCCGATAAAGGAGATACAATCGGAGACAGAGTCCGTAATGCCATGGGGCTTGGTGATCTTGACTTGACAATAATCCAGCCTGAAAAAGTCGAAGGCTTTCAGTTGTTGACACCCGTTAGAGAGCCCATGTGGGGTGCATACCCATTGAACAATCTATTTCAGAAATGGCTCGGACTAGAACAAATCAAGTACTATTGTACAATGTTTCCCCAAAAAATCCATTATGGCGAGAAAGTAATGCAACTAAAGAATGAGAAGAAAGTTCCTGTTGGAAAAGCTGGGAAGAAGCAGTTATCAAATGGTCAAATAGGGTTTACTACATATGCTAATAATAAAGGTTTGAAAGCAACGTTCTCCGGTCTACCCAATGATGTTTTTCAATTCTATCCCAATAATAGTGATGATGGTGATAACGTACTTGAACTTGCTTATGCTATTACCATCCACAAGAGCCAAGGCAGTGATTTTGATACCGTACTAGTTGTGTTGCCAAAATTCGGTAGAATCATATCTCGTGAGCTGATTTACACGGCTTTGACTAGAGCAAAGAAAAAACTGATCTTAATGGTTCAAGGTAGCGCTCAAGAGATACTTAAATACTCTATGCCAGCCAGTTCTGAACTTATGAGACGAAACTCTAACTTATTTCAGTTGTCGGTACGTAATACTAAGCATGATATTCCCTATGTCGAGGGGTTGATTCATCATACAAAGGATCCCGACATCATTGTTAGAAGCAAATCCGAAGTAATCATTGCTAATGAATTGATAACTGCTGAGATTCCATTTGAGTATGAAAAAATTCTAGAACGAAATGAACGACGTTGCATTCCGGACTTTAGCTTCGAGACTCCGAATGGAGAGCGGATAATTTGGGAGCATTTAGGAATGCTGGGAAGCCCGTCATATTTTGCTTCATGGAAAAAGAAACTAGCTTTTTACAAAGAGATTGGGTTTGAGGAAGGCAAGAACTTATTTACAACGATGGATCATGAGGATGGGAGCTTTAACACTGCAGAGGTGCTAGAAGTCATTGACAAGATTAAAGAACTACTATAACTCCTACTAGAATTATAAACAAAATAAAAAGGAGATTGAGCATGTCAAGTCTTCTTTGAAGGAATAATTAGTCGAGCCTCAAATAGTATAAACAATTTGATTGTTAATAAATTATTAAACTACTTATGTGGTTTGCAAAAAAATCGTATCTTTGCATCGAACAACTTGCAAAACGATGTACACAAAACCCACACCCCGAACCGACCAGCAGTCTCTTTTCTTCGACTTGGAGTCGCAGTTGAACTAGAAGCATCCGCTATTGTCCAACAAGATAGACTGGGATGTCTTTGATGAGGTCTTCAAGGGTCTATGCTGCGCCATTTATTTGAGACATTCATAATATAAGAACTATATGACAGACAAAACACAAGAAGGAAACCTTGACCTATTATTGAAAAGGGTTATACAATATAGAAGTAGTGAACATTTTCAGGAAATACTGAAAGCCTGTACCAAATTCAGAAATCTTGCACCCTATAACGCCATGCTAATAGAGATGCAAAGGCCAGGTTCGATGTATGTACTGACACAAGACCAATGGGAAAAGAGATACAATCGCGTTCTAAAACCCAACGCCAGACCGCTAATCATACTTGTGCCTTTCGGTCCTGTTGAGTTTGTTTTCGAGATCGGAGACACAATGCAGTCGGAGCGGAATGGAACACTCTTCGGACCTTCAGACGAGGATATTCTCAACGAAATAGCAGAACCATACAAGATAAAGCAGGATGTGCCATTGAGAACCCTTGACAACCTCATAAAAAACCTCGCTTTTCACGGGATAGATACGGATTTCGGTATGGCTGCTGGAGCTGGCTATGGCGCTCAAATAAAGGTGCTGTTTGATAATCGGAAAGACATTACTATACCTTTCAATAAAAATAGGAACATCAAATGGCAGGCTGGATATCTGTTGAGTGTCAATAGAAATGCCGAAAACAGTGAACTATTCGCATCCATCTGCCACGAACTGGGGCATCTTTTCTGTTACCACCTACTCATGCCTGGGGACTGGAAAGAAAAGGCTTGGAATGTGAGAGCTATTGAACACAAATGGAAAGAGTTTGAAGCCGAGAGCGTGTCATGGATTGTCTGTGAACGATTGGGAATACACAATCCGTCAGAAGGATACTTAGCAGGATATATTGACAAGACAGAAACTGTGTCATACATTAGCGAACAAGTCAGTGTAGAGCGTATTATGGCAGCAGCAAATGAGATTGAACGTATGCTAAATGTTCAAAACTATCGTAACGGTCTGCTCTATAAACATTGTGATGATTTCAAGAAGTTTTGCCGTATGTTATCCCAAGAAAAAGAAAAAAGCAGCACCAGAATAATCTGATGCCGCCTTTTCTTTACATAAACTCGTTGTACTGTCCAATATACAATCACTACGCTAAAACACAAAAGCAAAATCAAAATGGTCAAGTGCTTCTGTATACTCTAAACTCTTGATTCGGTTGCAATGTTTCTCTTTAGCCAGTTCTTTATACCCATCTATAATATTCTCAAAGCTTCTGGTTATAATATATCTACTTTCATGTTTCTCAAAATCCGCCTCACCGCCTTCAAAGTAACCGTCACCAAAGAGAATTTGCCGGTCCCAATCCAGCATAGAAACATCACCAGGAGTATGAGAATAATTGGACGGATCTTTGTACCAATCGCCATATTTCCTAAAGATGGTGATAGCGATTCGTTCTGGTGTAAATTCATTGACTTTCACCGTCACCTTATCCTTACCCAGCCATTTATCGTATCTGTTCTGTAAATACGCCTCAAAACCATACTGAGACATGTTTTTGGTGTTCACAACCTCACCGCATATGTAAATTTTCTTCATCTTCTTCATTGCTCTTTTCCTCCTTTTTCTATTTTTGTTCTTCTGGAATAGATTTTAAGTTCCACTCCATAATCGTTTTTCAGTTTCTTAGTCAACGCCGCGAAAGCATCCAATCTAACTCTTTTCCGACCTAGCATTTTCGCCGCCTCACCAAGTTCAATCATAATCTCCTTCCCAGGCTTCAACTCACCATATTTTTCGGCGAGGATATTCAGGTCGGGGTCATCATAAAGTTTCTTCTCTGGCTGCTTTTCATTCACTACTACAGCCTCATTCTTTGCTCTCAGTTCATCACCAAAGAGCCTTGTCAAAATACGTTCTAGCATCTTCATCATGTTTTTTAGTTTTCTTTTGTGATAATACCGCATATTTTTTTTACTATACCGTCCTTCTCTGGCTCCTTATTAATACCCCCGGCAGTTTTTGGACGGCATTTTTTACTGTCGGGTGGTGTTTTAATAGTTCGTGTCGTAATTTGTTTGTATTTAGTAGTTTATTTATTCCATTAGTTAGGTTTTGGCGGCGTTTGGACTGCGTTTTGACGGTTTTGGACGCTGTTATGCGGGAAAAAATTTGTATTTTTGCAAATCCAAGAAGGTAAAATATGGCAAACAAGGTATACTCTCAGAGAATTAATGATATAAAAGATTATATTGACGGATTAAAAGAATCCTTTCTTATTAGTCCAGAGATTCTTGATTATTTTACCCAATCAAGTGAATGTGATTTTTCCCATCTTCAGAAACAAATAATAGAGTCTCCAGAAGACGAAGACCTAAAGGACTTGATGGAAGGGGAATTTTCCGATGTTTTTATTGTTTTATTTCTTAGATTACCATTAGAACTGGCTTTTCAATACCTATCGCATAACGCAATTACTATAGATGTCCCTGACGAATATTATCTAGAAGATAATGAACAGGTATATGAGGAGTTTAAAACAATCAAACGTGTAGTAAGAGTAGAGGTGTTTAATAGATTGTGCAAGTGCTATCCCAACAAAAGAACCTTGTTTAAGAATGCCATATTGGATCTTGATGGGGATTCTATGAAAAAAATGTTAGATGATGAGGAAATTGAACTGAAATGGTTTCGTAATTGGATGGGACACTCTCTATACTATAGTTCTGTATTGGCAGATGCAAGAAAAATGGAATTACCCATTAAGGAGGATGTTCAACTTTTTGTCGGAGATTGTTGTGATATAGCCAATATCTACCAGGAGGAAGATCAACCCTATCAATCAGAAATGGTCGAACGTAATTATGAACAAGCAATAACACCTACGAGGGGTTTTTCTGATGCAAAATTGACGTTGAAGAATTATTGGTTTAATCATTCTAGATATAGACATAATGTCCGTCAAGTGATAGACGACTACATTAATAAACCATGTTTTTCGAAATTCGTGTCTGAGTGCTGGGCAGAGTTCGAGGAAGATGAGAGGCAACGAGAGTGTGAAACTGCTGCCAAAGAGATGGAGAATGAGGATAATGAACCTGTGAATGTGGACAATAAACCTGTGGTTGAAGAAATACAGTCACAGTCAACACAAAACACATACATTGCCGAAGAAGATAAAATATTCAATTTCAGCCCTAACGACAATGCCATCAACTTGTTTCCTGAAGGTGAAACTGCATTTGATGGTTCAAAGGGATTAGCAGATTATGCCATCAACAACAAGGAGAAGATAGAACGCTTTGTTCATTTAATGGTCAAAAAGTTTCATTATATTCCAGATGATAAGAAACAGGCCAAGGCATTTGTGAGAACCATTACTGGAATACAATTCGACGGAGGGAAGACCAAGCCAAAGTTGTTGTCCGATGAAGCCGTTAATGCTATTCTCTTTATGGCACAAAGGGGTATACTCACAGGAAAAATTATTCAAGCCTTGCAAAAGTTTGATTTCGAGGAAGGTGTTACCTTTGAACATGAAGGGAATTGGCATTCCACGTATGCGAAAAGAGCTGATATTCAGTTTAAAAAGCTAGTAGAAGAGACTTTTGGCAACTACGAGCTATACAAACCGGTGAAAAAATGATTTCATAGGTCTTTTCAATCAACTTTTACTGAGCGACTACCGCACATTTGACGCTAAACTTTTCAAAGAATAATATGGCCACCCACATCTGAGGTGGCTTTTCTTTCCCTTTTTATTTATTTTATTATCAAACAAATAGCCTTGATTTGTTTGCCTTTTTGTATTTTTCTGTATTTTTCTATATTTCTCATTTGCAAATCGCTGAGGTTGTGTGTTGTATAATTTTGAAGTCATTTAAAATATAGTACCTTTGCATCGTGTCTAAAGAAAAAAAATGACACATTCTAGGATGACGGTGGCACTCCCGGATTCCACAAAAAACAAGAATAAATATAAAGAAATGAAAACAACAACGAAAGTACCAACGCGGATACATTCCGCAAATCGTAAGACCCTAGAAGTGGCTTGGGGGTATCGAAGGGCGCACGAACAAAAAGGCACACATCCGCTCATGGCGTTCCGTGCGCAAACAACATGCATGAAGGAAATATTAATAAATAAAAACTCAATAAAATGAGCGAATTATTAAAAAAAATCTCTGCGGAGGCGATAGCTTCTGAAGAGACGGCAGTTCAGGGTACTGTCGAACCGAACAACCCTACCAACGAGAACAACGAGGTTAACTTTGAAGCCCCAGTTGCGAGTCCCCAACCGGAGCAGTCTCCATTCACTCCAGAGGGGAAGACGGATTCTCAATCAGCATCAAGTGACGCTGATGCTGTAAAAGACATCCTACAGCATTCTGGCTATCTCGATGGGAAAGGTAATGCCACAGCTAAGATGAAAAATCTTATGCTAAAAGGGAACTTCAATATGAAAATCAAGTTCTCTTACTACTACTCAGAACTAAAGAAAGATGGATACGAATTCTGCTACATCGATGAGAATCGTAATCTTTATGCCAACCAAATGGACAAACTCTATGATGACGTTAAGGATTCTAAAGAGAAACGTTTCAGTGAGGCAGCCAAGGTTGTCGAAGCTCGTCGTGTCTTGGAAGAAGGATTGGGTGTGAGAGACATCGATGGCAACGAAATCACATTGGAGACCGAAGACCTTGACCGGTACCTAGTACTAGTGGATGGTCAGCATCGCTCCGCAGTCTGCCACGAACACCCTGAAATCGACCTTTTTGTGGAATTCGATGATTTTGAAGGATCAACACTCAATCGCATTGCAGTCCTCAACAACAAGCGTAAGGATCACACAGGGAAGGATCAGAAAAAGAGTATCTCTAGGCACTATCCTGGTCGTGTCCCAGTGCTTGATGAAATGGAAAAACTTCAGAAAATGTTCGGGGTCACAGAAAAGTACTCCGAAGCCATATTAACTGGAAAAGTGGATCAGTTCAAACGCGATGAACTAACAGAGATACAGATGGGTGAGAAAGAACCTGGAGAGAAGTATGTTGGTGACTCTAACAGAATCAAAGAGGGATGGGAACTCAATTTTTCTCTTAAACTATCCTTTGGTTCCGACAAAAATCATTGGAGGAAGGTTCGTAAGGTCGAACTCCCGCTCGCTTGTCAACGGACGATTGAGGGGCTTCAAGACGAAGACCAACCGGGAGCGTTCCACCGGATGGCCATGCTCTTTTCCAAGATGGATTCGACTCAGAAGGCAAATGTGGTGGCTAAGGTTGGAACACCAGACTTGCAAACCTATCTCACAAAGGCTTTCAATAAGTTTGTGAAAGAACACGACAAGGCGAAAGACTGGCCAGAGTTGGAGGCAGAGTTCACTACTGCCATAGAACAACAGAAACGTGAGATGGGTTCATCATCCTCTTCTACGAATGTCAAGAAACTCTCATCTGGTACCCCATGGGATGTCATTGCTAACCGCCGTGAACTTGCCAGACAACAACAGGAGAAAGAGGCCAAGAAAACGCCTGGTAAACCGCTGGGTGCCACTTCTGTTACGACACCAGTTGTCAACCCCCAATCTACTGAAAAAAGTGCTTAATTCAATTCACAAGGGCTTGGCGATGGCAAGCCAAGCCCATTATCCTAACGTCCTTGCCAAGGACACCGTAATAAAAAATGATTCAATTTACAAGTAACATGGACAAAATTATTTTCCAGTTTTCAGAAACCCCTAACCAACCGATGACGAAGGCCGGGGAGCTTACTCATCACTTCTATGCAGGAAACCCGTATTGGACTCAGGAAGGTGAACCGTTAGACCTCCAGAACTTCACTCGTTCGGAAGCCATCGACATCCTACGAAAAGGACTCGGTATCGGTTACTCAATCACTGGCGACATCATCACTGTCAGTAACCCTCATCAACATCTTCAAACCATTATGCGGCACCTTCAATCTGTAGCCACCTCATGCCTGACATCTAGCTATCCTCTCGGCTGGTGGAAGAACGAGGTTTGTGGCTACGGCGGTATCTTAATCAGCTTGGGGAACGAATTGATGACGTTGAATGAGTTTATGCTTTATGCCATCAGCAAGTTTTCCGAAGGCATTACAACTTTCTACATCGGTTCAATTTTCGAATATTATTAAATCAAAAAATATGGAAGAAAAAAAAGATAACAAGAAACCATACTCAGAGCATTTTATGGAAATGCTAGAGAATGACACCCGAATAACCCCCAAACCTGCCAGTGATAATGACATGATGAACATTATCCACTCATGGCTCAATAAACTAACCAAACAGGCCGTAGACTTCCTTAATCCCAAAGGCAAGCCGCCACGTACCAAAATCAACTACCTCGGCCATATGTTCGCTAAGGCAGGGATTCCGAAAGATGTCGCTTACAAATACGTCAAAGAACGGTACTTTAAGTCTGGCATGGATGAGGATGCTTTCGCCAAGGAGTTCGAGGATGAATACGACAAGACCGGAGTTGACAATGATTGGATTCAGCGAGTGTTCTACAAAAAGAAGAAGTAGTATTAATGATGGGAGGGCGGACGTGTTCCTGCCCTCCCTTTAAAACTCGATTGTTATGATAGGAATAACTACAAACTCGACAACAGGACAACAGCAACTCAACTTTGCCAATGGTTCATATTCTC
>Ga0310697_10002022_pt1 | contig 22287 bp, 22 predicted proteins | sample 172DNAGHGlowgp2_FD_203883 | JGI IMG/M metagenome (GOLD analysis project Ga0310697, IMG submission 203883) | Sheep rumen microbial communities from Palmerston North, Manawatu-Wanganui, New Zealand - 1728 DNA GHGlow gp2 (v2) (version 2) | ecosystem: Host-associated > Mammals > Digestive system >... | reverse complement strand
CCCGATAGTAAACCTGATTTCCCAATCCCATCATCGTGCCAACTGCCTCAATGTTGGGGCTGGACAACCTGATTCTTTCAATCATCGGCCGGCAAAAATGGGAAGAGAACAGTCCGTCATCAATCCAGTTGTTCTCCACCCGGAACACCTGCTCGTGCCCCTCGAAATTGGCGTCAAAGGTCGTATCCCAGCGCACCTGCACCATCAGGATCATCGCCGCCGCAAAGGCAACGCTCATTCCCAGGATATTGATCAGCGTCGAAACGCCTGTTTTGCGTATTATTTTCATTTCTTTGTGTACTTTGTCATTCTGAGCGTCAGCGAAGAATCTAGATGTTTCGCTTCGCTCAACATGACACTGTTGTTATTCAACATGACACTGTTGTTATTCAACATGACACCATTGTCATCACTTGTCATTCTGAGGCCGGAGGCCGAAGAATCTAATCCATTGAACTATGTATAACACTTACTACACCTACATCATGTCCAGCAGTAACAACTCGACTCTCTATATTGGTGTTACAAACGATTTGGAGAGAAGGGTTGCGGAGCATAAATCCGGAAGTGGATCTGTCTTTACTGCAAAGTATCATTGCCATAAACTTGTTTACTTTGAGTCTTTCTCTGATATTGACCAGGCAATCGCTAGAGAGAAACAATTGAAAGGATGGAAACGTGAACGTAAGGATGCATTGATTGATTCTGTTAATAAAGAAAGACGGGATCTTTCTGTTTAGATTCTTCGCTGCGCTCAGAATGACAGGCCAACAATCAGATTCTTCGCTGCGCTCAGAATGACAGGTCCTTTATTGCCCTGAGGGCTCCTTTTGTCATCCTGAGGGCGAAGCCCGAAGGATCTAAAACACCAGTACATCGGAATCTCCATAGGTGTCATAGCCGGAGGTAATGACCTTCTCGCCAGGCTCCAGGCCTTCCAGGACCTCGTAGTACTGGGGATTCTGGCGGCCGATGCGTATCTCTCTTTTGACGGCTTTGGTGCCTTCTTTGTTAACGACGTAAATCCACTTTCCGCCGGTTTTCTGGTAGAAGGTGCCGCGCGGGATAATCACGGCCTCTTCCGGCTGGCCCAGTTGGAGGTTGAGGTAGTAGGTCTGGCCGGCGCGGATATTGTCCGGCTGCTCGCCGCCAAACTTGAAATCGGCCTTGAACTTGCCGTCACGGACTTCCGGATACACTTTGCGGATGACGGTGGAGTAGGTCTCGCCCTGGCGCTCGAAAGTGGCCTCCAGGCCCGCCACCACGCGGTCAATATAGTGCTCATCTATTTGAGCCTCAACTTTATATGTACCAACGGAATTAATTTGGCCGATTTTGGTGCCGCTGGCGATGCTCTGGCCCAGCACCACGTCCAGAAGGCCAAGTTCGCCGTCGATGGGGGCCTTCACGACAAGGTTGCTCTTGCGCCGTCGGATCATCTGCATGTTCAGCTGCATATTATCCAGGCTTTCCTCCATCCGGTCAATCTGGGTGCTGCGGTACAGGCTGTCCTGCTTGGAGCGCTCGGCCATGAGGTCGTACTTCTGCTTGGCCAGTTTATAGTCTTCTTCGGCCTTGAGGTATTCTTCCTTGGCGATAAGTTTATCTTCGTAGAGGGCCTTCTGCTGCAGGTAAGCGCGCCTCAAACGGTCCACCTGCATACCGTATTCCAGCACATTCTGGCGCACGTCCAGCTTCTGCTGGGCCATCTGGATCTGGGTGTTTCGGAGGATATTCTCCTTTTCGGCCAGTTCGGCCTCTGAGTTCAGGATCTGGAGGTCCAGGTTGTCGTTGGAAAGGACCAGGATGGGGTCTCCGGCCTTTACACGGGAACCCTCCTCAATGAGGATTTTCTCCACGATTCCGCCTTCCTGCGGGCTAAGCTGGATGGTAGTCATCGGCTGCACACGCCCGCTGATGCGGATATAGTCGTTGAATTCGCCCTTTATGGCCGATGACACCGTGATTGTATCTTTGTCCACCCGCAGGGTCTTGTTGTTCGGCCTGGCAATAAGGTACACGATAAACACGGCGAGCAGTGCTCCCAGCCACCACGGCAGGGCTTTCCTGGTAAACGCCACCCGCCATCCGGTCTTCTTTTCGATAATCTTGTCCATATTTTAGATTCTTCGGTCACTTCGTTATTTTAGATTCTTCGGTCACTTCGTTCCCTCAGAATGACAATGATGTCATCCTGAGCGAAGCGAAGGATCTATTGATTAATGTATTCTACTCCGTTGTAATATTTCACCACCGCCTGCTTGATGAGGTACTTGAACAGGCTGTTCATTTCGTCGGCCTGGGCCTTGAGGTAATTGTTGCCGGCGGTCTGGAACTCCAGCGGGGAGATTAGGCCCTGCTCCAACTTCTTGAGGTTCAGGGTGTAGGCTTCGGACTGGACTTCGGCCTTGCGCTGGGCCTGATGGTAGGCCGTGGCGGCGCCGTCACGGTCCTGGATGGCCCTGCGAACCTCGCTTTCCACATCCCGGCGCTTCTGGTCAAGTTCGGCCGTGGCCTTGTCCAGGGCGTGCTGCCTGCGCTTTATGGCCGAATGCTTGCTGAGGCGGTTCCAGATGGGAATCTGGAGGGATAGCTGCACGTACTCGCCGCCGTTGTTTCTGAACTGGTCCCAGAAGGGGTTTGTGGTAGACCCCTGATAGGTATAGTAACTGGTGCTCCAGCCTGCATACAGGCCGATAGAAGGCAGCACCTGCCACTTTGCGGTGCTCAGCTGCCGCTTGGCGTTGAGCTGTTGCCACTGGGCTATCTGGATGCCGGGGTTGTGCTCCAGGGCGTAGTCAATGACAGATTCTTCGGTCGCAGGCTCCCTCAGAATGACAGCGCTGTCATCCTGAGCGCCAGCGAAGGATCTATAATCCGTATCAACAACCAATTCCTCATCCAGCGGCCAGAACATGAGGTCGGCAAGGGTCATGCGCTGCTGCTCGTACATATTGCGGGTGCCGATGAGGTCGTACTGACGGTCGGCAAGGTCGGCCTCCATCTGGATAACGTCGGCATGGCCCTTCTGGCCCAATTCCTCCTGACGCTGAGCCTTTTTCAGGGCGGTTTCGGCCGTTGCCACCTGCTCCTCGTAGACGTCGCAGAGGCGTTTGTAATACACCACATTGTAGTATGCCTCCATCACCGCCAAGCAGATATCGGCCTCAACCTGCTTCTCCCGGGAGTCCGCGATGAGCATCCCGGTTTTGGAAATCTTCCAGTTGTTCACCGCCTGGAAGCCGTCAAAGAGGTCGTACCCGGCGCTCACGCCATAGTTGTTATGGAACGACGTAGTATTGAAATACGTATTTGTCTGAGGGTCGATGCTTCGGCCGAAATTGTAGTAGGCGTACGTCTGGGCCGAAATCTGCGGCGTGAAGAGCTTCAGCGCCGCGTCCCTCCGGTCTATCCGGGCATCGCCGATTTCCGCCTGCTGGATGCGCACTTTTGTGGAATTGGAGATGGCGTAGGCCATGCATTCCTTAAGGGTCATAGTAGCCTGGCCACTGGCGCACACACTCACTGCGGACGCCAGGGCCGAAACTACACACTTAATGAAAAGGTTTTTCATATCAAAACTTATGTTTAACCATGCCGAATACTAGCACCCGCCGTGCCAAAAGTGATAAGTTGCTGATTTACAGACACTTCTAACTATCGGCATAAAAGAAAAAAGTGTAAAGCTTTACATTACACTTTACACTTTCTTTACACGAATTGCCGTATTAAGCGCCTACCGGAACACTATCTGGAACACGGTTTCGGAGACGTCGCTCTTCACAAGGTCTATGCTGCCGTTGTGCTGGCGCATAATCTGGCGGGCAAGGGAGAGGCCGATGCCGGAGCCTTCCTTTTTGGTGGTGTAGAACGGGATGAAAATCTGCTCCTGGGCCGAAGGCGGGATGGGCTCTCCGTCGTTGGCCACCCGGACAATGACTTCGTCGTCCTTCCCCATCCGGGCCGATATGCCTATGTGCCTTGCACCCGCCTGCAGGGCGTTTTTGATGAGGTTGATGAGGATCTGGGAAATCTGCCCTTCATCGGCATAAATCATAAGGTCCGGCTCCTCTGGCCGATACGTGCAGACAGCCCCGCTGGAAGCCGTGAATTCGCTGTTAAGGGCGATGACCCCGTCCATGAGTTCCTGAAGGTCAATGGCTTTCCTCACCGGACGGGCTACGCCGGAAAGTTCCCGGTAAGTCTGGACGAACTTGATGAGATTCTTTGAGGAGTCGGAGATGGTGTCCAGGCCGGCCTTCACGTCAAGGGCACTGTGGCCGTCCTTGTCCATGGATTTGGAAAGGGCGTCGGAGAGGGAGGCTATCGGGGACACCGTGTTCATGATCTCATGAGTGAGCACGCGGATGAGTTTGGTCCAGGATTCCTGCTCGTGGGCCTGCCGCTGTTTCTCGAAGATGGTCCTGATGCGGTTCAGGGTGCGGTTGAACTTGCTTTTCTCCTGAAAGCGGAAGTTCAGTTCACCGTCCTCCAGGGCGTCCATCATGTAGGCCACCTTCTTGATGTCATTGTGGCGCGTCCTGAGCGATGCTATCACCGCCGCTATTACGGCGACGGTGACAACAAGCAGTATGATTTGCCAGACAGGCATAGATTCTTCGCTTTGCTCAGAATGACATTACAGCCCGTATTTTTTCATTTTGGCGTACAGGGTGGGGCGGCTGACGCCCAGGGCCTTGGCGGCGGCGGAAATGTTCCCGTTACTGCGTTCTATCGCTTCACGAACCAGATGCTCTTCCTCCGCATCCCTGACTTGCTTCAGCTGTCCTCCGTTTGTCATTCTGAGGGAGCTTGCGACTGAAGAATCTATCTGGATGTCCTTTGCCGTGAGATTCTTCGCTTCGCTCAGAATGACAGCCTTCTCAATGCAGTTCTGCAGCTCACGGATATTGCCGCTCCAGTAGCCGCTCTCAAGGGCCTGTTTGGCCGAATCGTCCAGCCCTGCAACGGGCCGATGGTATTTTTCGGCAAACTGCTCAATGAAGCGCTGAGCCAGCGGAGCGATGTCTTCCCGGCGTTCCCGCAGGGCAGGCAGGGCGATATGCACGGTATTGATGCGGTAGTAAAGGTCTTCACGGAATCGGCCTTCACGGACAAGCTGTTCAAGGTCCATGTTGGTGGCACAGATGAGACGGATATTCACCGGAATGGCCTTGGAGCCGCCCACGCGAACCACGCTGCGGTTCTGAATCACCCGCAGCAGTTTGGCCTGCAGATGCAGGGGGATATTGCCGATTTCGTCCAGGAACAGCGTCCCGCCGTGGGCCTGCTCAAACTTACCGACATGATCCGTGTGCGCATCCGTGAAGGCGCCCTTGACGTGGCCGAAGAGTTCGCTTTCGAAGAGCGTCTCCGTGATGGCACCTGCGTCAACGGCTACCATTGGTTTCCCGCTCCGCAGACTGTGCGCGTGAATCTCACGCGCCAGCACATCCTTTCCGGTGCCATTCTCACCGGTAATGAGCACCGTGGCGTCCGTGGGGGCTATTTTTTCCACGGTTTTCCGGATGGCGGCCATGGGCTTGGAGGTGCCCCAGAACATAGATTCTTCGCTTCGCTCAGAATGACAAGGGCCTGTTCCGTCGCCACTTCTTGTCATTCTGAGGGCGGAGCCCGAAGAATCTCTTCCCATCGCCTTCCTGGCCTTGTCGCGGGCCGAAGTAAGCGTTTCCAACAGTTTTTCGTTGTCCCAAGGCTTCACTATGAAATCGAACGCCCCGCGCTTCATCCCTTCCACGGCAAGCTGGATATCGGCATAAGCGGTAAAAAGCACAACCTCAACCTCCGGCATCATCTTCTTGATTTCCCCGGCCCAGTAGAGGCCTTCGTTGCCTGAATTGATGCTGGTATTGAAGTTCATGTCCAGCAGCACAACATCCGGCCGAAAACGCTCCAGGGCACTCACCAGCGTCACCGGCGAGGGCAGCGTCTCCACCTCCTCAAAATGAAGGGGCAGCAGAATCTTCAGCGCCTGACGGATTCCGGCGTTGTCGTCTACAATCAGTATCTTTCCTTTCTTTGAAGCCATAATCTGCCACTAATTTACACATTTTTCCCGCACACGCAAAACAAGTCCCGTGCCGCACCGTGTATTCGACTGTTTATCAATTGATTGCAGATACCACCCTCCTCTGCAAACTGTAAAGAGCCCTTACAGAACTGTAAAGGCTCTTTACAACCATGGTGCTTGATGGCACGCCATATTCCACGCCCCCAGGTGCAAAAACACCCCTCTTTTGCACCCGGAGGCAGGTTTTTGGCAGGGTCAGGTGCAAAAACACCCCCTATTTGCACCTGTGAACACGTTTTCGGCGGGGTCAGGTGCAAAAACACCCCCTATTTGCACCTGGGAACACGTTTTTGGCCGACTTAGGTGCAAAAACACCCCCTATTTGCACCTGGAAGCGCGTTGGTGCCTGTCGGTATCCCTGAAAGTAAATGAATCCAGAAACATAGTTATTAAAAACCAATTTTGCGGCGGACATTGTTATCCAGTTTTTCGGCATTGCAGTAGGAGTAGAGGACGGAGAGTCTATCTTCGGGTTCCCCGTTGAGAATAGTGCCGATGGAGTACTTGCGGGCGATGTTTTCCATCTGGCCGCCGCTGAAGTCGTAGGCGGCGGCAAGGAGGGAGTACTCCTGGTCGGTGAGGGAGGGAATCATGGTTTCCCAAATCTTCTTTCGAACCTCGGCATCGGGTTTCTCGAAGCAGATCTTGTAGAGGAAGCGGCGCTCGAAGGCCGGGTCCAGGTTCTGGGTAAGGTTGGTGGTGGCGATCATGATACCGTCCAGGTTCTCCATCTCCTGCAGGATGATGTTTTGGATGGAGTTCTCCATCTTGTCCACGGCATTCTGTGCACCTTCCTTGCGGAGGCCGATGATACCGTCGGCCTCATTGAAAAGGAGGATGGGGGCCCGTTCTGAGCGCTCTACGGCTATACGGTAGCGGTCGAAGACTTCCTTGATGTTCTTCTCGCTCTCCCCTACCCATTTGCTCTTGATATCCGGGACGTTGACTACCATCAGGCTTCGGCCGGTCTGGCGGGCCAGCTGGTAGACGGTTTCTGTCTTGCCGGTGCCGGGACTGCCATAGAAAAGGCAAGCGAAGCCACTTCTGAAGCCGCTGTCTTTCATACGGGAGCGGATCTCATTGTAGCGTTCCGGAATCAGGAAATTGTGCAGTTCCCGGACCTGGGAGGCATTACCGGCGGTATAGAACAGCTGCTTTTCAACAAGCGCTTCCGGCAGGATGACCCCGTTCACCTTCATCTCGGTCTGGCGCAGGTGGAAATCGGCCAGAAGGAGGGATTTTGCCTTGCCCGTGAGATGGATCCTGGAGGTGTTGGCCTGCCCGTCGTCGCAGGTGTGCTCCACCAGCCCCAGCGTCATCAGGCTGTGCGTCCCCTCCATGAAGGCCGATTTTTCCTCATAATAGTCGCTCTTGTGACGATAGACGCCCTCCAGCTGATGATAGCAGACCTCGTCATCGTCGTCGTTGACAAGAAGGCTGCAGAGTTTTACAATGACCATCCAGTCCGTGTAATGCTCCAGTTTCAGAGCATCGAGTTCCTTCACAAAGCCAAGTCCGCTGTTTTCGGCAAACAAATCTTTCAGTTCGTGATAGAGTTCTCCCGGAAGGATGGCATCGTTGCCAAGGTCCTCATACAGGCCGTTCATATAGTCAAACAGGCCGGCGCTGGTAAGTCCGGTACGCCTGGGCTGCTCCGGGGCCTCGTTGTTTTTGAGGGCGCGGACCACGGAGACAGGAATGTCGAAGGAATCCTGGTCCTTGGCATCGCGGTACTTAAGGTACTTGGCCCTAACCAGCGCGTTGAGTTCGTCTCCATAGGTGAGCGCGCGGATATTGCTGATGTCCAGGTGGCGGGCGAGATCGTCAAAATCCACGTTCCTGGGGCCCCTGCGAAGGCAGATGGAGAAAAGGACCGCCTGGAGCGGAGTGATCTTCAGGCGCGCCGCCAGTTCATCGGCCTCCGCGCGGTTATCGTTCCAGAACTCTTCACCGAGCTGCGAGTCATCGGACTTCTCGGAGAGAATCTCCATCAGCTGGAGGATCGTCTTTTCTTCGTTGTTATTTTCCATCGTTTTCTGTGGTTTTGGTGATACGGATCATCATAGCTCTTAATCCGGGGAATCTGTTATGAATCAAGTCTCTGAACCGCTCGGCCTTAGCTGCCTCGTCCTCAATGCGGACAAAGAGCTGACTTTTGTCTTCGGAACGGCTTACCTTAGTGATGTTATAGAAGGAGCCGTCGGTGAACTTCTGGATGAGAGTGGCGTGGGCCTGCAAGTTGTCAAGGATATCTTTTTTGCCACTGACGACAAAATCAAATTTTGTTTTCATTGCTATTCAGATTCAAGATAACGTTCATAGATTTTAATAGACCGGCGTGTCCGTTCCAACTCATCTTCGGCATTGGAAAGGATGATTTCCTGACGGGCGATGTCGGCGCGAAGGAACTGCGTGATGCGGTAGGCTGCCTGCTCCTTGCTGCGGCAGATGTAGGACAGGCGGACGCCGTTTCCAAGATCTCGGCAGCTGAGGGAGTTGAAATCGGCTCCGTGGCTGAGGTCTCCAAAGAGCCTTTTCAGAGTGGTTCTGCGGATGACATAGCGGCGGTCGTCATCATCGTCGATGTAGTAAGCGTAAGTCAAGTTCGCGGGAGCGGTTTCGTGACCTTTAGAGGCAGCGGTGTAAACCCGAAGGGAGGCCCGGAGCTGCTCCAACCGCTGACGGACGGTAATGATGTAGTTCTTCTCATACTCAAGGTCAGAGCGAAGGCGCTCAATGACGAAGGAAATGGCTTCCTTCCTGGTGAGGAAGACAAAGCTGGGGCGTAATGACTCTACGGACTCGAAACTGTAGCCGTCTTCGCAGCGGTAATGGTATTTGTCAAAATACAGGCGCGATGAAGGCCGTTTTGTTATTTCGGCTATGCGGGTCTTGCGGATTCTGTAGCGGGGCCCGTCAAACAGAACGTAATACACGGCGCTGCCGACTTCTAATAAAAGGTACTGGAACATATTATAAACTGATTACGGGATAATATAGAAACGAAGGCCCGAAAATTCATTTTTTTCCGATATTCTTTTCAATTTCTTTTGGGTCCCAGTTCTTGATGATGACGTTGAAGTGACCATCTTTTGCCCTTTCAATCTCGAACCGCATTTTGTTTACACCGATATGCACCGGGCCGGAAACCGTTTCAATATCACAAATATAGAGATGATTACCTGCCTGTTCTGCCAGGCAACGTAATTCTTCCCGACACTGTGCCTTCCAACCGCCATTCTTTTCAAAGAAGGAAAACATTTCCTCTTCTGTCTTGAACAGAAATGTGTTATCGTCAGTGACCATATAAAAATGAGGAGGTTCAGTATCCGGGATCTCAGCACAAAAAACCATAATCCGATACGGGAAGTACTTTCCATCCTCGTCATTGGTGTGGTAAAAATCCGACTCGCATACAGCGGAATAGAAACGTATATCTCCAATGCCTGAATTATCCCTCTTCTGCAGATTCCAAAGGCAGAGGCTCTGCTCCCACTTCGCCTCTTCGACAAAGCGAAGGACATTATCCTTCAGCTTGGCGTTGTACCAGTAGGGACTGCCTTCTTCCCGAAAACTTACTTCCGATAACGGCATACCCATCTGGGGAAGTATATCGTTGACATACTTCCCTTCGCCGATGAGGGCGGCAAGTTTCTGGAGAACCTTGTGGTCGCCCTCAATCCAATACTTTGTTACGCAGTAATTTGCCATAGTGTTCTTTCTTTACTGTTCATCCACTCCGGCGAAGATATCCTGGTACTGACGGATGTCGCGCTTGGACATCAAGAGATTCAGCGCCTCCCTCTGGATGTAACCTCGACGACTGTCGTTGTCCTTCCAGTCCGAGTTGTGGGTGGCGTACTCAGTCATATCATTATATAGGTCCCACATATTGACGCCAGACTTGAGCTCCCGCAGCCGCTTGGGATCCGTGTCAAAGCCGCGGTCGGCATAGCGCAGTCGCATGGGCTCAAAGGGGGCGATGCGGCTGATGACCGGTTGCGCTACGAAATTCTCGTTCAGCAGTTTGGAAGCCTTCATCAGTTCGTGCATGGACGCCCGGGTTTTCATGGCTTCCACGGCCTTGTCGCTAAACTCCTCGAACGATACGTCCAGCATATTCTTCTGGGATGGGATGTCAATGAGACGGATTACAGACTCATCCTGGAGCGAATTCACCCTTGCATCTGATTCACGGATGGTCCGAATCTGACCATTGGTGCAGACAAGGCGTATGAAATAGTGCCCAACCTCAATCTGTCCCAGGTTCCAGCGCATGAAGTAAGAGTTCACCAGGAAGTCCTCTCCCGGGCCGATATTGCGAACATCGGGCGACACGTTGTTCATATACACCGTCACCTCCAGCCCATGCTTGCGATCGGTCTCGTAGCGGACTGGTATGAGTTTGTTCTTGGCCATAAACACTTCCACCAGGTCGAAGAACGCATCCAGCGGGATGAGGTCCTGCTTGATGGGGATAATTTCATCCACCATACACGTCTCCGGATTGGCCACGAGGGCGACAGACACGGGCTTAGTCATGGACCCAGCCACGGCCAGGTAGTTACGGAAATCCCGCATACCCGTCTCCCCAGATGCGTTCCTAACGATGCCGGCTTGCTTCCTTTCCAGGCCGATGACCTCGTCCAGTTTAGCCGATGCGCCCGCGCTCACCATAATCTCCTTCCCGTCCACGTTGTAGATGCTGACGGGGCGTTCCTGGTCCTCTACCATCCCCACGTACTGGACGGCGTCGCGTCGGACGACCTTGTAGGGGCTCTGATTCGGTTCAAGTGTGCTGCGAATCTCGTTAAGATTCAATTCCTTCGTCTGTTCCTGTAGTTTTTCCATTGCGTGTTCCGTTAAAGATCTTGTCAAATTGATCGGCGAAGTTTCTCAGACTGGACGAAGCTGTGCTCTGAAGCTTACGGAGCTGACGGTCCTGGAGGAACTTCTCCTCGTTAAATGAGACGTCTCCTGTAGAAGAGAGGTCATAGTAGAGTCTCACACCCACATCTCCGCGCCGGTGCTTGCTGAACACGGCATAGCGGTCAGAGTAGACGTTCTTGGGATTCTCCAGGCGCAGCTCCAGCATGGCCGTGATGGCGTGCTTGAGGCGGTTTGTTCCAATGAAACGGCCGGATTTGGTAACCTGCTGGATGGTGAGGAAGGTGGTGTTCACGTGGCGGTCGTTCTCTCCCTTGTTCTGCTGTTTGATTAGGGACAGGAGCATGGTCTCTGCCTTACGCAGGGATACGTCCTCCTCATCCTTGACGATGCTCTGGAGCTCGAAGAAGGAGTCCACGGCCACCACGTCCCATCCCTGCTGGAGGGCCTCCTTCACCTTGTCCAGGTTATGGGAGGGAGACTCCTCGTTAAAATCGGCCTCGATGAAAAGGATGTCCAGGTCCTGGAACTTCGGGAAGCGCTGCACATAGATGGCGAGGTCTATCTCATTCATCTCTGCGCTGATGAAGAGCACCTTCGCTCCGGGATTACAGGCGCGAATGTTAGATAACAGATCCAGGATGATGGTGGTCTTTCCCACGCCGGGGTCGCCGATGATCATATAGTTCACCCCCTTAGGGAGGCCCTTGTAGCTGCAAAGAAGCTCATCAAGGACCGTCCCGCTGGTGAAATTAGTGAAGATGGACGGGTCGAAGCGAACGTCCCGCATTCTCGTGGTGATCATTAAGCAACGGCCTCCCAACCCTTCTTTATGTTGTTCAAGATCTCAGCCTCAAAGATGTTGCGAATGGATGCCTCGTCTGGGGCGTAGGCCATGTCACGCTTGAGGATATCCTTGCGGCCGCTGCTGTAATCGGTATGGTAGAAGATGTAGGCAGGATAGCGACCGGTTGCCTCCTTGTTGGTCTTCCAGATGAGGAACTTGTGAAGCATCACCTTGTCGCCGGAGATCTTACGGTACACTCGGCGGTCAAGGACCGTGCTCGGAGTCAATTCGCCCATGCTAGCTTGAGCCTCTTCAAAAGGACAAAGGTCGGTGAGCTGGCTGATACGGATGTCCGTTTCGGACGGGGTCTTGTCGGAGCGCTCGCGGACGAAACTTAGGCCGAAGGCCGATACGCCTGGCGTCATCCCCTCGTGCAGCCACTGGCCATTTTCGAAGCGTACCAGGGCGTTCATACGGACGCGGTCATCGTTGCCGCGGGCGACGAGCTCGATAACGCTCACTTCCCACACAATCTCCGGACGGACCATCTGGTAGGCAATGCCGCGGGAGTCGGTGAGGACGTACTGGGACTCCACATTCATCCTCTGCAGGCGTCCGGCAAGGGTAGCGCGGTCCACGTCGGACAGAGCGCCGGAGCCTACGGCGAATACCTGGAATAGACCGTCTTCGCGGCGCACGGCCAGCATCAGGTCGCGAACGCCCATCTCGCCGGTGGTATAACCCACGATGGCGGCGTCAATGCTGTGGCGGGGTTTGACCTTGGCCACGATGTTGCTTTCGGAATGGATGACCAGGCCTTCGGCTCCGTCACATTCCACCCACTCATCGTAGATGGCCTGCACCTCGTCCAGCGAGGATGCGTGCATCATCTGCACAGGACATACCGCATCGGCCTTGAAGATGCCGGAAAGAGCCTTGTAAGTCTCCTGGTAAGGCACACCTTCGAAAGACTTGCCGTCCAGCGAAACTATGTCGAAGGGGGCCAGGCAGAGCTGGTCGCGTTTTCCGGAATCAGCCAGGGCCGATGTGACATCGGCACAGCGGGGACGTCCTCCTTCTCTGGGCATGTAGAGCTCTCCGGCAACGATGGCATCCTTGACACCGGCCTTTTTCAGGCATTCTGCCGCCACATCCAGGCAGTGGAGCCGACCAGCCTTGTCGATGCCGTTCGAGTTGAGAAGGACAGCGTCACCGTCCTTGAAGAAAAGGACCTGGAGGTGACCGTCGATTTTGCGGGTGACACAGAAGTCGGTACCTGCAACGCGGGCCTTGAGCTTCGCGCCTTCCACCAGCATGAACTTGCCGGCGATGTTCTTCTTATAGTCTATAGCCTTCTGGCTGAGGTCTTTTGTGATTTCCATGGTATTAAAGGGATTTGAGTTCGAGATTGGTAAGACGGAGGATGAGGGCATAGCTGTCGCCCTGGGTACGGCCTTCCAGGAAGGCACGATAAGGAGTACCGCCGGTCTGCATCACCAGGGGGCCGATGCCTTTGGCTCCTGCGCCGACAAGCATCATCGCCCCGGCATCGGAGAGTTTTTTCGCCATGGCCTGCAGGAAGTCGAAGGTGAGGCCGTTCACGTGGCGGAGCTGGTAGCTCTTCTTGAAAACGAAGCGGCGCATAGCATCGGCCTTGGGCATTAACTTGCCGGTCCAGCGAACGGGCATCCCGTCCACGGCGATGTTACCGGTTGTGGAGGATTCCGGACGAATCTCTTTTTCAGTGCCGTCGGGGTTGAAGACGTGCTCAGTGAGGGTGACGCCATAGGCCACCTTTCCTTCTTCGGTGAGATAGACCTTCTTGAGGCCTTCCAGTTTAAGGCCCACCTTCTCCATGTCTATCTCGGGATCTTCGGCGATGAGCACATTGGCCAGGTTGTCGGAATACTGACCAAGAAGCACATCGGGCTCGGTCTCCATGGTGCTGCGGAGACGCTTTTCGCAGTGGGTGTCGCTGCCTTCGGCAGTCTTATAGGAGGTCTTGGCGCGGGTTGCTTTCTGCTCGAAGGCCACTTCTGCGTCGCGCTTTTCTGCGTTGGAAATGTTGAACTTTCTCATATCGGGTATCGTTTAAATCATGCTGAAATCCAGTTCGTCAATATCTTCTACAGTCTCTTCTTCGCACTCGTCAATAACGGCTTCCTCTGCTAGGGAAACGGGTGTGAAGTCAACCGGTGTTCCTGCAAAGAGGAAAAGGCCTGCGGGACAGTTCATCAGGAAGCCTTCCTGAAGGGTGGTTCCTCCGCTGTAGCTGAAAGGAAAGGTGAAAATCCTGGTTCCTACGGCGGATGCCAGTTCGGCATTTTGGATCTGATAAACAGATGCCCATTCATGGTCAAGGAACTGCTCTTCGGTTGCGGTCTGCACCAGTTCGATGGGAGCCTCAAACGAGGAAGGATAATTCTCAAGGGCTTTTCCGTCGGCATCGAAGGCAATGAGGTCGGCTTTTTTGACGATGAGTCCCGTTTCATCTACGGTTGCAAGTTTGGCCGCACCGGAAGGAATCATCAAGGTGTCTTCGGGGCTGATATAGGCAGCGGTGCAAATGCGGCCGTCGCGGTCGGTGGCCACGAGGCTACTCCAGCCATAGAGTTTCTTTCGCTCCAGCTTCACGGGAGCGGCGGCAAAGGCGTTTCCGTCTAAATTGAATGTAAGTTCTTTTGCCATGGTATTATGCTGTTTTATTTTACTTGACTGTTCCGATGCAGATAGAGAATCTGCTGTCCAGATATTTCTCAAATACGCTTTTCATCTTCTCTTGGTTCGCATCCACCATTTCTTTGGTTACGCATCCGAAACTGACCGGAAACAGGACAAATACCAAATTCTCCTTGAGATAGGGGGCGATGATTGGGTCCATGATGGCCTTCTGTATACCAGGCTGATTTTCAAAAGCCATTGTCATAACTTCGTTCCACTTCGTCTTGAAATATGATTTGGTGTAAGTCTTTTCCATTTCTTCTTTAGTCATAGTCCATCCAGTTTAAGCTGCGAGAAGTGCCATTAAGTCAATGATGCCTTGCTGGGCGTCGGCAGACATGTGCTGGAGCTTTTTGGGCTCAGCGAGCCAAGAGTCGGAACGGAGGCGGATTCCGTCAGAAAACAGGATTTCTTCAAAGGCCCCGGATTCATCGGCCTTATAGGTAGAAACACCGAGCTGTTTCCAGGAATCCCGGGTTTTGGGATTCCGGACCCGGAAAACAAGGCGGTGGCCATCCCGGTCCAGGAGTTCATAGGTCTTGGTGGATTTGGGGGCGGCGTAAAGGCGGCCGAGCTGGAATTTCTGAATCTTTTGCATATCGAATAGAATTGAATAATCTTACGTTTGTAATATGGTATGATTATTCAGGAATTCGATTTGTACTTCAATTATTTTTGAAGTACCTTTGCAAAAAGTACAAAATGATGGAGAAAGGGCAGTATATCCGAATATATAAGAAAGTAAAGACCTATGTAGAGTATTATTACCAGGTCAAAACGAAATGGGATGAGTATGAGTTCTATTTCACCAGTGTGGCAAACTGCGCACGCTGGCTAGGAGTCTCCTATAATGCAGTAAAGTTTTGCCTCCGCGGAGACTATAAGCTCTGCGAAGGCTATACTATAGAGTATGTGAGTGAGAAGCCCGACGAGCGGGATTATTTCATCGACCCAGATAAGTATCGGAATCCGGAGCGTAAGTTTGAATCTGGAGAGAATATGGCAGAAGTAGCGGGTGCGAAAAGCCACAGAAGAAAGAATTATTAAGAGCAATTTAAACAATAAAAAAACAATTATTATGAAACTACAGCCTCTAAACCTCAACCCTTTTGCACAAGGCATTAAAGATGAACTTACCGCGTGGTGGAATGCTTTTGGCGGAGATTTTATTGGGCAGACTATTCAATTGGCAAAAGATTCTTCGTTCCCTCTTCTTCAGAAAGAATATGCTGTAAGTCAAGGGAAACTACCTCATGATACTAATGTCAACATTCCTTATCTAGAGGTTACTCCTCTTTACACAAAGGCACAACATGGAGCCTTGTTTGTGAATTGTAATCCTTCCGGTACGGATTATTCTTACTACAGAACTTATAATCAGAATAATGATTGTTGCTTCTATTATGGGGAATTTAATCCTAATAATCCCTATTTCCAAGAAAGCGAGAAGTTTGCACAGGAAGTAGGGGCCCAGAGTTTTGCGATGATAGATGTCTTTCCCCTTGTCATGCAGAATCAAGCGGTCTTGAAGAAAGCGTTTTATGATGCGTATTCAACCCACGATAATCGGGAAACTGCTTTTGATGAGCTTCTGAGATTATTCCTCAAAAACATCGAGTGCATAGAACCAGAATTCATAGTTGTTACTAATGCATTTGTAAAAGATCTGTTTATTGAGGAGACTAGTCCGATGCGAAAACTGCTGTCATCGTTTCAAGAAGATAAAAATAAAGTCTGTTATTATATTGGAATTGGCCAATTTAAAACGACTCTTTTCTGTGGTGGCATGATTGCAGGTGGCCATAGAATGGACACCGAGAGTAGAAAACGGTTAAGTCGAGATGTTCGGCACTTCCTTTCACATACCCCCTTGCTGTTTTAGACTTAATAATTCATACCCCCGCATTTATGCGAGGGCACAAGCTGTTGAATATGTGGGTAAGAAGCCCTATGAGCGTCACCCTGGTCTAACACTCCCTTCCTTCCAGCCTATTGGAGTTTTACCTTATATCCCCTATTGTGAAGCTCCTTTAGAATTGGTAAAGCGAATTCTGTATTCCTAAATGCATGATAACGAGCGATTAACTCAGAATCGTTTTTGGTTGGAATGGAGCGAAGAAAGAAGTCCGAAATCTCCTTGAATTCTTCGGGGTTAGTCTCAAAAATCATTTCATCCAAATATCTGCGGCGCTCGACAGGGACCATCTGATGCGTATTCTCATCCTCAAAGTACTCTGTAAAAAACTCTACCCGTCGATTAAGAAATCCCAAAAGTAGAGCAGCTTTGACACACTCTTCACACTTATCAGATTTCCTGGCCATGTCCAACAACTGTACTTTCGTAAACTTATACCTACACAGTTCTTCTGATGCTAGAATTCCGCCGCAGGAGTCTTCCTGACGGAAAAGATTATCCAGAATGTGATAATCAATCGTTTCGCGTTTTATCTCTAAAGCCATTATCTATCACCTTAACGTCGTCATTAATGATTCCTTTCTAAATGTTTAGAATTAAGACTTCTGGTTGTTTGTTTTCCACCATCTCTTATATGACCGCAGATAAGAACGCTCGTTTTTAAGCCTGTGAATACCTTTCTTATCTTTGCATGTTACCAACTTCTGTTCCCAAAGATTTAAACAGTTGTCGATACTCTGTTCGATGTCAGCTTGTTTTGTGGTAGCGATGTAGTCCTTAATAATAGTGATCGCCCGAAGATACTGATACGCTGAATTATCTGGATGATTTGCATACAAAAAATCAGTGTACGCATCAACTTTAAGCTTCTCCAATACCTTATCTAAATCAAACGAATCATTCAAACGTGGCCTAAACACATAATCATTATCTTTACCCATGATGTAGCCAATGAATGAAGAATCACGATCCAATGTAGTAATAATGAGGTTCTCAAATATAAAATATTTTTTACACTCATCAATATTCATATTATCAGTTCCCTGATATAGTAGGGATATGTAAATAAGCTTTTTAGAAGAGGCCCGGCGGTTAAGTAGATGATAACTAACCCTTGAAACCATTTTCTTGGCTACTTGATCTGCACGAGTTGCATCTATTTCGATAATGACCTCATAATCATCAGCATCAACATAGACATCAGCTCTATCTCCAATCTGCGAGTAATCGGCAACACCTAATTCTTCAAAGATATGTTTTTCTGTTGAAGGATTTAACATAGAAAAACTCTCTCTTATACATTGACAAAGCATTTCTTGGAACTCTTTTACATAGTCGCTTCTTCTCTGTCCCTTAGGTACACTATCAGGGATTCTTTTTCTATTTTTAGCTTCAGCGATAGCATGAATAATATCATCTTCTAAATAAGTAATTTCCATTTCATCAACAATTTATTAGTTAATAGCGTCCTTTAATTTCTCCCACACCTTCACCATCGCGAGGGTATCCAGCTCGCAGTAACGGAGCAGGGCTTCGCGGGCGGCGGCAGCATCGGCCGGAGCCATCTTGGCGATGGAGGGGAAGAGGTTCATGGCGTCGCCGCCGTTCTGGCAGAGGCCGCTGAGGGCGTGGTAGTCAAGTTGAGGATCGCCCGGGAAGAGGGCAGGCAGGACGCTCTTGATGCTGAAGGAACCTCCCATGGCCGGGACGTAATAATCGCCTGCACGGAACGGGTCTATGAGGTCCTGGATGTTGTCAGCGATGTTCCTCAAATGGTCCGCCAGGTCCGGGAAGGTGTTGGCAAGTTCCCTCAGACGACCACACTCGAACATCTTGTTGTAGGCCAGCGTGCAGACATCCTTTGGAATGTCCCTGCAGAGGGCCTCGGCAATGTCCCGGCGAGGGTCCTGACCGCTGATGCCTAGGAATTCTTTATGCAAGAGCGGGCCGCCCTCGTATTCGATGATGTGCAGGGAATACTGGAAGGGAATCTGCTGGTAGGGTTGTGTTCCCGGGTACTGCGGAACAGCATCCTGCTGCGTCTCGAAATCCAGGAAGTACAGCGGGTAGGTCAGTTTGTCAAGGAAGGCCTTGATGCCCTCAGGGTTGATGTGCTCCTTGTCTTCCAGCGTACACTCAATCTGCATATTCTGGATGGGGCCGATGTCTTCGTTCCGGATATCCTCGAAGGTGACAAGACCGTTATAGTAGTGTTCCAGTTTCTTGCCGAAGGTGAAACCGCCACGGCCCTTACCGCCATAGACATTGAAGACCGACGGTTTGGGCAGATGCCGGGAGCAGTACTCCCAGAAGGAGCAATTGTACGGGTCGTGGCATTGCGGGCCGAGGGTTGTGTCCGGCTCATCTCCGGCCAGCGTTTTTTTCGCTACAGCAATCATCTGCGGAACCACCTGATATTCCTGCTGGACCAGCTCGCTTAAATCGGCCGCATAGAACAAGCCCTTTATATCCAATTCATTTCCACGCACATAGTTCTTGTCAATGCGGACAAGATATGTTCCTGTCACCTTTACGCCGCACTGCTCCAGTACATATTTCTGGTAGGCGATGTCCCGGGCATACTTGACATATTCAGGGTCGTCATCGGCCTGATCTATAGTCCCGGAAGAACTCTTGACCTCGTAAATGGCCCATCCGCCAGGCGTTTTGTGAAGGATATCCACGGCGCAATAGTTTCCGTCCCAGGAGAAGGACGCCTCGGCGATGTTCTCAACACCACGCGCCATAGCATCCTGTGTCTTCCGGCACATTGTCGAAAGGTCCAGTCCACCCTCGGGCGTATGGGCAGTCACTTCCTCATAAGGGCCGAGGTAACCCATGGCCAGGTCTCCGACAACATTCCCGGCTTCGAATCTGGCTTTCAGGGCATCGTCAATCTTAGCCTCTTCGGGCTTGTATATGCTCAGCCACAGCGCCTTTGAGCACTGCCGAAAGAGCGCGTAGCGGGATTTAGAGAGATTTTTCATGGGGTCTATCTTTTGACTGATATTTTGATATATGCTTTAATGAATCATCAATCCACGCAGCAATAGTGTCATCACTCAATTCGTTAAAGGATTTGTTTTCACCCCAGATACCTTTCCATTCCCAATCTTTTCCGTCTTTGATTTTGTTCTTCATAGCGTACTTATTAATCACATCAGCGACCTCTTTATTAAACTCTTTTTTCTGATTGTGCAGGGTTAAACTAAGAGACGCATTAACGCCATAATTTCCAGAAGGTTTAAATACATATTGATAGAACACCTCTATTGATTCCTCCTTTAATTTCTCCTTCAAAACCTCGCTCCACTCTGTCGTAAACCTGATGTTTACTCCTGGTTTTTGTGTTAATAGTTCTTTAATACAATTGCTATCGCCAGACGACGCGAGGTCCTTTATTTTGTTGAAACATATTTGCGAGGCCATAGATGTAACATTCTCTCTGTTTTCAAATATGAGATCAAAAGCATCCTTGTGTTTCTGATATATCTCGTTGCAAAGGTTTTTTAGGCGATCTTCCATAATGTCATTTTTCAAGATTTCAATATAGTGTTTGATCAATAATGTTACTTCAGTGGACAGGTATTTCTCTTGTGGTGCAAGTGATTTTTCTAAAACAGACAGAATATCAGAATAAGTATATACGTGCCAATTCTTATCCGTAGGTTCATCGCCGTAAGGGGTTAAAAACACCTTTATACACTTATTTGGGTCATAATGTATACGAAGGGCATCCGAATAACGCGTTAATTGTGATTTCCCATCACCGTCCTTACTCTCGGAAGAATCAACTTTATTCTCAATAGCAACCGTATACCCCTTGGGGAGAATTAGCAAAATGTCAATATGATTCCATTCTCGAAAAACACGCGTATCTGACAAATCGGAAGACAGCAGGTCAATCGCGGATGTTGGAGTAATGATGGGATCGTACTCTTTTGCAGATTCATAATAATGTGGTTTAGACAAATCTATAATAAAATCCTCCAAGAATCGAGATCCAAGTCCATGATTCTCATTGGGGTCTAATAACCAAGCGAGCATATTACTATGCCTTATTTCTGTTCGTGCTATTCTGAGAACACGAAAAATATTAACCCCTTCGGTCCATTGTTTTAATTGGTCAAGGCAATCGATATCCTGCATCAATTCAAGGATATATTCCTCATCCTTTTTAATTCTTTGATGTTTATTATCTTCCATTTTGGACACTGATAGTGATTTTATTCTATTCCTTGTACAGTCAGTTTCGGATAAGCCTTTTGGAAGGCCTCCACGAGGGCTTCGTCAACCCGAGGGTCATCAATGATTGCTTTGATTCTATCCTTAATCATATCGCATTGAATTAATATTCGGAAGATAGATACTTTTCTACTGAATCCCAGTCCGGGAACTCCGGAGAGCCGAAATGAATCCATCGGCCAGAGAATTCATCTGCGCCATTGTTAGATCTGTCATCAATCAAGTAGTCGCCACTGAGAAGCTCTTTGTGGTGGCAAAGGATGAGCTTTTTCGTGAAACGGTCGCTTAGATGCATCTTGACCCAATTAAGTTTATCCGACCAGGCGGAAGGATTGTCCCATGGAGCGGTGGAAAGGATGTAGACATCGAACTGACTGTCCAAACGCTCAATAGCTTCTATGGCACCTGGAATTGGATCCATAAGTGCAAAGATTCCGGGCGCATCATCTACATGACCTTTGTACAGGTCATACATGCGAGTACTCAGCCTGTTCACTCCGGAGTCAAAGTCAACAAGCACGCCGTCCATATCGACATAGAGTCTTTTATCCGGTGCTACTCGGGAGTTTCTATTGATACGCAGCATTATAATTCGTGGTCTTTAGGTTTGTAAATATAACGATTATGGCTAACAATCGCAAAAGATTATCTTTTACTTTCTCTAGTATAATAGATACATGCGATAAAAAATTCATTTTGAACTTTAAATTTTTTTAAAGTGAATTTGCGAAATCATGAAAAGCTGCAAATATATTCGCATCTGCAAGGAGGTGAAGTCCTACCGGATGCGACACTATGTAATCGATACGGTATGGGGCAGGTATTTGGCCGACTCAAGTGCAAAAACACCCCCTATTTGCACTTGGGAACACGTTTTCGGCGGGGCTAGGTGCAAAAACACCCCTATTTTGCACCTGGAGGCAGGTTTTCGGCGGGGCTAGGTGCAAAAACACCCATCTTTTGCACCCGGAGGCAGGTTTTTGGCAGGGTCAGGTGCAAAAACACCCCTCTTTTGCACCTGGGGCGAGGGGTGTCACAATCTGTGATACCCCCTTGTTACAATACTGGCTGTGCAGAAATGTTTGCCTTTACAGAACAAGGTGTAGCATCTCGCAGTGTCCCTTATGGAGGCCCAGAATGCCAATGCTATCATTACAAGGCTTCAAGCCGATTCGGTTAACGTATAAAAGCGAGCAATTTTGTGGCGTTTCCGCCCGTGAATCCCGGAGAATAAATTTGTAATATTGTATGCAGAAAAAGAAAATCGCTGAAACTCAATGAGTTCCAGCGATTTTGTGGAGGTAGTCGGATTCGAACCGGCGACCCCATGCTTGCAAAGCATGTGCTCTACCAGCTGAGCTATACCCCCGAAAAAAGCCGCATTGCTGCGGCTCTTCAGGTAGGCCCTGGCAGAGTTGAACTGCCGACCTCTACATTATCAGTGTAGCGCTCTAACCAACTGAGCTAAGAGCCTGTATAATAATGAAAGACTAAAGTACAGTGCCTTGCACTTACCGAGCGTCCTGTCAGGGAACAGAGCTCCAAAAAGGAGGTGTTCCAGCCACACCTTCCGGTACGGCTACCTTGTTACGACTTAGCCCCAATTACCTGTTTCGCCCTAGGTCGCTCCTCGCGGTCACG
>Ga0310697_10002021_pt1 | contig 22291 bp, 14 predicted proteins | sample 172DNAGHGlowgp2_FD_203883 | JGI IMG/M metagenome (GOLD analysis project Ga0310697, IMG submission 203883) | Sheep rumen microbial communities from Palmerston North, Manawatu-Wanganui, New Zealand - 1728 DNA GHGlow gp2 (v2) (version 2) | ecosystem: Host-associated > Mammals > Digestive system >... | reverse complement strand
ATGCCGAAGGCAAATTGGCGGCCATCGCCGTGAGCGGACCTTTCGGTGCCGTGAAAGAGCAAAGCAGCGGCCTCTATGCCATGCGGATGGCGGAACGCGGCTTCGTGGCTTTGGCCTTCGACCCGTCCTTTACCGGCGAGAGCAGCGGTGAACCGCGTCGCACGGCCTCGCCCGACATCAACACCGAGGACTTCATGGCCGCCGTCGATTTCCTCTCAAAACAAGACAATGTGGATGCCGAGCGCATTGGCATCATCGGCATCTGTGGTTGGGGTGGCATTGCCCTCAACACCGCTGCCACGGACACGCGTATCAAGGCCACCGTGGCCAGCACGATGTACGACATGACCCGCATCAGCGGCAACGGCTATTACGATTCAAACGATAATGAGGCCGACCGCCATGCCGCCCGTGAAACCCTCGCCAAACAGCGTCTTACCGATCCGATGGCAATGGCAGGCGGTGTCGTCGATCCACTTCCTGAGGACGCCCCTCAATTTGTGAAAGATTACCATGCTTATTACAAGACCCCGCGCGGCTATCACAAGCGCAGTGGCAACAGCAACGACGGCTGGCGCGTCATCGGCACACAGGCTTACGCCAATGCTCGTTTCCTCTATTACATCAACGAAATCCACTCTGCAGTCCTCGTGATGCATGGTGAGAAAGCCCACAGCCGCTATTTTGGTGAGGCTGCCTACAAATACATGGTGGAAGGCCAGGCAGAAGGCTACCACTTCATCGGCAATCCCAACCCCAACCCTGAAAACAAGCAACTGCTCATCATCCCCGGTGCCACCCACTGCGACCTTTACGATGGTGGCGAGGGCAATTACATTCCGTGGGACACGTTGGCGGAATTCTTCAAGAAGAACCTATAATTGTTTATCATGAAAAAAGTAATCGTTATCTCCACCAGCCTCCGCCCCGGCTCGAACAGTCAGGCTTTGGCGGAGCAGTTTGCCAAAGGCGCGGAAGCCGCTGGACATCAAGTGGAATTCGTCTCGCTGAGAGGCAAGGAAATCAAGTTTTGCATCGGTTGCTTGTCGTGCCAGAAGACGGGAACCTGCGTCATTAAGGACGATGTACCCTACATCATGGAGAGTGTGCTCAACGCCGATGTGGTCTGCTGGGCCACACCCATTTACTACTACGAGATGAGCGGCCAAATGAAGACCCTCATCGACCGCATGAACGCCATGTATCCCAAGGATTACCGTTTCCGCGACGTTTACTTGCTGACCACAGCCTTCGAAAACGAAGCCTTCGTGCCCGAGCGCGCCGAAAGCGGCCTCCAAGGCTGGATTGACTGCTACGGGAAGTCGAGCCTCAAAGGGCATATCTTTTGCGGTGGTGTAGGTGCTCCGAAAGAGATTGAAGGCAATGCCAAATTGCAGGAGGCCTATGAATTAGGAAAACAAGTATGATTACCGATTCTGAAAAATGAGACTGTATGCCGCCGCAAGGTTTTCCTACCTTTGCGGCGGTTTGTTATTCGTGATGATGCCCTTCGCAGTGGTGGTGACAGTTGGGGTTACCATAAACGATGGTGCCGTTGAGAAACATCGCCAGCACCTGCTCCACAGGAAGCTCGGGTGCGCCAGCATGGATGCGAATGCCCAATTGGTTCAGTAGATTGACGGCACCCTGGCCCAATCCGCCACAAAGCACATCGGTGCAACCTTGTTCCGCCAAGAATCTCGGCATGGCACCATGCTCATGCTCGGGCGCTTGCAGCACCTTTTGGTCAACAACCTTTCCGTCTTCAACATTAACAATTGTGACCCGCAATGATACGCCCAAGAAATGGTACGAAGGCTTTGATGCTGGCATCCACACTGTGTATGTCGGCGAGGTCATTGGGGCTTGGAGAAGACAATGAAAGAATCCGTAATTCCGATGAGGGCTTGAATCGTGGGTTGTTGTTCTTTGGCTTGGCGTCCAAAAGACTCTGAAACGGAATATGCTGTTTGTTTGGCGAATCTCGTTCTGTCAAAAACTGAATGCAATTGATGCACAAATCTAAGAACTTAATAAACACCACTATATGGACAACAATCAAATTGAGAATTCAAAATTGATAATAGACAATTTTGCTGGTGCATCTGATTGCTCGCAATGTAGGGCGTGCACAAGGGAAGAGCGGACACTTTAGTCTCTCCACATCCTGAATGCTTTCGGACTCATGCCCACGGCCCGATGGAAGAACGTGCCGAAGTGGCTTTGATTTTGGAAGCCGAGACGGTCGGAAATCTGCTGGACGGAGAGCGTGGAGGTCAACAGTAGCGACTTGGCCTTTAGGACCAGACAATCCGTGAGGTTGTCGCCCGCTGTACGCCCCGTCACTTGTTTCACCACATTGGAGATATAGACCGGCGTAAGGTGAAGTGCATCGGCGTACCACTTGATGTTGTGATGCTCATGACAATGCAAATCAACCAGCGAGAGGAACTGCCCTGCCAGTTCTTCGGAGCGCGAAAACGGCTTCTGAGAGGGGAGGCTGTTGGCATGAAATTCATATAGGAAAGACGCGAGGGACTTGATTAGTTGTACTAGGGTCGTCTGCCTTTCACGCGATTCTTTCTGCATCAGATCCTCCAAAAGGTCAAGATAGCGCATAGTGGTATGCATACTTGTCTCGTCAAGCTGTGCAGCAGGTCGAGCGTATGCGTAGTGCAAGTTGTCATAGTGAAGTGAAAGCGACAGTTCCTCAGCAATAACTGGAGAAAACGAGAGCAGACGGACCTTGATGTCGGGGCTGCTGTTGTTATAATGCAACATGTGGTCGTTAAAGATATAAACTGCGGAAGGTGCTTTCATCTCGAAATCGACCATGTTGACCTTCCCGCTGAGCGTGCCTTGTGTGACAAATAGGACGGCATAATGACTTGTCCGGAAGTACTGTGGCATGTTTTCGTGGGTGTAACTCTCGATATCAGCCACTAGTATCTCGTTGTTTTTCCATACTGTACGTTTTATTATGCTCGACGAATCGCTCAAAACAGGCAAACCATCGTTTTTATTCTTTTCGGTAATCATACACCTATTTATCTATTAGGATTTTATTTTAGAACAATTTGTAATAGGGTTTAAAAGATTGAATGTATCAAATAATGCTGCAAAAGTATGTAATTATTAACTGCGGAAATATATAATATAGAACATATTTTGTCGTTTTAAGGACACTATTGTCATATAAAAAGGTTTTACCTTTGCAGCCTCGTTTTATTTACACTATTCCTTTATGAAAATCCTTTTTGTAATAGATACATACGACACAAACAACAATGGAACGAGTATCTCGGCACAGCGTTTTGCGGCGGAGTTGCGCCAGCGCGGACACGAGGTGAAAATCCTAACCTCAGGTGAGCCGGGCGACGATCGTTTTGCCTTGCCTACCTACAAGATGCCTATTTTCCAACCGCTGATGGACAAGCACAACTTCAATTTTGCCGCCAACGAGAAAAAGACCATCCATGAGGCGGTTGAATGGGCTGATATCGTCCATTGTTTCCTGCCGTTTGCCATTGAGATAGAAGCCAAACGTTATGCCGACAAGATAGGGAAGCCTTCGACCGCAGCGTTTCACATTCAGCCACAAAACCTATGGTCGTCGGTTGGGCTGGGTAAAGTGGATTGGATCCAAAACGGCACTTACATCAGTTTCAGGGATTTTCTCTACAACAAGTTCAGGCACATCCATGCGCCTTCGCAGTTTATGGCCGACGAAATCAAGCAACGCGGCTACACGGCCAAAATCCATGTCATCTCTAACGGCATCCAGGATGCTTTCCTCAAGGCGGGACACCGCAACATTGACGAAGGAAGACCTGCCAAGTCACCCGAATTTGAAGGCAAGATATTGATCATGATGGTGGGACGTCTCTCTGCTGAGAAACGGCAAGACGTGCTTATTAATGCCGTGCCGCTTTCAAAATATGGCGACAGAATCCAGCTTGTCTTTGCGGGTCATGGGCCAAAGTTTGACGAATATGTGGCCTTGGGCAAGGCGCTACCCCATACGCCCCAATTCGTCTACAAGAACCAGGAAGAACTGATCGCCCTGCTGTCGCAAGCCGACCTTTATGTGCACGCCAGCGACATGGAAAGCGAGGCCATCTCGTGCATCGAGGCCTTTGCCACTGGCCTGGTGCCCGTCATTGCCAATTCTGAAGTCAGCGCCACACCGCAGTTCGCTCTTGACGGGCGCAGCCTTTTCAGGGCAGGAAGTCCCAAGGACCTTGCTCGTGCCATTGACTATTGGCTTGACCATCCAAATGAGCGCGAGTATATGGGGAGGCTCTATGCCAAAGCTGCCAAAAAATACAGCCTTTCCAACTCCGTGCGGATGTTCGAGGAAATGTTAAACGAGGAAATCGAAGACTGTGCGAGTCATTCCTCCCACTCATAAAGTGATGCAATAAAACCTATGTTCGGTTTTACACAGGTAGAGACGCGGCACGCCGCGTCTCTACATAGTTTTAAATTGCATCAATGAATTTCACGACAGCATCGCGGTCCTCTTTGGAAAGTTGGCGGAATTTCTCCACTGAGCGGCGAGCGTCGCTTTGGGCGTTTCCGTGCCACATAATGGCCTCGATGACGGTTTGGGCACGACAGTCGTGCAGGCGGTCGCTACGACCAGTGCAGATGGCCGATAGGCCACGACCCCAAAGCGGGGTGGTGCGGCACCAGCCTGTGCGTATGTCGTTCTCCATGTGGAGCTTGTGCTGGATGTAGTCGCTGTAAGGCCAAATCTTCTGGTTGGGATAACGCGGCAGGCGCGCATCGCCATCGGCGAAGAAGCCGGTCGGGTCGGTGAACATGTCGTCGCCGGTCTGCCACGAAGGACGGTGGCAGTAGGCGCAACCCAGATTCTTGAAGAGTTCCTTGCCGTGCTGTATCTCGGGGTCGTCCATGTTGCGCGCGGCAGGCACGGCCAAGCCACGGTGCCATACCATGAAGTCGACATAGGCCTGGTCGCTCATCTCGGGCACTTTCAGTGACTCGGGAATCTGGTCGTTCATCATCAGGTAGTTGTAGATGTCGGTTTCCACATTTCCCGTGAGGTTGTATTGTGGGAAGTAGTTGTAGAACTCAGCCTGCACCTCGGGGTCTTGCGAGGCCTTGGTGGCGTAGGCTGCCGTCATGTAGTGACCCATCTTGGTGCGGTGCGTCACGTTGGTGATGTTCCAGATGGCATTGGCACCGGGAGCGTCTTGCAAGGGTCCACGGGTAAGGGCGTAAGTGTATTTCTTCGGGTGCGTGGTGTTGCCGTACAAGCCTGTAGGTGCCCAGTCACCGCCAGCCCACATTGCGGGGTTGATGCCGTTGGGCATGTAGTTGTCGTCATATTCCTTCTGGTATTGTGCCTTTAGCGAGTCATCGGGGATGGCGTCGATGAGGCCCGTGCCGTAGATGCCAATAGTGGATTCGAGGCGCACCACCACGTCGCTGTAAGGGATGTCGTTGCCGCCCACTTGCAATGGGACGTAGTAGGCCTCTTCAGGAATATAAACCTCGGGGTAGGTGAGGCTATAGGTCTCGCCATCGGGGAACTGGTTGCCCCATTCGTCGGTGTAACTTAGCCAGTTGATTTGGATCTGGGTCTCGTCGATAGGTGCCTTGAAGGGCGCAACAGCCTTGGTTTGCGGCATGCCCGTGAGAGAACTCAGATAGGTGTCGTTGCGGTCGGTGACGACGAGTAGGTAGCCGTTGCCCCAATCATCGGCGCGATAACGGTTCATGCGCATGCCATGGCCATAGCCGGGATGGCAAGCGATGCAGCTGCTACGGATGTAGAGGGGACCAAGGCCGTTAAAGGGCGGGTTGCTCTGCGTGTAGGTGCGCTCGAAGAAGTACTCGCCATACTTGAAGGCGGTGCCCAGCCCGGCTTGCTCGACGGCAGGGGCGGGGTCTTCGTAGGCACTCTGTGAGCTGTTGAAGGTGGTGCCCAGTTCGCCACCTGCGTAGGTGTCTTCGGTGATCACCTCTGGGATGGGCTCTTTGGGGTTGCAGGAGGCTATTGCCATGAGACCTGCAAGGGCGATGATGCTAAAATGTTTGTAGTTCATCATGTTATTTGGGTTTTGTATTGTTGTTCTGTTATAAGACCGCTTGTCGTCATTGCGAGGAGGAACGACGAAGCAATCCAGGGATTAAGTTGGTTTTCTGGATTGCTTCGTGCCTCGCAATGACGCACAGCGACCCTAATATTACTTCCTGTCTATCTTTCCAAACTCAGCCTTCACTTCGGCCATCACGTCGGAGAGGTCTTGGCAGGCTTCCATGGCTTCGCCAGCGCTGGCATCGGCATAGAACTGCACAAACGGGGCCTTCATGGCGTTGATCTTCGCCAGGGCGTTCTCGATGGCGTTGACGGCTTTGGTGTCAAGTTCGGCGTTGTTGTCCTTGATGTAGGTGTGTAGCGAGGCGCTCTCATCGCGTTGGCCTTCCATGCCACCCATGTAGGCGTTCTTCACGCTGATGATGTTGTCGTAGAAGTCGGTGATGGACTTCTGGCTGTAGGGCGACTCCACATAGGTCACGTCTTCGCCGGTGTGGCATTTGCCGATCTTCGAGGTGCCCACTTCGTCGGAGATGTCGATGCAGCCATCGGCAATGGCTTCAAGGGCGTTGGTGAAGGTGGCGTAGGTGCTACCAGCCTGGCCGCTCTGCGTCATGTTTTGGCCGTAGGTGTTGTCGCTACCGAGTACGGTGGTGTTGAATTCCAGTTCTTCCATCAGTTCCTTGTGGTCTTGCGGGGCGTTGGCGTTCCAGCTCACTTCGAGTTGGAAGCAACGGTTGCGCAGGTCGCGGCTGACGGCCACGATGTAGGTCATCATGTCGTCGGTGATCTCGTTCACGTTGCGGGGCTGGCCGTCGCGGAAGAGGATGTACTCGATGCCATGGAAGCCGAGTAGGGCGTTGCCGAGTTGTTCGCCGGCCACCATGCCGTCTTCGTCATTGGCGAGGGCGGCAATCATGTTAGGACTGGCCATCAGGTTGTTGAAGGCGTCTTCGTCGAGCGGCCACGAATCGATATGCGGGTCGATGCCGAAGTCGTTGGCGGCGCCAAAGAGGAAGGCTTCGCTCATTTCCCACCATTTGCGGGCTTCGAGGAAGGTGGCCGTGGCTTCGTTTACGTTGGCCTGTGTCCTTTCTTCTTTCAGGTCTTCGAGGTCGTCCACCAAGTCGTCGGTCTTGTCGGCCAGTTGGGCGTAGGTGGGATACACCGTGTGCTCAAGGTATTGCTTTACGATGGCCTCTTTCGTTGCTTTGTTGGTTTCTTCTTGGGATTCTCCGTTTTCTTTGTTGCAGGAAGCGAAGTTCACTGCGAGCAGGAGTGATGCAGCGACTATGGCTGCGGATTTGAATAATCTCTTCATTTGGTTATAATTTAAAGTTTATTGTTTGTCATTTAGTAAAGAACCCGCAATACGCCACGCCCAGCGAGAACATCGGCTCGTCGTTGTACTGCTCCTTCAAGAAGCGTTTGGCGTATTCCGCCTTGATGACGACCTGCTTGATAGGGTAATAGTTCAGGCCGAGGGTCATCATATGGCGGTCGGTCCACTGGTAGTCGGTGGCATCATGGTAAAGGATGTAGCTGTCGTAATAGTCGTAACGACCAAAGAGATAGAGTTTTTGGCTGTTGATGCTCTTGATCGGGTGGAAGATGTCGTAAGCCACTTCTCCGCCACAGGCGAGGGCGGCGTCGCCGACGAGGGTGTGGGGATAGTAGGGGTTGCTGCTGGCATTGTACTGGCTTTTATTGTGCTTCGAAATCATGGCGGCGTCACCGAGATAGCCGTAGTCGAAGTTGCCACGCACCACCAGACCGTGACCTTTATAGTCGAACTCGGCAGTGCCGATGGCCACAGTGCCTTTCACATCGGCATATTGGCCGCTTTCGTAGGTCTCGAAATCGTTGTTGAACGAGTTGCCCACATAGCCGCTCACGCCCCAATGGAAGCCTTTGTTGCTGTAGTCGATGCGCAAGGCTCCTGCCAGTTTGCTGGCGATTTTGAACTCATAGGCCGAGGTCGAGCCGTTGTGAACCCAGCCGTCGTTGGTAAACATGTTGGAGTTGAGAGCGGGCACTACGATGGCCTCGTATCGCCAGTGGCCCACCTTGCCCCACAGGCTGATGCCGGTCTCGTGCCAGGTGCAGGGCATGATGGTGAACTCGCCTTCGGGACGATAGCAGGTGAAGAACTCTGTGGGCATGTGAGCGTAGTTGGTCTGACCCACGGGAACGATGATGTGGCCCAAACGGATGTTGAAGCCCTTGCCGAACGACTTCTGGAGCCAGAACTGCTCCAAGGCCACTTCACCGCCGCGCTCGATTTCGTGTTCGATTTCGACGGCTTCCTCGCCCTCAAACTCGATGGCGACTTCGTTGCCACCGTGTTCAAACTCGATTTCGGTGCCCATCGTCCAGCCTTTGCCGAAGTCGTAGCCTAGGTTGATGACCACATGGGGTAGGTCGACGCGGCCCTGACGGTTGCCGTCCTTGTATCGGTCGGGATAGGTGTAGCGATAGGGACTGTTGTTGTAGAAGTTACGGGTATAGACGGCCTCACCGTAGCCACCCACGGTGAGACGCGACAGGGAAAAGAACTTGGTCGAGTCGTTGACCTTGTTTTGCGCCTGTAACGGCATGACACCCAGGGCCAAACCTAAAAAGGCGTATTTTGCAATCGTTTTCAGTTTCATAGTGGACATGATAATTCAATTACGAGTGCAAAAATCCTGGTTTTACTTTCGCAGTCCAATCCCAAAAGATTGGGGTTTTTGTAACCTCGCCTAATTATTAATGAGGATGTTTGTATGGTGAGGTTTGCCTGTAAAAATCCCTATTTCTTTGGATTGTTGTGAAAGGGTGAAGTGTCAGTTTATTACAAACGACCCCCCAAGCACATAATTATCATGTGATTACTAAATAAAACCTTAAGCGATACGCGCAAATCCGAAAATGATAGTGGAACCTAACTAGGATTACACCAGTCTATTACGGAAAAACAACGTAAAAGTTACAGCGATTCTCCGAATTATTGAATTGTAAGGGTACTTAATCGTTGAATCAGTGCTTCGAATGGATAAAGCCCATCATTATTGGCATTCAAGCCTTTGAGGCGAATGGGATATACCATCGGCGGGTTCTCCAAATCCAATAGGCTCATGCTGCGCAGTTGTTTGGTGCTTTGGTAAACAAGTTTGAGCACCGCAAAAGGATTTCCTTCTTTGTCTACCCATTTCTCGATAACCAGTTTGCAGCCGATGGGCGTCTTCTTCTCAATGGTATTCGGTAGGCTGTAGTCTTCGGCATTCAAAGCGGCCAACACGCTGCCGATGTTTGAGTCGTGTCCGCAAAGGAAGGTGAACTTCCTGTCTTCATTCTTGAGCTCCTCGAGCATCGTCCGCAAGAGCGGTCGTGCCACTTGACGTGCCACTACGGGCGCTGTGAACAGCACATCGCCGTACCAGTCTTTGATGGCCGAGATGCTTTCCCAATCTTCCCAACTTAGAGTGTCGCCAAATGCAGCCTTTATAGCATCAGGTTCCTCGTAGTATTGCAGGACGAGCGCATCTGCAGCCTGACAAGCGAGGCGCAGCGATCCTCCCATGCCCGGCTCGCGGTTTTTAATCAAATACACATGCGCATCATCGGTGCGGAAATGGCAGGTGTCGCCTTCGAGGCAAGCCTTGCTTTGGTGCATATCGAGCACCTGTTCTAGCACCTTATAATTATCTGCCATCTTTTCTCCAATGCCAACCTGTCCTTTTTTGCCGCCCATCGCAGTAATCTGTTGTAGGGCAAGGGCTTTAAAAGACTCGCTGTCGTTGGTAATCTGTGGATTGAACACAGAATCCATCTTGCCTAATTCACAATGGTGCTCGATGTGGACATTGGCCACGGGCAGCATCCCCGAGGAGAAATACTGCGCCGTGGCGATGGTGCGCTGCAGAGAGTTGGCATAAAAACGCATAGTGCCCTCATCGGGGATCTCGTTTTCCTGCATTATTCCCTCACTTACAAGCCATTTGCGGAAATATTGGCCCATCATGGTCTCCAAAGTTCCACCTCTCAGCGATAACTCGCTGGGTGCCGACGACCAGTGGTACCATTCGTGAGGCGTGATGCGCTGCAAAGCTGAATGTCGTCCAGAAAGGGGCGAGCGGATATTGTGGCGACTTAATACCACGACTTGCTTCAAGGTATATCGTTCCTTGAAACCATCAGGGCGGTTGGCTTGGGCAAAGACGGAGAGTGTCATGCCCAGGAATAGCAGATAAAGGAAGGTTTTTCTCATCTGTAGGTTATCTCAACATTGCCTCAATGTCGGCCTCCATATCCTCAGGCTCGGCCACAGGCGGGAAACGCTTGATGACGCTGCCGTCTTTCGAGATGAGAAACTTGGTGAAGTTCCAACGGATTTCGCCATCCTTGCGTCCTTCGGATTTGCTTAGACTGTCGACGAGTTTCATTGTGGCTTTGCCCTTCAGCCCGTGCACTTCTTCGTTGGGCACTTGAGTGCAGAGATAGACAAAGATAGGATGGGCGTTCTCTCCGAAAACGTCGATTTTCTTCATCAGCGGGAAGGTAACGCCATGGTTGAGGCGGCAGAACTCGGCAATCTCCTCGTCGGTGCCAGGCTCCTGGTGCTTGAATTGGTCGCAGGGGAAGCCGAGAATGACCAAGCCTTGGTCTTGATACTTCTTGTAGAGCGCTTCCAAACCGTCGTATTGCGGAGTGAAGCCGCATTTCGATGCCGTGTTGACAATCATGAGGACTTTGCCGCGATACTGCGCCATGTCCACTTCTTCGCCCTTGTTGTTTAGGGCCTTGAAATCGTAAATCGTAGTCATTTTAGTTTGTTATTGAGCACAACCTGTAAGGAGCAAAACAGCCCCACGGCCATGCTGGTGATACTTGTTTTCATTGATATTGTTCGTGTTGAATGCTGCAAAAATACAAAAAACATCATGCGGGACGAAGAAATCTTCTATCCCGCACGATAAAAAACTAACTCAAAACTCATTCTAAAACTTATGACAAAAATCTGCTGCAAAGTAACGGCGATTTCAGAAACTGTGAAATCCCCAATCGTTGGGATTTCGTTGCTTTATTAATCATTATTTGTTGGGTGATAAAGAAGAACCTTGTTTGTTTTTGGGAATAGTTGTACCTTTGCAGCCGCTTTGGTTAAGGGAATGCCGTGCAAATCGGCAACAGTGCCCGCTGCTGTAAGCCCGTGTAAGGTCTGTCAATCAAGCCACTGTATGGCTCATCCGTATGGGAAGGCGACAGGCTCGGACAAGTCAGAAGACCTGCCAAACAGGAAGTTCAATCGCAAGCCTTCGGGAACAAGGGCGACGCTAAGCGCGGCAATTAGCATGGCTGCTTGCGATGGTTTTGCATATTTTTGTTCAATTCGTAATAAGCATGGATTATGCGAAAACATCTGTTTTTATTTCTTTCGCTGTTGTTGGCATCTGTGGCCAATGCCCAGTTGTCTGGCACTTACACCATCAGCAGCAATGCCTCCCCAAACCCCGACTATACCTCTTTCAGCGCGGCTGCTTTGGCACTATCGGTTGGCGTGTCGGGACAAGTCATTTTTGAAGTGGCCCCTGGCACCTATGAGGAGTATGTCACCCTCAACAGCATCACAGGCACCAGCGCCACCAATCGCGTCATCTTCCGCGGCATGGGTGCCGACAACCAACAGGTCGTAGTGACTAGTAACGCAGGCTACACCGAAAACAGCACATTAAAATTGGATGGTGCCGACTATGTAACCTTTGAGAACTTGACGTTGGCCTCCACTTCCGATAACACCGCCATCGTGGTCACCCTCCGTGGCGGATTGACGGAAGACCGTTTCGAGAATGTCCGTTTTGTGGGTTGCGTGTCGGATGCGAGCAATACCGACAACAACAAGAATCTGGTTTACCGAGTTTCAGGCGGCTGGATGGACACTAACAACGCTTTCTTTGGTTGCGAGTTTGTCAATGGTTTCATTGGATTGTATTATCAAGGCCAAAGCATGTCGCAATACAACGACGGCCTTTTGGTCGAAAACTGCATCTTCTCCAACCAGTGCAGCAAGTCAATTTATGCCACTTTCACCGACCATGTGACCCTCAGTGGAAACACCATCACCAACAGCAACGACACGCACACCGACTACAATGCCATCGACATTTTCCGTTGCCGGTATGGCTGTCTGGTCGAAAACAATGTGATGACGGTGAACCACCCCACCAAGTATGCCACCGTGATGAAGTTGCGTCCTTGCACAGGTTCGGCCACCGAACCGATCATCGTCCGCAACAACATCGTTGATTTCCAAGGCGCAGGCTCAAGTTGGTGCTATTCTTTCGACAATGCCGATAGCGAACACATCTATTTTGCCCACAATACGGCAAGATGTAGCGGCTCGGGCAATTCGGGCAACTTGTTCGTCCAAAAGGATTGGGAACACTTTTATGCCTATAACAACCTGTTTGTGAATGAAACGGGTGGCTATGTGTTCCGCTTCAACAATGCTTCGGCCAACCGTTTTTGCGACTACAACCGCGTCTCGTTTACGGGCGGCAATGTTGGCATCATCGCGGGTGAGGATTGTGCTACCTTGGCCGACTGGACGGCGACTTCGGGCTTCGATGCCCATACGACGCTCTGCTCGCCACAGTTTGAGGACGCCCACGACTTGCATGTCACGAGCTCAGAAGGCCTCACCGTGGCGCATCCTTTGGATTATGTCACCGTGGACATCGATGGCGACACGCGTAGCAACACACCTTGCGCCGGCGCCGATGAATGTGTCAGCGTCGTCGTGGATTTGCCGCCTGTGGTGTCCAATCAGCTGGCTCCAATCAATTTTACAGAGTATCCTCAGTCGTTCTCATTCGACATCAGCGAGTGTTTTGACGATCCCGACAACGACAACTTGCTGATGGAATACACTGTGCAGACTTGCCCGAGCGAGATTTCGGCCTCCATTGATGGTGAGGATATGCTTTTGGTGAGCCGAACTACCCCCGATGACTTCACCAACAGGACCTTGGTGATTCGTGCCACCAGCAATGGCAAGTATGTCGACATGAGTGTCGATGTCTCTGGTGCTGAAGTAGTTGTTGATGTCAATATTGCTCATTTTGAGGATGTTGAATTGGCATCGAACGGTATCTGGCAACCCCCTTTTGGCTCCAACGAAATGCTCAGCGGTGGTTGGCTGTTCACCAATAATACCCAAAACGGCTATTGGGGTGGCTTTACGGCGTCTAATCGCACGGACCTGAACCAAACAGGCCTGAATGCCCAATACACCGCAGCGCCGGGTTGTGGCTACGATGGCTCAAGCCAGTATGCCGTGGCATATACTATGGGTATGCAGACGGAAGTTTATGCCGCTGATGGACAATTACATACCGTCACGGGCTGTTATGTCACTAACGATTTGTGGACTTATCAGGACATGCTTCAAGGCGGGTATGGCGAGCCTCCCTACGGAGGATCTACAGGCAACGACCCCGACTGGTTCAAGGTGACGGCGACAGGTAAGAATGCCAGCGGACAAACTGTGGGCACATTGGATTTCTACCTCGCCGACTTCCGCTTTGCCAACAATGAGGAAGACTATGTCCTTAATACTTGGGAGTGGTTCGATCTCAGCCCCTTGGGCAATGTGTCCTCTATTTCCTTTAGCCTTTCGTCGTCGAGAGGCGGTGGCTACGACATGATTACGCCTGCCTATTTCTGCATGGACGACTTCAACGGCAGTGTCACCGTTGACCTGCCTCCTTATGTCGTCCATCAGGTTCAAGATGTGGTAATGGACGAGTTCCCGAAGTTGGTCTATGTTGACTTGGATGGTGTAGTGACCGATGACGACGATTCAGATGAGTTAATCGAGTATTCGCTGCTTTCCAATTCCAATGAGGCTGCGCTTGCTGCCGCATTGCCCAACAAAATTCTGTCCCTGGAACGCCTGACGGAAGACCAAGCCGAAGCAGATGTGGCGATTCGTGCCACCAGCAACGGACAATCGGTTGATTTCAATGTGCATGTGATTATGAACCATGTGGAAGGATTGGAAGAACATCAGTTTGGACTTATGGCCTATCCCAATCCCACCGACGGTCTGTTGATGCTTTCCCTGAATGAAGTCTCTTCCTTCAATTATTGCGTGTTTGACTTGGTTGGGCAATGCGTAATGAGTGGCAATGCCCAAGGAAACGAAACCCGTCTCGATTTGGGTGGACTGAACAAGGGACTTTATCTTATCTCCGTTGAATGGAACGGTAACCGAATGATGCAGATAATAACGGTTAGATAACCACTATTGCATATAGAATTTTGAGTGTGAACGGGCGGCTCCGTGTGGGCTGCCTGTTCTTTTTTGTGTACAAAAAAACCGGTGACAGCTTAACTGCCACCGGTCCAACAATATGAAAAGAAAAAATACGTTACTCTTGTTTGCGGCGCTTGCCTACGAGGTAAGCTGCACCAAGGCCCACAAGCACGACGATGCCGCTACTTAGCGGGGCGGGTTGGTTGGTATCTTTGCCGTGACCAGGCAGCAGAGGCGTGACCGGATCTTCACTGACGACGTCTTTGCCGTTGAAGTAGATGTAACCCGAAGCGCCGTTCTTGGCGTTGTTGCCACGGTTGAAGAGGCCGCCGTCGGCAAATGAAGTCATGCTCAGTCCAAGGAGAATGGTGAGGGTTAATATGAGCTTTTTCATTTTTGTATGGTTTTATTTGATGATAATTTTCTGCACTTTGACATTCTCTCCGTTGATAAGTCGAATCATGTAAATGCCCGGGGTAGCGTTGATGCGGGTTTCGGCACAACCTTCAATCTGTTGGCTGCTGAGGATGCGACCATTGAGGTCGATGACCTGTAGGGTGGCTTGGCCTTCGTTGGCGATGATCCAATTGCTGTTGTTGTTGAAGGCGAAAGTCTTATTGTCGACGTCTGTGTCCTCGCAGGCGGAAACAAACACCACCTTGAAACGCGAAGCGTAGTCGCTTGTCTTGGCTTCGAAGCTATAGCTCGGCGTAGCTAGTAGGTTCACGTTGTTGCCTGTCATGTTGTCGATGAGGTGCAGGTAGGCCATGCCCATGCCTTCGGTGTTTACGATGAGGGAATAGGTGCCGTTTTCGGCGGCTTCGAAGTTGACGGGCAGTTCGCCCATGCCTTCGCTGCTCACCACGGCATAGTCTTGGCCGTTCTGCGGGATGTAGATCTTGGTGCTTCCCTTGCGAAGTTGGAACTTGGGCAGGGCGTGGCTTCCGCCAAAGTCCACGATGGCGCGGTCGATGATGGATGTACCTGGGCCCTGAGTTTGTCGAAGGGTCGTGGGGTCGCAGAGGTTGAGGGAGAGAACCTTGCTTGTCGTGGTAGGCGCAGAGGTGCTGAAGGTCAAAGTCTCGTCGTCTTCGGTGGCTTCGATGAACACGCCTTCCATGGGCTTGATGCCACGGCTGACCGACTGGGCTATGATTCCCGTGCCGCCCTCATTCATCACATAGAAAGGACGGTTGATGTAGGCGTCGTGTTCTGCGAAGGGGTTGCCTACGAGGTTCCAGCCACCGAAGCGGACATCGTCGTCCTTGACCAAGGAGACTTCATAGGTTGGGCCTTCAATGGGTGTGCCGGTGAATACGAGTTTGACATCCTTCTTGTTGGCATAGAGGTAGCCCTTGCCGCTGACGAGGCTGAAACTGCCTTTTTTGTAGTTGCGCCATTCCAACAACACGCTTTCGCCTTCCACTTGGTCTATGCCGTTTTGTTGGAAATAGTACAAGTCGTAGTTCTCGGCAGGGTCGGTAATCATGCCTTCGATGTCGGCGGGATCCACATCGTCAATCGGGGTGGCAATGAGGTAGTAGTGACCAGTGCCGTTTTCGTGACCGGAAATCTTTTTGACGTAGGTTTGAGTACTTTGGGTGGTATATGTGATGGTGGTCCAAGGTAAGAATTTTGGCCTGTATGTATTAGTGTTGAAACCTCCCAAAGAAGAAATATAATCTGTGCTTATGCCTTTCCAATAGCAAGCTTTCTTCGTGCCACTTTTTGTTTGTTTGAAACCAATTTTTAGGTTGCCACCGTGGTATTCGTATGGATCGTCGAATTCGACTTCCATTGTTTGGTTGCTGGGTGATAATTTGCCAGTGTAAACTTTGATCAAACCGTCCCAATTAAATGTCGCGTTGTCTGCAAAAGCCGTTTCATCCACTTCTTTCACATACACTTCAAATTCAGCCTCGCCCCAATCGATAGACGCGAGATTATTACTGTAATGGAAGGTAATCTTTGAAATCACACATCCCGCTATATCGCTAAGGGTGGTGGAAGGGATGATGAATTGGCTTTGTGTAATATTCTGAACCTGGTTCCCATAAACGGGAACATATGAATTCGTGTTCGTTCCTTGGTTAACCTCCAACTCTCCGCCCGATGAAGGCTTGAAGGAGCATTGATTGCTCCAGTTGCTTGAGCCGTCGTCGCCGCCGCAGTTGGCGCGTACTTTGGCATAATAGGTGGTCCCTTCGGTCAATCCAGTCAAAATCATGCTGTTGCCATTGGCTTGGCGTTGTGTGGCAGTTTCAGGGTCGAACTCCGAGGTTGTCGAATAGGCTACTGTAAAGTCGTTTTGGCTTTCATCGCCTTTATTCCATACCAAGGAGGCTGTATTATTCGTGATGGAAGTGCAGCGCAAGTCAGTTGGAGCAGGGCAGGCAATGGTGGTGGTGAAATTGAAATTGGTGGGTGTCGTGTTCCAATAACTGTAGTTGTTGTCGCCGCAGTTGGAACGAACACGAATATAATAAGTGGTTTGAGGAGCAAGGCCTGTGATGGTATAGGGATTAGATTCCACGTCTAAATAGGTGCATTGGTTCGAATCGTCTGGGTCGAAATTCGATGTCGTTGAGTAGGCAATCTGCCAGTTGTCATTGCCTCCGGTCCAGGCTATGGTAGCACCATGGGCGTATTCATCACTTTTGGTAAGCGAGTATGGCTTTTCACAAGACGGAATGAGTTGAACCTCAATGTCGTCTAAATAGATTGCTGTTGAAGCATTGCTGGTAGGACTTTTAATGGCAATGTATTTTTCTTGCTCATTATATGTATTGTTGTCTAAGCGCACCGTGTATTCTTGCCATGAAGTGTTGGAACCAGATGTGGTTACTTCTCCAATTTGTCTAAATGTGCTGGCGTTTTCTGAGTTGGTCATGGTGCCCACTTGCAATTTTTTGTTTGAGGCGGCACGAACCCAAAACACGACTTGATACTGGTCCAGAGGGTAATCATTCACGTTGATTACGGGCAGAATGGCAATCTGGTTGGGGATGTAATTGGAATAGTTGAACAAGAGGCTTCTGGTGGGTGAGGATGTATTGTGGTGATAATCAGCATTGACCCGGGGATAGCCTTGATAACTGCTATTTGTGGCGTCATTGAATCGATGCCAACAATCAGGCATTGAACCTGTGGAACTGACGGTGGCATCACTGAAGTTGTAATAGTAAGGAAGATCGATGGCCTCACATTCTGTGGTAAACGAAACAGTTTTCCAACCGCTTTCTTCACCGCTGCAAGCAGCTTGCACTCTAGCCTGATAGTCGGTGTAGGTCATAAGGTTGGGGATGGTGTAAGTGGGAGAAGATACCGAGATGGATTGGCTCCAACTGCCGCTTGACGCGGTTTTGTATTGCACATTCCATGCCGTTTCATCGCCACCGGCCTGCCATGTCAGCGTGGCTGAATTTGAGGAAACGGCTGAAACGGCAAGGTTTGTTGGCGTTGGACATGAAACAGGGGTGAGGTCGAACTCAAATCTTATGTTGTTCTTCTTTTTTTCCCATGTTGTGCAGGTCATATTGGGATTCGAAGGGTTGATGTCGTTTGAACTGGCTGCCCAATTGCTTTGGTTAGAGGAAGTATTGAAAACATAACCGCCGTGGCCGCTTGATTGGGTGGAAGATCCTGAATTGTCGTCAACCACTACGAGCAGATTGCCGCCTTCATAAGTGAAGTTGCTGATGGGCACGGTCGTCCATGTGTTCTTTATTATTGATATAGTTCCACTGAACACTTTTTGGCTTGCGTTGACGCCGACCCAATCCGACGCACTGGAGAAAGCGCTTTTGTTTGTGTTGACAAGATATATGTCCCACGTGCGTTCTCCTGGAGATATGGTCCATGAGTTGTATCCGTAGAAGGAAATGCTGGTAATGGTGCCAGGACCGCCTCCTGCGGCGTTGATTTCATCGGCAGTGTAAATTTGTTCTGATATGGAGTACCAGTTGCCAGGTGTGCAGGGAAGTTGAAAAGTAGATTCCTCTGCTGTTCCAATTTCCACGGTTGTGCCTCGCTCTTGTGCCAAGGTTGAAGCCGAAAACATTCCAATTATCCCTATCAATAGGAACAATCGTGTAAAAAGTTTTGAATACATAAATACAAAAGTTTATAGGTTTGACATAAAGTTCATTACCCAAAAACTTCTGGAAAAATGTTGGAATACCTAAAATGAAGATATTACCCCTCGGTGGGGCATACCTTATTAAATATAGAATCCCAGCTCCAATTCCCGGAAGCCTTGTTTCACGACTTGAGGCAGGTCTTCTGACTGAGGCTTTTACTTGCCGCCTTCCCGAAAGACAAGGCTTTCAGTGACATTCATGGCAAGCTTTACAACCATCACAGCAGCGGGAACTGTCCGGGATTCTCACCCGATTCCCTATTGAGTCCGCAAAGGGACACCACAAATCGGCGGCAAAAGTACAGATTATTTCTTTACTTTGTTCACCGTCTCGCATTATTTATTTGCGATGACAAAAATCTGCTGCATAGCAACGGCGACTGTGAAATCCCCAATCGTTGGGATTTATGGAAAAAAGAATCGTCACAAATAATGATGATTATCAGCGAAAAAACCTTTGTATATTTGCATCCGAAAGGAGAATGAAAAATGTCAACACACATACATAATGATAAATGTTGCTCGCATGGGCATCACGGGCATGAGGATGGCGGACACGAACACCATCATCATGAGGATGGATTGAAACAGCAAATCATCAAGATTGCCGTTGCAGCTTTGCTGCTCATCGCTGCCGTTGTCGTCGAGAAGACCTGCGACTTGTCTAACTGGCAGCTTCTTTTGGTTTATTTAGTTTCCTACCTTTTCATCGGCTTCGACACATTGAAGGAGGCCGCCGAAGGCTTGGCACATGGGGAGGCTTTCAACGAACATTTCCTCATGTCTATCGCCACCATCGGCGCACTTTTCATCGGCTTCTTGCCTGGGGCCGAGACACAATACCCCGAGGCGGTGTTTGTCATGCTGTTTTTCCAGATTGGAGAGCTTTTCGAAGGCTATGCTGAGGGTAAGAGCCGCGAGAGCATCGCTCACCTGATGGATATCCGCCCCGATGTGGCTCATGTGGAACGCAATGGAGCAGTGGAGGATGTCGGTCCCGAACATGTCGAAGTAGGGGAGACCATCCTCGTCAAACCTGGTGAGAAGGTGCCGCTTGACGGCGTCGTCATCGAAGGCAGCACCGCCTTGAACACGGTCGCTTTGACTGGCGAGAGCCTTCCCCGCAATGTGACCGAAGGCGATGAGGTGATTTCGGGCTGCGTCAACCTTTCAGGATTGGTCAAGGTGCGCACGACCAAGGCTTTTGGCGAGAGCACGGTGTCGAAGATTATCGATTTAGTGGAGAATGCCACGGAGAGCAAGTCGAAGAACGAAACCTTTATTACAAGGTTCGCGCGCATATATACCCCTGTGGTGGTGTTTGCAGCCTTGGCTTTGGCTTTGTTGCCGCCGCTTTTCTCGGGCGATTTTATGGGCACCTTTGCCACTTGGCTATATCGCGCCTTGATGTTCCTCGTAGTGTCGTGCCCCTGTGCCTTGGTCATCAGCGTGCCGCTCACTTTTTTTGGTGGCATCGGTGGGGCTTCGCGTAAGGGCATCCTCGTGAAAGGCTCGAATTACTTGGATGTGTTGTCGAAGGTGGACACGGTGGTCTTCGACAAGACGGGCACCTTGACACATGGACAATTTGCTGTCACTGCGGTGCATCCCGAGAAATGCGACGAGCGTCATCTGTTGCATCTCGCCGCCCATGTGGAGCACTATTCCACGCATCCCGTTGGGGCAGCGCTGCGCGATGCTTTCCCTGACGAGGCTACCGATGGCTGCAAGTTGAGCGATGTGGAGGAGATAGCAGGGCAAGGCATCCGAGCCAAGGTGGAAGAGTGGACGGTTTGTGTGGGCAATGCCAAGATGATGGATGACATAGGCGTGAAATGGCACGACTGCGAACACATTGGAACTATTATCCATGTCGCCATCGACGGAGAATATGCTGGCCATATCGTCATCAACGACAAGATTAAAGAAGACAGCGCCGAAGCCATACGCGACCTGAAATCGCTCGGCGTGAGCCGCACGGTGATGCTCACTGGCGACCGTAAGGAAGTAGGGGAGGATGTGGCACAAAAACTTGGCCTTGACGAATATCATGCCGAACTGCTCCCTGCCGACAAAGTAGCCTACGTAGAGGATCTTCTCAACACTAAACCCTCAACACTAAACTCTCAACTCGCTTTCGTCGGTGACGGCATCAACGATGCGCCCGTCTTGGCGCGTGCCGATGTGGGTATCGCCATGGGTGGTCTTGGCAGCGACGCTGCCATTGAGGCCGCCGATGTGGTGCTGATGGACGACAAGCCCTCGAAGATAGCCCTGGCCATCCGTATCGCTCGCCGCACGTTGCGCATTGCCAACCAGAATGTTTGGTTCGCCATCGGCGTGAAGATATTGGTGCTGCTGTTGGCTGCACTCGGTATCGCCACCATGTGGATGGCGGTCTTTGCCGATGTGGGCGTTACGGTGTTGGCCGTGTTGAATGCCATGCGGGCGTTGAAAAGCTGATTCTCATTCCTTTTTATTATCTTTGCCCCGCAAAATAAAGAGAAAATCATGTCCAAAAAGAAAACCCCATATTCCAAAGACGCCAAATTCGCCGAACTGATGACTCAGGACCGTCGCCTGCTGCAACTGCTGCCGCGCTTCGGCATCGGTTTGGGCTTCGGCGATCGCAACGTGGATCAGGTGTGCCAAACGAACCATGTCAGCACCGAACTGTTTCTCATGATTTGCGAGATGTATTCCGATGGCGACTTCAAGCCCGAAAAGGAAGAACTCCAGCGCATCGACATGAACGACTTGCTTCCATATCTGAAAGCCTCACATCGCTATTACCTTGACGAGCGCTTTCCGCACATCGAGGAACATCTGCAGCGTATCATCGACGCCTGCGGCAAGAAATATGGTCCTATGCTCGGCCATTTCTATGATGAGTACAAGCAGGAGGTGATGCGTCACATCCAATATTACGAGGAAGAGGTGGTGTTTCCGTATATCGAGGCTCTGCTCAACGGGCAGCGCAACGATTCCTACAACATCGACGAGTTTGAGCATAACCACACCAACATACAGGACGTGCTCGACGACATGATGAACATCCTGCTCAAATACCTACCTGGCGACATCCTCCCCAAGGAACGCATCGAGATTTCGCTGGATATCATGGAACTGAGCGACGACCTCAACCGCCACTCGCTCGTTGAGGACCGCATCCTCATCCCTTGTGTCGAACTGCTTGAAAACGCACTGCCATGAGAAACCGCGTCATCATCTGCGAAACTTCGGAAATCATCGCTACCGGGCTGGCCGACGTCATCGACGGCATGGTGCAGTGCGATGTGGTGGCGTGCATCGACAGCCCTGAGCACCTCTCCGAGAAAATCCTTTCCACTGATGCCAATGTGCTCGTCATCAACCCGATGCTGTTGGGCTACCAAAACAAGGACTTCCTTTCCAATTTGGGCAAGGATTACCCCAATCTCACCATTGTCGCCTTGGTGACTTCATGTCTCGACCATACTTTCTTGACACCATACGGCGGTGTTATTGATATCAATGATTCGAAGCAAAAGATTATCAATAAGTTAGGTGAGTTGCTTGCAGATGATTCACCGAAGAAAAACGACGATGTGGAGTTGTCGAAGCGTGAGGTGGACGTGTTGGTGGCCGTCGCCAAAGGTATGATGAACAAGGAGATTGCCGACGAGATGAACATCTCCATCCACACGGTCATCTCGCATCGCAAGAACATCACCCGGAAGACGGGCATCAAGTCGGTTTCAGGTCTTACTGTCTATGCCTTGCTGAATAATTTGATTGACGAGAATGAACT